>FTDY01001406.1_pt1 | contig 45452 bp, 36 predicted proteins | sample 1640031 | NCBI WGS metagenome assembly FTDY01 (sample SAMEA3914816, study PRJEB12502) | metagenome | biome: forest; material: soil | place: USA | collected 2011-09-16 | depth 0.3 m
GAACAGGGACCCGGCTGCCCAATAGCTCCAGCGCAGCCCGATTGCGAAGAACGCAAGCAGGGCCAGCGGAAGGAAGACAAATGTAAAGGAGGCCGTGGTGAACAGCATGACGCGGCCGCCGTCGGACTACGCCGGTGTCGGACGAGTCATGATGCAGGTGCGCGTCCGTGCGCCTGGAGCCACGCTTCGAGCATCGCCAGATCCCAGATTGCGTATCCGAAGTAGGAGGCATGACCATGCTGATGCTGTGCGATCAGCCGGTCCAGAAAATCGGCTCGAACGATGCCGCGCTGCTTGAGCGCGCCGAGCAGGGAGTAGATGAGCTCGCGCAGCGCTGCATGAGTCTTCAGCCACACCCCGAACGGCAGCCCGAAGCCATGTTTGGTCTTGGTGAGGATTTCCTGGGGCAGGAACCCGCTCATCGCCTTCTTGTAGAACGCGCGCAGCTCGCCGCCCTCGATCTTGCGGCCGACCGGAATGCGAGTCGACAGATCGACCACGGCCTGGTCGAGCATCGGGTAGCTGACTTTCACGCCGGCCAGCTCGCACATGCTGCCGACTTTGCGCAGGTCATTGTCGGCGAGCGTGTAGTGCCAGTCGTAGAACAACATGCGATGCAGCATCGAGGTGGACGGCGCGGACTGATAGACCTCGCGCATCACCGCCAGCGGTGCCTGCGGATCGATGGCGCGCCGAAACTGCGGCTCGAGCATTGTGTCGATGCCGGTCTGGTAGATGAAGTTCCAGGACTCCAGGCGCTCGGGAAGCGGAATCCGCGCCTGGTCGACGTAGCTGCGGAATTTCCTGATCGGCGCCACCGGGAACTCGGGCGGAATCAGCCGCGAGAGCGGCTGGATCAGCACGCTGCGCAGCAGTTGCGGGATACGCTGATAGTGCTCGAATACGGCGTGGCGCAGGTAGCGCTCATTGCCGCCAAAGATCTCATCGCCCCCATCGCCTGCCAGCAGGTGCGTGACTCCCTGCTCGCGCGCGCGCAGCGCGCAGAAATAGGTCGGCACGGCGGATGAGTTGCCGAACGGCTCGTCGTAAGCCTGGGCAATCTTGGGAAACGCGCTGACGACATCCTCCGGCTTGATGTCGTACTCCGTAGCCTGACAGTTGAAATGCCTGCTGGCGATGCGCGCATAGCGCAGCTCGTCGAATTCGGCAACGCCGAACCCCATGGAGAACGTGCGGGCGTGTCCCGTCACCTTGGCCAGGACGCCGGTGACCGTCGAGCTGTCCAAACCACCGCTGAGGAAGGAGCCGGTATGCTCGTCCGGCGCGCAGGAGCGTACGGCGGCTGTCAGGGAGTCATGCAGTTCTTCACGCCATTGGGTGAACTGATCGCCTGTATCCGTGTCCGCGAAACGGGGTTCCCAGAAGCGGCGCACGACGGCCGAGCCGTTCTCGAACGTGAGGGCCGTTCCGGGGCGCAGCTTGTGCACGCCGCTGAAGATGGTGTTCGGCGCCGGCACCATGTGAAGCAGCAGGAAGTCGTACAGCGACTGCTGGTTCACCTCGCGCGGCTGCGCGGGGAAATGCGCCAGCTCTTCGGCAGACGTGCCGAAGGAAAGCGTCGCATCCTGCACGCAATAGGCCAGGCGTTCCACTCCCATTCGATCGAGTGCGAGCAGCACGCGGCGACGTTCGAGATCGACGACCGCGAGCGCGAAGCCGCCTTCCAGACGAGTCAGGAACTCGTCACCGGAGCGAACGTAGGCATCGAGAATTTCCCGAGCCGGGTCGCGCATGAACGGCTGGTTACGCTGTTGCGCCCAACGCATGTCGCCTTTCGCGACGACGAGCAGGCTCGAGCGGGTGACGCAGCTGTCACCCGCCGCGCTGCCTGCATAGGAGCCGTCGGGGAGGCTGATCGAGTGGGCGGTCCGCCCGAGCCGGGACAGATAGGCCTGCTGGTCTCGGGTTGCGGTGCCGTCCGCCGGGACGCCGGCAAAACCGAGTAACTTCATTTGGATTGACCTGGCGTCCTCTCGGGAGCCGCTTTTCCGGGTCTTATTCTTCGCAGATCGTATGCTAAAGGCCGAGCCGGGCAAAAAACATGCGTCGGATCACATTTATATCAGCCGCCAGGATGCCTGAAGGACGGCCGGCAGACCATACGATAGAATGCTCGGCCAAAGAACTACCGTGCCCGGAAGGCACCCCCCGATGACCCGATGAATACGCTCGATCGACTTCGAAGGATATTGCGTGACGCGCTCCATCTCGGGGCTCGCGCGGAAGCGTTACCCGCGGACGCGCGCCTCATGGGCGCGATGCCCGAGTTCGATTCCATGGCTGTGGTGACGGTCCTGACGATGCTCGAAGACGAGTTCGGGATTTCGATTGCCGATGACGACGTGTCGGCGGACGTGTTCGACACGCTGGAGTCACTCAGAGCCTTCGTCGATGCGAAGCTCGCTGCGTGAAACGCAGCGGTGCCATCGCCGCCGAGTTTCTCGGCGATCATCCCAACCGCATCTTCGTCCTTGCTCACCAACCCGCGTCCTTTGACGGACGCTGCGTGTTGGTTTGCCCGCCCTTTGCCGAGGAGATGAACAAGGCGCGCAGGATGGTCACCGAGCTGGCCCATCGGTTGACGGCGAGCGGAGTGGCCGTTGTGGTCCCGGACCTCTTCGGTACCGGCGACAGCGAGGGAGACTTCACAGAGGCGTCCTGGAGCCGTTGGATCGAGGACCTGCGCTCGACGGAGCACTGGATCAATGGCCGGGGCTGGCGGGTCGAGCTCCTGCTAGGCATACGCCTCGGCTGCCTGCTCTCTGCACACTATTCGCAGCAGCGCGCCGCGGGGCCGCTGCCCGCGGTGTTTTGGCAGCCGATGACGGACGGCGCGCGTGCTCTGGACCAGTTCCTGCGAATCCGCGTGGCCACGTCCTTGATGCGCGACGACAAGGAGACCGTCGCCCTGCTGAAGCAACGCCTGTCCGGTGGCGCCGTTGTCGAGGTAGGGGGGTACGGACTCTCTCCTGCCCTGGCCGAGGAGTTGGGCGGTCTGCGTCTGGTGCAATTGTGCAGCGGTCTCTCGGCTGTGCACTGGTTCGAGGTGCTGCGTTCCGCAGAGGCTTCGGTCCCCGGTCCTGCCGCGGCGACCCTGGAGGCGCTGCGCAAGCAGGGCGTGGAAGTCACTTTACAGACCGTCGTCGGCGAACCATTCTGGGCCTCGACGGAAATCGTGTCGGTACCGGAGCTCCTCACCGCCTCCGTGGCGACGGTGATCCATGACTGAGCGGGCACTGATATTCGAGTGCGAAGCAAACCGGTTAGTGGGCATTCTGCACGTGCCTGGGGCTGTTTCCGAGCGGCGGCTCGGCGTCGTGGTGGTGGTGGGCGGCCCACAATATCGTGTGGGCAGTCACCGTCAATTCACCCTGATGGCCCGTGCGTTCTGCGCTGCCGGCTATCCGGTGCTGAGGTTCGACTACCGCGGAATGGGAGACAGCGACGGCGAAACCCGCACATTCGAGAGTGTCGATGCGGATATCCGCGCGGCCGTGGATACGCTGATCGCTTCCTGTCCCGGGCTCGAGGGCGTCATCCTGTGGGGCCTGTGCGATGCAGCGTCGGCCTGCTCCATGTACCTGAATCGCGGCGACCGGCGCGTCCAAGGTCTCGTTCTCGCCAATCCGTGGGTGCGCACCGTCGCGGGCGAAGCGCGTGCCTATATCAAGCACTACTATCTGCAGCGCCTGCTTCAGAAATCATTCTGGAGCAAGCTGCTGCACGGGACTTTCAATCCGGCGCGCGCACTGCGGGAGCTGGCGGGGATGTACGGCAGGACTCGCTCCGACGGCGGGCAGGGCACGGGAGGTCAGCGCCCAGGCGGCTTCGTCGAGCGGATGCGTGCCGGGCTCGCGAAATTCCCGGCACCCGTGCTGCTACTGCTCAGCGAGGTCGACCTGACAGCGAAGGAATTCCAGGATCACTGCGGCAGCCGCTCCGAATGGCAGGCGCTGCTCGGCGCCAGTCGCATCCGCACCGAGCGCCTCCCGGGAGTCGACCATACGTTCTCGACTGAGAACAGCCTCCCGGACGTTGCCCGCCGCTGCCTCGACTGGATGGGGGGGCTGAGCCGAGCCCGAGCTGGGGGCAACGCATGACCGGGTATCTGTTTGCGGCGCTGTTCTTCGGCTGCCTGGTGCTGTCGCTGGTGCGCCATCCACGCTGGGGCATGTATGCCTACATGGCGGCTTTCTATGTGTTTCCGCCATCGCGCTGGTGGGGCGCTTCGCTTCCGGACTTCCGTTGGTCGCTGCTGGCATCCGCCGTATTCTTCGTCTCGCTGTTGCGCTATCCGCGCAGTCCGCACCAGCCTCCGTGGCTGTCGACGACGCCGGCACGGCTGCTGCTGGCGTTCACGGCGATCGTGTGGATCCAGAACCTGTGGGCGCTGGACTCCGACCAGAACATGCTGTTCTCCGTCCTGTATACCAAGTACCTCCTGCTCTACTACATGCTGTACCGCTTGTCGGATTCGACGGAGAACGTCCGCCACATCCTGCTCGCGCACGTCGCGGGATGCCTGTATCTGGGCTGGCTTGCCTATGGAACGCCCGTGGACAGCGACCGGCTGGACGGCGTCGGCGGGCCCGGAATCAACGACTCGAACACCCTGGGAATGCAGTTCGCGAGCGCGGTGCCCTGTGGCGCGATGCTGGTACTCATCGAGCGCAACTGGCGGCTCATCCTGGCGCTGGCGTCGCTGGCGTTCAGCATGAATGGGCTGGTGATGTGCGGGAGCCGGGGCGCTTTTCTGTCGATGATCGCCGGCACCGGCAGCCTCGTGTTCACGCACCCGCGCAAGTACCGGAAATGGTTCACCATCCTCGCTCTCTGCGGGGTCGTGGGCTTCTCGATGGTGGCGAGCGCCACTTTCTGGAAGCGGATGGACACCATGCAGGGCGCAGTCAAAGAGGACGCCGCGCCGTTGGACAATTCGGCCGAGAGCCGCTTCTACATCGTCCAGGCGCAATTCCAGATGTTGGAGACGCACCCATTTGGATTGGGCCATCGCGGGACGGCCTCGCTCAGCCGCGCTTACATCGCGGAGAAATACCTGTCACGCAACGAGAAGGGCGAGTACGGCGAGCGTGCCTCGCACAACACGTTCATGAGCGCGCTGGTCGAGCACGGGTTCGCCGGAGCGCTCATTTTCATATGGATCTGCGTGTGGTGCCGCAAAGCCGCCAGGGAGGCGCGCAGCAAGCTGCAGGACATCGCGCCGATGGCGACCTCGTATGTCGCTGCGGTCTATGGCGCCCTGATCACGATTCTCATAGCCGGTCTGTTCGCCGACTTCCTCGCCGTCGAAGTCACCATCTGGATGCTTGCGATCCTGGCGTCGATGCACGGGATCGCGCGGCAGAACGCGGCTGCCTTCGCTATTGAGGCGGAGCCTCAGCCTCGATCTCGGCCGGTGCTGACTTCGCCCGTCGGCGCCGCCACCCGTCAACCGCGTCCTTGAAACGAAGCAGCGCCCGGCCGCGCCAGTGATCGGCGAACAGCCACTTGCCCTCGTGCGGCCGAATCAGCTCGGTCCAGCGGGTCTTGTGCGGGGCCACGTCTCCCAGGAAGTCGTACTCACGCTCACCCGTGCCATAAGCGCGCTCCAGCGAGGCATGAATCACACGGAAGCCGGCGTCGCGCACCTCCTGAGCGAATGAAGTCTTCAACTGCCCCACCCACCCCTGCCACCTTGCGCACAGCACGTAGGCCGCGGGCCGCTCCTTGATGTAGAGCACGTTCGCCAGCAGGCCGTTCTGGTTGAGCCAGGGAAGCAGGCGCTGGTAGTAGGCGCCCTCGGCCGCCTCGGCCCGGATTGCCTTGGCCTCGGAGGCCTTCCAGCTGCGTGACTCCACTTCCAGGATGTCCGCCAGCAGAGCTTGCGGGTCCGAATCGCGCTCGTACCACTTCATGCCGGTCTCTCCGGCCTGCTGCGTCATGGCAATGCAGCGTTTGATGTTGGCCCGCACCTTCTTTGACAGCGAAGCCAGATAGCGCGTCCAGTCATCACCCATCTGAACGTACGGCGAGCGCTCTCCTGGATACGACAGAACCCGAGCCGCGCCGATCTGCTCCGCGGCGCGTGCCGTCGCGCCGTCCGATACGACGTTCTCCATGCGCAGCACATCCCAGCGGGGCAGAGCGGCTTCGCGCAAAACCGCTTCGAGCACTCCACCTTGGTTGCCGCCAGCGATCAGGCCAGCGTGATACGACACGGTGTTGCTGCAAAGATCCAGACAGCGCAGTGGCATACCCGCAACGGAGATCTTGCGCGGCAGCAGCGGCACGATCGCCAGGGTGTTGCTTCCGTCCTGGACCGATACGATGAGCGCCTGGTCCGTGAGATTGTGCGAACCGAGGGTGATGTCCAGCCAGTCCGGGTGCAGCGAAGGATTGAGGTTGTGCGCCGTGACTAACTCGATCCATTGCGTGCGAAGCGTGGCGATGCCCTCGCGCCAGGTATGAACTGCGGTCTTCACGCGTTTGCCTCAGCGAGAATCGCAAGCATCGAAGCCCGCTCGGACCCCGTGAGAGCCTGATGACACGGCAGCTGTATGAGCGCTTGCGCATACCGATCCGTCACGTCGCACACGCCCATGATGCTGTGCTCCCAGCGCCACATCGGCAGTCCGCGGCGCTTGAGATCCGCGAACTGCTGGGCAGGTCTGTCGAGGATGACCGGCACCATGTAGGGCACCGCGCGTGGGTCCTGTATGTCGAGCAATTTCATGTGACGATTGGCAGCCAGAGATGTGCGGATGGCAGCGAAATTCTCACGGCGCTTGCGGGCGACCCTCTCATGCGAGAACAGCCGCACAGCAATGCGCGTCGCAACTGATGCGACGCGGACGTCGTCCGAGTCAACGGAGTCACCTGAGTCAACGGAGTGACGCGAGTCAGACGCGTGAGGCTGGGTCGATCCGCCGCTCAGCCGCTTGGCCCGGGAAACCAGACCCGCCAGCATGCGAAGACGGCCCGACCGCGTCGCGAGATCGATCATGTCGAATCCGTCGCGCAGCGCACGCACGATACCGGGACGCGGGAGGAGGCTGGCATCGATCCGCTTCTCGCGGCTGACGAGCAGCCCGCCCTCCGCAAGCGGAAAGAACTTCTTCGGGCTGGCAATCGCGTAGTGGCCCCACGAGCCGATCGGGCGTTCATCCGCGAGAGCGAAGAACATGTGTGCGCAATCTTCGACCAGCACGATCCGGTGAGCATCGCAGAGGGCGCGCAGTTCACCGAGATTTTGTATTCGTCCGAACAGATGAGGTGCGATGAGGCCGCGGCAGCGGGAGGTCAGCTTGGCTGCGATGTCCTCGATTGCCAGGTCGAGCTGCTCCGTGACGCGGTAGAACACCGGGGTCGCACCCAGAGCGCGAATGGGAGTCACCATCGTCGGGCAATTGAATGCCGGCACCAGCACTTCGGTGCCGGGGCCGACCGCTGAGTTGCGCAGCGCAAGCTGGATTGCGGCGCTCCCGGAGTTGAGCCAGACCGTGTCGCCGACATCGAGCACGCCGCCGACTCCGCGGGGGAGCCCGAGATCGGCCAGGCCCGAAAGGACCGGCAGGACCGGAGTGGCTTCGAGGGTTGAGGGTTGCAGGACGAGCCCTTCAGTGGCTGGCGGCACGGGCGTCCACGCGCGTGATCTCATCGAGCACCCGGGCCAGATCTCCGGTCAGGGTCTGGCGGGAGAAGCGCGTGACCTGCTCACGAGGCACGACGAATCCCCGATCGTTGCGCAGATCGTCGATGAACCTGATCAGGCCGGTGCGGATCTCGGCCGCGGAGTCGAGACGCGCAATGTAAGGCGACCCCAGCCCCGACACGAGTTGCGCCGTGTCTCCGGGCGGGTCGGTGAGATTCAGCACGGGCCGCCCGGTGTACAGATACTCGTAGAGTTTGGCAGGGATCTGGTCGTTGCAGTTGGCCGCTTGCAGGATCAGAAGACCGTCGGCGCAAGCCATCTCCGCTACGGCTTCCCTGTACGGGATGGGTGGGGTGAAGCGCACGATGCTCTGCAGTCGGAGCTGCGCGATGTGCGGGGCGTAGCGGGCCTCCTGACCCGATGCGCGGAACTGGAACTGAACGGAGTCGGCGGATAGGAAGCCTTCGTCTCGCAATGAGGCGATGGCGGCAAACAGGGGCAGCGGGTCGCGCTCTTCCGGGTACAGCAATCCGCTGTGCAGCAGCCGCAGCGGCCGGCCGGCGAGTGCCTCGGGCGCGGCGTTCGGCGCCAGCCCGGAAAACATCTCCGGATCGAAGCCGTTCGTCAGCGTGATGAGGTTTGCGCGCGGATAGGCGGGAAAGCGCTCCGCATAGCGCCGCGCGGCGCCGGGTGTGGTGACCAGAATCCGGGCTGCCCGGCTGAAGGCCTGTGCCTCGATCCGATCGAACGAGCGCCGCATGCGCGGGTCCGACGGGAAGTTGTGCTCAGGCTGCGCCATGGGATCGCGAAAGTCTGCGATCCACGGCAAGCCGGAGAGCCGGTGGGTCAGGTAGCCGATACGGTGTGCGCTGGCGATGGGATAAGTGGATACGATGGCGTGCGGTCGCCACTGACGGACGATGCGCCACGCGGCGAGCGTGCCGAACAGGATCCAGCTCTGCCACTTGTCAGGATTGGCCAGCATTCCGGGATAGCGGCCGAATAGCGAGAAGTCACGTGCCGCATCGAATGCCGCCGTGCGTACCACGCGCACGTGTTGCGGAATGAACGCATAGTTCTGCTCGCGAATCTCGGAATACGCCGATGGCTTCACGGTGAGCACCGTGACGTTCCAATTCCAATCGCGCAGATAACGCGCGAACGACAGGGTCCTCGCTATACCGGTGCTGCCTTGTAGCGGAGGAAAGTGGTACGCGATGTACAGCAGCCGCTTCAGCGGCCGCTGCGCGGGATCCTCATGCACGTCCATGGATGGACCCGGTGCTCACTTCCGGGCCAGGTCAGGGTTCCAAAGCCCCATGCGCGCCAGCTTCATGCGCAGGCCCGGCAGCGGATATCCGAGCTCGTACGCCTTGCGAGCGTACTTCACTGCCTCCTCCTTGCGGTCGCTTTCGAGCAGCACCAGGGCCAGGTCGTAGTCGAGCTCGGCGGAGGCGCTATCGCCGATCACCTGCACGCCATGCTCGAGTGCGGCGAGCGCACCGGCGAGGTCCTTGTTGTTGCGCAGGAACAGGCCCAGCGCCACGTGAGTCGAGGCATTCTCCGGATGCGACTGGACGGCCTCTGTCAGGGTCTGCATGGCGGTGGTGCGGTCGCCGAGGCCGTTGTAGGCCTCCGCCAGCGAATACAGGGCTTTCGCCATAATGCCCGATTCGGGCGGGACACGTGCCGTGAAGTACGACAGATCACCGACGGCGTTGGTGAAGAAGAACTTACGCTGCTGCGGGTCTGGCTCCGCCTTGCCCCGTTGTACCCACACTACCCCCGAGCAGTAGTGGTGGACATGGAGGAAGACCGCCTCGCCCGTTGCGGCGCGCGCGGCGCTGACCTGGTCCTGAGAGATGACGCGCGCGAACTGACTCGCTTCGCCGATCGGAGTGTTCACATACTTCGCGCGGCAGTACGCCGGCCACGAGTAGAACTCACCCTCCGTCGGTACGAACTCGTACGCAAACGCTGCAGGGGACGCGGCGATGAGCAGGGCCGCGAGCGCGGCGTGTCGGGCTGTCAGGCGCATGGGAGTGCTCCCGTGAAAGTGTTAGTCGACATTGGCCGGCCTCGGGGCGCTGCGCGCGCCGGTCTCTGACCTCACCAGGGTCGGAGTGGCAGCGCCGATCAGCTCAGCCGCGGCCGGTGCGATCAAGTCGGCCAGGGCGGTCGCACCGGCGTCGGTGAAATGCTCGTGATCGGTGAAGTAGCGTGCGCCTCCTGGGAGCGCTGCTGCCGCGTCGACCAGCGGTACGGAGTTCTCGGCGGCAAAGGCTCGCACCGTGGCGTTCAGCTGGCTCTCCATGTCCAGGAGCGCCTGCTCGGAGTAGAGCGGATAGAACTTTCGCCATGACACGAGGAAATACTCCCGGTCGGCCGCGTCGTGATCGCCGCCAAAGCGCGTCGCATGGGTCACCAGCACGGGTTTGGCGCCGCCACGGCGGATCGTCGCGACCAGATTGGCGAGATCGTACCGCAGGAACTCGGCACGATCGGCGGGCATCCGCTCGATAGGCGCGCGACCCTTCATGTATTTGTCGATCTGGCGATGCCGCAGCCGCGTCATCAGGCCCGGTGGCAGCTGAGATTTGATCAGATCGCTGAGCTTCTCCGACAGCCGCAGGAGCGGGGGGCGTTCGGCCGGCGGCCCGGCCTGCGTCAGGAGCGACTGCCGGGCCACGTAGCCGCCGTAGGAGGGATAGACGACGACGACCTCGGGGTGCGCTTCCCGCATGACGTGGGGCAGAAGGCGATTGGCGGTGGCCAGCGTGAGCCCGAAGTAGCTGAGATTGGCGACGTCGACCGGGCGTCGGGGACTGAGCTTGCGCAAGGCCTCCTCGAGCTGGCGCGGGTACTCCTTGCCTGGGGTTTCGAGCATGCCGAGTGTCTCGGAAGCACCGATGCACAGCACCCGGTGCGTTCCGTGCGACAGCTCCGGCCCGCGCAGTCCGAGACTGTTCAGCTGCCAGCTCTGATAGCGGGCGTAGGGCTTCCCCTGCTGCACGCCGTCAACTGTTTCGTACAGACGGTCGACGGTGTACGGCCCGAGCAGGGGCGCCCGGTATTTCGCCCAGTCGTCCACGCGCGCGCAGACCTCCAGCACCGCGATGACGATCGCGGCGTTGAGCAGGACGGTGAGGATCGGTCTGCGCACCACTAGGCTCTCAGAACTGGAAGTAGATAAAAGCCTGAGGCGCTGCCGCACGGAACAGCACCAGGTACCCCAGGACAGTGTAACAGGCGGTACGCAGCTGCAGCGGCACGGAGCGCGTCAGCAGGAAATAGTGATTGCGGCTGACATACTGGAAGATCTGGACCACGATGAGCGGCGCGATGAACGGCACCAGCGCGGCAATCGGCTCCCAGTTGAAGGTATCCAGAGGATGGCTCAGCGCTCCGGTCATGCTCGCAATCTGGGAGAGCGAGTGGGCACGGAACAACAGCCATCCGAAGCAGGTGAACTGGAACATCACGAGCATCTTCACCCAGGCCAGCGGACGCGTGTCATTCTCCGGGCCCGCCGTCCCGGGGACGAAGTCCCGGTACAGGCGGTGCACGGCCAGCAGGGCGCCCTGATAGAAGCCCCACAGGACGAAGTTCCACGCCGCCCCGTGCCACAGCCCGCCCAGCACCATGGTCAGCATCAGGTTGCGATAGGTATGCCACTTCCCGTCGCGGTTGCCGCCGAGCGGAATGTACAGATAGTTGCGCAGCCACTGTGACAGGCTGATGTGCCAGCGGCTCCAGAAATCCTGCGGCGACTGGGCGAAGTACGGCAGGTTGAAATTCAGCCCGAGCTCGAAGCCGAACAGCTTGGCGACTCCGCGGGCGATGTCGGTGTACCCGGAGAAATCACAGTAGATCTGGAAGGCGAAGGTATAGACCGCGATGAGCACCTCGAATCCGGAAGCGTTGGGTGCGTTGAAAGTCGCATCCACCAGCGGCGCGAGGCTGTCGGCGATGAAGCACTTCTTCCACAGCCCCCACAGGATGAGGTGGATGCCCTCGATGACCTGCTGCCGGCTCGTGTGGCGCGGGCGCAGTACCTGAGGCAGCAGCACCACGGCGCGCATGATCGGGCCGGCGACGAGGTGCGGGAAGAAGCTGACGAACAGAGCGAAGTCCCAGAAGCTGCGCGCCGCGCGCAACTCGCCGCGGTACACGTCGATGGTGTAGCTCATCGACTGGAAGGTGAAGAAGGAGATGCCGATCGGCAACACGATGTTGAGCGTATGCAGGCTCGGGTGCAGACCGAGGGAGGCGGCGAAGGTCTGCAGGCTGCTGATGAAGAAGTTGCAGTACTTGAAGAAGCCGAGAATGGCGAGGTTGCTGGCCATGCTGATGGCGAGCACCCGCTTGCGGCGCGCCTCGGGCGCTCCGGCCGCCTGCATCCGCTCGAGCCAGGCCGCGACGTTGAAGTCGATGACCATCGTCAGGAACAGCAGGCCGAGAAAGCGCCAGTCCCAGCTGGCATAGAAGTACAGGCTGGCCAGCATCAGCAGAGTGTTCTGCGCCTGGTGCCGGTGACGCAGCAGGTAGTACAGCGCCAGGACGACGGGTAAGAAAATCGCGAAATGGAGCGAGTTGAACAGCATGGGCCGGCCGGCGCTACACCAGCAGCTCGGCTGGATGGGGGTGGCTCAAGAACCCCAGTGGGCTCGCCGTCAGACCATACGCACCGCTCTGCAGGACCACGATGAGATCACCGACATCCGCGCGTGCCATCTCCATCCGATCCGCCAGCAGGTCCAGAGGCGTGCACAGCGGGCCGACGACGGAGGCGACCTCGCGTTCGCCGCCGTTCAGCTGTTTGCCGACCACGACCGGGTAGTTCTTGCGGATGACCTGACCGAAGTTGCCCGAGGCGGCCAGGTGGTGATGCAGGCCGCCATCGGTGACCAGGAAAACCTGGCCGCGGGAGATCTTGCGGTCGATCACCCTGCACACGTAGACCCCGGACTCGCCCACCAGGTAGCGCCCCAGCTCGATGATGATCCGCGCATGGGGGAGCCGCAGCCGGGCTTCATCGAGCACCCTCTCCAGATTGGCCGCGATCGGTTGCAGGTCGAGCGGGCTCTCGCCCGGGAAGTAGGGAATACCGAAGCCGCCGCCGATGTTCAGGTGAGTCACGGGCGAGGGCGCCTCGCGCGCCAGCTCGATGGCGAGCGCCAGCGTGCGCTGCTGCGCCTCCACGATCGACTCGGCCCGCAGATTCTGCGAGCCGCTGAAAATATGGAAGCCGCAGAACTCGACCGGCTCGGCAGCCAGGTCGCGCAACACCTGGCCGACGCGCTCCGCATCGATGCCGAATGGCTTCGGGCCGCCGCCCATCTTCATTCCGGAAGTCTTGAGCTCGAAGTGGGGGTTGACCCGGATCGCGATGCGCGGCTTGCGGCCCGAGGCGCGCGCATGCGCTGCGAGGACCCGGATCTCTCGCTCGGATTCGACGTGGATCGTGATCCCGGCCGAGGCGGCTGCCGCCAGCTCGCTGTCCGTCTTGCCCGGGCCCGCCAGGCTGACATGGTCGGCCGCGGCTCCAGCAGCGATGGCAACCTCCATTTCGCGTACGGAAGCGACATCCACACCGTCGGTCAGAGACACCATATGCCTCACGACGTCGGGCATCGGGTTCGCCTTCATCGCATAGTGCAAATCGATCCCGCGAGGCAGCTGCTCGCGCAGCTCCTTCACCTTGCGGTTCATTACCGTGCGATCGTACGCATAGAACGGAGTTTGTCCCGCCCGCGCCGCCACATCGGTCAGCCTTTGCCCGGCTAACAACAGCTCATCGTCAACCACGTCAAACCACGGATGTGGCGCGTGTTGAGGAAGCGATATGGTCATTCGCGGGGCTCCGTGGTCGCGAACAGGTCTTTCAGCTCCGCGGCGAGCTTAGGACGGTCGTATTTGCCGTTAGGATTGCGCGGCATCTCCTCACGCCATTGCACGTGGTGCGGCACCATGAACGCCGGCATCTGCTTGCGGCAGCTTTCGAGCAGCCGCTGCGTGTCCTGCGGGGTGTCGGGAGCCGAAGTGACCACGATGACGATCGCTTGACCTAACTTTGCATGCGGTACGCCAACAGCCGCCGCATCCGCCACCAGGCCCGTCGCGAACACGATCTCTTCGACCTCGGTGGGGCTCACTCGGTATCCGGAAGTCTTGATCATCTCGTCGCGACGTCCGACGAAGTACAGGAACCCGTCCTCGTCCGTGCGTACGGTATCGCCGGACCAGACGGCGATTTCGCCCAGCACCAGCGCCGGGTCGTGATTGGGCGCTGGCTTGAAGCGCTCGGCGGTCTTGACTGGGTCGTTCCAGTAGCCAAGTGAGACGAGCGAGCCACGGTGCACGAGCTCGCCCGGCTCGTTCGCAGCGCAGGGCGTTCCGTCCGGGCGCACGACCAGGATCTCGGCGTTGGGAATGGCCTTGCCCATCGACTCGGGCCGCCGATCGATCTCCGCCGGCGGCAGGTAAGTGGAGCGGAAGGCTTCCGTGAGGCCATACATCAGGAAGGGTTGGGTCTTCGGCAGCGCAGCGCGCAGTTTGCGGAGGGTGGCCCCCGGCAGGGCGCCACCGGAGTTGGTGATGTATCGCAGCGAGTCACGCGCCTCAGCCGGCCATTCCAGATCCGCGATCTGACTCCACAGGGGTGGCACTCCGGCAAGGCCGGTAATGCGTTCCCGAGCGCACTGCGTGATCACATCCCGTGGCAGCAGGTAATCCATCAGCGTGACACTCGCGCCGCTGTGAAACGCGGTTGACAGCTGACTGAACCCGTAATCGAAGCTGAAGGGAAGCACCGCAAGGAGTCTGTCGGATGGGACGTTCTGCAGGTATTGGGCGACGCTGTGAGCGCCTGTCACCATGTTTCTATGAGAAAGCACCACGCCCTTGGGTCTACCCGTGCTCCCCGAGGTATAGAAGATCGACACGACATCCGTATCGATGACGCGATGTCCGGGATGCGAGCCCGCGCCATCGAGCAGTACCTCCCACCGATGCAGTGCGATCCGCGGAGGCAACAGGGGCGTCGTGCCGCCCGCGGTGAGGATCACGTGACGGAGATCTGGACACTCATCCAACACCTCGACGAGACTGGCGGCCCGCTCGGCCGATGTCACCAGCACACGCACGTTGCAGTCGCGCAGGATGTGTGCAACCTGGGGTGCCTTGAGCAGCGGGTTCACCGGGACGAATACGTTGCCGGCCTGCGCCGCGCCGAGCATCCCGATCACGGTCTCCGGCTGCTTCGGCAGGTAGATGCCAACACGCTCGAGCTTGCCGACCTGCAGCGCTCCGAGGGCGGAGGCGAACCGGGCCAGCCCGGTTGCAAGCGCCTCATAGTCGAGCCGCGCACTCTTGTGCGCCAAGGCGAGCGCCCCGGGTGTGCGCTGCGCCGAACGCAGCGGCAACTCGAACAGCAGTTCACTCATGGCATGAAGACCCTAAGGGATGGCGCAGCTTCGGGTGCTGCGTTTTTGCGGCATCTTAACAGCGACGCCGGCCGCCGACCGCGTCGAAGTTCAAACTGGGCGCGTCACCGGGACAGCCATTGCCCTGCACCGGCGGCGAACCTCGCAATCTGTGACTTGCATCACACTGCGGTGCCGCCTCCAGAACGTGCGGCGGCAAGCGTCGTGCTCAGCTCTTCTTCGTCCTTCAGACGGAGGATTGCGTAACAATCGGCCCGCTGCACCACCGAACCGCCGAGCTCGCGGCACCAGCGTCGCGCGACGGTCTGTTCGGCGTCGCGTTGGGCATCATCGAGCAACACGGTGCAGTTCGGCACCATGCGGGAGCCAAGCACTGAGCCCAGACCGTAGCGGCCGCCCCGGGTCGAGCCGGGCGGCCCGTCGCACACCACGAAGCCGATGGAGGCGGGCACCGGGACGTCCTCCAGCGAGTACCAGTCGAACTCGCCATAGTCGCGCAGCGGGGTGAGGTTCAGCTGAACATAGTCACGTGCGCTCGGAGGCAAGTGGCGCAGCAATCGCTCGCCCCATTGCGGCTCGTGCTCGAACACATAAAGCTGGCGGCCGCTGAGCGCCGCGGCGATTCCCAGAACGACCGTAGACAATCCCGAGCCGCATTCGACGATGGGACCCGAGGTTTGCGGCAGCCACTCCAGCATGGCCATCAGGTATGGCGTATTGGCGCTCCAGGCCTCGTTGCCCCAGTGGCGCACGAGCTGCTCCATGAGTTGTCGCGGCGGCCGCTGTCCCTCGCGCAGCACGCGCTCCAGCCGGACCAGGGAGCGTTGCAGGCGTCGCTCGCGGAGATATGCGCGAGATCGATCCCGCAAGCGTCGTGCAGCTGCTCGCATAGACTTGGCCAACTCTCATGGCGGCGGCCGGCCTCGCACCGCCCGTCTTGGTTCGAAGACAGGTGCAACGGATGAGACCAGGGCGTGCATTGGGGCTGTGACAATGCTCACAGGTTGGCCGGCGGGCGTAGGATAGCCGAACGCGCCTGTGGCAGACTAGGATTACAATAAATTGTTACAGCCTGTATCGGGTGAGTTCCCGGCTCGGGCATCCTGTCGCAGAAGCGTCATCTGGAGTTCGACGAGTGCTTGCTCTCAAGCTCGCAGACCTCGGCCGTCCCCCTACCGTGTTGTGTATCGGCGCACACTGCGATGATATTGAGATCGGCTGCGGCGCGACACTGCTGCGGTGGTCTCAGGACTATCCGGGAGCGCGTTTCATCTGGGCGGTGTTTTCGGGCGAGCCGGAACGCCGCGAGGAGTCGAGCGCCGCTGCTCGGCGGCTGTTACCGGGGCCAGACGCATGCGAGCTGCGCTTTTTCGACTTCCGCGATCGTTTCTTTTTCGTGAGCAGCGAGCCGATCAAGCGGCAGTTCGACGAACTGCGCGCTCAGGTGCGTCCGGATGTGATCTTCACCCATCACCTGAGCGACCGGCACCAGGATCACGAGCTGCTCGGCCGGCTCACCTGGAACACCTTCCGCAGCCACCTGATTCTGGAGTACGAGATTCCCAAGTACGAGGGCGATCTCGGTCAGCCCAACGTGTTCGTGCCGCACTCGGCACAGGACCTGGACCATAAGGTCGCCTGCCTGCTCGAGTGCTTCGCCTCGCAGCGCGGCCGCTCGTGGTTCACGGCGGATACCTTCCGAGCGCTGGCGCGGCTGCGCGGGATCGAGAGTGGTGCGCCGAGCGGCTTTGCCGAGGCGTTCCATGGCAGAAAGCTATGCATGTAACCCTCCGCAGGAGAGCTGGCTCGTGAATCAAAACGCAGCGGCGCACGCCGCCTCCGCAGTGAGCCCGGAAGCTGTGGCGCGCCTGGGCGCAAAGTGCCGCTTCTGTGCGGCGCCTCTCACGCACAGTTTCGTCGATCTGGGGATGTCTCCGCTGTGTCAGACGCACATCGAAGACTCGCAGCTCGGCTCCATGGAGCCGTTCTTCCCGCTGCATGCGCTGGTGTGTGATCGCTGCTGGCTGGTGCAGTTGCAGGAGTTCGTCGCTCCCGCGAGCATTTTCTCCGAGTACGCCTATTTCTCATCGTACTCCGATTCCTGGGTCGAGCATGCACGACGCTATGCGGAAAAGATGTGCTCGCAATTCGGCCTGGGGCCGAAGAGCCTGGTCGTGGAGATTGCGAGCAACGACGGCTACCTGCTGCAGCATTTCGTTGCGCGGGGGGTTCCGGTGCTCGGCTGCGAGCCGGCGGCCAATGTCGCCAAGGTGGCCGTCGCAAAAGGCATCCGCAGCGAAGTCGCGTTCTTCGGGCGCGATACCGCGGCCCGGCTGGCCCAGAAGTATGGCAATGCCGATCTTCTGCTCGGCAACAATGTGCTCGCGCACGTGCCGGACCTGAATGACTTCGTCGCGGGGATGAAAGTGCTGCTGGCGCCCACCGGCATCGTCACGATGGAGTTCCCGCATCTGCTTCGCCTCATCGAAGGCAATCAGTTCGACACGATCTATCACGAGCACTTCAGCTATTTCTCGTTCCTGACTGTGCACCGTGTATTCGCCAAGCACGGTATGGAACTGTTCGACGTCGAGGAGCTGCCCACGCATGGCGGTTCGCTGCGGATCTATGCGCAGCACGCAAGCGGTCCGCGTGCCTCGAGCCCGCGGGTTGCGGAACTGCTGGGGCGCGAGCGCTCGATGGGCTTCGAGACGCTCGGTCACTATCAGCGCTTCGGCGAGCAGGTCCGCGAGACGAAGCGGAAAGTGCTCGAGTTCCTGGTGAGCGCCAAGCGGGCAGGGAAGCAGGTCGTCGGTTATGGCGCCCCGGGGAAAGGCAACACGCTGCTCAATTACTGCGGCATCCGCACCGACTTCCTGGACTACACCGTGGATCGCAATCCCTACAAGCAGGGCAAGTTCACGCCGGGCACGCACATCCCCATCCTGCCGGTGGAGCACATCCGTGCCACCCGTCCCGACTACCTGTTCATGCTGCCCTGGAACCTCAGCGCCGAGATCATGCAGACGATGAGTTATGTACGCGAGTGGGGCTGCAAGTTCGTCGCGCCGATCCCGGAGCTGACGGTACTCGATTGAAGCGGGACGGTCCGCTCAGACGGGAGTCAGCTCGGTCTCGGCGAGCGCGCGCTTGGCGCGCACCACGTCCCAGAAGAAGTCGGTGACAGCGCCCAGCACGGGCGTGTTCGCGGGCAGCGTGCGGTAGTCCAATTGCTTCACGATCGCCAGCTCCGCGAGCGTTCCGGCCACGCAAATCTCTTCGGCGACGTACAGCTCCGAGCGATCGACGGGCCGGCGAACGAACGGTATCGAGAGCGCTTTGCAGATTCGCTCCACGATCCTGACCGTGATGCTCTCGAGGCAGCCCTCGGATGCAATCGGTGTCGTCACGACTCCGTCGCGCACCAGGATGATCGCCGAGCCAGTCGCTTCCGCAACCCGGCCCCACTGGTTGAGCAGCACCATCTCCTGGAAGCCATGCAAACGCCCCTCGATGCGTGCGTTACGGCTCACCTGGTAGTTGGCCGCAGACTTCAGACGCGCGGGTTGCGAGGAGTCTCCGGGCCGCTGCCAGGAGCTGATGCCCAGGTTGATCGGCTCGGGGCGCTGCATCACCTGAGTGTAAGCGGTGATCACCAGATCGGTGACTGTGCCCATTCCCCAGCTACCCTCCAGGGGGACCACGGTCGGCCGCAACCACAGATCTTTGCCGGGCGCGCGCACCGAGCGTGTAATCGCAGCACATGCATCGACGAAGGCTCCGTAGCGTGTCTCGAACGGCAGATGCACCATCTCGGCGGACTGCTGCAGGCGGCGGAAATGTTCCGGCAACGCGAGCAGCGACAACTGGCGGCCCTCGACATCCCAGTAGCCCTTGATCCCCTCGAACACGCTGATACCGCGAATGACGGCCTCCGCCGAGACATGGATTCTGGCGTCGTCCCAAGGGATCAGTTTGCCCCCCATGAAGACGTACGGAGGTCTTTGTAGCTGCATGCTTCGGCCCGTCCCACGCGTGATGGGGTGTATTCTGCCGCATAAACGCCAGCGAGGCGCGCGCCACGGATGAAAAGTGCGACGGAAATCCTGGAGCCTGCCGTAATCCCCGCCGAGCCTCGGCGCATCGGCCGTCGAGCGCGATGCTGCCCGGCGGCCCTTCTGTGCGCGCTTGCCTTGCTGTCAGCGGCTGACTCCCTCGCGGCCACGCCGAGCCTTCCGTGGCAGATCTCCTCAGCCGGCAAGTTGGTGGATGCCGCGGGACAGCCGGTCATCGTCAATGGCGAGGCCGTCTGGTCTCTCGCGATAGCGCTCGAACCCAATGATGTGCGCGCGTACCTCGATGACCGTAGACGCCGCGGAGTCAACGCCATCATCGTATCCGTGATCGAACGGTATCACTCCGGTGGTCCCCGCAACGCGCTTGGGCAACGACCTTTCGCAGAGGTGCCGTTCCGCTATCCCCGCGAGGCGTATTTCCGCACTCTGGATCTGGTCGTGGAGGAGGCAGAGAAGCGCGGTATCGTCGTGTTCCTGGTGCCCGCGTATCTGGGCTATCTGTGCGGTGTCGAGGGCTGGTGTGCTCAGATCAAGCAGCGCCCGCTGCGTGATCTGCGGGCCTGGGGCCGCTTTCTCGGACGCCGCTACCGCCAGCGGACCAACATCGTCTGGCTGGACGGCGGCGATGCGGATCCGCGTGCCTTCGGCGTGCTGCCGAGAGTCGCTGCGATCGCGGCGGGCATTCGCGAGGCAGATCCAACACACCTGCACGCGGCCCATTGCAGTCGCTATACGCTGGGATCGGATTGTTACGCCTGGCCCTGGCTGCAGCTCGATACGGTCTATGCCGACTGCGGGTCCATCGCGGCCCTCACGCGCCGCGCACATGCCCTCGGGCACAGGCCATTCCTGATGATCGAAGGCCGCTACGAGGGGCAGGGAGCGAATCCGGCGTGCCTGCGGTCTCAATTCCTCACATCAATCCTGGGTGGGGGTGTCGGTCAGATGTTCGGCAGCCACTACGTGCGAGTCTTCCTCCCTGCCTGGCGCGAGCATCTGGACAGCCGCGGCATGCGCGACCTGGCGTGGATGAATTCACTTCTGGCCTCGCTGCGCGTCAGCGAGCTCGCGCCGATCGATGGATCGCAACTCGTCGCGACGGACGGAACGCCCGCGCCGCAGGATGCCCCGGTCGTCGCGGCAACTCCCGATGGCCGTCGCTTGGCGGCCTATTTGCCGGTAGCGCAGCCGCTGCTGTTGAAATCGACCGGCGGCCGCGCGTGGTGCGCGTCCTGGATAGACATGGCGACCCGCGTGCGAACGACCGCCCGACTGGACTCGACATCCGGGGAATGGATGCGTACCGCGCCTCAGGGCACGCAGGACAATCTTCTGGTAGCCGAGCGCTGTGGCTACTGACGCCCTCGCGCCGTGTAGTACCGAAACGCTTCCTTCAGATCCGCGAACAGGCGAGGAGAAGACCAGTAGGCCTGCCGCATCACGAACTGCATGCCGCGCATCCGCTGCGACAGAGGCAGGGGGCTGCACCTGACGGCGCGCACGTAACCCCACGTGAAACGCCAGGATTGAAACAGTTGATTGAAGCTGCGTTTCGGAAAATGCGCCAAGCGCACCGTGGTCGCGCTCTGGAGTGCAGTGGCGCTTGCCTTGTCCATGCGACGGAAAAAGCGCGTATCGGGCACGAGTGCGATCTTGCCGGCGAGCGCGAGCTCAGACAGCACAATGTTGTCCGAGCTCAGATAATCCGGGTGCACCGAGGTCCGCATCAGCGCCTCGCGACGCATGACGCCATTGATCGCGTTGTTGAGGCGCAGGAGGTCGACGGTGCGTCGGAATCGCACGAGCGGATCCTCGTCCTCGAGGTTCATGCGATCGTCGTACGCAGCCCCCGCGGCCGGATCGTTCTGGAAAATCACGGTGGTGCCGAACGCCAGTACGACGTCGGCGCGTGCATCGAGCACGCGTATGCAGGAGGCCAGGTAGTCGGGGTCGAGCAGGTCGTTGCTGGATTGCCACTTGAAGTATTCGCCCCGCGCCAGTTCCGCTGCCCTGCGATAGTTCGGATTGACGCCGACGTTGACGGGGTTGCGGACGACGCGCACGCGCGGATCGCGCTTCGCTACCTCCTGACATACGGACACGGTGTCGTCAGTCGAGGCGTTGTCGACGACGATCAGCTCCAGGTCCGTGAAGGTCTGATGCAGGATCGAGTCGATCGAGGCCAGGATGGAGCCCGCGCTGTTGTAGGCCGGCATTCCGATTGAGACTCGCGGCGAGCGAGTCGATTCAGCGATCATCGGTGGCTGTGTCGCGACCGCTGCGTTCATCGATGTAGGCTCATGCTGGATGTGGCGATGGCAATCTCCGCGGCTGGTTTCGTGCGGGGAGCCTCGCAACCCCCGCTGCGTGTCGCTGCGCCGGACGACATATTCTCCGTGCCACCTTCGGCGATATGTGTGACATGAATCTCGGTCTGGGCTTATGGCTTGGCGCGTCGCTGCGCTATTATTATCCTACGAGCACAGCGTGCCACGCTCGCCGGCCTGTTGCACGCACCAAATGGAAGCCAGTCAACTGGCTCAAGGGCCTGGATAGGGGTCTTGACGTAATTTAGTGCGTTGCGCTGGCCTCGTGATCGATGCCGCGGCGCTCCCGCGCGAACGATGGCTGGCCAACCATGAGTCTTCAGAACAATGAAAATTCTCGTTACGGGCACTGAGGGTTATATTGGATCGCGCCTCGCGCCGCTGCTGATTGAGGCGGGCCACGAGGTCACCGGGCTGGATACCGGCTATTACCGCGACGGCTGGCTCTACAGCCCCGCGCGGCAGCCCTACGTGAGCCCTAAGCTGATCAACAAGGATCTGCGCCAGATCACGTCCGCCGACCTCGAAGGCTTCGACGCCGTGGTGCACCTCGCCGAGCTGTCCAACGACCCGCTGGGCGAGAACCGGCCCGACGTCACCTATCGCATCAACCACGAGGGCTCGGTCCGCATTGCCAAGCTCGCCAAGCAGGTCGGGGTGAGCCGGTTCGTCTACGCCTCTTCCTGCAGCGTCTACGGCCTGGGAAGTGGAGAGATTCTCGATGAGACCTGTCCAGTCAATCCGCAGACCGCCTACGCGAAGTGCAAAGTCATGGTTGAGCGCGATGTCGCGCCTCTGGCCGACGGGCGCTTCTGTGTCACCTTCATGCGCAATGCCACGGCGTACGGCGCTTCGCCCCGCATGCGGTTCGACATCGTCATCAATGACCTGAGCGGCCTGGCGTGGACGGTGAAGAAGATCGCCATGATCAGTGATGGCAGCCCCTGGCGCCCCGTCGTGCACATCGAGGACATCTGCAACTCCGTCCTGGCCGTGCTGACCGCGGACTCCGGCAAAGTGAACGGCGAAGTTTTCAACGTGGGCGCCAACTCCGAGAACTATCGGGTGCGCGAAATCGCTCAAATCGTTGCCGAGGGCTTCCCGGGCTGTACGGTGTCATCCGGCCCGCCTTCCCAGGACAATCGCAGCTATCGGGTCTCTTTCGACAAGATCGCCAGGCAGGTACCGGCGTTCCGTCCCAAGTGGACCGCGGCAGACGGTGTCCGCGAGCTGCGCTCGATCTTCGAGCGGATCGAGATGTCTCCCGAAACGTTCGCGTTTCGGGCCTTTACCCGGCTGAAGCAGCTACGCTATCTATCGGCGACACGGCAGATCGACGAAGAATTTTTCTGGAAGGCCTGATGCGATTCGAGCTTACGGGGCTTGCGGGCGCGTGGGTCATTCGGAGCGAGCCGCACGCCGATTCCCGAGGCCGGTTCGGACGGATCTACTGCAAGCGCGAATTCGAGGAGCATGGGCTCCCGGGTCCCTTCGTCCAGGCGAGCCTGTCGTTCAACAGAGCGCGCGGTACTGTCAGAGGGCTGCACTTCCAGTGGCCGCCGTCGCGCGAGGGGAAATTGATCCGCTGCGTGCGCGGCGCCGTCTTCGACGCGATCGTGGATCTGCGGCCCGACTCGAGCACCTTCCTCAGTCACTTCACTGTCGAGCTGAGCGAAGACAACCAGGTGAGCCTGTACGTGCCCGAGGGATTCGCGCACGGCTTCCAATCGCTGCGGGACGACAGCGAGCTGTTGTACCAGATGACGGACTTCTACGCTCCCGAGCTGAGCACGGGCTTCCGCTTCGACGATCCGGCGTTCGCGATTGCGTGGCCGGGCCCGGTCATGGAGATGTCCGATCGGGATCGGGCGGCCCAAGGATTCGATCGCGCGCGCTACTCGCGCGAGTACACCGTTCGCGGCGCCCAGAGCCTCTCATGAACCCAGGCGTTCCCACGCTGACCGACTATCTGACGCGTGAAGGCTGTGAAGCGGCGGGGGCGCGGGCCTATGAAATGGTCCGTGAGCTGTACCCTATCTGCCGCAGCATCACCGGTGCCGGAGTGCGACAGACCCTGGCGATCGCCGGCCGGCGCATTCCGCTGCAGGTGCACGAGGTGCCCAGCGGAAAGCCGGTGTTCGACTGGGAAGTGCCGCAGGAATGGAACATCCGCGATGCCTATATCGGAACAGCCGATGGACGGCGCGTGGTGGACTTCAGGGAATCGAACCTGCACATCGTGAGCTACTCGGAGCCGGTTCGCGCCCGCATGCCACTGGCCGAGCTCAGGCCGCATCTGCACAGTCTGCCCGACGCGCCTGATCGCATCCCGTACCGGACGAGCTACTACCGGCGCAACTGGGGATTCTGCCTGCGCCACCGCGATCTGATGGCGCTGCCCGACGGCGAATACGACGTGTGCATCGACTCCGACCTGCAGGCCGGGAGCCTGACCTACGCCGAGTGCTTCCTGCCCGGCGAGAGCACGGAGGAGGTCATCGTCTCCACCCACGTGTGCCACCCATCACTGGCCAATGACAATGCCAGCGGTATCGCGGTTGCGTGCGAGCTCGCCGCCGCCCTCGCGCAGAGCGCCCGTCGATACAGTTACCGATTCATCTTCATCCCCGGCACCATTGGGGCGATCACCTGGCTTGCGGAGAACGAGGCCTCTGTCGGGCGCATCGCCCACGGGCTGGTGATCGGGTTGCTGGGCGATCCCGGTCCGCTGACTTACAAGAGAAGCGCCCGCGGCGATGCCGCCGTCGACCGCGCAGCGGTCCACGTGGTGAAAACGCTGGATTCGCGCAGCCGGGTGGAGGATTTCTCGCCCTACGGCTATGACGAGCGGCAATTCTGCTCGCCTGGATTCAACCTGCCGGTCGGTCGCCTCACGCGCTCGGCCAATGGCGCCTACCCGGAATATCACAGCTCCGGGGACGATCTGAAACTGGTACAAGCTCAGTATCTCGCGGAAAGCCTGTGCGCCGCGGCGCGCATCGTCCAAGCGCTGGATAGCGACGCGCGCTACGTGAATACCGCGCCGAAGTGCGAACCACAGCTCGGCAAACGGGGTCTGTATCGAGTGACGGGGGGGCAGTCCCCCAGCGGCCGCGAGCACGCGCTGCTGTGGATTCTCAACCAGGCCGACGGCCGCCGCTCGCTGCTCGATATTGCGGAGCGTGCGGGCATGCCTTTTACTGTGATCCGGTCGGCGGCGGATGAGCTGCTGCATGCCGGATTGTTACGAGCCGCCGAAACAAGAAGCGAGCTGTCATGAAAGTTGTCCTGTTCTGCGGGGGTCTGGGCACCCGGTTGCGGGAGCACTCCGACACCATTCCCAAGCCGCTGGTCAACGTGGGTTACCGGCCGATCCTGTGGCACGTGATGCGCTACTACGCGCATTACGGGCACAAGGATTTCATCCTGTGCCTCGGCTACCGTGGCGACCTGATTCGCGAGTACTTCCTGAACTACCGGGAGACGATGTCCAACGACTTCACCTGGAGCGATCACGGCAGCCAGATCGACCTGCACTCCTCGGACGTCGCGGACTGGCGCATCACCTTCGTGGACACGGGGCTGCATTCCAACATCGGGCAGCGGCTGATGCGCGTCCGCAAATCCCTGGAGCGCGAGCCGGTGTTCCTCGCGAACTACGCCGACGGGCTGTCGGACATTCCGCTGGACAAGCTGATCGCCGATTTCGAGCAGAAGAATGTCGTGGCCAGCTTTGCAGCCGTGCAGACTCAGGCCAGCTTTCACCTGGTGCACTCGGATCAGGAGGGCTACGTGACGGCGATGGGCCAGGCGCATGTTTCCCAGTTCCTGGTGAACGGCGGCTTCTTCGTCCTGCGGCAGAACATCTTCGACTACATCCGCGAGGGCGAGGAGCTGGTGGAGCAACCGTTCGCTCGGCTCATCGGAGAACGCCAGCTCGGCAACTACCGCCACCTCGGGTTCTGGCAGGCGATGGACAACTTCAAAGACAAGATTACCTTCGATCGCATGGAGGCCCAGGGCAAGTGCCCCTGGGCCGTGTGGAAGAAATGACCGCCGTCCACTACGACTCGCTCTTGTCGGATGATGCGCGCCGCGCGCGCATCTATGCCGGCGATATCTTCGTCTATCGTCCGCTTCCGGCCGTGTTGCAGCTCGTCGGGTTCGCGCGGGAGATGATCTCTGCAGCCTTCGACGGGTTGGATCCCGAGACGGCGCAGGACCGGCTGCCGGTGAGCGAGTATGCCGCCAAGCTGGCCGTCATGAAGCCCGCCTTCATCCACCATCCGGGCTGCAAGCAGCTGTTACCTGAGATATTGCAGCAGCTGGGCTGCGATCCCGAGCTCACGTATTTCGACGTGCCGCGCATGCGTACCTCGACCAGCGACGGGTATCTGACGACCGGCATTGCGTACGCGTTCCATCCGCACCGCGACACCTGGTATTCCGCTCCCATGTGTCAGATCAACTGGTGGCTGCCGATTTTCCCGCTCGCTCCCGACAACTGCATGGCGTTCCATCCGCAGTTCTGGGCGCGGCCGTTGCAGAACACTTCCGCGACCTATGACTACCAGGAGTGGAATCGCAGCGCGCGCTATTCCGCTGCCCAGCAGATTGGAGTCGATTCGCGTCCGCAGCCGCATGCGGTCGAGCCCGTGCAGACCGAGCCGGATATCCGGCTGCTGCCGGCTCCCGGCGGCCTGATCGTGTTCTCGGGCGCGCAGCTGCATTCGTCGGTGCCGAACTCTTCCGGGCGTACCCGTTTCAGCATCGACTTTCGCACCGTCCATGTGGGTGACGCCCGCGAGCTGCGGGGTGCTCCCAACGTGGATTCCCGGCCTGCAGGCACGACCATGGGTGATTACCTGCGCTGCACAGATCTGATGCACCTGCCGGAGGACGCCTCCGCGCCATACGACGCGGGCCCGCCGCAACCGGCCCCATAACCAGAAGAAGTCATGAAACTGCGATCCGTCCTGAAAGTGGCATTCGCCATCATCGTGCTGGGTGGCGCTGCCGCGGCGTTCGCCGTGTGGCGCAGCGACAGCCTGCGCTGGCGGTTCCAGGCGGTCGCGGTCGTGGCGGAGGGCAGGATTCCCGATCTGTCACTCGGCGATGCAATCCGCATGGCCATGCCCGGCTCGGGCTACTGGCTGGAGGATCTGGCCGAGCGCGGCAGCGCCTATGCAACCATCAAGAATCCCAGCACCTCGTCCGCGGACATCAAGGCCGGCGAGCAGACCTTCAAGGAGAACTGCGCCGGCTGCCATGCCGCCGATGCGCACGGAGGCACCGGCCCTTCTCTGGTCAATCGCCAGTTGACGCACGGCGACAGCGACTGGGCGATGTTGCGAACGATCAAGAACGGAGTGGCGGGGACCTCGATGCCGCCGCACCCGTGGGACTACACGCGCATCTGGCAGACCATCAGCTATATCCGCTTACAGGACTCGACGCACGCGCGTGGCGACGATGCTTCGGCACCTGCGCTCACCGCGTCTCTGAACGTCCCGTACGAAGAGTTGAAGGCGGCTCAGGCCCCGGGCAACGACTGGCTGATGTACGGCGGCACCTATTCGGGTGCCCGTCACAGCTCTCTCACGCAGATCAATCGGGACAATGCGGCGCACCTGGCGCCCAAGTGGATCTACCAGTTCAGGAAGATCGGCGACCGCATCCAGTCGACTCCGCTGGTGCGCGACGGGGTCATGTTCGTCACGCACGCCGGCAGCGTGATGGCGCTGGATGCCCGCAACGGCTCGCTCATCTGGCAGTTCGATCGCCCGCTGCCCGCGGATGCCCTGGCCTGTTGCGGTGTCGTCAACCGGGGTGTCGCGCTGCTCGGGGATCGGCTGTTCGTCGGTACCGTGGATGCGAAGGTCGTGGCACTGTCGGTACGCACCGGCAAGAAGCTCTGGGAGACCGGGGTGACGTCCGACTACGCTCAGGGTCTGAGCATTACGAGCGCGCCGCTGGCGTTCGGCAATCTCGTCGTCACGGGCGTCGGGGGCGGGGACTACCCGACGCGCGGCTTCATCGTTGCCCTCGATGCGGATACCGGCAAGGAGCGTTGGCGTTTTTTGACGATCCCCGGCCCCGGACAGCCGGGTCACGAAACCTGGCCCGGAGACTCCTGGGAGCATGGCGGCGGTTCGACGTGGCTGACCGGTTCGTACGATCCGCAGAACGATGTGGTGGTGTGGGGCATCGGCAATCCCGCCCCGAATCACAACGCCGTCAACCGCAAGGGCGACAATCTGTACACCGACTCCGTCGTAGCGCTGCGTGGCGCTACCGGCGAGCTGCTGTGGCACTTCCAGTTCACGCCCAACGACGATCACGACTGGGACTCGGTGCAGACGCCCGTGCTGGTGGATCGGCCGCAGAGCCCGGTTCCGCACCAGCTCATCTGGGCAAACCGCAACGGCTTCTTCTATGCGCTCAATCGCGCCGACGGTACGTTCCTGCACGGGGCGCCGTTCGTGAAGCAGACCTGGGCGCAAGGACTGGATCCGCACGGCCGCCCGATCCGCAAACCCAACACGTCGCCCAGCTCGACCGGCACGCTGCTGTGGCCGGGCGTGCAGGGAGCCACGAACTGGTGGCCGCCGAGCTACGATCCGCAGCAGGATCTGATGTTCGTGCCGGCGCTCGAGCACGCGGGACTGTACTACAGTACCGGCAGCCTGCAGGCGAAGAGCAGGGAGCTGTACCTGTCCGGGTACACGGAAGCCGCCGCCGGTGTGCCGCACTTTCAGGAAGTGGTCGCGATCCACGCGGCCGATGCCACGATCGCCTGGACCCATCGCGGTCCGGCCAGCGAGGACGAGGACCTGCATCTGGGCGGACTGACATCGACGGCCGGAGGGTTGGTGTTCGCCGCCGACGATCGCACTTTCTACGCGCTGGATTCCGGCGATGGCAAGCTGCTGTGGTCGTTCCCAACCGGCGGGCGCATCGCCGCTGCCGCCGTGACATATACCGCCGGAGGCGAGCAGCTCGTCTCGATCTCCGCCGGGCGTGATCTGATTACTTTCGGTCTCGTCGGCGCGCAGTGAGCTGACCGGCCAGGGGCTCTAGCCATGTGGAAGCTACCCAAACTCAGAACCGGCGATCGGGTCGTGGTGCGCAGCAAGGAGGAGATCCTTGCCACGCTGGATGCCGACGGTTGTATCGACGGCATGCCGTTCATGCCGGAGATGCTGCAATTCTGCGGACGTGACCTGGAGGTCGCGGCAGCCGCGCACAAGACCTGCGATACGGTGAACAAGACCGGCGGCCGCAAGATCGACCGCACCGTGCATCTGAAGGGGACGTTGTGCGACGGCAGCGCGCATGGGGGCTGCGAGGCCGAGTGCAACCTGTTCTGGAAAGAGGCGTGGCTGAAGCCCGTCGCCGGGCCTGACAAGCCGGCCGCCAGGGCGGGGGCCGAGCCGCCGTTCACCGAACAGAAGCTGCAGGCCGCCACCCAGGTCCAGCGGCCCCCGGGCCAGCCCGTGCGCTATGTCTGTCAGGCCACGCAGATTCCGCAGTCCACGCGCCTGCTGCCCTGGTGGGACATCAGACAATACTGGTACGACATCCGCCTGAAGAACTTCTCGCCGCGCTACGTTTTGAAGGTGCTGGTGCTCGCCGCTTCGCGCCAGTTGCTGCGCGTGCCCTTCGGTCATCGTGCGCTGCGCGAGGTCAATCATTCGATGCACCGCTTGCTGACCGGCCAGCCTTCGCCCTCGGCCGTCGGATCCATTCCCTCCGGACAGCCCACGCCCGTGCAGCAGCTCAATCTGCAGCCCGGAGAGTGGGTACGGATCAAGCCGGCCGCCGAGATCGCAGCCACTCTCAACACCAGCAACAAGAACCGCGGCATGTGGTTCGACTTCGGACAGGTCCCCAATTGCGGCCGCACCTTCCAGGTACACCGCCGCGTGAATCGCATCATCGACGAGCGCAGCGGCGAGATGCTGGCCACGCAGACCCCGTGCATCACGCTCGAGGGAACCCTCTGCAATCCCGACTTTGCCGAGCACCGGCTGCTGTGTCCGCGTGCCATCACCGCATACTGGCGCGAGATCTGGCTCGAGCGGGTCGAGCAGCCGAAAGCGGAGTGAACGTGGGACTGGAGCAGGATCTGTTGCCGCTGTTGCGCTGCCCGAAGTGTCATGGGGCAATGCAGTTCTCGCCCGCCGCCACGGGGCCGCTGGCCGGTGCCGAGTTCGGCGTGCTGCGTTGCAGCTGCGCGCGCTATCCGATCATCGACGGCATTCCGATCCTGTTGGATTCGCGTGTCGGCATGTTCGAGCACACGACCGGCACGGCTCAGGTCAGCGGCGTCGAGCCGCAGCGGCTGGTCACCCTGATCGAGCAGGGCAGAGGGGACGATGCGCTGCTGGAATGCCTGGCATTCCCCATTCTGCCGCCGCTGGTGCGCCGTCTGCTGGGCTGGAGGCTGTCGAATGGGCCGCTCGGCTCGAGCCTCGGGCGCTGGCGGTGCAAACGGCGGCTGCGCGCGGATGTGCTCGCGCGCCGCCGGGACAACAGCGCGAGCGAGGTGTTCGGCTTTTTCTATCAGCCGGACTCCCCGATGGACATCGTGGTAGGAGATTACTTCAACCTGCGCTTCGGCCAGCCCCGTCATCTGGCGGCTCTGTCGCTGCTGCACAATGTGCTTCCCGATGACAAGCCGCTGCTCGACCTCGCTTGCGGCGGCGGACACCTGGATCACTACCTGACCTCGCGCTACGAGCCGCTGAAGATCGTCGGCACCGATCTGAACTTCTTCCATCTGTGGATCGCGCGGCACTGGATCGCGCCGACCGGTCAATACGTGTGCGCGGACGCGGGAGACGGCCTGCCGTTCATCGATGCCGGCTTTTCGGGGACGTTCTGCTCCGACGCCTACCACTACATCCCGAATCGCACGGCCTTGCATCGGGAGATGGAGCGTTGTGCGCCCGGTCGGCTCGGCATGCTGACGCGTGTTGGCAACGCGGAGGTGATGCCGAACGAGGGAATGGAGCGCACGGCGGCCGGATATGTGGAAGATATCGGCGCGCCGGACACGCGCGTGTTCGCGGAATCCTCGCTTCTGAAGTGCTATCTGAACCGGCGCAATCCGCTCGAGCAGCCCCGGGACGATCCTGACACCGTGGGGCACTCGAAGTGGTTGTCCTTCGCCTGGAACGTGCCGGCAAAATTGCGTGACGCCGCGGCGCTCGCGCGCGAGTGGCCGCATGCCGTGGGAACTCTGCGGATCAATCCGATTTACGCGCGCAATTCCGTGGAAAGCGGCCTGCACCTGCGGTTTGCATTCCCCAGTATCTGGTACGCGTATGAGAACGGTGGGATGCTGGCCTACCATCCCCGTCGCCTGGTGCTCGAGCGTGGGCAGATGGAGGCGGCGCGCGAGGGGGCGTCGGCGACAGCGGTGCGCGACGACCTCATTGCGCGCTTCGTGCTGATGGGAATGCCGCAGCGGTTCATACCGCCGCAGAACATCTAACCGTCTCCGTGTCTCAGGCGCCGCCGGTGCGCGATGCGGCAAGCCGTGCGCGCGCCACGGTAAGCGCCGCGCGCAGTTCCCGCAACAGCCAGGTCTCGGCGCCATCCGGGCGACCGGCAATCAGCCACAGCAGGATGTCGACCACGACGTAGGTGGCGGCTCCTACGGCGATGCAGCTCAGGAGCGGCACGAACGCCTCGGCCGATGATTTCGCGCCCGGCGGGAGCTGCGGGCCCCAGAGCTTGCCGGTGACATACATGCCGGCCGCACTCAGCAACGGGCGCCACAGCCTTGCGACGAAGTCCAGGCTCCGCAGGCCGAGGAACTTGATGATGTAATAGAAGTTCACCGGCAGCGCCGCAATCGCCGCGACCACGTAGGCCCAGGCAGCGCCCCGCGCTCCGTACACAGGCGTCAGCGTACTCAGGCATAGCAACAGCGCCACCACATGAAAGGCGTTGATCTTGGCAAAGATGGCCGGTTTTCCCAGAGCGATGAATGCCGAGTAGGCATTGCTCTGCAGCACCTGCGTGATGCCGAAGAAGGCCAGCACTTCGAGCAGCGGCTCGGCCGCTGTCCAGGTCGGTCCCAGGACCAGCAGCACGATGAACGGCGCAGTGAGCGCCACTCCCGCGACTGCGGGCACGCCGATCAGTCCGATCCCCGCCATCACCGACAGATACTCGCGACCGAGCGCGACCGGGTCATGTGCGAGTTTTACGTACGCCGGCAGGATCGCGCGGTTGATCGGAGCGATGAGCTCCGTACCCGGCATGCTGGCGACTTCGGCCGAAACGCTGAACATACCGAGCGCCGCGGGGCCGGCTACGCGGCCGATAAAAAAGCTGGCGGAACGCTCCTTCAGGAATGAAAGGAGGTTTTGCACCATCAGCCACTTCGAGAAATGCAGCATTTCCGAGGCGGTGGCCAAAGAGAATCGCGGCCGCAGCGGCTGAATGAGGTAGCTCAGGCAAACCGCGCCCGCGCGCCCGGCCAGGGTGCCGATCACCAGCGCCCAATAGTTGCGCAGCCAGAAGGCCAGGGGCACCGTCACCACGAACGCCAGCAACTTCTTGGCCAGCAGGTAACGGAACTCGCGATCGAATCGGAGCTGCTTGCGGAATTCCACCACCCCGACATTTTCCAGGCCCTGGATGACGGCACCGACCGCCAACGCGAGTGCGACCGCCACCAGGCGCGGCTCGCGGTAGAAATGACTCGCCGGGATGCTCAGCACAGCGAGCAGGGTGGCGACAGCGCAGCCGGCCAACACGTTCAAGGTCCAGGCGGTGTCGAAGTGCTCCGGCCGGGCGTCGCGCTGCTGGATCAGCACCGTGTCCATGCCGAACGCGCTGAACAGCTCGAGCAGCGCGATGACCGACATCGCCATGGCGACGATGCCGAAGTCCTTCGGCATGAGCAGGCGCGCCAGGATGAGGGTGCTGATCAGCCCCAGTCCACGCTCCAGCAGCTTGAAGAGCACCATCCACAGGGCGCCCGTTGCCATCCGCCCACTCACTGCGCGACTGCTCCCCGTGAAATATCAGAACTGCCAGTACAGAAACTCGCTCGGACCGCCGAACTGCAGGATCGCCGCGCCCCCGAGCACGGCCAAGGCAAAGCCCCAGCGCAGCGAAGGAGTCCACGACAACCGTGCGAACCTGACCGGCTCTCCGGCCGGTAGTGGCTGCAGGCCCAACGCCGGCGAATAGCGCATCAGCAGTTGCGCCGAGTTAGGCAGCAGAAGGACGATGCCGAGTCCCAGGAGCGTCCAGCCGATGAGCGACAGGAACGCCCCCGCTCCCCACCACGTCTCGGCTCCGCCGCCAGTATGCTCCAGGACCGCTTGCAGCGGGCCTAGATGCTCGAACAACGCGGCCGGCACGCCAATTCCGTGCGCTCCGACCATTCCCGCGAGAATCGCCCAGGCCGTCTTCAGCGTCGGTGCCTTGAAGAACACCATCGCGAGCGTGACTGAAACGAAGGTCAGTAGGAATCCGGATAGACTCCACTTTGGCGGAACAAGGCGGCCCTTACGAATTTTCGCGAGTGCGAGGCGCCAGCCGTGGTTGACGGTGAGAAACACGCCGTGCAGCGATCCCCAGACTATGAATGTATAGCCTGCACCGTGCCACAGGCCCGAGATGAACATCGTGACGAGGGTCGGAAATCCGATCAAGGTAAGAAACGCGCCCAACGTGGCATTGCGTGCATTCAGCGGTGGCTTGCCGCGCGCAACGCGGGCGCGCGTCAGGCGCAGCAGCAGCGGATTGTAGATGTAGGCTGTGAGAAAACGCGATAGCGTGATGTGCCAGCGCAGCCAGTAGTCGATGATGCTCGAAGCGCGCAGCGGCGAGTCAAAATTGATTGGCAGGCGCACGCCGAACAACCGCGCGATTCCGATCGCCATGTCCGAGTAGCCGGAAAAGTCAAAGTAGATCTGCAGGGTGAATCCGAGAGCTCCGAGCAGCGCTGGGATGACCGATACCGGCTCGCCGTGCGCGGCGCGATCGAAGATGGAAGTGACCAGCGGAGCAATGGAGTCCGCCAGGAAAGCCTTCTTGAACAGTCCTATGAAGAACATCGTGAGGCCGACGCACGCGTCGGTCGCGTTCCAGCGCGCTGTGAGCGCACGGAACTGTGGCATTACCTCGCGATAGTGAACGATGGGCCCGGCGATGAGCTGAGGAAAGAAGAGCACGAACAGCGCGTAGTCGCCGAAGCTGAAGGGCTCGATGCGCCGGGCGTGCACGTCGATGAGGAACGCGATCTTCTGGAAGGTGATGAAGGAGATGCCGAGAGGCAGGATGATGTGTGCGAGCACGAAATGTGTGCCGAACAGGTCGTTGGAGGTTTCCTGCAGGAAGCCGGTGTACTTGAAGAATCCGAGAAACGCCACGTTGAAGGCAATCCCGGCGAGCAGCGTGATGCTTCCGGCGCGCTCCCTGGAAGGGTCGGCTGCGAGCCGCTGCAGGCGCTGCGCCAGCAGGTAATTGACGAGAATGGACGGAACGATGATCGCGACGTTGAGGGGCCGCCACCACGCATAGAACACCAGCGAAGCGCCGATGATGCAGATTCGCGCCAGGTTCGCCGAGAACGAGCCGCACAGATAGAACAATGCCAGCGCGATCGGCAGGAAGGCGAAGATGAACTCGTACGAGTTGAACAGCATGGCCGCCTCAACTTCTCGACTGCAGCGCCAGCGTCCGCTGGACGATCTCGCCTACCGTCTGGAAGGACTCGACTTCGGCCACGCCAAATCTGACACGAAACTTCGTCTCGATGGCGACGATGAAATTGACGTAGTTGAACGAGTCCCATTCGGGCACATCGCGCCGGCATGTTTCCGGATGCAGAACGATCGAGTCATCGCCGAGAAGCTCGCGCAGGATCTGCGTGAACGACTGCAGGGTCTCATCCGCGTTCATGTTCGCTCCACTTTGATGTGCGTCCGGCTCGGGACGTAGCCGGCAAGGGGCAGTGACCACCGCGAGGCCCCCGCGGGCAGCATGGAGTCGTGCTCGCGTCGGAAGCCGAGTTTCTCGTACAGATCGCTGACGACGGAGTTCTTTGGGGTAGGCAGGTAGGTAGCGACGATCTCACGGACGCCGGCACTGCGTGCCGAGTCCACGATGAGGTTCAGGGCCTCCTGCTCGAGCTGTCGGCCGAAGACCCGGCAGCTCATGACCCAGGTGTCGATCTGCAGCCGCTGCGGATCGTTGGCCACCGGCGGCGCGATCAGCACGCTCACCAGGCCGTTATCGCCAAAACGGTCGCTCAGCCGCACCTGCAGGCTCAGGGTGCCCGGAATGGCCAGCTGCGCCAGGATCTGCTCGGTGGAATAACGGCGCGTGGTGAGATTGAACTGATTCGTCTTGTTGATGAGCTGCGTGACGCGGGGCAGATCCGCCTTGGCGATCGGGCCGCAGGCGGCGCTCATCTGCAGGGTGCTCAGGAACTCGTCCATGCTCTGCACCGAGCCGCGCAACGCTTCACGCTGGATATTCTGCGCGTAGTCCACGGCGCGGTGTCGGTCCTCGGACGTGAATCCGACGGCTTCGAAGTAGCCCGCCGAGGCGAGTCGCCGCGTGTAGCCCGCGATGTCTTCCGGCATCTCAGGAACCGCTACTGTGGGGAGCGCTTGCCTGATGCGGGCGCGCTCCGCGGGGCTGTCGTCGACGAACACCATGCTGTCGAGCCCGATGTTGAGCTGCTGCGCGATGGCTTCCAGGTTGCGAGCCTTGTCGTCCCAGTTCGCGAAAAATGCTGCGATGTCCGCGCGCTTCAGCAGCATCTCGGGATGTGACGAGAACGCCTCCTCCGCTCTGGCCGTGTCATTCTTCGAGCAGACGGCGAGGATGATCCCGCGATCCTTCAGCTGGCGCGCATACCGTTGCAAAGCCAGATGCGCCTCGCCTGCCGCGCTGCCCGGTCCGAGCACGAGATTGTCGACGCCATCGTCGCCCAACACGCCGCCCCAGAGTGTGTTGTCCAGGTCCAGAACCAGACACTTCCTCGATAGACCGCGTTGCGCGCACAGGACTCGGGCGACGAGCTCTCCATATGCGGGAGCTGCTTGCGGGGCGACCTCCTGTTTCGCCTGCAGCATGCGCGCAGCGTCGTACCACGCATCCCGCCCATCGTCCTGGGCCGCGTGTGCGATGTCCAGGAGCGCTACACCCTCGCTGGCCGCGGCTTCCGCCAAGCGCTGATTGAGGCGCTCAACGATGCGCCAGGGAGAGGAGGGCATGACCCGGTCGAAGCTGCCGAACAGGGGCTCGGTGACATTGAGGAACGTTTGATGAACAGGGGTGGCGGTGAGATCTGCGCGGACGCGCTGCCAGAGAGAGCGGAACTCGTCGATGACGGCACCCAGCGCTCGTTCGACTTGATCGGCGTCCGCACTGGCAGGCAATTCCGGCGCGACGTGGGCAGCTGCGACGGAGAACACGACAGTGTTTGGAGCGAAGCGTCGCAGCGTGGAAGCGCGGTCGAGGATTTCCTGGCGATATTGCCCGTAGCCACCGCAATGCACTTCCAGCCACAGGCGGTGGCGCAAGGCCGACACCCGGATGGCCGGGGCGAGCTGTTCGAGCGTTACCGACCCGACGATCGCCAGACGTTCACGCGGAAGCAGCTCCGCGCCGGCAGCTCCGAGCGCATCGATTGCGCGATTGAGCTGGATGGTCTGGAGGAAATCCAGGCGGTGCTTGCACAGATCGATCAGCTGTTCCAGCGCATCGCGCGGTGTCGTACCGGCGCGGCCCACCGCACGCACTCGAGCTGCGAAATCCGACGGCGGTGGAGGGAGCCATTCCAGCATGCGTCAGTGTCCGAGGCACTGGCGGATCTTCGGGCCGGCCGCATCGAAGAACTGATCGGACCAGCGTTCCGCGCTCATGCGATCCAGATGGGACCCATCGAACGTCAGCAGATCGTCGATCTGCGGTGCAACGAAGTCGACCTTCACGGCCGCTGCAATCGCGGCCGAGGTCAGCTGTGGTGTATCCACCGTGGGCACTAGCGTGAAGATCACGCAACGGGGGTCGACGCCGAGCGTGGTGAGGAATTTCCGGGCGGCTACCGCCTCGCGCGCTGCCTCAGCTTCATCGGCCTTTGGCAGGTAGGAAATGGCTTCGTTCGCGGAGATCGCTCCGGAGGGCTGCCAGACGCCGCTGCCACGGTTGCGGAAGATGGCATAGGAGTTGCCGCACAGCGCGGCGACTCGGCCGCAGACGGCACGGTGCAGCGTTTGCCAGAACCGCTTGGTCCGGTAATGGCTCAACGCGCCGGGGTCGTGCATGACCATGTCGGCCGGACCGCTCAGATGGCTCCCGAAGAACGCATCCAGGTTGATGATGTAGACGCGGGGGTGAGCGCCGAGTCTTTGCAGCAGCGCCTGGTGGAAAACGACCTGCGCGCCATAGGCGAGACCGAGGAGGTAGTAGGATCGCGAGTTCTGCGCGAACCATTCGTGCGTCGCTGCTGTCGAGAATCCGTACTGCAAGCGGCTGTTGCCGAGGAACAGCACCTGGGATGCCGCGGCGGCGCGGGCCGCCTCGGGCTCGAGCTTGAACCAGAAGGCGCCGTGATCGAAGTCTCCGTAACCGTCCGTCTGGCAGTAAGCAAGGAAGCGATCCGCCGAGTACCCTGCGGCCTGACAGCCGAACAGACTGTCAGTCCTCAGCCGGTAGTACGCCGCAAGAATGACCCCGAGAAGGACCAGGAACAGGTAGAGCACGGTGCGCGGAGCGGAGGAGAGCGTCTTGGGCGCCGCCACGCCGCTCATGTCCGGCGCGCCGTCGGCCGGGGCGCCGTCGGCCGGGGCGCCGGCGGCACCGTCTATCGCCGAGATGTCATTCATGGTTGTGTATGGTTGACTTCTCGCCGGTGCATTACCGGCGGGCCGTCTGCCTCTGTGTCGTGATGGCGGGCGCAGGCAGGCGCCGTGGCAGCGCGGCTCCGACGATCACATCGCCGGCGGCAAACGCGATGAACTGTTCGCCGGCGGCGCGATAGGATACAGGCGGCGCGTAGATCGTGCCGCCTCCTTCGAATGACCATAGCGGCTGGCCGCTTGCGGTATCCAGCGCGACCAGGCGCGTGAGATCGCTGGTAAAGACCAGGTCGCCTGCGGTGCTGAGGAGGCCGGAGAGCTCGCCGTTCGTGTGCCGGGCCGCCGAGCGGTATTCCCACTTCAGCCCTCCGGTCAGGGGGTCAAGAGCGCGCACCGCGGTGAAGTGGCTGCCGGCAGTCCCTGCGGAGGAGCCGCCCAGCAGCTTCTCTCCTTCCTCGTGACGCTCGCCGCTCGTGCTGCGGAAGAAAATGCCGGGCCGCTCGAGCGCGGGCACGAAGAACAGTTGCGCCTTCGGACTGTAGGACGGAGGCCACCAGTTGGTGGCGCCGCTGGTCCCCGGATAGACGAGGCTCCCGCGCGGTGAGCTGGCGGCCTCAGGTCGGCGAACCGGGCGGCCCTGCGAGTCGATGCGCTCGGCCCACGTCTGCTTCACGTAGGCCTTGGCCCACAGGAAGCGGCCATCCGTGCGGTCGAGCGCGTAGAAGAAGCCGTTGCGGTTGGCCGTGATCAGCAGCTTGCGGGGCTGTTTGCCGTCCATGACATCGGCGAGGACCGGTGTCTGCACTGCATCCCAGTCGTGATCGTCTCCCGGGCTGAACTGAAAATACCAGGCGAGCTTGCCCGTATCCGCGCGCAGCGCGACGACCGAGTCGGAGTAGAGGTTGTCTCCGGCGCGCGCGTTCGAGTCGTAATCGGGAGCGGCGTTGCCGGTGCCCCAGTAGATGAGATCGAGCTCGGGGTCGTAGGTGCCGGTCATCCACGCCGAGACGCCGCCCGTGCGCCAGGAATCCCCGGCCCAGGTTTCATTCCCCTTCTCGCCCGGCTGCGGAATCGTCTCGAAACGCCACAGCTGGCGCCCATCTCTGGCGTCGTACGCCGTTACGAAACCCGAGGCTCCGTATTCACTGCCGGCGATACCGGTCACGACCATGCCCTTCACCACCAGCGGCGCGCCGGTGCTGCTGTACCCCTTGCGATAGTCGGCGATCACCTTATCCCACAGCACTGCGCCACTGGTCCCATCGAGTGCGATGAGATGGGCGTCGAGCGTCACGACGAACAACGTCCCGTCCAGAACCGCGACACCCCGGTTGGCCGTCACGCAGCACAAGGCGACATCGCCGTCCAGCGCGCGGGAATAACGCCACAGGAGCTCGCCGGTATCGCCGTTCAAGGCCACGACTCCCCCTTCGGGCGTGCTCACGAACAGCCGTCCGGAGGCCGCGATCGGGGTTGCCTGGACGCGATCGCCGTGCACGGGGATCTGATAGATCCAGCGCGCCTGCAACTGCGCAATGTTGTGTCGGTTGATGTCCGACAGCTGCGAATAGCGATGACCGTTGTAGCTGCCGTAGTACGTCGGCCAATCCGCCGCAGCGCTATCGCTCCTGCGCAGGTCGTCGAACTTGACGCTCAGCGGCTCCACGTTCTCCAGTCCCGAGGGCGGCTCGCTGAGGTGAGTGGTCTCCAGGCTCTGTATGTAAGCGACCAGCTTCCACAGGTCGGCGGGCGGATAGTCATGCGGCGCCATGGCCGTGCTATCGACGCCGTATCGGATCGTCCGGAAGAGCGCCCAATCGCTCGAACCGTGCCGCAGACCGCGCTCCACGAGCGCCGGCGCGGAGGCGCCGACGCCGGCGGGGCCGTGGCACTGCTCGCAACGCCAATGGAACAAGGCGCGGCCGGTACGGATGGCGCTCACCGAGCTGTACGGGCTGTGGATCACTGCGTAGGGGTTGCGAGAGCTCGCGAGCGGCGCGAGCCAGAATCCGGAGCCGGGCTTGAGCATCGGGTACACGTCGGCCCAGCGCAGGTCAGGGATCTTCCCCAGCGACTGCAGAGTCACCACCTCCACGCGCCAGCGCACCTCCTCGCTACGCGAGGCGACGACGACCAGCACACAGACAACGGCGGCAATGGTGAGCAGGCGGCGCCGCCCAGGGCCGATTCCAGTCATTTGAGCTTAAATTCGCGACCTGACGATGAACATGCACACTGCGGGGCCCGACGCACAAGGGCGTGGGCATGTGCCCCATCGAGAGGTGCGGTGGCGCGCACCCCCGCAGCGACGACGGACCCGAGACCCCCGCATCGTCGCCGCAACATAAGGCGGCAATATACTATGGCGCACCCCGAAATAGCGAAAACCGCGCCAGGTGTGGTGCGGACGCGGCGACTTGCGCGCCCGCACGTGGCGCAATTGTGAGTGGTCTCACGGGCCCACGAGCATCATACCCTTTACACTTCGGTGTAAAGTTCGGCATGCGCCCCGCGCGCCGTATTTCATAATTCAGGACCTCGGGGCATTCCAGTCGGGTGGATGGTTCCTTCGGTCTATGCGGATCCGCGTTCTCGGACAATACATTCATGGCTCGCTCGCGGTGCTCGCGGCCATCGAGCTGGCCATGCTCTGCTGCGCAATGCTGGTGGCGACCCTGCTGCGCTTCCGGGCTCCGATTTCGGTCATCGAATCGTTGAACGGGCCTCTCTGGCCGCGCGCGCTGCTGTTCGGCGGCGTGATGGCCGTGTGCCTGTTCGCCTTCGGGCTTTATAGCTCGCGGCAGCGAGCTCCTGCGTTCGGCATCGCCGTTCGGCTGGCGTCCTCGGTCGCGGCCGGGACGGGCGTGACGGCGCTGTGCTTCTACGTCCTGCCGGATGTCTGGTTGGGGCGCGGCGTCATGTTGTTCTCGGCGATCGTGTCCCTGCCGGCGCTGTTTGTCTCGCGCTATGTGTTTACACACGTAGTCGACGACGCCGCCTTCAAGCGCCGCGTGTTGGTCTATGGCTGCGGCCAGCGCGCCGCCACTTCCATCGCCAACCTGCGCCGCCGCTCGGATCGGCGCGGCTTTGTCGTCATCGGCTACGTGCAGCCCGATGGCGAGGAATGCTCCGTCCCCACCGCTGAGCTGATCGCCTCCAATGCCACGCTTCAGCAGGTGTGCGAACAGCAGAACATCGACGAAGTGGTCGTGGCGATGGACGACCGGCGTCGGGCGTTTCCGCTCCTGGAGCTGCTCGACTGCCGCCTGGCTGGCACGGACGTCTCGGAACTGCTCACTTTCCTCGAGCGCGAGACCGGGCGTGTCCGGATCGACGCGCTCAATCCCAGCTGGATGATTTTTGGTGAAGGCTTCCGCCGCAACCCACTGCGGCTGTTCTCATCGCGCATGCTGGACCTCGTGGCGAGCCTGTTCATCCTGCTGGTCTCCCTGCCCGTGATGGCCATGACGGCGCTTGCGATCAAGCTGGAGGACGGCTGGCGCGCCCCGGTGCTGTATCGGCAGGCACGCGTCGGTCTGGGCGGGCATTCTTTCGACGTTCTGAAGTTCCGCAGCATGCGGACCGACGCGGAGCTCGACGGTCGCGCTCAATGGGCGCAGACGAAGGACCCCCGCGTCACGCGCGTCGGGGCGATCGTTCGCAAGATCAGGGTCGATGAGCTGCCCCAGATCCTGAATGTGATCCGAGGCCAGATGAGCTTCGTCGGGCCGCGGCCCGAGCGGCCGCAATTCGTTGCGCAGTTGGCGCAGAACATACCCTACTATGCGCAACGGCACTGCGTGAAGCCGGGAATCACCGGGTGGGCGCAACTGTGCTATCCGTACGGATCCTCCGAGCAGGATGCGCTGGAGAAGCTGCAATACGATCTGTATTACATCAAGAACAACACTCTGCTTTTTGACCTGGCGATCCTCGTGCAGACGGCCGAGGTCGTTTTCATGGGACGGGGAGCGCGCTGAGTCATGGAAAACGGAGTGTTCGGATGACGACATTGACCGCGGCGCTCCATGCGACCTCTGCTGACAGGCAGCGGCGGAAGTTGCTGATCCTCGAGAACGACCGCACGCTCAGGCGCGAACTCGAGCAGATTTTCTCGGATCTCCAGGTCACCGTCAGTGAGACATCCGACCAGGCGCTCGTCATCCTGCGCAGATTCGAGCCGGATGTCGTGCTGTTCGACCTGGGTGCCGCGCGCGAGCCATCCGTTGCGGCCCAGAGCCTCGAATTGCTGCGTCAGATTCTCAACCTCGCACCCGATACGAAGATCATCGCGATGACGGAGCACGATGCGCGCGAGCTTGCCGTAGCCGCGGTCGGCCTCGGCGCCGCGGACTTCTATCACAAGCCACTCGACGCCGGCGTTCTCTCGATCGTGGTGCGGCGCGCATTCCGCATACGCGAGCTGGAGGAGGAGAACTGGCGCCTGCGCGAGCAGACTGGTGCGATGGCTCTGGAGGGCATCATCGGCGTCAGCGATGCGATGCGCAGCCTCGGGCGCGCCATCGAGAAGGTCGCTCCGACTAGCGCGACCGTGCTGCTCCTCGGGGACAGCGGCACCGGCAAGGAGCTGTTGGCTCGCGCCCTCCACCGCCTTTCCGATCGCTCGCGCCAGCCGTTCGTCGCCATCAATTGCGCCGCGATTCCCGACACCTTGCTGGAAAGCGAGCTGTTTGGCTACGAGAAAGGCGCCTTCACCGGGGCAGCGAAACGCACGATCGGCAAGCTGGAGACGGCTGACGGCGGCACGGTGTTCCTGGACGAGATCGGCGAAATGCCCGCATCACTGCAGGCCAAGCTGCTCCGCGTGCTGCAGGAGCGCACGGTCGAGCGAATCGGCGGACGGACACCGATCGCGCTGGATCTGCGCATCGTGTGTGCGACCAATCGCAACCTCGAAGCCCTCATCGGATCAGGGGCGTTCCGCGACGATCTCTTCTATCGCATCAGCGAGGTGACTGTCCGTATACCCCCGTTGCGCGAGCGGCAGGGGGACAGCATGCTGCTCGCCCAGTTCCTCCTGCAGGAGATGTCGGTGCGCTTCGGCAAGCCCACTCGCGGCCTGGCACCGGATGCGATCAGAGCGATCCAGGCTCACCGCTGGCCTGGGAATGTGCGCGAGCTGGAGAACCGGATAAAGGGAGCGGTGATCATGGCCGAAGGCGCCGTGGTCACCGCGAGCGATCTCGGACTTCAGGATCCGGGTGATGATCCGGAGTATCTGAATCTGCGCGTCGCGCGCCAGCGCGCGGAGTCGCAGGCGGTGCGACAGGCTCTGGCTGTCTCGCGCGGCAATCTGTCACGGGCCGCCGAGTTGCTCGGTGTCACCCGCCCGACGCTCTATGACCTGCTCGAGAAGCACCGCATCGAGGCGGCGGAATTCGTTCGCGGCACGGCGACGCCTGATCCTGCGGGTAGCGCGCGAGAGGTCGAGCCGCCGGGCGAACCGGCGGGCTGAGTCGGGCAGCACTGCGTTCGTCGCGTCGTGCTCTGCAGCTTGGGCGGGTAGCCAGGCCGCGAGCCTGGCGGGGCGCGCCGTCGCCGTGAGCGGGACCACTGCTTGCTGCCCCCGCAACCGAAGCGAGCCCGCGGCCGGCCCTCGCAGCCGTTCCGCTACGCGCGTCTCCCGCAAAGGTGATCTCAGGCGTTCCGAGGATCGCGCGCGTCGAGTTCCGTGAGAAACGCCTGAGTCGTCACGGTTGAGGAGTTGCTATGTGCGGAATCGCGGGCTTCCTTCAGGTCGGTGGCTTCTCGCCCCGTGTAGCACGTGGCGAGCTGGCGGCAATGGCCGCGTCGCTCGTGCACCGGGGACCGGACGACGAGGGATTCTGGCTCGCGCCATCGGCCGGCATGGCACTGTGTCACCGCAGACTCTCCGTTGTCGATCTCTCTCCGCTCGGATCTCAACCGATGCGATCCGCCAGCGGCCGTTTCACCGTCACCTTCAACGGCGAGATCTACAACTTTCGAGCGCTGCGCGCGGAGCTTCTCGCGCTGGGCAATAGCTTCCGCGGCGGCAGCGACACCGAGGTGCTCCTGGCGGCGGTCGAGCAGTGGGGCGTGATCGGGGCCCTGGAGCGCAGCCGCGGAATGCTCGCGTTCGGCCTCTGGGACGAGGCGGAGCGCGTGCTGTGGCTGGCGCGCGACCGGTTCGGAGAGAAACCGCTGTACTACGCCGATTTCGATGGCGTGCTCGTGTTCGGCTCGGAGCTGAAAGCGCTGCGCCGCCACACTGCCTGGAACACCGATATCGACCGGGACGTGTTGGGATTGTTTCTGCGTCGCGGCTTCGTTCCCGCGCCTCACACGATATTCCAGCGTGTCCGGAAAGTACGTCCGGGTTGTGCTCTGCGCATCCGCGTGGATGGCGGCCGATTGCGCGTGGAGGAGCGTGAATACTGGAGGCCATCGGCGCTCGCCGAGAGGTCCGAGCCGTGTGCTGGGTTGGATGAGCACTCGCTGGTCGAGCAGGTGCACGCGGCACTGGAGGATTCGATCCGGCTACAGATGGTGGCAGACGTGCCGGTGGGAGCTTTTCTGTCGGGTGGGATCGATTCATCGCTGGTGGTCGCCCTGATGCAGCGGGCAAGCACGCAGCCCGTCAGAACGTTTTCGATCGGCTTTGAAGAGGAGAGCTTCAACGAGGCCCCTCACGCCCGGCGCGTCGCGAGTCATCTGGGTACGCGGCACACAGAGCTGATCGCCACGTCCCGGGACGCGCTCGATGTGATCCCGCGGCTGCCGCAAATCTACGACGAGCCATTCGCGGACTCCTCGCAGATCCCGACGCTTCTCGTCAGCGGTCTGGCGCGCCGGGACGTGACCGTCGCGTTGTCGGGTGACGGCGGCGATGAGCTCTTTGGGGGCTACCCAAGATACCTCTCGGTGCGCGACCGCTGGCGGAATCTACGGCACTCGCCAGCCGCGCTGCGCAGGTGCGCCGCGCGCCTGCTCGAGCGGCTTCCGGCATGGGCTCTGGGGCCGGTGGCTGCGCCGGCGCTGGCCATCTCACGCTGGCGCGGCCGGCAGCAGGTGGCGGACCGGATCCAGGAGCGAGCGAGTGTCTGGGGCGCAGGCTCTTTGCCGGAGCTGTACGATGCGATGACGGCATTCTGGCAGCCGCCCGAGCGATTTGTACTCGGGGCGACCGCCCTGCGCCGACCGGCGGACGCCGCGCCGAAGATCGCGACGACCGAGGCCATTGCGCAAATGATGCATGCCGACACGTGCCGCTACCTCCCTGACGACATCCTGGTCAAGGTCGATCGGGCGGCGATGGCGGTGTCGCTCGAGACGCGCGTGCCGCTTCTCGATGCTCAGGTCGCGCACGCGGCCTGGAGCATTCCAGCCTCCCTTCACCTGAAGGACGGCAAGGGAAAGTGGGTGCTGCGCCAGCTTCTGGAGCGCTACGTGCCGCGTGAGCTCTTCGATCGCCCCAAGAGCGGCTTCGCGATTCCCCTGGCGCGCTGGCTGCGCCGCGACCTGAGGGAATGGGCGGACGCACTGCTCGATCCGCTCGTCATCCGGCGCGACGGCTACTTCGCGGCCGAACCGATCGAGCGCCGCTGGCGCCAACACACACGCGGAGAGATGGACTGGTCCTTCCACCTCTGGGGCATATTGATGTTCCAGGCATGGCTCGCAGACTTCGGGCGCCAAGACACGAGATCGAACCCGTGGCCGCGGCGCGACATACAGGCGCCGCGTGCCGTATTCGCGCACAGCGCAGGACGGCTTCGTCTGTGATAGCCGACACGCTGCATCTCGTCGCGCTGGTGCGACAGGCGTCGCGCTGCGGTGGCGGCGCCGCACCCCTCGGGCTCGGCGCAGCCACCGGGTCCCGTCAGTTGAACGTCGCGGCGATCTCGTCGGAAGGCGAGCTTTCGAGGCCCGACGCATTGAGCGCCGTCACCGCGAAGTAGTACTTGCCGGCCGGCAGCGTGCTGACGAGAAACGTCGTGAGCGTCGGGTTGTCGACGGAGATCGCGTCCGTGTAACTCTGAGACTCCGCTCCGTAGTGGATCTTGTAACCTTTCAAGTCCGTCAGCGGCGTGCCGTCGCTGTTCTCGGTCGGA
>FTDY01001340.1_pt1 | contig 39132 bp, 32 predicted proteins | sample 1640031 | NCBI WGS metagenome assembly FTDY01 (sample SAMEA3914816, study PRJEB12502) | metagenome | biome: forest; material: soil | place: USA | collected 2011-09-16 | depth 0.3 m
CTGTACCTGTCGCAGGTGATCTGCATGGACGCCGATCAGGGCGCCGCCGAACGGGAATCGGCGCGTATCGCCGTTCAGGGCGACACGTTCCATCTGCGGGCACAAATCGACTCGAACGCGACCGCGCAGTTCAGCTACAGCCTCGATGGAACGCACTTCGAGCCGATCGGCGCGTCGTTCACCGTCCGCCAAGGCCGATGGATCGGGGCGAAGGTGGGGCTGTTCGCACTCGGGACGGCGCCAGCTACCGAGTACGGTTATGCGGACGTCGACTGGTTCCGTGTTGAGTCGATCGCTACCTCGACGAAGTCGTCAACCACGCGTACCGAGTGATGCAGCAGGGGCTGCGTTGCGGGCGCGCCCAGAACTCGTCCGTCGCGCACGTCGAACGAAGCTCCGTGCAGCGGGCAAATGAGCCGCACTCCGCGCAAGCTCCCTTCGTTCATCCGCGTGTGAGCGTGCGTGCAGATGTTATCCAAGGCGAATACACCCTCCTTGGTGTGACAGAGGACTATCTCGCGGTCGCCGACCAGACACGCCCGCATCTGCCCACGCGGTATCTGCGAAAGACGCAGGGTACGTTGGAACTCCGGTTCACCCATCGGTGGCACAGCTCATGGGGCCGGCTCGATCCTCAACACCGCGCCGTCGTCCTCATCGGTCACCGCGTAGAGCAGCCCATCGGGCCCCTGGCGCACATCACGGATCCGCTGGTGAAGATCCGTCAGCAGTGTTTCGCGGCGCGTTTCCTCGAGCTTGTCGTTCACCACAACCCTCTCGAGGCCCCCGGTGCGTGGAACCTCGCCACGGCGTGAGCTGCCGACGAACAGGTTTCCCTTCCATGCCGGGAAGCGATCGCCGTTGTAGAACGTGAGCCCCGACGGCGCGACGGACGGCAGCCACAGAATAATCGGCTGCTCCACGCCCTCCGCTACCGGTGAGTCCGAGATGCGGGGGCCATCGTAGTTGCGCCCGAAGCTGACTTTCGGCCAGCCGTAGTTCTTGCCCGGCTGGATGAGATTCACCTCATCGCCGCCATTGGGACCATGCTCGGCGTTCAGCACGGCACCGCTGTCCGGATGAACCGTGAGTCCGAGCTGATCGCGGTGTCCGTAGGTGAAGACCTCGGGCCTTGCATCCTTGCGGCCGACGAACGGATTGTCGGCCGGGATCCTGCCATCGTCGCGCAGCCGCAGCACCTTGCCGTAAACGCTGTCCAGATGCTGCGCCAGCTCGCCGAACGGTGCGCCGGTCGTCATGTAGACCAGACCGTCCTTGCCGAAGGCGATGCGCGAGCCACTGGTGGTGCCGGACTCGCCCACGAACAGCTCCTGCACGTGTGTCAGCGTATGTCCGTTGAGCTCACCGCGCATCAGGGAGATCCGGCTCTCGTGCCGAACCGGTGGCTTTGCATCGGGTTCGGGAGGATTGCCGGGCTTGTTGAATGTAAAATAAACGAGCCGGTTCTTCGCGAACTGCGGATGCAGGACGACGTCGTGCAATCCGCCGTTTCGATACGACGGTTCGAGGGCTGGAATCCCGCCGATCGGCTCAGGGTCGACCGAGGCACTCGCGCCAGCCGCCGCCATCGCACCAGCAGCGGCCGTCGCGCTGGACGCACCCGCCGCACCGCCAGCGCCCGTCACGTTGTGGATGAGGCGCAGCGGCCCACCTCGCTCGGAGACGAGCGCATCGCCCGTGGGCAGCAATGCGATGGAGAACGGGTGCTTCAATCCCCGTGCTACGACTACGACCCGAATCTTGTGTTGCTCCGCCGTATCGAAGGTGTAGGCATTTTCCGTGAGCTGCACGGGAGCGATGCCGATGTTCGGTGGCTGCTGCCCCAGTGCTGCGAACGGGGCCGCCAGCACGGTAGCGAGGATTACCGAGCGCATGGGCGTCGAGCATGAGACTTCCGGCATTGGAATCGACCTCGCTATGGGCCAGCACTGGCCGTTCAGGGTGAACCGCCAGCGTGACAGGAGCTTCTGCCTGCGGCACACTACCGGGACTGGGAGCGGCAATGGAAGCCCTATTAAAAGAAGAAGAACGCCTGGCGGTCACGCCGGGCCGCAGGCCTCCGTTCCTGGACTGGCTGGTGGGTGCCGGCTGTCTGACGCCGATTCTCGCAGAGCGGGTCGCCCGGGTGCAGGCCGAGACCTCGGATCGCGCGGGCAGCATCCTGCTGAAGCTGGGTCTGCTGTCCGAGGGAGCGCTCGCCGACAGGCTCGCGGAGTACTGCGGACTGCAGCGGCTCTGCGACGGTGACATCCCCTCCGAGCCGTTGACTCTCACCACCCTGAACGTCGAATTTCTCCGCGCGCGCGAAGTCGTTCCTCTGCGAGTAACGCCGGGAACGATCGAGATCGCGTGCTGGGACCCACTCGACGACTACGCTTCGCAGGCACTCGAATTCGCACTCAATCGCCGCGTTTCGCCGCGCGTCGGCACCCGGAAGGAGGTTCGACGCGCGTTGGATCGCCTTTACGCCCGCAAGGACCGGTCGGAACTGGCCGCAGATGATGTCCCGGGAATAACCGAAGACGAGGAAGTAGATCGTCTGAAGGATCTTGCGAGCGACGCGCCGGTCATCCGGCTGGTGCAGCGGCTCATCGACGATGCCGTGCGCTCGCGCGCCTCCGACATCCATGTCGAGCCTTCCGAGAACGGGCTGCACGTGCGGCTGCGTCTCGACGGATTGCTCCGCGAACTGGAATCGCATCCGAAGAATCTCGCAGCCACGGTCGTTTCGCGCATCAAGGTGATGGCGGGCCTGGACATCGCCGAGCGCCGCCTGCCCCAGGACGGGCGCATACGCGTCAGCGCCCAGGGCAAGGAAATCGACTTTCGTGTCGCGACCTCCCCCACGCTGCATGGCGAGAGTGTCGTGCTGCGAATCCTCGACCGGCAGGACGTGGCGCTGGATTTCGACTCGCTCGGATTCGATGCACCGCTGCAAACCTCGTTGCGGCAGGCGATCTGCCGGCCCTACGGCATCGTCCTGGTAACGGGACCGACGGGCAGCGGCAAGACGACGACGTTGTACGCGGCACTGAAGGAGATCAACACCCCCGAGCGCAAGATCCTGACGGTCGAGGATCCGGTCGAGTACATGCTGTCCGGCGTCAACCAGGTCCCGGTCCGACCGCAGATCGGCCTGACGTTTGCCAAGGCGCTGCGCTCCTTCCTGCGTCAGGATCCCGACGTGCTGATGGTCGGTGAGATCCGCGACCGCGAGACGGCCGAGATTGCCATTCAGGCGGCCTTGACCGGGCACATGCTGCTCTCCACCCTGCACACCAACTCCGCCGCTGCCGCGATTACCCGGCTGTTGGACATGGGTATCGATGATTTTCTCCTGACGTCGACGCTGCACGTCATACTCGGCCAGCGCCTGGTCCGGAGGCTATGCGTGCACTGCCGCGAGCCGTTCTCGCCTTCAATGGAGGTTCTCGCACGCTTCAGCCTCGCGGCGAGCGGCGCGCCGACCTGGTACCGCGCACGAGGTTGCGCTGCCTGCGAGGGTAGCGGATTCCGCGGCAGAATCGCGATCCTGGAGGCGCTGAGCATGTCGGACGCCGTGCGCGCACGAATCCTCGAGCGAGCCGACGCTCACACGATCGAGCGGGTGGCGGTCGCGGAGGGGATGCGAACCATGCTCCGGCACGGACTCGAGCGAGTCGCCGACGGAGTGACGACGCTCGAGGAAGTCTTGCGTGTCACGAGCCTGAATTGACGGTGCTACGTGGATTGCGTCTACAGATATCGCGCCCTTGAGCCTTCCGGAGCCGTCCGATCAGGGGAGTTGACGTCGGCTTCGCGCGGCTCCGCACTCGCGTTCCTGAGCCATCAGGGCCTCACCCCGGTGGAGCTGCAGGAACAGCAGTCCGCTGCGGGGGACTCAAGATCGCGCTCCGCGCGCGGCCGAGGGGCTGCCTCAGTGTTGGCCGCACTGAAATCGCGCGCCGCTGGGATCGGCTCGCGCGAGTTGCTGACCTTGACGCAGTCGATCGCAGCGCTCCTGAAGGCGGGGCTGACGATCGACCGCGCGCTGCAGATCTCCGCGGCGCTTGCGCCTCTGTCGGCCTCGCGAACTCTGGTCGAAAAGCTTCTCGATGCGGTCCGAGCGGGGCAAACGTTGGGCGCTGCGCTGGAGAGGAGCGGTCAGCGCCTGCCTCCCTACTACGTCAGTATGGTCAATGCCGGCGAGGTCGGCGGATCCCTGCCTGAGACCCTGACCCGCCTGGGAGAGTTGCTGGGCAAACAGATGCAGATACGGGAAAGAGTGCGCTCGGCCCTCGTTTATCCAACGCTGCTCGCCGGAACGGTCGTCTTCATTCTCGTCATGCTCCTCGCATTCGTGTTGCCACGCTTCGAATCGCTGTTCGCAGAATCGGAAACGCCGCTGCCGATCGCAACGCGTGTCGTGCTCGGGGTCGGCCGTTTCCTTGCGGATTTCTGGTGGGCCATGGCCCTGGCGGCGGCGACCGTGGCCGGCGCGTTCGTCGTGTGGCTGTGCACCCCTGCAGGCCGCGGGGCGTTCGACCGCTGGATCCTCAAATCCCGGCTGACCGCAGGGCTTCCTGCGGCGCTCAATACGGCACGGCTGTTGCGTACGGTGAGCACTCTGTGCGGCAACGGGCTGCCGCTGCCTGCGGCCCTGCGCACCGCCCGCGGGACGCTCGTCAACAGGGGCCTTCTCGAGGCCCTGGATGGAATGACGCGCGATGTTCAGGCAGGGCGGGCATTTTCCGTGGCGCTCGCCGCGGCAGGCGTGTTTCCGCCCGTGGCCGTTCAGTTGGCACGTGTCGGGGAGGAAACCGGTAAGCTCGATGAGATGCTGCTATCGGCGGCGGCCGTGCTCGAAGAACAGAGTCAGCGGCGGCTCGAACGGCTTCTGACGCTGCTCGTGCCGCTGCTGACGATCGCTATGGGGCTCATCGTGGCCGGGCTGATCGGTTCGGTGTTGATCGGACTTTTGAGCATCAACGATCTGGCGATATAGCGTGCGCAAGCCCAGTGAGACAACGGCGCGCACAGGAAGGCTGTGAGAACACTCTTTCGGCAAGGGCAGACGGATGGGGTGCGGCGCGGCTTCACGTTGCTGGAGCTGATGGTCGTCCTGCTCATCCTCGCCCTGCTGGCAAGCATAGCCGCCCCGCGCGTGACGACCTATCTGCGCAAGGCGAAAGTCCAGACCGCGAAAATCCAGGTGGACGCGCTGAGCTCCGCGGTCGACTCGTTTCACCTGGACATGGGTCGTTTCCCGTCCTCCCAGGAGGGATTGCGCGCACTCATGGAAAGGCCCGCCGATGCCTCTTCCTGGGACGGGCCGTATCTGAAGAAGCGCGACAGCCTTATCGATCCGTGGGGTCAGCCCTATCTGTACCGGTACCCGGGAAAGAACGGCGAATTCGACATCTACACGCTGGGCTCGGATCAGCGGGAGGGCGGCGAGGCAGATGCTCGCGACATCGGCAACTGGTAGGCGTTGGCCGCGCGGCGCCCTGCCGCAGGCAACCGGCTTTACCCTGATCGAGCTGCTGGCCGTCATGGCGATACTCGCTCTGCTGGCCGGCCTGCTGCCGCTGGCGCTCGACCGTGCGCTTCCGGCCCGACGCGTCGAAGCCGCCGCCCGCCAAATCGTTGCCATGATCCGGGACGCGCAGAGCGAGAGTATTGCCGCGGCGCGTGTCGTGAGCCTGCAATTCGATGGGGGTGGCAACGCACTCCTGGCAGGCGCCCACCACATTGCTTTCGCCGCGACCACGCGTGTCACGCTCACCGGTTCCGAGGGAAGGCCGATGAGTGAGCTGCTCGTCTTCCCGGACGGCTCCATTCAGAGCGCGAGGTTCGAGATCAGCGACCGGACGCACGACGCGGCCGTGGTGGCGAGCGCTATCACCGGCCGCGTCTGGCTGGAGAGGCAGCGATGATTCGCGGCGCGCCCGCCGGGCTTCGCGGCCGCTCATGCGGCTTCACGCTGATCGAAGTGCTCGTGGCCTTCGCAATCTTCGCTCTGACGGTCGGGGCCCTGTTCGAGTTGTTTGCCGGGGCCGCGCGCCGCGGCGCCCAGGCACAGCAGATCGAGCTCGACTGGCTCACGGCGCAATCGCTTCTGTCTGAATTGCGCGTGCGTGCCGCCCCCTGGGACCCCGAAAGCGGCGGACGCACTCTCGCCGGCCGCAGCTGGCAGATTGGCGTCACACCGTTCGATGCTGGAGCCGATCCTGCCAGCGCATGGAAGGCCTACCAGGTCACCGTGCGAGTGAGTCACGACGGCGGCCGCGGCCAGGTTGAAATCAGCAGTATCGAGCTGGCCCGGAGCAACCCATGAGCACGGTGCGCCGCGGCCGGGGAATGACGCTCATCGAGGTCCTGGTATCCGTGGCGTTGCTTGCCATGCTCGGTATCGGAATGCTGTCGGTGTTCCGCACGGCGCAGCGCAGCTACCACACCGTCATCCGGGTGGACGAGGCGAGCTCCCAGACCGTGACTGCACAGCGCTTCCTGCGTACCGGCCTGGAATCCTCGTACCCGTACCGGACAGGCCCGTTCGCTCACAACGGCGAACACGGACTCGAAGGCACCGCGGACACGCTGGAATTCTCCTCGCCGGCCCAACTGGCGGCCGGCGCCGACGGCTATCGGCGGTTCAAAGTGCTCACAGCGGCGCGGGCCGACGGACTGAAGGACCTCCGGGTCGAGTCTCAGTTGGATCGCAATACGCCAGCGCAGCCTCCCACGGGGGACCGGTCCACTCGCGCGACGGAGACACTGCTGTCGCGAGTCGCCGAGGTCGAATGGGGATATCTGGACGCCTCCGGGACCGGACGCTGGACCACTCAATGGAACGAGCAGGAGCTTCCGTCTCTGGTGCGGCTGCGCATCGCATTTCCCCCGCGCGACCCGCGAAGCTGGCCCGATCTGGTGATTGCACCTCGCGTGACGGATTCGGCGAGCTGCGAGTTCGACGTCATTGCCCAGACCTGCAGGGGGCAGCGATGAGCTCGCCGCTGGAGCCAGGTGCGGGAGCGGAGGGAGTGAACCTGCAGCGGTGGCGGCGTCTCCTCGCTCCATGGGGCGCGCACGCCGCCGCCTTCTTGTCCTGGTGGCTGCACGAACTGCGCGAGATGGCAGAGGCCATCCTTGTACGGGTGGCACCCCACCTGGCCACGCATACGGTCGTGAGATTGCGGGGACCGACGGTCTCGCTCGAAGCGATTCGCGGCAGCACGAGCATCGAGTCGCTGCAGTTCACGAGCATCCTGCAAGCGCGTGCCGGCGCACCGCCCGGCGCTCCGAAAGTGGACCCTGAGTGGCTGCCGGACACCCTGCAATCTCCCGGGGTCCTTGCCTCCATGCACGGAACTCGCACGACGCTTGGGCTCGACCGCAGGTCGGTACTCATTCACGATCTGGAGTTCCCCTCTGCCGTGCAGCGGGACCTCGAGGCCGCCATCCAACTGTATGCCGAACGCGAGCTGCCGGTATCGAGCCAGCTCGTGTGTCTGGACTGGCGCGTCGTGCACCGGGACCGGCAACGGCAGCGTGTCAGCGTGCGCATGTTTGCAGCCCATCGCGGAGTCGTCGATCAACTCTACGAACGGGCGCGCGGCTGGGGACTGAGGCCCGTCAGAATAGCCGTCGCCGAGGTTGAATCGGAGGCCAATGCAGGCACGGATGCGAAACCGGCGGGCGATCTCGTCGGCAACTTCCGCCCCACGGCCTCCGGGGTGGCGCGCATGCACATCACTTCTCTGGAGCGCCGACTCGGCTTCGGAGCAGCCGCACTCGGGGCCGCCGCCCTGCTCGTAATCCTGGGTCAATCGCTCTATGAGCGCCGGGTAGTCGGCGGGGAACTGCGCAGGACCGAGCGCGTGGCCCAGACATCCGCGGACCTCGCCCGTCGGTTCAACCTCGAATCCGCTGCAGCCGTGGCGCTCACCCGGACGATGGCGGAACCGGATGCGGCGGATGCACTTGCCGACCTGACGACGGCGATCCCAACGGACTCGTGGATCTACGAGCTCGAGATCTCACCGGCCCAGGGTCGCGAGATGCAGCTGCGGCTGTCGGGCTTCACCCCGACGGCCACCCAGTTTGCCGACCTGCTCGCCAAGCGGCCACAGATCAAGTCAGTGCGCCTCGTATCCGCGACCTCTGCCGGTCTCGGCACCGGCAAGGACCGCCTCCAGATCGCCGCCAGGTGGACCGGCAAATGAGCATGATGGAACGGATCGTCACACAGCCCGTCAGCATGCGGCGTCTGCTGGCCCTGTGCGTGCTCGCCACGGCCGCGGTACTCGCATGGTGGCTGGTCGTTGAACCCTTGAGCTGGCTCGTGACGTCCCAGGACAAATGGCGCGCTCAGACACGGCTCGACCTGGCCCGCAGTCGCGGCGACGCACATGAACTGGCTGCGATTCGCGAATCGCTGGCGAGACTTCCGGCAGACCCCCTATGGAGCCAGCTCTATCGCCCGCAGGACGGCACGGACACCGCCGCTGCGGTGCAACGCGACATCTCCCAACTCTGTTCGGCCGCTGGAATCGCCTTGGAGTCGGCGGTGCGTACTCCCTCGGAGACAGACGGTGTGCTGTCGAAGTATGGGCTGCGCGTAACCGTATCCACGACCACCGACCGCCTGCGGATCTTCATCGAGGGGTTGCGCAAGGCCCCGCACTACCTGCGGATGGACCGGCTGAAGGTTTCTGCGCCGCAGATGCAGCTGCCGGAGCAGAACCCAACGCTCACGATCGCCATGGACATCGCTGGCTACGCGCGCGCATCCGACCAACCCAAAGGGGCGCGCACGTGAAGCGATCACTCGCGGGTGTTCGTCCTCTCACCGCTGGCCTTTGGATCGCCAATTTCGGGTTGGCACTGGTCATCGCCGTGTGCATAGGGCACGGGACGCAAACCGCCGCCCTGTTGGCCACGCCCACCAGCGCCGCCGCGGCTCCGCCACCTCACTCTTCGACCCCCGGGGGTCACGCGGAGGTCGCGACGATCCAGAGTGCACCGCTGTTCCACGCCAGCCGGCGATACTTCGTTCCGCCTGCTCCCGATGCGGGGCCAGCGACTCCGCCGATCCCCAGCTACCAGCTGGTTGGAACATTCGTGATTCCGAACAAGCCGACGCTGGCGATCCTGAAGCAGGCCACGACCGGTACTTCCCGCAAGGTGACCGCGGGGGAGATGCTCGATGGATGGCTCGTACAGGCCGTCGAAAGCCGGCGCGTGGTGCTCAGATACGAAAACGAGAGTCGCGAGATTCTCGCCGCCGGACGCAACAGCGATCCCCGCGGCATGCCGACTACTTCACCGGCGACGCCCACGACTCCCGCGACACTCGCCGCTCCTGCAGCTCCCGCGACGGCGGCGACGCGCAGCGAACCGCTGCCAAGGTTGGCCGAATCCCCTGCGGCCCGCGGCGAGGGGCCGCGGCCCATGCAAGGCAACGAACCGATGCGGTCGGGCTATGTGAATCCACGGCAGCCGGTCGATGCGGCACGCCTGTATCGGGGGCCTAACCCATGACGACCCGACCGCGGGATGCCGGAATTGCTTGCCTGGCCGCGCTGACATTTGTCGCGTGCGCCAGCCACCGTGCCGACACTTCACCGCGTCCCAAGAGTGCCCAGCCGCAGCGAACGCAGGAGTCTGCCTCCAGCATGGTGGAGACGGGAATCACCGGCGCACCCACTGAGCGCCCGGCGCCGCAGATCATCCAGGGCACGGGAACGCTCGCTCTGGCGCCCCCGGGTGAGCCAAGAGCGGGCGGCTCCCCCGGTCAGGGCTATCAGCTGAACTTCATCGACACCGACATCTCCACCATCGTCTCGGCGGTGCTCGGGGACGGACTGAATGTGCCCTTCCTGGTCGATCCGCAGGTGAAGGGAACGATGACGCTGCAGGCGACCCGCTCGCTGAGCCGCGACGAGATGCTGACAGCCCTCGAATCGGCCTTGCGCGTTCAGGGAGTCGCGATGATCGATGTCGGGGGCACCTACCACATAGTGCCCGGCAAGGAGGCGACGCGCCGGATCAGCTCACTGCAGATGCCGGGCCAGGGGACACACGGCTTTGCGATCTACGTCGTGCCCCTGCAGTACGTGGGTGCGGAGGACATGGAGAAGATTCTGCAGCCCTTTGCGCCCGAGGGCGGCATCGTCCGTGTCGATGAGGCTCGCAATCTTCTCCTGCTGGCCGGCACGAGCCAGGAGCTGACGACGCTTCTCGGAGTCGTCAGGACATTCGACGTCGACTGGCTCGCTGGCATGTCGTTTGGCATGTTCCCGCTCGAATATGTGGACGCGAAGACGCTCGCCGGCGAGCTGACAGAGGTGTTTGCAAGTGCCAAGAGCCCGATCGCCGGGGTCGTGCGCTTCGTGCCCTTGCCCCGGCTGAACTCGATCATGGTCATCACCCCGCAGGCGAAGTACCTGAAGGACGTCGAGGAGTGGATCAAGCGCCTGGACCTCGGCGCCACCACTCCAGGGCGCCGCATCTACGTCTACGACGTGCAGAACGGCAAGGCGGACGACCTCGCGCATTCGCTCAGCAGCATCCTGTCGATCCCCTATGACAGTCCCGGCGACAACGGCCGATCTTCCGGGACGGCGACCAGCGGATTCTCTGCCGGACTGTCCGGTGGCGGCACGGGTCTGAGCACCGGGATCGGCGGGGCAGCGGGTTACGCTGCACCCTCTTCCTACGCCGCGCCCACAGGCTCCGGCGGCATCGCAATACGGGCGCCATCGTATTCGTCGTCCGGGAGTTCCGCTGGCGCCGGCTCCGTGGGCGCAACCGCGAATGGGCAGTCGGGGCCCACGTCCCTCGACTCGGGTGCGCTCAGGATCGTCCCAAGTCAGGAGAACAACTCGCTCTTGATACTGGCGTCCCCGAGCGAATTTGCAGTGATTGAAGCCGCGCTGAAACGGCTCGATGTTCTGCCTATACAAGTGCTGATCGAAGCGTCGATCGCGGAGGTCACGCTCACCGACGACATTCAGTACGGACTGCAGTGGGCCTACCAGGGGGGCGACGGCCCCATCACCCTCAGCCAGTCGAGCTCGGGGGCGATCGGTCAGCAGTTTCCCGGATTTTCATATCTGTACACCGGCCGTACGAACATCCAGGCGGTGCTCAATGCGATCGAATCACTGACGAACGTGCGCGTGCTGTCCGCGCCCAAGCTCATGGTGCTGAACAACCGGGAGGCGCAGCTGCAGATCGGCGACCAGGTGCCCGTGACCGTCCAGTCCTCCGTCGCCACCAGCGGCCAGAACTCCCCCATCGTCAACTCGGTCCAACTGCTCGACACGGGCGTCATCCTTCGCGTGACGCCCCGTGCGAACAAGAGCGGCCGCGTGATACTCGAAGTGGACCAGGAGGTGAGCGATGCCTCCAAGACGACGAGCTCCGGTATCGATTCACCGACGATCCAGCAGCGCAAGATCTCGACCACGGTTGCCGTGCGCGACGGCGAGACGATCGCCCTGGGGGGACTGATTCTGGACTCCAAGTCCCGGGGCGGCAGCGGCGTTCCCTTCCTGCGCAGGATTCCGTTGCTGGGCCAGCTGTTCGGCTCCACGAGCCGTAACGACAGCCGCACGGAGCTGATCGTCCTGATCACTCCGCGGGTCGTGCGATCGGATCGGGAATCCGCGGACGTCATGCACGATCTGCAGGCGGAATTCCGCGGCCTGCAGCACATAGCTCCCGGATGGAGCGCGACGCCCAATCCGGCAGCGTCATTCGCATCCCCGGCCGCCGTCGCCCCGCAGGGAGCCCCACCCTCGAAAGAACCTCACGCGGGCAGCGACAATGCCGGCGACCTGCCGCCTACGCCCCGCTGAGCGCGGGCAGGGGTTTGCCCTGATCGCGGTCGCGTGGCTGCTTGCCCTGCTGACGCTGCTGGCGAGCTCGGTCGCTGTGTTGAGCGTGACTCACCGGCGAGCGGCAGAGGGGCTGGCGCAGACGATTCGACTGGATGGCATCTGCGACAGCGTCATGCGGGTTGCGCTCCTGAGGCTCATGGCGCCGAAATCGAAGGCGCAGCGGGTGGTCATCGGCGCGCCGACCGTGGTGACAGTGCCTGCAGGATCGGCCGGCGTCACGATCGAACGCGACGCCGGCAAGATCGACCTCAACACCGCCGACGATGAGCTGCTGTACGCCCTGTTCATCTCGAATGGGTGGACGGACGAGCGGGCACACGCCATGGTGAGCCGGATTGCCGACTGGAAGGACCCCGACGACGATCCGCGCCGCGACGGGGCCGAGCGGGCACAATACGCGGCCGCAGGCCTGTCCTACGTCCCCCGCAACGGTCCCTTCGAATCGGTTTCCGAGCTGCGCCAAGTCCTCGGCGCGGAAGAGATTTCCGCCACCCTGCTGAGCGCATTCACGGTCTATACACACGCTTCCAGGCCGGTCGAAAGCGCCGCCAGCGAGCCAGTCATGCGCGCGCTACAGCTCGCCGACGGCCAGCGTCTGGCCGGTCACGGCTGGCTGAGTTCCCCGCTCCCTGCCGGAACGGGCACGCCAGGCGCTGCACGTGATCCAACAGTCGATGTCGGATCGCTCACCGGAGAGGTCGTTGGTCTGCACGTGTGTGCGCAGTTCGGCCGGATGGAACGTTGCCGGACCGCCGTCGTCCGCCTGACAGCCAACATTCACAAGCCTCTGCAAACGTTTGTGTGGCAAGCGCAATTTTCCTCGCGCTAGAAACAACTCCACGTCCCCGCGGCATCCGTCCGCCAAACCCGCAGCCCCTCACACAACAATCGCGTGCTCGCGAAGTTGACTCGCGCAAACAAAAAACTGTTGACACGGCAAAAACGGCGCTGCAAGTTAACGCTACCAAGAAACAACACGAACGCGATTCGATCACGTATTGGAAAGGTGATTGGGCCCTGCGAGTAACCGCGGTCTCGAAACAAGCGGCGCGCTCGCGACGGTGAATGGGACGACACGGGAGGTTTCTGCCGTGCGACCTCGGTCGCTCGCGCGGCGGATAGGGAAGACGCCAATGAGTGTGAATCTGACGGGGCGCCTGCGCGCTGCGCGGGCGTTGTTGCTCGCGGTACTGATTGGCTGGCTCGCGCACGCGGCGCTTGCCCTCGCAGGTTCGGCGACGTACGTCTACGACGAACTCGGCCGGCTCAAAAGCGTGACTTACGATGACGGCACGGGTACGGCTTACACGCTCGACCCGGCCGGCAACCGCCTCAGCGTTGCAAACACCGACGCCATCGCGCCCGGCCAGCCCGGCGCGCTGACCTTCTCCGCAATTGCCGGTACGACCGCCACGGCCAGCTGGGGAGCCTCGACCGACAACATCGGTGTCGCGGGCTACGACTATCGTCTCAACGGCGGGACCTGGGTCTCTCTCGGCAACGTTCTGACCGTCAATCTGACGGGACTCACGTCCGGGATCGCCTATACGTTCGATGTCCGTTCCCGCGATGCGGCCGGCAATGTCAGCGCACTGCGCACCGGAACCTTCACGACGCTCGACACGGTTGTACCGGGGCAGCCCGGCGCGTTGACCTTCTCGCTGATCACCGCCACTACCGCGAAAGCGACCTGGGGTGCGGCGACGGACAACGTCGGCGTCGTGGGGTACGACTACCGGCTGAACAGCGGAACGTGGACGTCGCTCGGGAATGTGTTGACCGTCAATCTGACGGGCCTGACGACGGTCACGACCTATACCTTCAGCGTGCGCGCCCGCGACGCGGCCGGCAACGTGAGCGCAACCCTCAGAACCGGCACATTCACCACTCTGGACAACGTCGCGCCCGGTCAGCCCGGCGCGTTGACTTTCTCACTGGTCACCGCCACCACCGCGAAAGCGGCCTGGGGCGCGGCGACGGACAATGTCGGAGTCGTCGGCTACGACTACCGGCTGAACGGCGGAATCTGGACTTCTCTTGGGAACGTCCTCACGGTCAATCTCACCGCCCTGGTGTCCGGAACGCCCTATACGTTCGACGTCCGGGCACGCGATGCGGCCGGAAACGTCAGCGCAACGCTGCGGACGGGCACCTTCACCACCCTGGACAACGTCGCACCCACTCAGCCCGGGGCGCTGACATTCACCAACATCGCGGTGACCACCGCGACGGCCAACTGGGTGGCTTCGACCGACAACGTTGCCGTCGTGGGCTACGACTATCGTCTCAACGGAGGCACCTGGACCTCCCTTGGCAACGTGCTGACCGTCAACCTGACGGGACTCACCGCGGTGACCGGATACACCGTCGATCTTCGTGCACGCGACGCCGCGGGAAACCTCAGCGTCCTGCGCACCAATACCTTCACGACCCTGTCCATGGCCGACACAACTCCTCCGAGCCAGCCGGGAACTCTGACGTTCTCGGCGATTACGGCAACGACCGCAACTGCGACTTGGGGAGCCGCAACCGACAACGTTGCGGTCGTGGGCTACGACTATCGGCTGAACGCCGGAACGTGGACCTCGCTCGGCAACGTGCTGACGGTGAATCTGAGCAGTCTGACGTCCGGTACGGCGTACACGTTCGACGTTCGTGCGCGCGATGGAGCGGGGAACGTCAGCGCCACATTGCGAACAGGCACGTTCAACACGGTCGATACCGTCGCGCCCTCACAGCCCGGCGCGTTGAGCTTCACTTCGATAGCGGCCACGACCGCGACGGCCAGTTGGGGTGCGGCCACGGACAACGTCGCCGTAGTGGGTTACGACTACCGGTTGAACGGCGGATCGTGGAATTCCCTGGGCAACGTACTGACCGTCAATCTGAGCGCCCTGACAGGCGGCACTGCGTACACCTTCGACGTTCGGGCACGCGATGCCGCCGGCAATGTCAGCGCGACGCTCAGGACGGGAAGTTTCACCACCGTCGACAACGTACTACCAAGTCAACCGGGGGCTGTGAGCTTCTCATCGATTTTAGACACGAGCGCGACAGCCAGTTGGGGCGCCGCCACGGACAACGTGGGCGTCGTTGGCTACGACTATCGGGTCAACGGCGGAGCGTGGAACGCGCTGGGTAACGTGCTATCGGTAGGGCTTACCGGCCTTTCCGCGGGAACGCTCTACGCGGTCGATGTACGCGCGCGGGATGCGGCCGGCAATGTCAGCGCCACTCCGAGCAGTGGCAGCTTCAGCACCACCGACAGCACCCCCCCAACCCAGCCCGGCCTGCCGAGCTTCTCGTCGATCACTGCAAGCACGGCAACGGCGAGTTGGGGAGCCGCCACGGACAATGTCGGGGTGGTCGGCTACGACTATCGGCTGAATGGCGGGACCTGGGTTTCGCTCGCGAATGTCCTGTCGGTGGGCTTGAGCGGCCTGGCCGGAGCGACGACCTACACGTTCGATGTGCGTGCGCGAGACGCCGCCGGCCACACCAGCTCGCCGGCCAGTGCGAACTTTACTACCGCCAATCCGATCACCAGCACTTTCACGAGCGGCTATACGTTCTCGACCACCAGTGGGGGCCTGTCAACGACGGAAGCGCAGTACGCACTGCTTCCCGACGGCACCATCGGAGTGTTTCCGAACGATTGCCCGCTCAATTGCGGTTTCGGCGGTGCCGGACCCTGGCTCTCGCCCAGCGTTGGAATGGCCAATTACGAAGCTATGGCGACCAACCAGAGCTGCTTCGACACCGAAGGCACATTTGGTGTCTGGAGCTCACTGGATCTCGGCCACTCCTGGGGTGTCTTCCTGGGCACCATCAATCAGTCCATCAACTGCACCATGACCGTCCAGATCAGAGCGAAGGCGAATCCAGGGGTGATCCTCGGCACGGCGACCATTGCCTTCAACCTCTTTACGGGTACCTGAAGGTTCGGCCGGATCTCAAGAGCGCACACGGGAAGTTCCATCTCATGAATCGTACAGGGAGAATGCGATGCGTCGGCATCCCGGTAGAGTGAGTCGTTGTCGGCTCGTGAGGCTGACGGTTGCAATCGTAGCGAGCTCCTGTGCGCTCAACGTTGCGCACGCGGTGCTGCCCGCGGCCAACCTGATCACGGCACCGAACGTGGGTACGCCGGCGGCAGCCACATTCTACGCCGGGCGCGGGCAGTCCCATTCCAATGGAGTCGCCGCGTTCACTCAGACCCCCCCGGAGATCGCCGCTCTGGCGCGCACGCTGGGCGTCGACCGCGTCATCCGGGGACAGCAGGCGACCATCACCCAATACGCACAGAATGCGTTCGACTACGTCCGCAACAACGTCTCGGTCGAATTTCGCTTCGAGCTGGCAAAAGGAGGTCGCGGCGCGCTCATCGACCAGTCCGGCACTCCCTTCGACCAGGCCGATCTGCTGGCCAAGCTGCTGGGCGAGGCCCGGGACGGCTCCGGGGCGATCATTCCGGTCACCGTCAACATCGGCAAGATCACCCTGACGGCACAGCAGTTCGGGCAATGGACCGGGCTCGTCAACAGTCTCAATGCGGCGACGCAGGCCGTCACGGTCGATGCGAAGTCCGCGTGCCAATTCCTCGCTGACGGCGGAATTCCTGCAGACTTCGGCTCCGGCTGCAGCACACAGACCGGAAATCTCACCACCGTCACTTTTCTGCAGCCATGGATCGCAGCGGCGGGTAACAGTTACGATCCCTCGTTCAAGGCGCACGTGCTGGCAGCTGGGATCGATATTCCGAGCGCCATGGGTTGCGGCACCGCGACCAGTCCCACCTGCGGCACGAGCATGACCGCTTCCGCCGGCGGCACAGCGGGCACGGTGAGCGGCTTTCCCTCACTGAAGACAATGAATACAACCGCGCTCGAGAGCTGGCTGACCGCGCGCGCGACGTCCGTCCAGGGCCAGATCCAGAACACAAACCGGATCGCCTTCCTGCAGGACATCGTCGGCGGTCGCCGCCTGGTCAACACTTCAGTCACCGCGGGAGCTTCCCTGCCATACACGTTAGTGTCGACCGTATCGAGCTACGCCTCCGGCATTCCGGATGCCTACCGCGCCACGCTGCGCGTACGGTTTCTCGGCGGCAGCCTCCTCGGCAACGCCGGTGGCGATCAGCTCTTCTACGCCGACGAGCTCGCAGGACGCGTCCTGCAGCTCGCCGCAACCGACCAGATTCTCCTCGATTTCAAGGCCATACCCTTCACGACGTGCGCCTCGTGCACCCTTCCCTCAGTGATCATCCTGGACATCGATCATCCGTACGCCGCGAGCTCGGGCGCATACGGCGATGACCACGCCGAGATGGGGATGCTGGGCGGGGACGGCGCGAGTACGGCCTCGCGCGGGGCGTTTCCGGTCACGATCGTGATGGGCTGGGGAGCGGCGAGTCCAGGGACAGAGCGGCATGCCGCCGACATGGCGGAGGCTTCCCCAACCACCTGGAGCGACGCCTGGTATCTCTCCACCGGCTGCGGCACGTGCCTGGCCAACAATGTCCGCATCGACACGAGCTATGAGAACTCCGACCAGCCGATCCAGGCCGCGAAACTCCTCAACCAGGGCGCGAGCTCGGATCAGCTCGTCGCCGGCCTTGCGAGTGCCGGCATCACCCGCCACCATGACTTTGGCGTCGTCTACGCCTATCCATACAGCCCCGGTCTGATGTCGATGATGTCGGTGCAGTCGGCCGTCAGCGTGGACCTGAATGCCACCACCTCCAATGCCACGGCGGACGCGAACAATCGGCGCGCGGCCTTCGAAACGATGGCTGCAACCTGGGCAATGCTCGAGGGGACGGACAATCAGCAGCTGAACAACACCGATACCGGGTTTTCCACTGCGAGCTGGTTCCGCACCGCGAACGACAGCAACTTCAGCTTCATACAGCTGACGGCCGCCCAGTTGGCCGCGAATCCGCTCACCGCGGCAATCGGCAACGCCGGCTACAGCGAGGTCACTACCAGTCCTGGAGGCGCTGAGCTGTTCTCGCGCGCCGACTCCTCGGCCAACACGATCTATGGCGGTTCCCTCAAGGGTGCCGCCGCGCTTCCCACCGACCCCGTGTCCCATGCGATGGAAACGACCCGCCTCGTCGATGCAGGCGCCGCGCGCAAGAAATATCTTTCCGTCTCGCCGTCGACCGGAGCCGCAACCATTTCGCAGACGGACCTGATCACCGGCTTCGGCGATTTTCCAGCAGCCCTCCCGTTCACACGGACTTACTCGTCCGACACATTGACGAATCAGCTGCTGAGCACATCGAACACCATCTCGGATGAGCTCGATGACTCCGGAACATCGAGCAACACGACGTCGTACAGCACCCGCTATACCGGGCCGGACGGCGCGGGAAACGCACATCTTGGAGCGGGCTGGACGTTCAACTTCAATGTCGCCGCTTCGTACGTCGGAAACGCAGGCAAGGGATTCGGGCGTGATTCCGCCATGGAGGCTTCCGCGGCAATCGCGGCGTTGTACAGCTTCATGGACGCCTCGCGCAATCCCACGTTTGCCGGCCGCGTCACTTCGGAGCTGGATGAGTTTTGGCTCGCGAAGCAGGTGGTCTACAACACCGTCGTGGTCGAGAAGGGAGCCGCGCCGGAGACCTTCACCCACCTGCCCGACGGCTCCTTTTACTCCCCGCGCGGTGAGGCCACGCTGGTGCAGAGTGGTCAGGAAGGACTTGCCCGCGATTTCTCCCCGATTACCTTCCTGTATACCGGCAAATTCGGCGACACGATCAGTTTCGATGTCGCATCGTACAGCCAATATCCGGTGGGGTCCTCCAATGTCAAGAAGATCGGCGCGCCGGTCTTCAAGGCAAATACCTGGACGTTCGCGGACGGCACGGTCGTGACCTTCAGTTACCTCGGACAGACCCTGGTGAGCTCCTGGCCCCAGGCGACGCCGATCCAATGCGGTCTGCCGGGTGGCTGCAACAATCCGCCGATTCCGATCTAATTGCCATTCGGGTCTGTGCTTCAGTCCGTCAGCAACAACTACGGACGCTCACTGACATTCACGACTCAGGCATCCACGCTGCCGATCACGAACAGCAGCGGCCTGTCCTACGATCACGATACGAGCGCGTTCCGCATCACCCGCGTGACCGATGAGAACGGCAGGCACGTCGACTTCGGAATCTCCGGCTGTCCTGCGCTCACGTACGTCGACTACAGCGTCAACGGCACGTTACAGACGCCGTCGCTGCAGAACGCCCTGTTCGCCTGCACCAGCCTTACCGTCACGAGTTCCGACGGCAACAATGTGTACACGTACAACCCCGGCAGCGATTCTCCGGATCCAGCCCTGACGTTCAAGAATAACTATCGGTTGCGACGCTGGTTCACGCCGGCTGTTCCCGCGACCGTATATCGCACCTTGCGCTACGACGGTCTGTTCCGAGTCTCAAGCGTCACCGACCGCCTAGGGCGCGTGACCAGCTACCGGCCGGGAGCGATTGCCGGCAATGAGAACTGGAAGCGGGGCGAGGCCGATATGCCCCTCGGGGATGCGTGGACGACGATTTACGGCCAGCGCAACAGCATCCTCGCTTCGACGGACCCGCTCGGAAACACCACAGCACGTACCTACGACAATGCGGAACGGCAGCTGACCGCGACACAGCCCGAGGGCGACAGCGTCGTTCAGGCATATGACCTCCGCTCAAACGTCCTTTCCAGTACACGCCACGCTAAACCCTCTACCGGGCTGGCGGATATCGTAACCTCCACCACCTACGGTGAGGGGGCCGGTGTCATCGCCTGCGCAAATCCGCGTACGTGCAATCGGCCCATTCTCGAAACCGATGCGCGTGGAACCGTCGAGCGCAACACCTGGGACCCCACTACCGGATTGATCACCCGGGTGGAGACGGGGTTGAGTGCCGCCCTGGCGTGCGCCTTGGCGAGCGGAACCTGCCCCCAGACGGATGTTGTCTACTCGTCGTTCGGCACCTTGAAGCTTCCGACCCAGCGAACCGATCGCATCTCCGCCACCCAGAACCTGGTCACGGCATTTGCCTACAACGCCGGCAATCACCTGGTCCTTCAGTCCGAGACACTGGATCCCACCGGTCTGAATCTCACCACAGGCGCCACTTTCGATGCCCTCGGCAATCTGACACAGGTCGACGGGCCGCGCACTGACGTGACAGACGTGCGCAATTTCACGTGGGATCCGATGCGCCGTCTCACCATGTCCATCGACGCGGACCCGGACGGGACGGGGCCGCTGCATCGTACCGCGACCCGCTACACGTACAACGCGGACGGCTTGAACACATTCATCGACTCGGGCACCACCACCAGTGCGGTCGGAAGCGACTTTGCCGCCGTCCTGACCACAGGCCTGCTCTACGATGCCGAAGGCAACAAGACCGTCCAGGCGACACCGACGGGGGTGACCCAGTACTCCTACGACTCGGATGACCGTGCGCTGTGCACGGCGATCCGGATGAATCCAGCGATCTACGCGTCGCTTCCTGCGGATGCCTGCACGCTTGGCACCAGCGGCTCACTCGGCGCGGACCGCATCTCGCGCAATCTCTATGACGGTGCCGGCCGTCTGCAGACGGAGCAGCGGGCCGTTGGAACCGCTCTGCAGCAGAACTACTCGACCTTTCACTACACGCAAAACGGACAGCGCGACTGGTCCGAGGATGCCGACGGCAATCGCAGCGCGTTGGTTTACGATGGCTTCGATCGCCTCTCTCAGCTGCAGTTCCCGTCCGCCACCGCTGGTGCTCATGCGGCCAACGCGACTGATTTCGAGCAGTACGGCTACGATCCGAACGGCAATCGGATGAGCCGGCGGCTGCGCTCCACCGAAACGATCAACTACTCGTACGACGTCCTCAATCGAGAAACGTTGAAGGACATACCCGCCAGCACTGCCAGCGATGTCTTTTCGGACTACGACCTCCTCGGGCATCGACTGTACGCGCACTACGCCGCTGCAGGGAGCATCAGCACGGACTGCAGTGCCAACAGCAACGGAATCGACTATTGCTACGACTTGGCCGGACGCCTGCTCACCGAGACGGCATTCGGTCGCGTGCTGAAGTACCAGTACGACCAGGCCGGAAATCGCAGTCGACTTACCTATCCGGACACCAACAACATCCAGTACACCTTCGATGCGATGAACCGCATGGTGAACGTCGAAGAGAACGGTGCGACCACCGGGGCAGGACTTCTTGCTTCGTACAGTTACGATACCCTGGGGCGGCGCGCCACGCTCACGCGAGGCAATGGTACGGCGACGACGTTCGCGTACCTGGCGCCGACGACCTCGTTCCAGGCCGGCACCGGACTGCTACAGAGCCTGGCGCTAGCGGGAACCAGCCAGAACCTGACGGTTTCCCTGGGCTACAACCCGGCCGCCCAGCTGCTGACGCGGGGCTGGACGAACAACTCGTATCGCTATTCCGCGACGACGTCGCTGAACCAGACGTACGTTCCCAATGGCCTGAATGAATACTCCAGCGTCGCAGGGGTCACCTTCAGCAGCGACGCGCGCGGCAATCTGCATTCCGACGGCTCGCGCACCTTCTCCTATGACCTCGAGAACCGCCTCCTGTCCGTGAGCGGCACCGCCTCAATGACACTCTCCTACGACCCTCTGGGACGATTGCAGCAGGATGTCGCGGGGAGTGCGACGACGCAGTTCTTGTATGACGGGGACCGACTGACGGCCGAGTACGATGGCGCCGCCAACCTGCTGCGGCGCTACGTGCACGGAGCTGGAACGGATGAGCCTTTGGTCTGGTACGAGGGCGCCGGGCTTACCGACCGCCGCTGGCTGCATACGGATCAGCAGGGCTCTGTCATCGCCCAGACGAATTCGACAGGAACCGCAACCGTCTATGCTTATGGACCGAACGGGGAGCCGGCCGGCGGCAACTCGACCGGCTCCCGCTTCCGCTACACCGGACAGATCGCGCTCAACGATGCTCCGGCACTGCGGCTGTACCACTACAAAGCGCGGGTCTATGATCCCTATCTTGGCCGGTTTCTGCAGACCGACCCGATCGGGTATCGGGATGACCTCAACCTCTATGCCTATGTCGACAATGACCCGCTAGACAGAACCGATCCGACCGGCAACTGGGGCGAAGCGACGGCAATAGGCTGCGCGGTGACTTCGGAGGTGGGGTGCTTCGAAGGGGCAATTGTTGGCGCTATCATTGATACAGGAGTCGTGATCGGAGGTGCCATCCTCATACACAAGGCGACCGAAGCCGATACACCAACTCCTACTCCGTCTGACAAGACAGCAAAGGCAAACCCAGACGGCAAGACAATTACGGACTCCTCGGGGCGAGTGCGGGGCGGCTCAACTGGTGGCCCGGGCGCGGGCAAGCGCATCGATCCGAAAACGCGTGAAAGTGAACGCAAAGCTTCCGGCAACAAATGTATATATTGCGGTCGCCCCACTACGAACGAACCCGGTAAGCCAAATTCATCTCAGGGTGATCACATGCAGCCGAAGGCGGGTGACCGGAACGGCGGGCCGCCGGGAAACAATACCCCCGAAAATACAGGTAACGGTTGCGCACAATGCAACAACGAGAAGAGCAACCAGAGTTTGTGGCAGTGGGTAAAGGGCAAATTCGGTATGTCTGGATCATGATGGGCTTGACGGTAACGGCGAGAGCAGTGGCGTGACGGCGCCCAAGGTCAAGATCGTCTTTGACACGGACGGAAACGCCTGGCATGCAATGACCGCAGAACGCCTCTGGGCAACTCCGGTGGGCATCAGTCTGTATCGCATCGAGAACTCGCCCTTGTACGCCTACGGAATCAGTTACCAGGATGTCGTGGTTGCGCGGGAAGATGCTGACGCTTCCTTGCGGTTCGTGAGCGTGCAAGATCGCGGAGGTCATTCAACATACCGGGTGCTGCTTAAGGGAGCGGCAACAAAATCGGATTTCGAGACATACTGGAAACCGATTGAGCGGCTCGGTTGTACCTACGAGAGCTCTCGGGATCCCGAGAACGTATTTGCAATAGACGTTCCGCCGTCAACGGATGTCTACGAAGTCTATCCGCTGCTTGAGAATGGCGAGCGCGCCGGTGTATGGGAATTTGAGGAAGGGCACTGTGGACATCCGGTTCGTAGTTAGATGACCATGTCGAGAATGAGCGAGTCGGCGAGTACGGGCGGTCCTCCGGATCGATGGAACTTCGATGGGGTTGCGACGCACGAGGCTGAGGTCGTGCTCACGGCACCGGAACTACCAGCGAGGTGCTCATAAAGTGCGGCACCGAGGCATTTTGACTGCCGCCATCGCGGCTCTCTGGGCATACCAGCCTGGGCGCAACCCGTCTTGAAGTACAATCCCGTCCGAGCGGCCACGCGGGCCGGCTGGAGAGCGGGTCGTGAAAATCTCAACTCTGTTCACCGTCGAGGGCTATGCCGCGGTCGTGACCGGGGGCGCCAGCGGCCTGGGCCTCGGATTCACTGAAGCGCTTGCGCAAAACGGAGCGCGGGTGACGATGCTCGACGTCGACGCGCGCCGGATCGAAATCGAGACGAAGCGTCTGCGCGCGGCCGGCCTGGAAGTCGAGGGCCGAACGATCGATGTCACCGATCATCCGGCCCTGGATGCCGCGTTCGACGACATCGTCCACAGCTATGGCCGGCTCGACGTCGTGTTCGCGAATGCCGGCATCGATCCCGGCCCCGGATTCATCGGCGCCTGGGTCGGGACTCAAAGGCCGCGGGTCGCCGAAGGCGCGCTCGAGAACTACTCGGATGCGCGCTGGAACCGGGTTATCGACATCAACCTGAACGGCGTCTTCGCCACGGTGCGCGCCGCGGCGCGCCACATGAGGCCACGCAATTCTGGCCGGATCATCATCACGACATCAATGGCCGCTACACACGTGGAGCCCGCGATCGGTTCGGCCTACATGACGGCAAAGGCCGGCTGCGCTCACTTCATGCGATGCGCCGCGCTCGAACTGGCTGCGCACAACATTACCGTCAACGCCATCGCCCCCGGGTTCTTCGTAACCAACATCGGCGGCGGGCACGCGCACAACCCGAAGACGCAGGAAGCGGTTGCGCGCTCAATCCCGATGCACAGAGTGGGATTCCCCGATGACATGCAGGGGCTCGCTCTGTTTCTCGCCTCTCCCGCCTCGGCATATTTGACCGGACAGGAGATTCTCATCGACGGCGGCTGGGGCATCGGCACCGCAGACTGAGGCGGCCCTGCGCCGACTCGCATCCGCGCCGACTTACATCCGCGCCGACTTACATCCGCGCCGACTTACATCCGCGCCGACTCGCCGGCGCTGACTGGACATGCGCTCCGCCGGGTCGCCCACGTCTTGCAACAAATGTCATTTCCCTTTTCCGACACACGTCCGTAGTACATAATCATCAATCAAATGAGAATTGCTGATTATGCGACGTCAAAAGGTTGCCATCGGCTTCGGCCGGGTGCTGCGTGAGCTGCGCCGCCAGAAGGGACTCTCCCAGGAGCAACTCGCCTCTTTGGGGGATTTCGATCGTACTTACCCGTCTCTGCTCGAGAGGGGACTGCGAACTCCCACGCTCACCGTCATTTTCCGGCTTGCGGATGTGCTCGGTGTGACGGCGTCGTCGCTCGTTGCCAAGGCCCTGGAAGAAGCCAAGAAATAGCCGTCGGTTCACGGAGGAAGTATCGCGTGGCCGGCATCACGCCGACCACCACGGCCTACTCCACGTCCGGATAAGGCCCCTTGCCTCCCTCGGCGATGAAGCGGTCTATCCGCGCCTCCAACACTGGCAGAGGCACGGAGCCCAACTCGAGCACGGCATCGTGAAAGGCGCGGACATTGAACCGGGAGCCGAGGGCTTTCTCGGCCTTGTCGCGTGACTGAACGATGGACTGCTCCCCCAGATAGTAGGACAGCGCCTGAGCGGGCCACGCAATGTAGCGATCGACCTCGGTTTCGATCTCGTGCTCCGACAATGCGGTGTACTCACGCATGTACGCGAGCGCCCGTTCACGGGACCAACCCTGCGAGTGGATTCCAGTGTCGACGACGAGCCGAACGGCGCGCCAGATCTGGTAGCCGAGCATTCCGAAGCGGTCGTACGGCGTTTCGTACATGCCCATTTCGACTCCCAGACGCTCGCAATACAGCGCCCACCCCTCTCCATAGGCAGACAGATACGTATGCTGCCGGAATTCCGGCTGATCCTTGTGCTCCAGGGCGATGGGAATCTGGAAGGCGTGCCCGGGTGCCGACTCGTGGAGGGTCAAGGCCGTCAGGTTGTAGAGCGGACGGTTGTTCAACTGATAGGTATTGAGGAGGTAGACGCCGGGGCCTCCCCGGCCGGCCGTATAGAAGGGCGCAAGGTCGGGAGGCACGGGCCTGATCGTGAAGCGCTGCCGCGGCAGGTAGCCGAAGAACTGAGCCGCCTTGCCGTCGAATTGCTTCGCAATCCATGCCGCGCGCATCAGCAGCTCCTCGGGCGTCTTGGCATAGAACCGCGGATCGGAGCGCAGGAACGCGAGAAATGCGGGGAAGTCTCCCTTGAAGCCGGTCTCCTTCATCACTGCCAGCATCTGCTCGTGCAGGCGCGCGACCTCGGCCTCCCCCAGCGCGTGGATTTCGGCGGGGTCCTTGTCCAGCGTCGTGTACTCGACAATCTTTGCGCGGTAGTACGCCTTTCCCTCGGGCAGGTCCTGGGCGGCTAGCGTCGTGCGGGTTGCCGGCAGGTACTCGTCGCGCATGAACTTCAGCAAGTCGCCATAGGCCGGTTGCACGACGTCCCGGATGACCTGAATCGCCTGGACTCTCAGGGCCGCCGCATCCGGCTCGGCTATGCCCGGCATCTCCTTGAAGGGCGTGTAAAACAGGCTTTCTTCGGGCGTCGCCGCAGTCACTGCCGTGATGGAGGCGTCGCGTCCCTGCATCGTCACCTTGGGCGGTGTGAAGCCGCGCTTGAGTCCCGCGCGCATCTCATCCATCTGCTCGCTGAAGTAGCGAGGGATGTCGCGCATCTGCGCGATCCAGTTTCGATAATCGTTAGTAGTCCTGAACGTTCGCCGCGCCGTGTAGCCGATGTCGGTCCAGAAGGTGGAGTCGGAATTCGCCGGCATCTCGAAGCCGCGAAACCGCTGGTCCGCGATCAACGCCTGGATCTGGGGGCGGTAGATGGCGTAGTTCAGCCGCTCGGCGGCTGACAGTTGCGCGACGTCGATGCCGTCGAGCTGTCGCAGGACGTCCAGCCAGTACTGCAGGCGCATCGCCTGCGCCTGCGGGTCCATCCGCGGGAGATGGCTGGCGATCGGCCGCTGCGAGTCCTCGTCGTCCGGGAACTGGTCCTCGCGCCATTTCCATTCGGACGCGTAGATCGCCCGCAGCCGTGCGTCGGCCGTCTGTGGCTTCGAGGCGGGCGTACAGCCGACCGCCGCAGCACCTGCTGCAGTGATCGCCGCACCCACGACCCAACGCCTCAGGGCGAGGCCTTCAGGCAATCGCTCATGTACTTCTTGCGGTCGGCGCCTGTCAGCTTCTTGGTGCTCGCATCGGCGTTGCAGGTCTTCATCTTCTGCTGCTGGCTGTTCAGCGCCGCGCCGGATGCGGCCGGGTGCGCGGACAGGCAGCTCTTCATGAAGACCTTGCGGTCGTCACCCGTCAGGTTCTTGGCCTTGGCGTCGGCGTTGCAGCTCGTCATCTTGGCGTTCTGGCTGTTCTCGGCCTGCGCCGGCTGACTCAGCGCGCCCAGCGCCAGCAGCGCACTGGCTGCCAGAACAATCAAGGACCTTGCCATGGGACCTCCGTTGGAGTCGGGAGTGAGAGCCGCCGGTATGGTAATCCTAAACCTCACCCTTCACGAGCCGTTTGGCGATGGCCCGAAGGTCGCGCCGCCGACGTGCGCCCACCTTCGGCGCGGAGGGGTCGAGGTCGCGCAGAGCGTCCACGATGATCCGGGAGATGATGAGCTGCGCATTCTCCTTGTCATCCGCCGGCACGATGTACCACGGGGCGTACGCTGTGCTGGTCGCGCGCAGGCAGGCCTCATAGGCCCGCATGTACTGCTTCCAGTAGCGACGCTCCTCGACGTCGGCCATGCTGAACTTCCAGTTCTTCTCCGGATCCTCGATGCGGCGCAGGAAGCGCTTGCGCTGCTCCTCCTTCGAGAGGTGCAGGAAAAACTTCACGATGCGCGTGCCGTTGCGGTGCAGATGCCGCTCCAGGCCGTTGATCGACTCAAAGCGCTCGTCCCACACCTTGCCGTCCGCGGCGCTCCCGGGCGGCAGGCGTTGCGCCCGGAGAATCTCGGGGTGCACGCGCACGATGAGCACTTCTTCGTAATACGAGCGATTGAAGATGCCGATGCGCCCGCGCTCCGGCAGGGCGCGCGTGGTGCGCCAGAGGAAGTCGTGATCGAGCTCTTCGGGGCTGGGATGTTTGAAGCTGAAGACCTGGCATCCCTGGGGATTCACACCCGACATCACGTGCTTGATGGCGCTGTCCTTACCCGCAGCGTCCATCGCCTGGAAGATCACCAGCAGGGCATGCCGATCCTGCGCATACAGCAGGTTCTGCTGGCGCCGCAGATCGGCAACGTGGGCGGCGAGCGCCTCCTCGTAGCGCTTTCTGGTCGCGTAGACCGGCGCGATCCGCGTAGGCCATTCAGCCAGGTTGACCGCGGACCTGGGCCGCACCCGGAATCGCTTCGGTTTGATGCTCATGACGGCGCCCGCTCGGGGACAACGGGCGCCCGCGGCGCCGCTATCCGCGTTGAAACTGCTGCACCTCCGTGCTGCCTTCCAGCGCGGTGATGGACGAAGTCCCGCCCGCCACCGTCTGCGTCACCGCATCGAAGTAGCCTGCGCCGACTTCGCGCTGGTGCTTGGTCGCAGTATAGCCCTCCTGTTCGGCGGCGAATTCGGCTTGCTGCAGCCTCACGTAGGCGCTCATCTGCTCCCGCCGATAAGCGCTGGCGAGCTGGAACATCGAGAAGTTCAGCGCGTGGAAGCCGGCAAGCGTGATGAACTGGAAGCGGTACCCCATGGCGCCGAGCTCCTGCTGGAAGCGGGCGATCGTCGCATCGTCGAGCTTGCGGCGCCAGTTGAAGGACGGCGAGCAGTTGTACGCGAGTAGCTTCCCCGGATGGCGGGCGTGAATGCCTTCGGCGAAGCGCCTCGCCTCTTCCAGGTCGGGCTTCGCGGTCTCACACCAGACCAGGTCCGCGTAGGGAGCGTACGCCAGGCCCCGCGCAATGGCCTGGTCGAGGCCGGCCTTGACGTGGAAGAATCCCTCCGGCGTCCGGCCCCTCGAGGCGTCCACGAACGGCCGGTCCCGCTCATCGACATCCGCGGTCAGAAGATTGGCCCCTTCGGCATCGGTGCGCGCAACCAACACTGTCGGCACGTTGCAAACATCGGCCGCGAGGCGCGCCGCGATGAGCTTGCTCACCGCGTCCTGCGTGGGCACGAGAACCTTGCCGCCCATGTGGCCGCATTTCTTCGCGGACGACAGCTGATCCTCGAAGTGCACGCCGGCCGCGCCCGCCTCGATCATCTGCTTCATCAGCTCAAAGGCGTTGAGAACGCCGCCGAAGCCGGCTTCCGCGTCGGCCACGATGGGCTTGAGCCAGTCGATGGAGTCGTCGCCTTCCGCGTGGTGAATCTCATCGGCACGGCGCAGGGTGTTGTTGATCCGGCGGACCACCGCGGGCACGGAGTCAGCCGGATACAGCGACTGGTCCGGATACATCTCCCCGGCGAGGTTCGCATCGCCCGCCACCTGCCAGCCCGAAAGATAGATCGCGTCCAGGCCTGCCTTCACCTGCTGCATGGCCTGGTTGCCCGTCAGCGCCCCCAGCGCGTTGACGAACGGCTTCTCGTTCAGGTAGCGCCAGAGCTTCTCCGCCGTGAGCCGTGCAATCGAGTGCTCCACCGCGATCGTGCCTCTCAGGCGGACGACATCCTCCGCGCTATAGCCGCGCACCACTCCGCGCCACCGCGGACTGTCGCGCCAGACGCGGCTCAGGTCTTCGGCCGTAGGAACCGATCGCTGCATGCTCATGTGCTCGTCTCCAGGGTGGCCTTGATCGCGCCGCTGCGCAGGCTCAGGGCGGTCTCGATGGCCCGCAGCACCTCGGGCCCGAGGATCTCGATCCGGGGCCGGGCGGGATGTCGGGAATAGAGGGTTTCATCCGTTGCGGCGCTCATGTGACGGGAGCATAGTCCGCATGATGAGAGCAATTTCACTATAGAAACTTCACACTGTTAATTTCACAAACACCGCTGCGGAGGCTTCCCCATGCCGACCCTGCTGCGTAAAGGGCACTTCCTGGGCGCCAAGCTGCGCTCCCTGCGCAAGCGCAACGGCCTGACCCTGGAGGAGCTCTCGGCCCGCTGCATCCAGCGCAGCGCGGACGTCGCACCGTCGGTCTCCTACCTGAGCATGATCGAGAGCGGCAAACGCACGCCCTCCACCGAGCTGCTGGAGCTGCTCGCCCAGGTGTTCCAGCGCAAGCTGAGCTGGTTCCTCGATGAGAGCGCCGATCTCGAGGCGGCCCTGCCCGAGGGCCCGACGGGCGGCGCCGCCCGCGTGCCCCTCGAGCCGGCGTTCCTGTTCTCCAAAAGCGTGCTGCAGGCGGCCATTCCCGAATTGCTCGCCCAGACGGGCACCAGCGGCCGCCAGTTCGCGCATCTGCTGATCCGCTCGCATCAGGAGATCTCGCGCAACGACTTTCCGGACCTGGAGCGCGCGGCCGAGAGCGTCGGGGAGCGCAAGTTTCCGCTCCGCGTCGAGGACCTGCACAGACTGTGCAAGCGGCACGGGCTGGAGATCCGCTGGTTCGAGCGCAGGCCGGTACTGGCGCGGGATCACGATCGGGAGGTGCGCAGCATGGTGCGCTCGTTCTTCGAGGCTCCCAACATCGTGTATGCGAACCGAGCGCTGCAGGCGGATCCGGGCCGCCTGAAGTTCGATCTCGCCGCCCACATCGCCCACAAGGTGCTGCACGGCGGCGACGGAATGAAGTCGGCCCATGCCACGGGAGGGGAGATGGGCGGCAGCCCGGAAGGCGGATCCGCGGATGCCGGCATGAACGCGCAGGATGTCCTGCACGCCTGGCGCGACTTCGAATGCAGCTTTTTTGCCGGTGCCCTGCTGGCGCCACGCGTGCCGTTCCGCCGCTTTCTCGCACGCGAGCGCCATCGGGTGCAGGCGGGCGTAAGGCTCGAGCTCACGCCCGCCGTCATCATGCGGCGGATGACGAAAGTCTCGCCCTATCCCTACTGGCACTTCTTCGATGCCTATCCGCCCGGCTACCTGCGCGCGGTGTACCGGGGCAACGGCATTCCGCTGCCCTGGGGCAATCTTGCGCAGGTGAGCGACCCGTGCCCCAACTGGGCCGTGTTCCGCATGATCGAGGGGGATCGGGGCGAATGCGGATCGCAGATCTCCGTGCTGCGCGATGGGGAGCGGTCACTCCTGTACTGCTGTCACTCGATGCGCGTGCGCGACATGGCCGGCAATCCTCACGTGCTCTCGGTCGGAGTCGACCTCGCACCCGCGCTCGATGCGAATGGGGCGGACACCGCAACGCTGGTGGACTCGATTTTCGCTGAGTGCCTGCGCCGGCGCGGCGAAGCCCGGATTCCGAAATCCGCCACGCCGATTCTGAGCGCGGTGGCGAACGTGCTGAATATCGCGTGGATCGAGGACGCGCTCGGCCAACCGGCCCGCATCATCTGCCCGCGCAGCTCCCGGTGCCCACGGACGGAACGCTGCGAAGGAGCGCGGCCGTCGCGCGCACGTGAGATTGCAGACGTACGCGAAGAGATCGTCGGCCGGGGTCAGGCCTGATCCTCAGACCCGCGCAAGCCGGCTGTTGCGCATGCTGTACAGGAAATACACGACGATGCCGACCGCATTCCAGATGAAGAAATACTCGCGTGTCCTGCCCTGCAGGTTCGCGAACAGGTAGATGCAGCCCGCGACGGCCAGCGTCCCCACCAACCATCCCAGCGGAGTTCGGAAGGGTCGGGGCAGCGTCGGCTGGCGGGCGCGCATGACCAGCATGCACAGCGAGACAGCCACGAACGCACAGAGCGTTCCGGCATTGGCAACGGCCGCAATGTCCGCGAGTGGAAACAATCCCGCGATGATCGCAACGACCACGGCGGTGAACAGCGTCATCGCAACCGGCGTGCCCGTGCGGGGATTGACGTGACCGAGCCGTTCGGGAAGCAGCCCGTCCCGCGCCATCACGAAGAAGATCCGGCTCTGTCCGTACATGAACGCGAGAATCACGGTCGGAAGCGCAATGACGGCAGCGGCGCCGATCATCGTGGCTGCCAGCGGATGCCCCAGTGCTCGCAGGATGTGGGCCAGCGGCTCCGGACTCTTCGCAAACTCCGTGAAGGGCATGGCGCCGAGCGCGGCGGCGGCCACCGCCATGTACATCAGCGTGCACACGATCATTGATCCGATGATGCCCCAGGTGATGTCGCGGCCCGGATTCTTGGCCTCCTCGGCGGCGGTGGAAACGGCATCGAATCCGTAGAAAGCGAAGAAGATGATCGCGGCCGCAGGCATGACCCCACGCGTGTCGTCGCCGGCGCCCGATGACGCAAACCCGTACGGCATGAACGGAGTGAAATTCGCCGCCTTGAACGCCGAAATTCCGATGGCGATGAAGACGAACAGCGCAAGGATCTTCACCGACACGAGCGCGGTGTTGACAGTTGCGCTTTCCCGCGTTCCGATGATGAGCATGCCGGCCACCACGAAGATGATCACGATCGCCGGCAGATTGAGCAGGCCCCCGGCAAAGGCGCCCGTCAGCAGCGGCTGCGGCAGCCTCAGCCCCGCGGCCTGGAGGAATCCGGCGGCGTAGCCGGACCATCCGACGGCCACTGCGCTGCAGACGACGGAGTACTCGAGTATCAGGCTCCAGCCCACGATCCAGGCGAGCAGCTCTCCGCCGACCGTGTACGTATACGTGTAGGCGCTGCCGGCGGCCGGCATCAGTGAGGCCATTTCCGCATAGGCAAGAGCAGCGCACACGCAGACCGAGCCGGCAATGACGAAGGAGAGTATGACCGCGGGCCCTGCCCGCCCGGCGCCGACGCCGATCAGCGTGTAGATGCCGGTTCCAACGATGGCACCGACCCCCAGGGCGACCAGATGCGGCCAACTGAGCGTGCGCTTCAGCCGCCGGCTGGGATCGAGATGATGGACCGCGTCGAGCGACTTGCGGCGGTTCCAGAAAGCCATTCTTGTTGTCTCGCGGCTGTGGTGCCGCGCATCGTATCACTACTGAGCTCAATGCCCACGAGCGCCGAGGCCGCGCAGCAGGACTGCGAAGACCTTGCGCATCCCCTTGATGCTCAGGTCGCCGTCCACGAAGTACATTCGCAGATACGCTGTGCCCATCAGCGCATCGACGGCGAGCTCCACGTCCGTGCCGCGCGGCAACTCGCCTCGCTCTATCGCTCGCCTCAGGACGACCCGCGCCGGCTCACGTCGCCGCTGCATCACCGGATCGAACACGGCGGCAAGCTCCGGATTGCGCGCGCGCTCGGCAATCAGCGTCGGCATGATGGCATTCGAGGGCGGCCGATACAGGATCCGCAGGGACTGCCGATACAGATCGAGCAGATCCGCCAACAGGTCGCCCTTGTCGTGCGGAACGATCGCCGGCCAGCGCTTGAACGCCTCGATCACCAGATGCTCTTTGGTCGGCCACCTGCGGTAGATCGTGGACTTGCTCGCGCGCGCGCGCGCAGCGACCTTGCTCAAGGTCAGGCGCGCGTAGCCCTCGTGGGTCAACAGCCGCGTCGTCGCGCTGATGATGGCATCTTCCGACCGTTTGCTGCGCGGACGGCCGGGGCGGGATCTTGCTCCGCTCAGGCTCGTCGCGGGAACACGCTTCATGAGTGGCATCGAATCTGAGGCACCCGCACGCGACTATCTCACACCCGGCGCCTCGCCAACCAGACCCCAACGGCTCGTCAACGCGCCGCCACGTGTTGCAATGCACTCAACTCTTCTTGGTCCGCTCGACCTCGTGCAGCGGCGCATGCGTTGCGGATCCTGATGTCGCGCGCCGGGCTTCGGGGGAGCGCAGCGGCTCGCATTCCATCAGAGAGCTGCGACATCGCTCCGCCAGCTGCTGGTACTCACGCGTTCCCGTCGCCTTCCACTCGAGCTCCTGCTCGCTGAGCTCGCGCACGACGCGGGCGGGCGAGCCGATGACCAGCGTTCGGGGAGGCACGACAAGCCCCGCTCGCACGAAGCTACCCGCGCCCACCAGCGCGTATTCGCCGATCACCGCATCGTCCATCACGATCGCGTTGATGCCAACGAGCGCCCCGCGTCGGATGAGACAGCCGTGCAGCACGGCCGCGTGGCCGATATGCGCGTCTTCCTCCAGGACGACTTCCTTCGCAGGAAAGGTGTGCAGCACGCAGTTGTCCTGCACATTCGCGCCGGGTCCGACGACGATGCGACCCAGGTCGCCTCGCAGCGCTGCGCCCGGCCCTATGTAGCAACGCGGGCCCACCTCGACGTCACCGATGAGAACCGCCAGGGGATGGATGTAAGCGGTGGGATCGACGACCGGAATCATTCCATCCAGCGAATAGACGGCCATGCCGCGAGACTCCTTCAGCCGCCGCGCCGCTTGTTCAGGAATTCCTGCGCGGCAGCGCGGAACTCCACCGAGCCGAGCTGCTGGCGAAACGCCTCCAGCTCCTCCTCGATACGATCCAGCAGAGCCGTCGATCCGCTGCGCAACAGCTTCTTGGTCGCGAGCAGCGCCCCCGCCGGCTGCTGCGCCACCGAGCGCGCGAGCCCGCGCGCCTCGCTGAGCAGGGCCTCATCGTCCACCACCCGGTTGACGATGCCGATTTCGTACGCCCTGGCCGCATCGATGGGCGCGCCCAGAAGCAGCATCTCCGCTGCGCGTTGATGGCCGATCAGGCGCGGCAGCAGCAGTGAGCTGGCGGCTTCGGGAACGAGTCCCAGCCGCACGAACGGAACCGCGAGGCGCGCACTGCGCGCCGCAACGACGAGATCGCAGTGCAGGAGCAGCGTGACGCCGATTCCGACCGTCGCCCCGTGTACGGCGGCGACCATGACCTTGCGGATGGCAGGCAGGGTGCGCAGGAAACGCGCAGCATCGTGGTCCTCGCCGAGCGGCGGCCCGTTCAGAAAATCGTTCAGGTCGTTTCCGGCGGTGAAGCTCGCGCCCTCGCCCGCGAGCAGGATGACTCGCACTCCCTCGTCGACATTGGCGGCGTGCAGGGCGCCCGTCAATGCGCGATACATGGCGAGCGTGATGGCGTTGCGCTTATCCGGACGGTTGAGGCGCACCTCGCATACACCGTCTGCAGTCGAGACAATGATCGGTTCAGGCTCACTCATCGGCCGCATCTTACGCCGGTGCCGCGCTCTGATTTCACTTTATGTATATAATAGTATTATAATCGCGTGCACATGCCCCGCACCCTTCCCCGCCTGAGCCGGCTCGCCGTCGAGCGCGCCATGTCCACTCATGACCAGATCGTGGCCGTGCTGGCGACCGAGATCCTGAAGGGTATCCACAAGCCCGGCACCAACATGCCGCCCGAGCCTACGCTGATCGAGCGCTTTCAGGTCTCGCGGACAGTGATGCGCGAGGTCACCAAGACGCTGGCGGCGAAGGGCTTCGTCGTTTCCAAGACGCGCGTGGGCACGCGCGTGCTCGACCCGGTGAACTGGAGCCTTTTCGACGCGGACGTCCTGGCCTGGCGCGTTCGCATGGGCCTCGACGACTCGTTCATGCAGAGCCTCACGGAAATCCGCTGTGCCGTGGAGCCGGCCGCCGCGGCGCTGGCCGCGAAACGGCGCAGCGCGACGGACATTGCGCGGCTGCGCGCCATCGTCGCCCAGATGAGCATCGTCACCCACACGCGTCAGAGCTTCGCGGAAGTGGATCTCGACTTCCATCTGGCGATCGGCTCCGCGTCCGGCAATCCACTGATGCGGGCGATCGCCAACGTCATCGAGGTGGCGCTCGTGGCCAACTTTTCGATGAGCTCCCCGGTCGACGACGCAGGCGATCACGAGATCACCGCCAACGGCCACGCGGCGATCGTCGATGCGATCGAGTCGCGGGACGAGGCGGCGGCGGCGGCGGCGATGCTCAGAGTCATCGACATTGGCGTGCGGCGCAGCGAATCAATGAGAAAGAAGCGAGGATCGAAGCGATGACGGACGACCAAGGACGCCCTGCCGGGGGGCGCCGGCTGCGCTCGCGCGCGTGGTTCGACAACCCCGCGAACCCCGACATGACCGCGCTATACCTGGAGCGGTACTTGAACTACGGGCTGACGCTCGGCGAGCTGCAGTCCGGCAAGCCGATCATCGGCATCGCGCAAACCGGCTCGGATCTTTCCCCGTGCAACCGCCACCATCTGATCCTCGCCGAGCGCGTGCGTGAGGGCATCCGCGAAGCGGGCGGCATAGCGATGGAATTCCCGGTGCATCCCATCCAGGAGACGGGGAAGCGGCCCACCGCCAGCCTGGACCGCAATCTCGCCTACCTGGGACTGGTCGAGCTGCTCTATGGCTATCCTCTCGATGCGGTCGTCCTCACCATCGGCTGCGACAAGACGACGCCCGCTTGCCTGATGGCCGCGGCCACCGTCGACATTCCTGCGATCGCGCTGTCGGTTGGACCCATGCTCAACGGCTGGCACAAGGGGCAGCGGACCGGCTCGGGCACGATCATCTGGAAAGCGCGCGAGATGCTCGCAGCGGGAGAGATCGACTACCCGGGATTCGTCGAGCTCGTGGCGAGCTCCGCGCCATCGACCGGGTATTGCAACACCATGGGCACGGCGACCACGATGAACTCGCTCGCCGAAGTGCTGGGCATGCAGCTGCCCGGATCGGCGGCCATACCTGCGCCCTACCGCGAGCGGCAGCAGATCGCGTACGAGACTGGCAAACGCATCGTCGCGATGGCGCACGAGGATCTGCGGCCTTCGTCGATCATGACGCGGGATGCCTTCCTGAACGCGATCGTTGCCAATTCCGCCATCGGGGGCTCTACCAACGCGCCCATACACCTCGCTGCGATAGCAAAGCACCTGGGCGTCGAGCTCACGCTGGATGACTGGCAGACGTATGGCTACCGCGTGCCGCTGCTCGTGAATCTGCAACCCGCCGGGACGTATCTCGGCGAGGATTATCACCGCGCCGGCGGCGTGCCCGCCGTGATGAATGAGCTGATCAAGCACGGCTTGATCCGCGAGAGCGCGCTGACCGTCAACGGGCGCACCGTTGGAGAGAATTACCGCGGGCGGGAAATCCAGGACGCCGAGGTCATCCGTCCGTTCGGGCAGCCGCTGCGCAAGGACGCCGGCTTCATCGTACTGCGCGGCAATCTGTTCGATTCTGCGATCATGAAGACGAGCGTGATCTGCGCGGATTTCCGCAAGCGGTACCTGAGCAACCCCTCCGACCCGGAGGCATTCGAAGGGCGCGCAGTCGTGTTCGACGGTCCCGAGGAATATCACGCCCGCATCGACGATCCGGCGCTGGCAATCGATGAATCGGCGCTGCTGTTCATGCGCGGCACCGGCGCGATCGGCTACCCCGGCGCGGCGGAGGTCGTCAATATGCGTCCGCCCGCCTATCTCATCAAGCGCGGGATCACTTCCCTGCCGTGCATCGGAGACGGCAGGCAGTCGGGCACTTCGGCCTCGCCCTCGATCCTGAACGCCTCACCTGAAGCGGCGGCGGGGGGAGGCCTGGCGCTGCTGAAGACCGGTGACCGGGTCAGAATCGATCTGCGCAAGGGCACGGCGAACATCCTTATCGATGCGGAAGAGCTGGCGGCGCGGCGCCGCGCGCTCGAGGCGGCCGGAGGCTACAAGTACCCCGCATCCCAGACGCCGTGGCAGGAGATCCAGCGCTCGATGGTGGAGCAGCTCTCCGACGGAATGGTCCTGAAACCGGCAGTGAAGTATCAGCGGATCGATGAGAAGTTCGGGCTGCCGCGCGACAACCACTGAGGCGCGCGGCCGCCGTCACGCGCCGCCGCGGTCCTCAGACCCAGCCGCCGTCGACGACGTAGTGCTGGTTCGTGCAGGCGCTCGCTTCGTCCGAGGCCAGGAACACGATGAACCTTGCCACCTCCACCGGCTCGAGCCGCCTCTTGAGGCATTGCCGCTCCATGAGCTGCGCCTCCGACTCCGGCGTCAGCCACTTCTCGAGCTGCCGCTGCGTCATGATCCAACCGGGTGCGACGGCGTTGACGCGAATGCCGAACTGCCCGTAATCGCGCGCCAGGGAGCGGGTCAGGCCGATGACCCCGGACTTCGATGCCGTATAGGCGGCCATGCTGCCCTGGCCGATCATCCAGGAGACCGAGCCCAGATTGACGATGGCCCCCGCGCCGGCGCTCTTCATGTCGGGCAACACCGCCTGCGCGCAGAAGAACTGGTGCTTGAGATTGACGGCGATGCGGCTGTCCCAGATCGCCTCCGTGACCGTTTCCGTCGGGTGACGCTCGTCGTTGGCGGCGTTGTTGATCAGAACCTGGATCGGGCCGAGCCGCGCCCGGATCGCCCCGATCGCCCGCTGCAGCGCCGGGATGTCCGTCAGGTCGCAGGGTTCGAAATGGACCGGCGCGCCAGCATCCGCCAGTTCCCTGGACAAGGCGCGCGAGGGTCCGATGGCAACGTCGATGAACGCGACCTTCGCTTTCTGCCGCGCGAATTCGCGCACGATGGCCTCGCCGATTCCCGAGCCGCCGCCCGTGACCAGCACCACGCTGTCCTGCAAGTCCGTATAGATCGCTGCCATGACTGATTCTCAACCCTCGCCCGTGCCAAGCAACTCCGCTTCGCGGCACGGCGCTCCAGGCGCCGGCGCGCGAAACCTGAACAGATCTCCGGCTAAAGGCTGTGCCGCGCGTTGCGCCGGCGACAACCCCTTCCAGGCAGTGGTGACATACGCGGTGCATCCGTCCTCGCCGCCGAAAGCGATCTTGGTGACGTTTGCGCACGCAACGCGCGCCATCGCCAACAGCTCGCCCGCAGGCGAATAGCGCCGCACGCCCCAGCCCGACCACAGCGCGATCCAGACGCAGCCCTCAGCATCCACCGTCGTGCCGTCGGGGTAGCCATCACTGTCCGCGATTCTGGCGAACACGCGCTTGGCCGACAATTTACCGGGCTCGCGGTGATCGAACGCATACACGACGCCCTCGAGCGTGTCCGTATGATAGAAAACCCGCCCATCCGGACTGAACGCCGGGCCGTTGGTGATGACGTAGCCGTCATCGAGCGCCGCGGGACGCGCTCCCGCGCACAGGCGGTACAGGGCGCCGGTGGGGCGAGTCTCCAGATCGTCCATCGACCCGAACCACAGGGCGCCATCCGGACCCACGCTCGCATCGTTGAGCCGATTGGCCGGAGCCTGGGGCTCGACGGCCGACCAGTAAGTGAACTGCCCGGATTCCGGATCAAAGGCATGCAGCCCACTGTGCAGCCCGACGATGAACCCGCCGCCGCGCACCGGAACGATGAAGCCCGGTTGGCCCGGCGCCTGCCACGCGCCGTGCAGACCCGTTGCCGGATCGTACCGGCGCACCTGCCGCCCCTTGATGTCGACGAACCAGAGAGCCGCCTCGCGCGCCACCCAGACCGGACCCTCGCCGAGCTCCGCGCCCACCCTGCAGACATGCTCAGCCTCGAAGCTCAGGGGCTCGGGAGTGGCCATCGACGCACCTTCAGGACCAGACGTACGCGGTTTTCACCTGAGTGTAGAACTCCACTGCCGCAAAGCCCTGTTCGCGCGGTCCGTAGCTCGAACGGCGCGTGCCGCCGAACGGCACGTGGTAATCGACGCCTGCGGTCGGGAGATTCACCATCACCATGCCGGCGCGCACCGCCTTCTGGAAGTGACGCGCGTGCTTCAGTGAGGTGGTGACGATGCCGGCGGACAAGCCGAACTCGCCCCCATTGGCGACGGACAGCGCCTCATCATAGTCGCGAACGCGGATCACGCTCGCGACGGGGCCGAATATCTCCTCACTGTTGACTCGCATCGCCTGTGAGGTATCGGCAAACACGGCAGGGCTGACGTACCAGCCGGGCTTCTCCAAGGTGAGGGCCTCGCCGCCCGTCACCAACCGGCCGCCTTCGCGCCGCGCGATATCGACGTATGACAGCGTCTGTTCC
>FTDY01001571.1_pt1 | contig 38734 bp, 19 predicted proteins | sample 1640031 | NCBI WGS metagenome assembly FTDY01 (sample SAMEA3914816, study PRJEB12502) | metagenome | biome: forest; material: soil | place: USA | collected 2011-09-16 | depth 0.3 m
CCTCGCTGCACGCTCAGGAGCTGAACCGGAACATCGACTGGCAGCGCACGCCCTTTGTCGTACAGACCGAGCTGCAGACATGGCAGACGCCGGTGCAGACCGATGCCGGCGGCCAGCGGGTGAGTCATCCCCGGCGGGCGGCTTTGAGCTCCTTTGGAGCCAGCGGCAGCAACGCGCATCTGATCCTGCAGGAGTACGCTGGCGTCGACGAGGAGCTCAGTCCCCCGATCAGTGGCCCTTTCGTGGTGCCGCTGTCGGCTCGCGACGAGGAGCGGCTGCACGAGTACGCCCGCAGACTGCGGGCGCATCTGGTGCAGCGTACGCTGTCGATGCCGCGCGTTGCCTACACGCTGCAGGTGGGCCGTCAGGCATTGGAGGCCCGTGTAGCCTTCGTCGTGGAAAGTGCGGAGCAGCTCATCGAGAAGCTCACCGCCTTCGTCGAGGGACGCACGCAGGTCGCGGGCTGCTACTACCGCAAGAAGGCAGAGCGAGAGGATGCGTCGCTCCCCGGGGATGAGGACTTTGCCGCGCTGCTAGGCAGTTGGATACGCAAACGCAAGCTCGCGCGGCTGGCGCAGATCTGGGTGAAGGGCCACAACGTCGAGTGGGATGCGCTTTATAATGGCCGCCATCCCACGCGCATCCCGCTTCCAACCTATCCCTTCGCGAACGAGCGATTCCCAATTGCCGCTGCCGCGCGTGGCGCGGCAGGTCCGCAGGAGCTGCTGCATCCACTCCTGCATCGCAATACCTCGAGCCTCTCGCAACAGCGCTTCACGACCCACTTCGGCGGCACGGAATTCTTCCTGCGTGATCATCTCGTGGGCGGGAAGAAAGTACTCCCGGCCGTGGCCTACCTGGAGATGGCGCGAGCGGCTTTGCTCAGATCCCTCGAGGGTCCCCCTCCTTCGGGTGACCCCTGCGTCGAGATCAGCAACGTCGTATGGTCCCAGCCGCTGATCGTGGAGCGGCCCGAAGACGTGCACATCGCGCTATCCGCGGGGCAGGACGGCGAGGTGGAATTCAAAGTCCTCTCCGCATCCGAGGGCGCCGGCGCCGGCGCCGAATCGCCCCAGACCCTGCATGCCCAGGGGCACATTGCGCTGCTCGCGCCGAGCCCGGCGCGAGCCGCTGGCGAGCTCAAAATCGACATCCCTGCGTTGCGCGCCGCATGCGACCGATCCGTCGACGTCTCCCGGTGTTACGACGCGTTCAAGGCTACGGGCATCGCCTACGGGCCCGCGCACCGCGCGCTGGTGAGCGTCGATGTTGGACACCACGCGGACGGCTATGAGTTCGTTCTGGCCGAGCTGCGGCTGCCTCACCCGCTGCTGCCGACACGCGAGGAATTCGTCTTACATCCGAGCATCCTCGATAGCTCACTCCAGGCCGCGATCGGCAGCGTTCTGTGTGCGCAAGTACACGCTGATTCGGACGCGGGCAGGCCGGCGGTGCCGTTCGCACTTGAGAGACTGGTCGTGCTGCGCCCGAGTCCGAGTCGCGGCTACGTCTTCCTGCGCTGCGGTCCCGCCACGCAGGCGGGCACGCTGCAGAAGTGCGACATCGACATTTGCGATGAGTCTGGCCATGTCTGCGCGCAGCTCCGCGGGCTGACTTCCAGGACGATGGCGGCCGAGGGAGCGGCAGATGAGGCAGTGTTGTTTACGCGCTCGTGGGTTCCCTCGCCGCCGGACTCGACGGACTCCCCGGCGGCATCCGGGTCCTCGGCCCGGCCCATCGAGTCCAGATACTGCATCCTGGCCGGGGAGAGCTTATCGGGCTGCGTTGAGCCGCTGACGGCCTCCTTCCCGGACCTGCGGATACAGGTAGTCCCCACGGCCGGGGAGGATGTGCGCGTTACCCTGGAAGGGTGCTCGGTGCAGGTATTCGCGCGGGTTCAGGAGATCCTGCGCGGCAAACCGACGCAGCCCGTACTGCTGCAGGTGGTGTTGTCACTGACGACACCCGCGGGGCAATTGCTCAGCGCGCTGGTGGGACTGTTGCGCACCGCACGGGCGGAGCAGCCGCTGTTTCATTTCCAGGTGATCGAGCTGGCGGGCGCACAGGATCTGCTCGATCTGCCGCGCAGGCTGCGAGTGGCTAGCGGCGATCTGGGCAGCCTCGAGGCCGAAGTGCTCTACGAAGCCGGTACCTGTCGGGTTCCGCGGTGGGAGCCTCTGCCCGTCGCCTGCGATCGTGAGCCGGGGATCCCCTGGAAGGACGGTGGGGTCTATCTCATCACCGGTGGCGTAGGTGGGCTCGGACTTCTGTTTGCGCGGGAGATCGCAACTCGAGTGCGCTCGCCCAAGCTCATACTTTGCGGGCGCTCTTCGCCGGGCGAGGCCGCGGAGCAACAGATCCAGGCTCTCCGGAGCCTCGGCAGCGGCGATGCGGTCGCAGACTATCGAATGATGGATGTGACGGACGCCGATGCGGTTGAGCATCACATTCGCGAAGTGATCGGGAGGTACGGCAGGCTGGATGGCATCTTGCACAGCGCCGGAGTCATCCGCGACAGCTTCGTTATCCGCAAGACCACGGAAGACTTCCTGACGGTACTGGGTCCGAAGGTTCGCGGGACTCTGAATCTGGACCGCTCGACACGCGAGTGCTGTCTGGACTTCTTCGTGATGTTCTCTTCGGATTCCGGGGTCTTCGGCAATACCGGACAGTCCGACTACGCGCTGGCGAACGTGTTTCTCGATCGCTACGCGTTCTATCGCAATGAGCTCGTCAACCGAGGGGAGCGTCACGGGCGCTCGCTATCGATCGACTGGACGCTCTGGTCTGCCGGCGGCATGCGCGTCGGACCCGTGCAAAGGGAGTTCATGCGGAAGATCGGCATGGGCGAGCTGTCCACGCCTCGAGGGATGGGAGCGTTCTATACCGCCTATGGCAGCCGCCACGCACAAGTGCTGGCCATGGCCGGACGTCCGCAGCGGGTGAAGCAAATCGTCAAGGGGGCCACCGAACCGTCTGCTCGAGGAGTCGTGGCCGCGAGCGGGGCGGGTGCGCAGAGCTCGCGTGGCGCGGTCGGAGAAATGCGCGACAAGGCAATTCTCTACGTAAAGAGACTGCTCTCCGCGCAGCTGCAGCTATCCGTCGAACGTCTCGATGCGCAGGCGCAACTGGATGAGTACGGGATCGACTCCCTGGTCGCGCTGCAGGTCGTCGGCGAGATGGAGCAGGTTTTCGGCTCCCTGTCGAAGACACTGATGTTCGAGTACCAGAGCATCGAGGCGCTGGCGGAATATCTGACTACGCACCACCGTGACGCGCTGATCTCCCATCTGAGATCTGCCGAGCGTCCTCACGAGGGCGGAGCCGCGAGCGAGTACGCCGCCGGAGGGGCACATTCGGACGGACGCACTGGGACGATCGAATTGCCGTCGCGGCAGGCGCTCGCTGTACCGGCGCCTCGGCGACCTGCTTCTCCCCGAGGCGCTCGGCGCGCAGGAGGGACGGAAGAGGCGGGGTCATTCCCGGCGCTCGACGTTGCGATCATCGGGCTCAGCGGACGCTATCCGCAGGCGGCCACCGTTGGGGAGTTCTGGGAGCATCTCAAAGGCGGCAAGGACTGCGTCACGGAAATCCCGCCCGAGCGCTGGGATCACCGCGAATATTTCGATGTCCAGAGAGGCACGCTGGGCAAGTCGTATTGCAAGTGGGGCGGCTTCATCGATGGCGTGGACGAGTTCGACCCCCTCTTCTTCAACATCTCACCCCAGATAGCTCAGTTCATGGATCCGCAGGAACGACTGTTCCTGCAGTGTGTGTACCAGACGCTTGAAGATGGGGGTTACACGCGAGACGCATTGCGACCAAATCGCACGCGGGCGCTCGAAGGCAGTGTGGGGGTCTTCGTGGGGGTCATGTACGAGGAGTACCAGCTGTACGGCGCTCAGGCGCAGGCGTTGGGCCAGCCGTACGCGCTCGGGGGCAGCCCCTCCTCGATTGCCAACCGAGTCTCGTACTTCTGCAATTTCCATGGTCCGTGTCTCGCGGTAGACACGATGTGCTCGAGCTCTCTCACGGCGATACATCTGGCGTGCCAGAACCTCAGAAGCGGCGGCTGCGAGCTGGCCATAGCCGGCGGCGTGAACGTCTCGGTTCATCCGAACAAGTATTTGATCCTCGCGCAGAGCCAGTTCGTATCCAGCGTCGGACGCTGCGAGAGCTTCGGCAAGGGGGGGGATGGGTACGTGCCCGGCGAGGGCGTGGGGTCGGTGTTGCTGAAGCCCCTCGAACGGGCGATCGCGGACGGCGACCACATTTATGGAGTGATCAAAGGCTCGAGCATCAATCACGGCGGCAAAACGAACGGCTACACCGTGCCCAATCCCCAGGCGCAAGCCGCGGTAATCGCGCAGGCGCTGAAGGAAGCAGGCGTGGATGCCCGCGCGATCAGTTACATCGAGGCACACGGAACGGGCACCAGCCTCGGAGACCCGATCGAGATTGCCGGTCTCACCCAGGCCTTCACCCCGCAAACCCAGGAGAAGCAGTACTGCGCGATCGGGTCTGCGAAATCCAACATCGGCCATCTGGAGAGCGCGGCGGGGATCGCGGCGCTGACCAAGGTGCTGCTGCAGATGCGGCATCGGATGCTGGTGCCCAGTCTGCATGCGCTCGAGCTGAACCCGCACATCGACTTCGAACGCACGCCGTTCAAGGTGCAGCAGACGCTGGAGGAGTGGCGCCGGCCGGTGGTTGCGATCGAGGGCGTGAGCCGGGAGCACCCGCGGATCGCCGGTATCTCAGCTTTCGGCGCCGGCGGATCGAACGCTCATCTCATCGTACAGGAGTACTGTGAAGAGGACGGCGCGCGGACCGCTGCGAGTCCGGATGCTCCGGCGCTCATTGTGCTCTCTGCCAGAACGGAAGAGCAGTTACGTGAGCGGGTGCGGTTGCTGCTGGAGAGCCTGCGGTACACGGATGAGCGGGAGCTGAGTCAGCCCGCGCGGCTGTTCGACATTGCCTATACGCTGCAGCTGGGACGTGAAGCGATGGAGCACCGTCTGGCATGCAGCGTGCGGACGGCGCAGGAGCTGCAGGAGCGGCTCGCGGAGTACCTGCACGACCCTGCGAAGGCCCGACGGCTGGAGGGGCTGTATGTCGGGGAAGTCAGGAAGAACAAGGAGGCGCTCGCCGAGCTCAGCAGTGATGAGGAAGCCGCGGGACTGACCCAGCGCTGGCTGCAGAAGGGTGAGCTCGGCAAGTTGCTGGACTTCTGGACCCGGGGGCTCGGTTTCGACTGGACCCGGCTGTACCGTGAAGGCGGGGTCTGCGCGCAGCTCGTGCCGCGGCGCGTGTCGTTGCCCGGCTATCCCTTCGCCAAGGAGCGTCACTGGATCGAAGCGCCGCGCAGGAGTGCCGTGCAGGCGCTGCAGCTGCATCCTCTTTTGCACAGCAACACTTCGAGCCTGTTCACTCAACGGTTCACGAGCGTGTTCGGCGGGACGGAGAGCTTTCTGACCGATCACGTAGTGAGCGGCGCAAAGGTGTTACCCGCGGCGTGTTACCTGGAAATGGCGCGCGCGGCCATCGAACGCTCGTTGGATCTGGAGGCTGACGATGAAACGGGCATCGAGCTGGTCGATCTCATCTGGATGAAGCCGCTCATCGTGACGGACGCACAGGAAGTGAGGATCCAGCTGCAAGCGGCGCAGAACGACGAGATCGAGTTTGAGATCGGCACGGCGGGGCGCGGCGGTGAGGGCGGCACGGGTGGCCCTGTACACGCACGCGGTCGGGCCGTGGCGGTTGCCAAGGCAACGACGGAACGATACGAGGTGGGCGCGCTGCGGGCGCGGTGCAACGTGTCGATTGAAGCCGGGAGGCTGTACGAGCTGTTCGCAACGATGGGGATCGAGTACGGGCCTGCGCATCGAGGTTTGACGAGCCTGCAGGCCGGCAGGGACGAAAGTGACGCGGAGTTCGTACTTGCGCACGTGCAGCGGCCGGTATGCGCCAGTGAGGTTGGATACACGCTGCATCCAAGCGTCATTGACTGTGCGTTGCAGGCGACCGTGGGCCTGGGGATTCTCGAGGCGGAAGCGGGTCACTCGAGAGCAACGACGGGGCGGCCGGCATTGCCTTTCGCGCTGGAGCGACTGCAGATCATTGATCGGACGCCGGAGGAGGGTTGGCTGGTCGTTCGGCCGCGGCGCTCTGTCGAGCCCGGGGAAGCCTCCCGCAAGAGCGGCTTGCAGAAGATCGACATCGACATATGCGATGAGAATGGGCGAGTGTGCGTGCGGCTGCGCGGCCTGAGCTTGCGGACTCTGGACGTCGAACGCCCGGAATCCGCGCAGACGCAGACGGTCCTGCTGAAGGGTGTCTGGGATCCGAAGGGCGTGGCGCACGGCCGCCAGAATGCGGCTGTGGAATATGCGCAGCGTTGGGTGCTGCTGGACTGCGCATACCGCGAGTGCAGTACGGAGCTGCGCCAGAGGTGGCCGGCTGTCAAGTGGGAAGTGTTGGAGGATCGCGCCGCGCGGCCGGCCGGGGAGCAGCTGTTCGAGCTCGTGCGGGGAATACTCCACGAGAAGCCACAGTCGCCGGCGTTGGTCCAGGTGGTGCTGTGCGGCGATTCTCAGGTTCCGCCGCTGTCGGCGGCGATGAGTGCATTGCTCAAGAGCGCACGGCACGAGAATCCGAAGCTGATCGGGCGTGTGATCGAGCTGGAAGCGACGGTCGGTGTGGACCGCATCGGCGCCGCGGTCGAGGAGAATGAGGCGGCGGCAGAGGGCGAGGTCCAGATTCGCTACCACGGCGATGAGCGAGAGGTGTTCGACACCCGCGAGCTGGATGCGCAGGAGCCCGGCGAGGGACTCGAATCCATCCCCTGGCGTGACGGCGAAGTGTATCTGCTGACCGGTGGCGCCGGCGGCCTGGGCTTGCTGCTGGCCGAGGAGATTGCCCGTCGGGCTCGCGGCGCGCGAATCATTCTCACCGGTCGATCTGAGCTGGGCAGCGACAGGTCCCGGCGGCTCGAGGCGCTGCGGCAGCAGGCACTGATCGAGTATCACGTGATGGACGTTGCGGATGAGGCGTCGGTGCGGCAGCGCATCGAGGCGATCGTCCGGGCACATGGGTCACTTCACGGGATCGTGCACTGCGCGGGAGTGATCGAAGATAACTTCATCATCAGGAAGAGTGTCGAGGAGTTCAGGAGGGTCCTGGCACCGAAGGTCCAGGGAACGCTGAATCTGGACGCCGCCACCCAGGATCTGGAATTACGGTGGCTGCTGCTGTTCTCATCCATGTCAGCGGCGTTTGGGAATGTCGGTCAGAGCGACTACGCCTACGCGAACGCGTTCATGGACGGCTACGCACGCTATCGCAACCAGCGCCGCGCCTCCGGCCACTGTCATGGCCGCACCCTCTCGATCGACTGGCCACTGTGGGCTGGAAGTGGGATGCAGGTGGATGAAGCGACTCTGCAGACTCAGCGGCGCCACGGGATCGAGGCGCTGCAGACCGAGCGCGGCATGCAGGCGTTGTATCAGGCTTGGCGGAGCGAGGAATCGCAAGTGGTGGTCGTGCCCCGACTGCCCGCTGCCCCCCCGAGGAGGGAGGTGCTCCTGCCAAGGACACATTCCGTGGAAGTCTCGAATCGCGCCGGCGGTGAGGTGTCGCAGCTGCGCGAGAAGACGCTTCAGTACCTCAAGGGACTGCTCTCGAAGGCCCTGAAGCTCTCGAGCGATCGAATCGATGCGCAGGCACCGCTGGAACAGTACGGTATCGACTCCGTCCTGGCGTTAGGGGTGGTCACGGATCTGGAGGGTGTGTTCGGATCGCTGTCGAAGACGCTGCTGTTCGAATACCAGAGCGTGGAAGGGCTCGCGGAGCATTTCCTGGAGCATCATCGGGAAACGTTGGTCTCCCACCTGGGACTGGCGGACCGCCTCGAACCGGCGCAGCCGAGGCAACCAACGCCGCCGCCCGAGGCCCCGCACGCGCTACCCGCTCCTGGGAAGGCACGACGCTCCCTGGTCAGCCGCGCTGTCGAAGCCTCACGAGCCAACGCGCCCGAGTTCTCCAAAGCGGCTCAAGCCCTGGACGTGGCGATCATCGGGCTGAGCGGCCGCTATCCTCAGGCCGCCAACGTGCAGCAGTTCTGGGAGAATCTGCAGGCCGGTAAAGACTGCATCACGGAAGTTCCCCAGGAGAGGTGGGATCACGGCATCTATTTCGACGAGCGCAAGAGCACCCCGGGCAAGACCTACAGCAAGTGGGGCGGGTTCATCGGCGGGGTGTATGAGTTCGACCCCTTGTTCTTCAACATCACCCCGCGCGAGGCGGAGTACACCGATCCCCAGGAGCGGTTGTTCCTGCAATGTGTGTACGAGACGCTGGAGGACGCCGGCTATACGCGCGATGCCTTGCGGCGTCATCGTGCGCACGAGCTGGATGGCAATGTGGGCGTGTTCGTCGGAGTCATGTACGAGGAGTACCAGCTCTACGGTGCTCAGGCGCAGACGCTGGGCGATGTCTTCGCGCTCAGCGGCAGCCCTGCGTCGATCGCGAACCGGGTTTCGTACTTCTGCAATTTCCACGGTCCCAGCATTGCGCTGGACACGATGTGCTCCAGCTCGCTCACGGCGATACAGCTGGCCTGTCAGAGCCTGCGCGGCGGCGGCTGCGAGGTGGCCATCGCCGGGGGCGTGAACGTGTCGCTGCATCCCAACAAATACCTCGCGCTGGCACAGGGGCAGTTCGTTTCCAGTGCCGGGCGGTGCGAGAGCTTCGGCAAGGGAGGCGATGGCTACGTGCCCGGCGAGGGTGTGGGCGCGGTGCTGCTGAAGCCCCTCGAACGGGCGATTGCCGATGGCGATCACATCTATGGCGTGATCAAGGGTGTGAGCATCAATCATGGCGGCAAGGCGAACGGTTACCGGGTACCCAATCCGCAGGCACAGGCCGGTGTCATCGCGCAGCCGCTGAAGGAATCGGGCGTGAACCCGCGCACGGTCAGCTACATCGAGGCGCACGGGACGGGTACCAGCCTCGGCGATCCGATCGAGATTGCCGGCCTTGCGCAGGCCTTCGCGCCGTACTCGAAGGACAGGCAGTACTGTGCGCTGGGTTCGGCGAAATCCAACATCGGCCATCTGGAGAGCGCGGCGGGGATCGCGGCGCTCACGAAGGTGCTGCTGCAGATGCGGCATCGGATGCTGGTGCCCAGCCTCCACTCGGAGGTGTTGAATCCGCACATCGATTTCGAGCGCACGCCCTTCAGGGTCCAGCAGACCTTGGAGGAGTGGCGCCGGCCGGTCGTAGAGATCGACGGTGTGAGGCGGGAGCAGCCGCGCATAGCCGGTATCTCCGCCTTCGGCGCCGGGGGCTCGAATGCTCATCTCATCGTGCAGGAGTACTGCGAGCAGGGCACGGAGGAGTCTGGCGCGCCGGAGGATCCCGAGCCCGCGCCGGCGCTGGTGGTGCTCTCGGCCAGGAGCACCGAGGCTCTGCAGCAGTCCGCCCGGCACCTTCTGGAGCACCTGGGCCGGTTGGAGCCCTCCGCGGGAGCTCTGCGGGATATCGCTTACACGCTGCAGGTGGGACGCGAGGCGATGGATCACCGGCTGGCCTGTACGGCGCGTACCGTGGTGGAGCTGCAGGACAAGCTGAACGGTTACCTGCGGGGAGCGGTGCAGGAAGGCTCGGTGGAGGAGTGTTATGTGGATGATTCCCGAAAGCACAAAGACACTCTGGCCGTATTCAACTCGGGCACGGTCCTGCAGAGCGCCCTGCAGCAATGGGTAGGCCAGAGGGAGTGGGGCAGGCTGCTGCAGGTGTGGACCAAGGGACTGCGTATCGACTGGAAGGACATGCAGCAATCGGGCTTGCTGTTCGCGGCGCGAGCGCCGCGCCGCGTTTCGCTCCCCACTTACCCCTTTGCGCGGGAGCGGTACTGGGCGGGGAAGCCACGAATCGCAGTGCCGGCGGTAGCGCAGCCGGCTCCGGATCCGACGGTGCGGGATACGGCAGCGGCGCACAGCGTTCAGCCGGAGGAGCGGGTACTGACGAAGGTCTGGGTCGAGAGGGAACCGAACGGCGAGGGCTGCGGCCTGTCGAGCGCACTGATCGCGGTCACGAAGGAGACACGCCTGTTGGGCGAGGAGCTGGCGCGGCACTTTGAGAAGAGCCGGGTCTACGTGATCGATCAGGGCGATGAGCAGGCAGAGGCATCGCCTGAGGGGTCCGGTTATGCGGCGTGGATCGATCTGGTGGGATGCGCGGCTCAGCGTGAGCCCTCACTCGGATGGATCGGGAAGCTGCAACGTTGGATCGAGGCCGCGCCGCAAGATGGGGCCGTGGCGCTGTGTGTGACGCGCGGACTGGAGCAGCATCAGAACGGAACGATCAATCTCGCCGGCGCGGATCGGGTCGGCCTGTACCGCTCGCTCTCCAGCGAGTACACCCGGATTCGATCGCGGCACCTCGATTCAGAGTGGGGATGCGGATCCGAACCGCTGATCGGGCAGATTCTGGCGGAGTGCGCCGTGCAGCACGAGGAGCTGGAGGTGTGCTACCGGCAGGGTCGGCGCTACCAGGCGCGACTGCAGGAGAAGGTTTGGGCGAGCCCGGGGAGCGGGTTGTCAGATGAGCTGAAGTGGGTTTTCCCGAGCGAGCAGGTTTTGTGGATCACCGGCGGGACGCGGGGACTGGGAGCGGCCTGCGCGCGGCACTTCGTCCGCGAGCACGGAGTACGCAAGGTGGTGTTGACCGGTCGCGAGGAGCTCCCGCCGCGCGAGCATTGGGAGCGCCTGCGGAATGAAGACAGCACCGTGGGCCGAAAGGTGCGCGCGGTGCTGGAGCTGGAGTCGCATGGAGCGCAGGTGCGGGTTCTGTCAGTCGCCTTGAGCGAGGAGCGTCGGCTCAGCCAGTGTGTAGAGGAAGTGAGGGCGACGCTGGGTCGTATCGGAGGAGTGATCCACTGCGCGGGGCTGGTGGACATGCGTAACCCCGCCTTGATCCGCAAAGAGGTTCGCGATATCGAACGGGTGCTGGAGCCGAAGATCTCCGGGCTGAATCAACTGATCGCCAGCATGGCCGGCGAGCCTCTGCAGTTTTTCGTATTGTTCTCATCGGTGTCCGCCGCTGTGGCGCAGCTTGGCGTTGGACAGTGCGACTACGCGATGGGTAATGCGTACATGGACTACGCGGCGCAGGCGCACGCGGGGACGCTGCCCATGTTGAGCATTCAGTGGCCGAGCTGGAAAGAGACGGGCCTGGGGGAGGCGCGCACGCCGACGTACCAGGAGCTTGGATTCCTCAGTCACACGGACGCGCAGGGCCTGAAGCTGCTGGATGAGCTGTTGGTGCGCAAGAACGGTGCGGTGGTATTGCCCGCGATCGTAGACGCGCGCCGCTGGAACCCGCAGCGGCTGGTCGAGCGTGCCCCTCGTCGTAGCGGCCCGAGCAGCGCGCCGCAACGGACGGCAGACCCCGGGACTTCGCTGGTGGTGGCGCCGGCCTCCTCGGGCTCGCTCGAGGCGGTGCAGGAGTGGGTCAGGGAGATCGTGAGTCAGGAGTTGAGGATCGAGGTTTCCAGGCTCGAGGTCGATCACTCGCTGTTGGACTACGGCGCGGACTCGATCATGCTGGCGCAGATGCTGCGTCCGGTCAGCCTGCGGTTGAATGTGGCCGTGGATCCCTCGATTCTGTATGAGTATCCGACGATCGAGGGATTCTCGCGCTGGCTGCTGAAGCAGCATGGGCCGCAGTTGCTGGAGCAACATCTGCAGGGGCAGGAGGTACCGCTGGCCGATGCGCACGAGTCGGTAACTTCAGTGCGGCCAGAGGTCCTCGAGCCCGCGCCAGTGTCCGGCGAGGACCGGTATGGGGTGGCGACGATCGTATGTGCCGAGCCATCCGCAAAGGACATTGCGGTCGTAGGGATGTCGTGTCGGTTTGCCGGAGCCGGCAATGTGGATCAGTACTGGCAACTGCTATCGCGCGGCGTCACGGGAATTCGCCGTGTCCCGCGGCAACGTTGGGGAGAGGAGAGCGAGTACTACGCAGGGGTGCTGGAGAACGCCAGGGAGTTTGACCCACAGTTCTTCCTGATCTCTCCGGAGGATGCGCGTGCGATGGATCCGCAGGCGCTGCTCGTGCTCGAGGAGAGCCTGGCGCTGTGGTACCACGGGGGCTACACGCTCAAGCAGATCAAGGGCGGGCGGATCGGGGTGTATCTGGGTGGACGCAGCCAGCACCGGCCGCGGGCGGAATTGTTGAGCGCAGCCGACAATCCGATCATGGCGTTGGGAGCGAATTACCTGGCGGCGAACATTTCCCGCTTCTTCGACCTACGCGGGCCTAGCGTGGTGATTGACACAGCCTGTTCCTCGGCACTGGTGGCGATGAGCATGGCCCTGCAGTCGCTGCGCACCGGAGAGATCGAATCGGCGTTGGTCGGCGGCGTGAGTCTGCTGGAGAGCGACGGACCGCTGAGGTTGTTCGAGCGTCGCGGGATACTCAATCGGGAAGCGGTGTTCCACTTGTTCGACGCCCGCTCGCGCGGCACGGTTCTGGGCGAAGGGGCCGGAATGGTGTGGCTGAAGACCGTGGACCAGGCGCTGCGGGATCAGGACTGCATTTACGCCGTGATCAAGGGCCTGGCGATCAACAACGACGGTCGCACAGCGGGGCCGGCGGCACCGAACGTTCGGGCGCAGAAGGAAGTGATGCGCGCCGCCTTGGCGCAAAGCGGGCGGCGGCCTCAGGAGGTCGGGTACATCGAGGTGAACGGCTCGGGCACGGAAGTGACGGACCTTCTGGAGCTGAAAGCGATCGAGGCGGTGTACCGGCCCGATCGGGACGCCCCGTGCGAGCTGGGCTCGATGAAACCGAATATCGGTCATCCGCTGTGCGCGGAAGGGATCGCCAGCTTCATCAAGTCGGTGCTGATGCTGCATCACCGGCAGCGCGTACCGTTCCTGTCGGCGCAGCAGCCGATGGCGCACTACGACTTCGCCACCTCCCCGTTTCGCTTCACCCGTGCGTTGAGCGAGGTCGGGGACGCACCCCGGGTGGTGGGGATCAACTGCTTTGCCGACGGGGGCACCAATGCGCAGGTGATCCTGGAAAGCTGGGAGGAGGGCTCTTCTCGGCAGGTCCTGCGGCGTCCCATTCCGTCCCCACCGCTGAGCAGAATCGACTGCGGCGCCGCTGACAGCGACGTGCCAATCGTGATGGGCGACGGCGACGCGCACGAGGGTGCTACGCGCGACGAAGCAGAGCCCGTTGAGATCTGGGGCTGGCTGCCGCCGCAGTGAGCCGGCGGCATCGCAAGACCAAAAGGAAGAACCCATGAGAGCGCAGTTGCTGATGACCTTGAAGCACCCGGTCGTGAGGGCGCACCGGGTGGACGATCAACATATCCTGCCCGGCCTGGCCTACATCGATCTGCTGTATCAGGTCTTTCGAAATCACGGCATGGACTGCGCCTCGCTGCAGTTGCGCCATCTGACGATCCATCAGCCGCTGGTCATCTCGCCCACCGAAAATGTCCTGCTCGAGGTCGAGTGTGTGGAAGGTCCACCGGGACAATGGCGAATCGATGTGCAGGGGGTCGAGCAGCGAGGTGGCCGGGCCACAGGCGAGCCGAGGCGTTATGCCAGGGCGCAGATGATTCGAGCCGAGCCCTGCGCATTCGAGGAGAGGATCGACCCGCAAGAACTGGCACGATCCGCAAAGCGGACCCTCGATCTGCAGGAGCTCTACGGCGGCTGGCGACAACTTGGCGTGAACCACGCTGAGTTCATGCGTGCGCAAGGCCGGCTCTACGTGACAGAGAGCGCCATTTACATCGATTGCTCGGTGGGCGAGCTCGGCGGCGCCGCGAAGCTGTTGTTCCATCCGGCCCTGATCGACGGCAGCGTGGTGTGTGGGGCAGGGGCGCTATCGCTCGAGACCGATAGCGGGGATGACCCGTCGAGGCCGCCGCAGCTCGGATTGCCACTGTTCTTCGAATCTTTCCGGGCATGCGTGCCGCTGCAGCGGCGCTGCATCGCCCGGCTGCGCAGGGCCTCCTGTAGACAGAAGCACGACTTGAGCTACTGCACGCTGGAGTTCTTCAACGAGCAGGGCCTGCAGATCGCCGAGCTGCGCGACCTGGCCACCAAGTTGGTACGTAACCGCGCAGCCTTCGGTCGCTCGCCGGCGCCACGACGCAGCACGCCGGGCGCAGCGGCTGAGTCTGGCGCGCAACCCACGGATGCGGGCACCGGCGCCGGGGCGGAATCGTTTCTGCGCCAACTGATCGCGGACTGGACCGGCGTTGCCATCGGGCAGATCGATCCGCGCCTCGACTACTACGAGCTGGGTGTCGATTCGGCGGGCCTGCTGGAGCTGGCACACAAGCTCGAAGCCCGGGTGGGCGAGACGCTGCCACCGACCCTGTTGTTCGAGTACGTCACGATCGAGCAACTGGCGGAGTATCTGTCGAGGCGGTTTCAGGACACATTCGCCCTCGAGCCCACGCGCGGCACCGCCGCAGGCGCCTCGCCTGCCCTGCCGCCGGAGGGCTCCATTCGCGCCGGCCGCCAGGGTGGCGGTGGAGCGCGGGCTCTCGACATCGCCATCATCGGAATGAGTGGACGGTTTCCCAGCTCGGAGAATGTCGAGGAGTTCTGGGAGAACCTCAAATCCGGCACCGACTGCATCACGGAGATTCCTGCCGAGCGCTGGGATCACAGCCAGTACTTTGACGCCCGGCCCAGAACGCCCGGCAAGACGCACTGCCGCTGGGGCGGCTTCGTCAGGTTCTCCGATGCGCTGGACTACGAGTTCTTCGGGCTGGCGACCGAGGAGGCGGGCGGCCAGCTCGACAGGCGCGAGAAGCTGCTTCTGGAAGTCGTCAGGGACCTGATGGGGCGCTGCGGCTACACGCCGGATCTGCTGCAGTCGAGGTACGAGGGCTGCGTGGGTCTGTACCTGGGGGCGTTCGATTCGGCAGGTCCAGGAGTCTCCTGGACGAACACTACGATATCCGACTCGCTGCGGCTCGCAGGTCCGGGCATCACCGTGGACTCCCAGAGCAGCTCCTCCATGACGGCTCTGCATCTGGCGTGTCAGGCAATCGTCGGTGGGGACTGCGACGCAGCCATCGTAGCGAGCGCATTCCTGCTGTCACCGGAGGTGTTGGTCAGGTTGAGCGATGTGCTCGGGAGCAGCATCGAATGCCGATGCTTCTCCAAGAGCGATGGGCTCATTCTGTCAGAGGGTGCCGCCGCCATCATGCTGCGGCCGCTGGCGGATGCCGAGCGCGACGGGGATCAGATTCTGGCAGTGATCAAAGGGACGGCCATCAACAGAGGGCCCGGCATCGCACTCGGTCGCGACGCCGCGAACCGCTCGGGGCCTGCAACGGCGAGAGCCCACCCCCTCACGAAGATGCATGCGCAGGCGGATGTCGTGCGGCGTGCTTTCCTGCGGGCGGATGTCGACCCGCTGAGCATCTCCTATGTAGAGGCCGCGCTGTCGGGACATCCGCTATTCGACGGAATCGCGCTCAGTGCTCTGAAGCAGGCATTCGAGCCGCACAGAGCGCGGGACTGGTCATGCACACTCGGCAGCGTGGAGTCCAACGTAGGGCACGGTGTTGCCGTATCCGCCTTGACGCAAGTGGTGAAGACCGTGCTGCAACTACGCAACCGGGCGATCATTCCGTCGATTCGCGCCACCGCCGAATCCTCCGAGTGCGGACTCGAGGATTCCGGCTTCCGGGTTTCGCGCTCATTGACGAGCTGGGAGCGGCCCATGACTGGAGAGGGCGCCTCTGCGCGGCAGTACCCGCGGCGCGCGCTCGTTACCTCATACGGCGCCGGAGGGATGAATGGTTGCGCGATTGTGCAGGAATACGAGCCCTCGGCTTCGGTCGGCTCATCGTGACAGATAGCCATGTCGATCAAGCGCTTGCAGCATTCCACGGTGTAAGTGGAGCGGCGCGCGTCGAGACGCCGGTCACGCGAGCCAGGGCACCAGAGCGTCGTACAGTCCGCGAGGATTCTCCAGGGGTACGGCATGACCGGCGTCGGGCACTTCCACCTGCCGGCAGTTTCGTAAACGTCGTGGGAGCTCTTCGGCGTTGCGAGACGTGAGCACGGACGACAACTGCCCACGCACCAGCAGGATGGGACGGGACACAGCCGCAAGCGTGTCCCAGTAGCGGTCCGAATCGAGCAGCTCCAGACCCAGCAGGAATCCGGGGTCCGCTTTCGGTTCCCATCTGCCCGCGCGATTCAGCCGCAGCGCTCGTGTCGCATAGGTGCACAGCGTCGTTGGGTCTGCGAGCGGGTAGCGTGCCGCCAGGACTGCCTGAAATTCCGTCAGGGTCCCGTATTGCCTCGGGGCGATCTGCATCTGCCGCATCATGAGATGCGTCGCCTCGCGCTCGAGCTCCGGTCCGCCCTCTATGAGAACCAGTGAGCTCGTCCGGTCCGGTCGCGCGGCGGCGACCCGCGCTGCGACCTCGGCGCCGAGCGAGTGGCCGATCAGCGCAAGGCCTCCCAGATCGAGCGTATCGATGAGGCGAATCACATCCGCGGCCAGCACGTCGCTCCCGTAGCGCTGCAGCGGATCCCACGGCGAGTCGGCATGGCCACGAAGGTCGAGGGACACTCCAGGCAGGTCATCGCCTGCGTGCGCGATGAGGGCGTCCCAGGCAAAACCGCCATCGCCGAGTCCATGGATCAACAGAGCGCGCGGGATCGCTGAGCCCCAGCGGGTCGTCGCAAGCGACAAGGTGTCGGAGTCCGGCCTGTCAGTGGCGCACACTGTCGTAGGCCTCCTGCAGCATTTGTGCAACCCGTCGCCGATCCGTCTTTCCCGGCCCCAGTAGCGGCATGGCGTCCACCAGCTTCACGACCTGCGGAATGGCGTGACTGGCTCCCACACTGAGGAAGAACTCCTGTAGCTCGGCTTCCGAGACGGGCTGCTTTGGCACGACCAGCGCAGCGGGGATGACACCCCTCTCAGCGGTGGTCACGGGCGCAGCGCACGCGGCCTCCACCGCAGCGTGCCTCATCAGCAGGCTCTCCATTTCGATTGGGTAGATGTTCTTCCCGTTGCAGATGAACATGTCATCGGCACGGCCGCGGTGATAGAAATCACCGTCCTCATCCCTGTAGAAGAGGTCGCCGCTTCGGTACCAGCCGTTGTGGAAGCGTTGCTCGTTGAGGTGAGGCTCCAGATAACATCGGTGCACCGTCTCATTACGCACCCAGAGCTCCCCCTGGCTCGGATGCTCCGCTCCCTGCGGATCACAGAGCTTGAGCTCACCGAACAGCTGCCGGCCGCAGCTCGCACGTTTCACCTCACCACCGAACAGCTCACGCCGGGTGTGACCGATGCCGCTCAGGCATTCCGTCATGCTGTAGGCAGTGACCAGCGGCACGCCGAAGGCCGCCTCGATCTGCCCGGCGAGCACCGGCGGGCAAGTTTCGCCGCCGGTAATGCAGAATCGCAGGGCGGACTTGTCCATCGCGTGCAGGTACGGGTCCTTCAGGAGGCTGCGATAGAGGGACGGCACGAGCAGGACCGCCGAGCAACGCGCCTCCTCGAGCAGCTTCAGATAGAGCTCGGGAACGAAGTAGCTCAACAGGTAGCTGCGCCTGCCGTTCATCAGGCCCTGCAGGCACAGCGACAAGCCGGCCATGTGGCTGAGGGGGAGCCCTGTGAGCATCGGACTGGTGGCAGTCAGGCGGTCCGGGGCGTCGGAATACTGAGACCAGGTGAGATTGTGATGCTCGAAGTAGCGGAACAGGGCGCCGTGGCTCATCGCAATCGCCTTCAGGGCTCCTGAGGATCCGGAGCTGTGAATGACGAGCGCCGGCTGTCCGTCCGGGTGCTCGGGAAAGGCCGGGGCGGCGGGCTCTTTGCCCAGCAGGCTCTCGTAGTGCCGCCAGCGCGGGGATTGCGCAGCGTCGCTGCGCTTCATGGCGATCATGAGGGCGCGGTGCTGTTCCAGCGCCAACCGCACCTGCGCCTGCGGCGCTTCCTCGAAGATGCAGCAGGCCGGCCGCATGTCCCGAATGACCGCGAGGGTGTTCGTCTGGCCGATGAGGGGGCTCAAGGGCAACGCTATCGCACCGAGATTGAACGTCGCGAGGATCGACTCGACCGCTTCGATGCGCGATCCGCACAGGATCAGCACGCGATCTCCGGGGCCAATCCCGAGTCGCCGCAGCTCGGCGCACAGGCTCGCTATGTTCAGCACCATGTCGTGGAAGCTGCGATCCACCCTGACGGTGGCGCTTCTGACGTTGGTGAGAGCCTCGACAGCCAGGTCGTGCGTGAATAGTCTGGTTACGTTCACAGGGAGCCTTCTGAAGAGCGCGGTGTACTCGAAGCTAGCGCACGAATCCCGCAGGTTGCAATACGGCAGATCGGAGTGTTGGATGCAGGGACACGACCCACAGCAGGTCAGAGAGCAGCTCGTCGCGATCTGGTCCGAGGTTCTGGAGATTGCGCCGGATCGAATCCCGCTGGATAGAAACTTCTTCACCCTCGGCGGGGACTCGATACGCCTCATGCAGGTGATGGATCGCGTCAACTCGATGCTCGGCACCGGCTCGAGCGATGAGGGCCTGCCGCTGACAGACTTCTTCAGCTACGCAACCATCCGCGAGCTCACCGAGCGGGTCACCGCAAACGCTCGAGCGCCTGCACCAACTTCTGAGGGTGCCCATGCGCCGCGTCCCGGGGCGATCGCCGTCATCGGCATGGCGGGCCGCTTCCCGGGTGCCGCCGATCTGTACACGTTCTGGAAAAATCTACGTGCGGGCGCGGAGACGCTCCAGTTTTTTTCCGCCGCGCAGCTCATGGAGGGCGGAGCCACCGCGGAGGAGCTTGCGGATCCCCGCTACGTCCGCTGTGCGGGCCTGGTGGATGATGTGCAATGCCTCGATGCGGAGTATTTCGGACTGACGGCCGTCGAGGCTGCGTTGCTGGCACCCGAACAGCGCCTGCTGCTCGAGTGCGCCCAGGAGGCGCTGGATGAGGCCGGCTACGGCCTGCGCTGGCGAGGCGAGCGGGTCGGGGTCTTCGCGGGCTTCGGGCTGAGCACCTATCTGCTCGACAACCTCGTGGCGAACTCGCGGGCGCTCGAGTCCGCTTCCGGCATGCGGGTGCTGCTGTCCAACACCAGTCCCGCGACCCGCATCTCGTACTTGTTGAATCTCACCGGTCCGAGCATCACGCTCGATACGGCCTGCTCGTCATCGCTGGTCGCCGTTCATCAGGCCTGTCGTTCGATCCTGAATGGCGAATGCGACATGGCGCTGGCAGGCGGCTCTACCGTCCGCCGCTTCGGGCCGCGAGGCTATCGCGCCGAGGAGGGCGGAATCTTCTCGCCGGACGGTCACTGCCGCCCCTTCGATCGGCAAGCGCAGGGCACCGTGGCCACCAGTGGGGCCGGGATGGTACTGCTGAAGCCTCTGGATGCGGCGCTCGCGGACCGGGACTCGATCCACGCCGTCATTCTGGGAACGGCCATCAATAACGATGGCAACACGAAGGTGGGGTATACGGCCCCGAGCGTAACGGGGCAGGCCGCTGCGATCAGGTCCGCATGCGCGATGGCGGGTGTCGATCCGAGAAGCCTGCAGTATGTCGAAACGCACGGGACCGCCACGGCTCTCGGGGACATGATCGAGATCGCTGCGCTCAATGACGTATTCGGCTCGAGCGGAGCGCCGGCGCGGTGCGCGCTCGGGACCTTGAAGGCCAATGTTGGACATCTGGAGGCCGCGGCGGGAGGCGCCAGCCTCATGAAGGCGTCCCTGGCGTTGCAGCATCGGGAAATCCCGCCGGCGATCCACTTCCACGATCCGAATCCGCAGATCGACTTCGAGCGGACCCCCTTTTACCTCAATCCGGAGCTGCAAGCCTGGGCGGCATCAGACGTGCCGCGTCGCGCGGGGGTCAGCTCATTCGGCATCGGCGGGACCAACGCGCATGTGGTGCTCCAGGAAGCTCCGCGACGAGAAACAGCTGGAGGTCATCGTGACTCGCAACTCTTGGTTTTGTCAGCTCGGTCGCGGTCGGCTCTGCAAGCGAGCTCACTTCGACTCGTAGCGAGACTCGCTGCAGAGCCGCCTTTACAGCTCGAGGACGTGGCATACAGCCTGCAGGTCGGGCGCGCCGCTCAGACTGTCCGTCGGTTCTGCGTGTGTGACAGCACTGCGGAGGCCGTGCGTCTGCTCGAGGCGGACGACGGTCCCGACGCGTTGCAGGAGCTGTCAGTCGCGGATGGCGTCCCGGTCGTGTTCGTATTCCCTGGGGGAAACGCATGGGACCCCCGCGTGGGCCGCGGAATCTATGACAGCGAACCGGTCTTTCGCGAGCACATCGACCAGTGTGCGCAGCTCCTGCAGCCGCTGCTCCAGGCAGACGTGCGGGAAATTCTATTCGCGGCCGATCCCCTCGGCGGGGAGCGCCGGACGGCCGCTGCGCTCAGCCGGAATGAAGCCGGGCAAGCGTTACTGTTTGCCGTGGAATACTCGCTGGCCCAGCTGTGGCAATCGTGGGGTGTCGTGCCGTCGATCGTGATCGGTCACGATGTCGGCGAATTCGCCGCGGCGTGTCTGACTGGAGTCCTGACTCCCGGCGAGGCCCTTGCCCTCGTCTGCGCTCGTGGGTGCCTCACGGAATTCACAGCTCTCCTAGAGCACCTCCCGGCGCGTGAGGCGAATATCCCGTTCGCGGCGAGTCTCACCGGCCGCCTTCTCGACCGGGGCACGCAACTGGCCTCGGACTACTGGCTCGGACACTTTCGACCCACCCTCGGGCCCGCTCCGGGCCTGGGGCCGCTCATGCAGGGATCGCGCAAGGTATTCCTCGAGGTTGGCCCGGCGGCCGAGCCGATCGCGCGGATGCGCGAAACGGGTGCGGCGCGCCGGCACATCGTCATCCCTTCCTGTCGCGATCCGGCGGCGGGTGACAAGGACTCTGCCGCTCTCATGCGTGCGGTAGGGAGGCTGTGGCTGGCAGGGGCGACGATTGACTGGTCACAGTTCAACGCCAGGAACGCCTGCCGCCGCGTTGCGCTGCCCAGTTATCCCTTTGAACGGCGCAAACATTGGATCGACCGCGAGGAGCCGCGGGCGGCTCGTACCCCGGTGGTCGCCCCGGGAATCGAATCTGCACACCGGGTTCCCGAGCGGTCGAGGCCTATCAGCGACTGGTTCTACGTGCCGGTGTGGAAGCAGAGGCCGGCGCGCGTCAACCACGGTGCGCAAGCGCAGGGTACCTGCGTGCTGTTTGACGACGGCGCGGCCGTCGGTGAGGCGTTGATGCAAGGGCTGGCACGCCGCTTCTCCAAGGTGGTGCGCGTGAGAGCGGGCGACGCGTACGAGGAAGGCGCCTGCGGTTTCAGCCTCAACCCCGTGGAATTCTCACACTACGCGAGGTTGATGGCGACTCTCGCGGAGCGACAAACGCCAATCGACTCGATAGTCCACGCCTGGCTCGGCGGTGCGCCAGCCCAGCGGAACTCGACAGGCGGGAGTGAGCTCGCCGCCGGATTCTACAGTTCGATCTATCTTTGCCAGGCGCTCGAGGAATACCACCACGGCAGGCCGATCAGCCTGACGATGCTGACTAACGAGGCTCACGTCATTCTGGGTGAGGAACGCGGTAGTCCGCACGCTGCCATGCTGTCGGCGTGCGCTCGGGTGATCTCCCGTGAGTTTCCCAACATCGCATGCCGGAGCATCGATGTGTCTCTGCAAACCCGCTCACCGCAGGAGGTGGCAAAGCTGATCGATGCGGTAGTCAGCGAGGCGTGCGGCCGCTCGAGCGAGCCGGTGTTGGCCTATCGCGGCTCTTGTTGCTTCGTGCCGGCCTACGAGCCACTCGCCCCCGTGACGGGCGGGTTCTCGAGCCCGCTGCCGCGCAGCGGCGGAACCTATCTCATCAGCGGTGGGCTGGGTGGGATCGGGCTCACGCTCGCCGAGCTCCTCGGCCGCAGCTGTGCAGCGCGTATCGTCCTCACCTCGCGAGCGGAGTTCCCTCCTCGCACGCAGTGGGACAGACTGCTGGCCGAGGATCCGAAGAGCGTGCTGGGCGAGCGCATCCGCAAGGTTCGCGCTATCGAGGCCCACGGGGCGCAGGTATTCATCGTGCAGGCGGACGTCTGCGATCCCGGGCAGGTGCGCGCTGCGCTTGCACGAACGCTGGAGCGATTCGGTGCGCTGAACGGCGTCATTCATTCCGCCGGAGTGCCGGCTGCCGGTGTCATTGCATTGAAGAGCTACGCGATGGCGCAGCAAGTCATGGCACCGAAGGTCGAAGGCACACTGAACCTGCTGGCCGCGGTGAGTGCCATGGATCTCGATTTCTTCATCTGCTGCTCTTCGATCGCAGCGATTCTCGCGCCACCGGGTCAGGTCGATTATTGCGCCGCCAATGCCTTTCAAGACGCTGTTTCACACATGCATGATCGTCTCGGGCGCACCCGGTTCATCTCGATCAACTGGGACGGCTGGAGCGAGGTCGGCATGGCGCTGAGCACGAGTGTGCCGGCGCCCGGCGGTGCGTTGGATCACGGACTGTCGTGTGCGGAGGGCTGCGAAGTGTTCCGCATGATTCTGCAGGATCCGCGTCCGCAGTGGATCATCAGCACGCGTGGGCTGAAGGAGACAGCTGCCGGGGCTTTACCGGAGCCTCCACGGACAGCGCCTCGACCACAGTCCTCGACCATGACGGAAGAGGAGGCCCTGGCGGATATCTGGCAGGATCTGCTCGGCGTGGCCGAGCCAGGGATCAATGACGATTTCTTCGCGCTGGGAGGGGACTCGCTGCTCGCAATTCAGTTGAGCGCGCAGCTGGAGCGGCGTTTCGGAGCCTCCGTCCCGATACGGCAGCTACTGCGGACCCCGACGATAGCCAGTCTCGCGAAGCTGCTGCGCACTGGAGCCGCCGAGCGCAGGGCGGAATCCGCGGCTTGATGCGTCCCTACAGGGGACGTACGCAGCCCGCTCAGGCCAGCGCTTTGTCGCTCACCACCGCGGGCGCGGGCGCGGGCACAGGGCGGGTCGCTTTCTCCAGGGCGAAGTTGTGCAGCTGCCGAGCCGTCACACGGTCGCACTTCAGGTGTGCGAAACACTCGAAGAGGTGGTCGTACGCCGCGCGGTTGTTCGAGATCATCTCCTGTTTCTTGGTGCAGCCCGATAGCAGGCGCTGCCTGTCGATGGGCGCCATTGAGTTCGTGCGACGCAGGGAGATGGAAATGCGGTCGCTGTCGGTATCCTGTGTGCGGTGGATGATGTCCCCGCGAAGCAGCAGCAGATCGCCCGCCTCCAGCTCCGGGGTCTCCTTCAACTCCTCGAGGTCCACCGGCAGCGTGTAGTCGCCGCCGTCCTCATCGTTGGACACCAGCGTCGGCTTGCCGGTCTTGAAACGCTGCGCGCCTCTGAAGGCCAACTGGTTGTATTGCGCCGGAGCCCGCTGCAGCAGCCTGTCGAACGGCACGATGGACAGATTCGAGTGTTTGGGGTCGCTCTTGAGGATCGGTATGTAGAAGTTGAGATAGTCGTGATGCTGCTGGAAGATGAAAAAGGACTCGTGATCCTGGTGCCAGGCGAAATCGATGCCCTTCTCGATGGCGAAATAAAGGGCCCCCACGCTCAGGTCCGTGTTCACTCCCGCGGCCTCGCGCACCGCCTTGGCGACGGAGCTCATCTTGCTCTCCAGGCGCCAGATGGACATCCACGAGACATTGACGACGGCATAGTTGGCATTGCCGCTGTCCTCGTCGCGGTGCTTCGCATAGTCATCGCGCAGAAACTTCAGCTCGTTCGGACCGAGGAAGCCCTTTACGTGGACATAACCCTTGGTCGCTAGATCGTGCCAAGGCGCGTGTGTGACGTCAGTGCTCATGCTGATGGTCCCTTGCTGCTGGCGCTCGTCAGAGCGCTGGCCCCATTGGCGAGGTCGCTGCGACTCTAACGCGGGCGATCGGCCGAATGCCATGCGCAAGGACGTGCACAGGGCGCGCAATGTTGTGTGGTGAAACCCCGCATCACCGTGATTTGATATCGGTTTATGCGTGCGCGAGGCGCGGCGGAGGCCGCCATGCTCAGTAGATCAGCTTCAATGCCATCGCCCGCACGATAGCCTGGGTCTTGTTCAGCGCGCCGAGCTTGTGGATCACGTTGTTGATGTGAAAGATCGCGGTTCGTTCCGTGATGCCGAGTATCTGGCCGATTTCCCAGGCGGTCTTGCCGTCGGCCGCCCACTTCAGGCATTCACGCTCGCGCGGTGTGAGAGGAGTGCTGGCTTCGGGTATCAATCGGGGCAGGTGGATGCGCACGATTGCGTGGTGCAGCAAACTGGCGAACACCTGCGCGCGGCCGATCAGAGCATCGAGCTCGGCTCCCTGCAGCTGCAGCCCCTGGTCGCGGGCGAGACTGAAAATACCGACCATCCCGGGCTGCTCATGGACCGCGAAGCTCAGACCCGTGCGCAGGCCGAAGGATCGCGCCTCTTCCCAGTATTGCGCATCACTGCCGCCGTCACTGCCGCCGTCACTCATGCTCTCGTCCCAGAGCACCGGAATGGCGCTCTTCTGACAGTGCCGAACGACAGGATCCACGGCGAAGTATCCGCGCTTCAGGTAGCGTTCCACCCACGCGGCTGGAAACCCCGACAGCAGGAACTCCTTGGGTGTGAGCGAAGGCGCCGCGATCCGCAGCGCGTAGGTGAACAGGTCGAAGCCTGTCTCTTTGGCAAACCGCTCCATCTCGCATTGCAGCTCCTTTTCGGATTTCGCCTGCTGCATCGCGTCGAATTTTTCGGTCAGAAGCGTGATCGGCACGGCAACTTTCCCTTTGATTCTTCTGGCGGAACGGTACTGTCAGTTCTAACGGTTGCCGAAAATACGAGCGCCATGCTAGCATCCCCAACGGCCAAGTCCTAGTCGCTGTGGAACATATCCGGCCCTCGAGCGTTTTCCGTTGCCCCGTGTGGGCGACTTTGGTCGCGGGTTAGGACTAGGATGGCTCAGGCAGGAGGCCCAGTCGGCCGGATCGCTGTCACGTTCGCGGGCTCGCAGAACGCGGCTCACGCAATATCCTCTTCGGTACACGGCTTGTGACCCACGGTCGCGCCCGGGGGCGGCTTTATGTCGCAGACGCCCCATCGAGGCATTGCACGTGAGCGTGGCGGGAAATTCCGCGGCGTCGCAAGAACGTCCGCAGGCAGTCGCCTGTCAGACCTGACAGGCGACTGTGAGTACTGGCTTGCGCATTGTGTACGCACAAATTGGCACTTGTGAATATCGGCGTGTTGTTCGACGGTTCGTTCGCTTCACTCGACAGCTCGTGCACTCCTATGCACCCCTGACAGATGAGCACCTTTGACAGCGAGTCCGATCGTTACGTTCGAATCCCCGAGGCTGAGCTGACGACGATCCGCCTCGAGCACTTGACCTCGGCAATAGACATGTCGATCAGTCTCCCGGAAGAGATTTCCCGGGTATCGACGGAAACGGTCAGCGGTTATACGGAATGGGTCGCCGCCTGGCGCGGCGACCAGATTTCCGTGGGTTGGGATTGGGCATTCTTTCGTGAGCAGCTGATCCTGATTCACCCGCAGGAAATTCGCAGCAACGTCCGGTTGATCTCGGCTTCCGGCCTCGCCATGTCCCCGGCGCAGACGTGCGTGCGCTTGGCGAGCTGGCTCGAAACGCTCCCCTGGGGCGAAGGACCGATCCGCGAGCTGCTGCAGCGTAACGGCCGGCCCACACGCTAGCCGCGCTTCGGGTTCCGCTCGTCGTCGATACGCTCGAAGCGATGCCGTGAGCGGCACCTTCGCCGTAAACATTCCTAACTGGATACAACAATGGCGCGGCCGGCCCGGACGTACCTGTCAGTCCTTGCAGTTATGTCGTGGGCTGCGCAGTGGGAGACTGTCATCAAGCCCAATCGGATAAGGGCTAACGGGAGGACGCCACGTGATCGCCATAGGCGGGCGGAGCCAGCTAGCTCCAGAAGTCGTCCGTTCGATGCATGAGTTTCGTCACGAAATCTTCGTACGCCGTCTCGGATGGTCAGTCCCGCTGATAGAAGGCGAGGAGCGTGACCAGTACGACAACGACAATACGGTGTACTTCGTAGTGCAGGACGGCACAGGTGGCGTTACAGCTTGTGCGCGGCTGCTGCCGACGACGACCAATTACATGTTGGCAGAGCACTTCGGCGATCTTCTCGGAGGCCAGTCGCCTCCTTGCGATCCAGGAATATGGGAGCTGAGCCGGTTCGCGACCAACACGCGCAAGACCGGCGAAGGACGCGTGCTGTCGCTGGCCGACCCGACATTGAATCTGCTGTCGGCCGTCACCCAGTTCGCACGCCGCCACGACATCAGGCGGCTCATCCTGGTCACCTCGGTCGCCATCGAGCGCTTGCTGATCAGGGCTCAATTCGATGTGCATCGTATCGCGCCACCCCGTCGAATGCCCGACGGCCTGTTCGTTGCGTTGTTCATCGAGGTGGGCCGCGGCTGCTCCACCGGCGATGAGGCCGAGGAAGATTGGGAGGGCGTGCAGCCAGAGACAGTGGAAAGAGGAATCGTTCATGACTGCGACCGTTATCGAGTGGAAGCCGCGGGTGGCCCGTCGAGCTCGCCAGACTCACTGCCGAGAAACTAGTGGTCCGCGCGGTGCCGGCCGGACATCTCCCCATTGGATCGATGTGGTTCAAGTGGCTTGCGAGGTGCTGATGGCGGACGAGGAGGGCTTGCTGACCGCGGAGGCAGTGGCCGATGCGCTGGGTGTCCCGGTCGCTGAGGTGCGCAAGCTGTTTCCGTCCGATGCGGTCCTGGCTGGGGCGGTCGCGCGCTACGCGGCGGCCTTCGCCAACGCCACCGACTTGTGACAACGCCCTGATCCCGAAAGTCAGCATAGTCAGCTCCCCCATGAGCGCGAAGGCCTCACTGCTCGAGCAGCTGCGCATCGATCGCGGCGATGAAGGACTCTCTGACGGTGTCCATCGCGGGGGGGGCGAGCGCAAAGCGGCTTACCCGTGGAAGATCGCCGCAATCATCTGTGGAGTGATCGCAACGGCCATCGCAGGTGTGGCCGGGCAGCGCATCGGGCGACTGCAGGCTGCACCAGCCAGTGCCGCGGCTGAGGCGACGAGCCACCCCAAAGCATCGGCCGATAGTTCGGTCGCGACGACGACGAATCCGTCGAGCTCCAGCGAACCTGTGCGTGCACGCGAGGGCGGATCTGTGCTGGATGCGTCCGGATACATAGTCGCACAGCGCGAGGCGACCGTGTCCTCGAAAACGGTCGGGAGACTCCGTGACCTGCTCATCGAAGAGGGGCAGCACGTAAAGGCCGGGCAGGTGCTCGCGTGGCTCGATGATTCGAACGCGCTTGCTGCGCTCGGACAGGTCAAAGCGCAGCTCACCCAGGCTGAAGCGGGTCTCGAGGCCGCCCGGATCGCTCTTGCGGACGCGAGTCCGATTTTCGCTCGCAATCAGCGGCAGCACGCCGCTGCAGTGATCAGCGCGCAGGACTTCGACACGGCGAAGAGCGCTTACGACGCGGTGCAGACGAATTACGCGACGCAACAGGCAGTGGTCGCGACCGCGCGCGCCAACCTGCTCGCGGCGGAGCGTTCCGAGAATGACATGGTGGTGAAGGCGCCCTTCTCCGGAATCGTGACTGACAAGGCGGCACAGCCTGGGGAGATCGTCTCGCCAATGGCCTCGGGCGGATACACCCGCACGGGGATCTGCACCATCGTCGATATGGATTCGCTCGAGGCGGAAGTCGACGTGAGCGAGAACTTCATCAACCTCGTGTATTCGGGGCAGCCGGTCGTCGTACGACTGAATGCCTATCCCGATTGGGACATTCCGGCGAATGTGGTCGCCATCATTCCGACGGCGGACCGCTCGAAGGCGACCGTGAAAGTCAGAATCGGTTTCAAAGCCAGGGATCCGCGCATTCTCCCGCAAATGGGCCTGCGCGTCGCTTTCCTCGGCGGCAACGAGCGAGCAACGCATACAGGAACAGGAAAGGGGTAACTCATGGCGGCTGTGGTGTCGTTGAATAATGTCGTGAAGCGGTATACGCGAGGCAAGCAACAGGTAGAGGTGCTCCACGGCCTCGATCTCGAAGTCGCCAGCGGCGAGTTTCTTGCGCTGATGGGCCCATCCGGCTCAGGCAAGACGACGCTTCTCAATCTCATCGGCGGTTTGGATCGGCCGACGGAAGGTGAGGTCATCGTTGCCGGCGAGCGGATCGACCGGCTCTCGGGCAGTGCGCTCGCGCTCTGGCGCGCGCGTCACGTCGGCTTCATCTTCCAGTTCTACAACCTGCTGCCGGTGCTTACGGCCGAGCGCAATGTCGAAGTTCCATTGCTGCTGACGAACCTCTCGCGCGCGCAACGCAAGCGCAACGTGAGCGCAGCGCTCGAGCTCGTGGGACTCGCCGATCGCGCCAAGCACAAGCCCTCGGAGCTCTCCGGCGGGCAGCAGCAACGCGTGGCGATTGCGCGCGCGTTGATTGCAGATCCGACACTGCTGGTGTGCGACGAGCCCACGGGTGATCTCGATCGCCAGAGCGCGGAGGAGATTCTCGGGCTGCTGCAGATTCTGAGAAGCCAGCAAGGCAAGACGATCGTCATGGTCACGCACGATCCGCTCGCGGCGGAGCACGCTTCCCGGCGGCTCTACGTGGACAAGGGCACTCTGGTGACGCAGGCGCAGAGGATGGTCGCTTGAGCGGGTCGATTCACAACAGCGAGAGACTGTCAAGAGTGACAGTTACCGCGCGCGATCGCCAGTGCGAAGCTTGGCCTCGACGTGACATGGCAGTTGCTGGGGAGGCTGGCGTGGCTAAGCAGATCATCTTGGTAAATCCATTCAGGTGTCGGTTGTGGGATCTGCATGACAGATTCGAAGCCAACATCTCCGAAGAAACCTGCAGGGCGGAAATCGATAGCTTCTCCCGCCATGGACAGATCGTGCCCGCGCTGGGAAGACCCTTGCGCGGCAACCCCGACCACGACGTCGAGATCATTTGTGGCGCACGCCGGCTGTTCGTCGCTCGTCACATCAAACGGGACCTGACCGTGGAGCTGCGGGAGATCTCCGACCGGGAAGCGTTCATCTTGATGGACACGGAAAACCGGCAGCGTGCCGACATCAGCCCGTACGAGCGCGGCATGAGCTATTCGCGGTGGTTGCGCAGCGGGCACTTCGAGTCGCAGGACGACATTGCGCGAGCTCTGAAGATATCGGCCGCCCAGGTATCGCGCCTGCTGAAGCTGTCGCGCCTGCCGGCGGTCGTGGTGGATGCGTTCGCCAGCCCTACGGAGATCCACGAGTCCTGGGGGCTCGATCTGATCGAGGCTTTGGACGATGCCGAGCGTCGCGGACCGACGATCAGGCGGGCGCGCAGCCTCAGCCTGCAGAATCCGCGGCTGAAGGGGGCGGATGTATACAGGCAACTACTCCTCTCGACCGGCAGAGGGCGGCGCGCGAAAGCCAGCGGCCACGATGAGGTCGTAAAAGACGAAGACGGGTCGCCGCTCTTCCGGATTCGGCAACTGCGCAGCAGCATTGCGCTGCTGCTGCCGCTCGAACAAGTGCCGGCTGCCGTGCTGGCAGACATCCGGGAGGCGCTTGCGACGATCCTCTCGGTTGGCGCCGCGGCCGCGAATCGGCCGGAAAGGCTCAGCCGCCCGGCCCCGAGGTTGATCGCCGTGCCCTCAGGCGCTCTGCAAGCCAGCGCTGCGATAGCCGACTAGATACCAAGCACCGGCTCGCCGCCGCACTGCTGTGTCTGAATCGATCACGCATCCCAAGCGAATGCCTTGCATCGAGCAACTATGCAAAGGGCTGATCGAGAGCCGGTTTCGAGCGGTGTGGGGCTGTGCTCACCCGCTGCCATACCGCGCGCTTGCAGTTGACCCCGGGGCGGGGGCTGCGCGAAAGTTGGGATGACAGAGAGCCTTGGGATCGTCGCCGCGGACTGGCCGCGACGCAGGTGAACCGGGGTAAGGGGAGGAGAGGGACATATGAAGACGCTCGGACTGCTGATGGTGTTGGCGCTCTCACTGTCTGCGCACGGGTCGGCTGCGGATATGAGATCGGTACGCATCGAGACTGACTCCGCGGAAATGCGGGGTTTGCGCATGCTCGTGGACGGAGAGTTTGCCGGCGTGGTGGGCGACACCGTGATGCTGAAGCCGTTTTCGACGACGCTGTCGATCGAGATGCCCTGGGGACTGCAGGTGAGTTACCTGCTGGAGACCAGGGGCGGCGTGCTGACTGCCACGGAGATGCCCGGTGGCATGTGCATGGGCACCACGGCTTGGCGAATCCAGCAACCCGCGACCTACGTGGCTCAGGAGGGACCTGAGGCGTCATTGTCGATTCGCGCACCGCGCGTCATGTACGAAGGGATTTGTCCGGTCGAGCTGCCGAATCTCTCCTGCCTGGAGGCTGCAACCGACGTGCGCATCGATTCCGTCCCGGAAGTCGGCGCGGAGATCTGGGTCGATGGAGTGTCGCTCGCCGCGACGACCGCCAGAGATCTGAATGTCGGATACTGTGCCGGCACCTCCCCTTGGCTGAGCGTGCTGCTGCGCAAACCGGGATACATTTCGTGTCAGGTGCGTGTCGAGCTGGACGACCGGACGCGCAGTCAACACGCGAGCTGCACCTTGGGAAAGCTCTGAGCAGGGAGCGCAAGCGCCTGCCATGCTGAGCGAGGCGACCAACCGGCTGCTGACGCAGATCGAGCCCGGCACGCGGATGGGCGGCTATCTGCGCCGCTATTGGCATCCGATCGCGGCAGAGAGTGAGTTCCTGGAGAAGAGCGTACGAGCGGTCCGGGTCCTGGGTGAGGATCTGGTCCTGTATCGCGACCTTGCAGGAGCGTTTGGGCTGATCGACAGGCGCTGCCCGCATCGCGGCGCCGACCTGTCATATGGGTTCGTCGAAGAGAGCGGCTTGCGTTGCAACTACCACGGCTGGCTCCTGAGCGCGCAAGGACACTGTGTTGAACAACCGTACGAAGACGCTATCTACGGAGCCGGCCGCGCGACCCGCCGGGCGATCACCCGATCCTACCCGGTGAGATCTCACGCCGGACTGATCTGGGCCTATCTTGGGCCAGAGCCCGCGCCTCTGATTCCGGATTGGGAGCCGTTCAGCTGGAAGAACGGCTTCGCGCAGATCTTCTTCGCCGAGGTGCCGTGCAATTGGTTGCAATGCCAGGAAAACGTCATCGATCCAGTTCACTTCGAGTGGATGCACCAGAACTGGAGCGTGCGCCAGTCCGGCCGCCGGGGGCCCTACGCCCCGCGTCACCTCAAAGTGGGGTTTGACGAAACTGACTATGGTTTCATCTACAGGCGCGTTACGGAGGCGAGCTCCGAGACCGACGATATGTGGAAAGTCGGCCGCGTGGCTCTGTGGCCCAACGGCTTTTACGCCGGTGAGCACTTCGACTGGCATACGCCCGTGGACGATCGCACGACGCTTCGCGTTACCTGGGCCTTCGCCCGCGTGCCCAATGAGCACGAGCCGTTCGAGCAGCAGCGGCCGGTGCCGTCCTGGCGCGGTCCGGTGCAGCAAGAGGATGGACGTTGGTTGAGCGAACGGCCGGCGAACCAGGACTTCGTGGCGTGGGTGGGGCAGGGAGTGATCTCCGACCGCACGCGGGAGCACCTTGGCGCCAGCGATCAAGGCGTTGTCATGCTGCGCAAGAGATTGCTCGCGGAGTTGGAAGCGGTGGCAGCGGGCGCCGCGCCCAAGGCGCTCCTGACGGATGCGAGCCGGAACGAGCGGCTCCCGCTCCCGTGTATAGACCGTGAGATCTACGTAAACGGGCTCCCTAGAGCGCAGCTGCTCGCCCACCCTTCCGTGGGCGCATTGCTGCGCGCGTATCCGGTGCAGGCCGGTGAGCCCGCCGCTGTCCGTGCGGCATTCAATGCGGCGCTGGGCATCGAGAACCCGGTGTTGGACGAATCCTGAAGGTGCGCGTATGACGGTTGCAACGAATTCCGAGTGGACCCAATCGCTCTCGGATCTCATCGAGGGTTTCTGGACGACTCAGCTCATCGGTACGGCCGTCGCTGTCGGCATCCCGGACAAGCTTGCCGCCGGCGCGCTGTCCTATCAGGAGGTCGCGCAGTCCTGCGAGGCCGAGCCGAACAGCGTACTGCGTCTCCTGCGTGCGCTGCAGACGATCGGCGTGTGCCGCGGAACCGAGCACTCACAGTTCGGCCTCACCGACAAAGGACGTCTGCTGTGCACTGGAGTTCCGGGCTCCATGCGCGGACGAGCGCTATTCGCCTCCGGATTGCTGTGGAAGCTGTTCGGTGATCTGGAGTCGGCGGTCAGAACGGGCCGCCCCAGTCAACGAATCACCCTGGGCCGGGAGGGCTTCGACCAGCTCGCCCACGATCCGGGGCTGGCCGGAATGCATCAGGCCATGGTGGAGAGCAGCATCAAGGTCGTCTCGGCCGCCGCCGATGCGCACGGGTTCGAGCGGTATTCACGTGTGCTGGATGTGGGTGGCGGATATGGGGGGGCGCTGACTGCGCTGCTGCAGCGAAATCCCCGCATGCGCGGCGATGTTCTTGATCTGGGCTACCTGGAAAGTCAGGCGAGCGAGTATCTTCGCCGGGCGGGAGTCGCGGAGCGAGCCCGGTTCATTGCCGGAGACTTTTTCGAATCCGTCCCGCCGGGATATGACTGTTACCTTCTGAAGTACATCATCCACGACTGGGATGACGCGCACGCGCTGAGCATCCTCAGAAGCTGTGCAGCTGCGGCAGCGCCGTCCGCGGAGATCGTGCTGCTCGAGCGGGTACTGCCGGCGGAACTCAACGAGACCCACCGGGCGATCGCGCAAATCGACCTTGCCATGATGATGACCAACGGCAAGGAGCGCACGGAAGAGGAGTACCGCCGGCTCATGGGGTCCGCCGGACTTCGAGTGCTCACAGTGACACCCGCTGCGTCGGGTTGCAGCGTGATTCGGGCGGCCTCGGCAGGCTAGCCCGAAACCCGACTGCTGCGGTCGATCAAATGCCGCACAGGTAGCTCACAGCAAGCACAGCCAGCGCGTTGCGTTCGTCGGAATGCGCGTCACTCAACACGCCGGCCAGGATGTCCGGCGCGTCTGCCGGTTCATTCGGTTCCAACGGCACCACCAATGGCGTGTGGGCGTTCGTCGGCGCAGGACTGGAGAGTCTGGCGCTTGCGGACGGATGTTCGGACACGTTCGCTCCCTGCTCGCGCCGGGCTGCACGCGCGCGCGCTTCCGGTTTCAGAGCACATTCAAACACCAACGCAGGCGGGCGATTGGGTGGGCGAGACGCCGGAGGTGCCCGGGCCTCTCCAATTGCATCGCGCAAGCCGTCAACCCGCTGTTCATGTTGGATCCATGAGCCGTGCTCGTGCAACACGAATCGACAGTATGACTCGAGTTCACTCGCCAGCTTCGCTGCGGCACAATTGGCCGTCATGCCGGCAAGCATTGCGAGGGGACGGAACATGGGTGTGACGATGCCAGTGTGTCAGATAGCGCTGAGCACTACGGATCTGATGCGTGCCTTGCACTGGTACCAGCGAACCTTCGACTGGTCCGTGTCGCGTGCAAAGGTGGAGCACGAAGGAGAGACCTGGGCCCGGGTGCCGGGGCTACCGGAGGCGAAGTTCTCCGTTGCCTGGATGGTGGAACAGCGGCCCTTCTTTGAACTCGAAGTGTTCGAGTTCGAGCGCCCACGAATGCGCTTGCAGCGTCTCGACGCACTGCCGAGCGACATCGGATACTCGCGGCTCGGGCTCCAGGTTCCGAACTGGGATGCGCTGCTGGAGCGCCTGGCATGCACGGGCGGGTCTTTCTTGTCTGCTCCACTGGGGACGCGCGGGGAACGGCGCGTCTGCATGAGAGATCCCGAGGGTGTCCTGTTGGAACTCATCGAAGCTCCGACGGGCGCTGAACGTCCCCACGCTCATGCAACGCTGGCTACGGTACGGAGCATCACATTGTCAGTCGGCAACCTGGACAAGGCGGCACGCTTTTGGAGCGACGCTCTTGGACTGCCGGAAGAGCGCGGTCCGAGACTGCACGAGCAGGAGCACGAGCGCCTCTGGGGCCTCCCGGGCGCACAGTGCTCATCTCTGGTCTTCAACGCCGGCAGCGGGTTTCTGGTGGAGCTCGTGCAATACACGCAGCCGGCGGGCCGGAACAGGCCGGCAGGATATCTGCTGAGCGATCAGGGGATCCTCAATGTCGCCCTCGGCACCACCGACAGGGCACAGTTCGAGGCGGTATTCACGCGAGCTGAAGGCGCCGGGTACCGACCGTGCTCCAAACCTTGGACCCTGGCGAACGTCGCAACGGTCGTGTATCTCCAGGACGGGCAGGGCTTCACGGTAGAGTTGATGTGCGTCGAGCCACATGCCCTCGGGCGTATGGGCTTTCGCAGCGATCAGAAATGCGCTCCGACGCTCACGCCATACGTCCTCGGATCGCCGTAGGCCGTCGTCTGCAGGACTCCCACAGCGGAACGGTCATCCCGATAGACGACATAAGTGTCGTTGGTCAAATTCTTGCCCCACACAAAGAAATCCCAATGGCCGCTCGAGCCGAGTCCGCTCACTCCGACGCGCGTATCCAGCACGTGACGCCAGTCGCTCGCGAAGCGGCTCGTGTTGTAGGCCGTGAAGAACACCGGAGACTGCACGTTATAGTCCACGCGCGCGATCAAGCGGCCGGTGGCAAGAGGCCACTCGTATTCGGTTGCAGTCTGGAACGTATATTTGGGCGCGGCCACGATTCGGTTGCCGGAGCAGTCCGTGGCGCCACCGCCCAGGGATGTCGGTATCGTACAGCCCGGATACCGGTCATACCTGGCGTCCAAATACCCCATCGAGCCTTCCAGCTTGAAATTCCGGGTGAGGTAGCCTGCAAGCTCCACCTCATAGCCTCTGATGCTCGCCTTTCCGGCGTTGTTGAGCGTGACTCCCGAGCCCAGTAGCTGCGAGACCTGCATGTCATCATAGTGAGTATCGAAGGCAGCGAGATTCGCACGCAGCCGGTGGCCTAACCAGTCCGACTTGAAGCCGATCTCATCAGTGGTCGCATGCTCAGGTCCTGCCGAGAGGCCGCTGGACGAGGACACCAGATCGACGGTGTAGGCCGCACTCTTGAATCCTTTGGCGAACCGGGTATAGGCCACGACACCGGGCATGAACTGATAGGAAACCGATGCCGTGGGGGACAGATCGTGATCGGTTTCGGACTTGGCATACGACACGTTCGGCAAACCGATGCCGGTGTAAAGACCCGTCGGATCGGCCTGCACGAGGTTCGCACTGCTGTCCTCCTTGGAGTACCTGAGGCCCAGTGAGGCCGTCGTGCGCGGCCCGATCAGATAATCCAGGCTGGTAAACGCCGCATAGTTCTTTCTGTCGACCTCTCCTGTTGTCAGTAGAGGCGGCTCGGTCGAGGGGCCGAGCCCAGGAGGAAAACCAAGCACGATGCTGAAGTCCTTGCCGAGCGCGAATACCTTGTCGGTCGTCACCCTTTGGTCGATGTAGTACACACCCGCGACATACTTCAGGTGCTCGCTCATGTGTCCGTTGAGGCGCAGCTCCTGTGTGAAGAACTTTGTTATCTCTCCCCAGACATCTGCCGATGCGATGTCGAACTGCGTCTGATCGTCGTCGAGTGATGCTCGATAATGGGAGCGGCGGTACGCGCTGATCGAGGTAAACGTCGACCCGCCCGTGTCCACCGTCGCCGTCAGCGACAGCCCGTAGTTGTCGCGGTGCAGAAAGTCCGGGCGGTTGTTGTCGACGGTGAGAGGCCTGGTCTGCATCGCCGTCTGAAGATGCGCCTGGTCTGTAACCTGAAAAAAGGCAGGGTTGCCCCGATCCGTGAGGCCATCGAAGGAGAACACGAATTTGCTGCCCGGCGTTGGCGTGTAATAGAGCGCGGCGCGATAGGAGGCCAGGTCCTGTCTATCGCCGTTCTGTCCGCCGGGGGTGATATGTGTGTAGATCCCGTCTCGATATAGATAGCCGCCGACGATCTTCCCCGATAAGACCCCATCGACGAGCGGGCCCATCGCATACGCATGAACTCTTGCGAGGTCGAAGTCACCGGTATCGCCTTTGATCGTGGCGCTCGGGACACCCTGCGGCTCGAGCGTCGTGATGTTGAATACGCCGGCGATCGTGTTCTTGCCGAAGAGCGTCCCCTGCGGACCACGCAGGACTTCGATCTGGCCGATGTCTATGAGCTCCTGGTTATAGTTGTCGGAGCGTCCCATGTAGACCCCGTCCACGTAGATGCCTACGCCGGATTCCGTGCCGATATTGCGAGTGAGTGTCGAGATGCCGCGGATACCCAGCTGCCCCTGCAGCACGCCGGCGATGCCGCCGCTCATCGCCACATTGGGGAAATGGCTTATCACATCCGCGAATTCCGTGACCGCCGCGTTTGCGATCTCATTCGAGGACAGGACGGAGATGGACACCGGTACCGATTGCAGCTGTTCGGGCGCCTTACGCGCGGTGACCGTGATTTCCTGGAGCGCGCCGACCCCGGAGGCTTGTTCCGCAGGGGCAGCGGCCATCAACGGTTGCAGCGGCCAAGCGGCGGCAGCCAGCACCAGGATGTGGTCCAACCTGAACAGGCGCGAGGCGTACACGGCCATGCATCGACTCTCAGATGGATCGACGTGAATCAGTTATGAGGTCAGCCCTGAGTCGAGGAATACTTCCGGTTGGCCAACTGCAGTCAGGAGGCAACAATGTTCTCCCCTGCATGATAACGTCTGAGTTGTTCATTCTGGTCGGGTGTCAGCCAGTCTTGCGTAATTGTTTTTCCGGAGTTCTCCTCAAAGAGAACATTGGGCTCGACGCCCTCATACGTTCCGAGATTGGGGCATTGCACACAGTACCCGAGCATGTCCTGCAACGCCTTTGGAAAATGTTTGGCTATAGCCGGTGGCGCTGCGAAATATTGGTTCTCCGATTGCCGCAACCAGCCAAGACAATAGCTGATGGCGATACCCGTGCGCGGCGAATGGCTTCTGTTCTGTCCTCCGGCATGAATGAGAGAGCCAAGATAAATGAGAACTTCCCCGGGCTCCATTTCCACCTGCGTTATTTCGTGTTCCGCGGGCAGGCGATTCTCTTCCCATTGGTGGCTTCCGGGTACGACGATGGTGGCCCCGTTCTCGCGTGTGAAACGGCTGCAGGCCCACATCGCGTTGACCATGAATTCAAACGGCTTGTGCCTGATCGGGAACATCGAGTCGTCCCGATGAACCACCTGCGCCTTCTCGCCGGGCCAGATTTGAATTCCTTGCGTCAAGTTGAGCTGAACTTTGTCGCAATGAGGGCCAAGAATCGAATTCATGATTTCGATTATTACGGGCGCCATTATCATGTCGCGTATGGTTTGCGATTTCCGCGCCAGTGAATGTGTGCGCTTGGTATGTTCTCCATAGAACAAGCCTTTGCAGAACCCGGCCTGAGAAAAATCGGGATCGAGCTCAGACCTCAAGTTGCGACATTCCTGGTCTCCAAGAAGACCGGAAATAACGACGGCTCCATCTCTTTGGATGATCTCCAGCAGGTCTTTTTTGTCGGTTGTGCAGGCGGCCTTACCGATAGTGGCGGCATTCATGGCATCGTCTCCAGGAACAAAGGGTGATTAGTTGTGTTGCGGAGGAATCCCTACCTGGTGTCCTGAGTCAGAAGCTCGTGACGCACGTCTGCCGTGCGCGGTGTTTGTCGTCGACCCGATCGCCGACTTCCTCGACCGCCATCCCGTCATCTCCATCGACGGGTCCCCCCTTGGCAGCCGAGCGTCGTCTACGGTTGTTTTGGGTCTGAGTCCACGGATACATTCTACGCGGTGTCCGTTGGCCAGTGCTACGCGGCGAGTGCGCCCAGGTTGCGAGGTGGCTGCCGGCGCGCGAGCGCACTATCAGTCCACCGGGGTGAGTTGGCCGAGCTCGAGTGTGGGCGAGCCCCGTTGAACTGAAGGTCGATCAACACCGACCTCCAACGAATTTCACGGGGATCTCGTCACGTAGGTATGTTGGTATAGAGAGTCGGGCGGCGGACCCGCTTTCGCGCGTGAGTGCGGCAGGTAAGAAGAATCATTTCTAATTCAATGACTTGTGCGCCGAGCGGCTGAGCCATCGGTGCTCGAACGTACACGCGCTCAAAGTAACCCAGGTGCGCGATCGGCCCGCCGAAGGAAGTGAGCCCAAGCGATGACCCCGTGACCGGCTGGGATGCCATTCAAGGAGAAGAGGCCAATCGGGCCCATTGGTTGATCTTCACCCGCGCGACGACAGAGGCACCGCCGTGATGGTCCGGATGAAAAATCAGGGCCTCACCGTCCTCCAGTCCCTTTGCATCGTCGGGAAAGGCCTCTGACACATTGGGGAAGTGCGTAACGATGATCGTGTTCCCCCGAGGCGGCCGCGCGCCAACCTTCGCCCGAAGCCATGCACCGCGCTGTCCGCCCTCATCGGATGCCATGCTGTGTCCGGCATCACCGAGTTCAGGAAACGTCTTCGCTGAACCGAATTGGGCAAGGCGCACCGTCTCGAGTGCGCGATAGGTCGGGCTGCTCAGGACCTCGCCCAGGGGTATGTGCAGTTGGCGAAGCGCCTCGCCCATCTCGCGCGCGGAGGCTCGGCCGCTCTCATCCAGTTGGCGTTCGTGC
>FTDY01001272.1_pt1 | contig 38468 bp, 31 predicted proteins | sample 1640031 | NCBI WGS metagenome assembly FTDY01 (sample SAMEA3914816, study PRJEB12502) | metagenome | biome: forest; material: soil | place: USA | collected 2011-09-16 | depth 0.3 m
CGGTTTCGATGATCAGTGTCTGCACGGGCACACGGGCGTGCTTCGCTATCACACCCACGCTCGCGGTGAGGGGTCCCACTGGAAAGCGGCGGGTGCGGGTGCCCTCCGGGAACAGAAGGAGCACGCCACCGCTGCGCAGATCGGCAACCGCCTCCTTGATCATCTGCCGAGGCATGTCGCTGCGGATGTAGCGCGCGAGGCGCGAGCCGGCCCCCAGGAAGATGTTTCGCATCAGTGCGCCCTTCATCACGCAGGCGAGGTTCGGATGCCGCGTGAGGATGAGCAAGGCGTCGATGAGGCAAGGATGGTTGGGCGCGAGAATCACCGGAGGACCGCCGCGGAGGGCGTCGATCGCGCGCAGGTCGAGCCTGTAGGCGCCGAAGAGGCTCAGGAACCAGGTGAACACCCTGAAGCCGGCCATGATCCCGAAGCGGCCGGCCGCTATGCCCAACGCCCTCGGCAGCGGAAACAGCAGCAAGGCGATGACCGACCAGCTCAGGCAGATGACTCCCAGCAGCGCGAGCAGGAAGTACATCGCTACATAATCGTAGACAGTCTTGATCGTGCGCAGAACGTACGACATTCCCGGTACCTTAGTCCGTCGCCTCGACGAGGCGTGAGGACCGGCTGATCATCCAGGCGATGGCGACCCCCGCCGACCAATAGCTCTCACGCTTCACCAGGGGGCTGTCGGCGAACACCGCCCCGGATAACCTATCGTAACGGACGTAGGCACCGGTCCAATAGCGGGGAAAGCGTTTCGAGAGCGAGATGAGCGTCTGCGCGCCCGAATACCCCCCGGGAGCCTCGTAGGCAGGGCGTTCCGGCGTCGCGTACTGGGGGGCCACTGTATAGAAGTAGTCGTGGTAGCGCCGGGTTGCGAACAGAGGGCCGGCCAGCAGGCCGAGCTTCCAGCCCATGGCGCCGAGGGGGAAATCGATGTCCAGGCTTATGTGAGGATCGATCAGCCAGCCGATGGAGCGCGGTGAGTGCTCGATGGTGATCGCGGTCCGCGCTGAGAGCAGGAAGTCGAGCTTCACCCGCTCCTCAGCGGAGCGCCATAGGCGCATGTCGAGCGCGGGCCCCCCTTCGACGGTCGGCCGCAAATCCGGCATCCCACTACGGGCTGCGCTTGCGCGCACGGGCGGAGTGGCGCTGAGGCTGATATGCAGTTCCGCAAACTTCTGATCGAACAGCTTGCCTTTGAGCCCGTCGCGGTCGGCCTGCAGGAACTTGCCGCGGTACACGAAGTAGGGGACCGGGAGGGGATAGGCGTGGGAGGTCGCGGCGCCCCGATAGTCCATCAGGACGAGCGCGCCTGGGCCGAGTCCGAATTCCCACAGCGGCTTCTGGTCGGCCCGTGCCACGGCGGAGGCCGCCAAGGCGCTCGCCAGAACGCCGGCGAGAACGCTCACCGCAACCCCACCTGCGGCACCGACCCGGGCTTTGGCTGCAGCCATGATCAGGCGGCACCGTCGGCGCAATGGCCAATCGCCTCGATTTCGACCAGCAGGTCGTGCCGGCAGATATCCGCTTTGAGGTAGACCACCTGGGCAGCGGAGCCGAGGGCCGCGCACAGCTGTCCCTGGATGATCGGCAAGTCCTCCGAACGCCGCACGTACACTTTGTAGGCGAGCGAGCCCAGCGTGAATCTTGCGGCTCCGGCCACGCGAGTGGCCTCCTCGAGCAAGGCCTCGATGTTCACCAGCGATTCACGCGTCTGCGCCGCAGCGTCACCCACGTGGAATGTTTCGTGTCCGACGATGCTGGCGGTTCCCGATATGAACAGCATGGTCGCCGATGCATCGTGCAGGACACTCGCGCGTGCGAAGACGGGCCGGGGACCATACTTCGGTGGGTACTGGTACGCGCTGGTCTGGCGAGGGTTCTCGACGGCGATGGGAGCCGACTTGCTGGCGAGAAAATAGATGACGAGGGGACTGCCTGTCGCCGATCCGAGGGCGCACGCTGCCGGTACATTTCCCGACACGCCGCGCCCACAGGCGATGAGCGCATCGCGCCGGGCCTTGTTGAACTGCCAGTAGCGCTCCGTCCCGAAGGTGTCCACGTTGATCTGCGGAAGATAGTTCCAGACGCGCAGCAGGTGGCCGTAGCCAACGGAGTCGAGCATCGAGAAGATTTCACGGTACGCCTGCTCCGTTGCAGCCTGCAGCGCGGAGCGATTTACGTCGCCGACGAACGCAGTGGTGGCGGCCTCAGGGACCGCGATGCACCCGAACAGCACGTTCTCGTCGCGTCGATAACGAACGCGGGCTCGCTGCCCAGACTCCACGGGCCGCGGGCTCTTCCAGATCTCACAGATATCGGGGTTCCCGCCCAGCACCGGGATGCGGATCTCCGCGACCGGAACGTCGGTGCCATGCAGGGCCGGCGGTGCATCGTCGTAGGTGACCACGCCCAATACACCGTCCCACCGTGCCGAACCACGCCCGGCCAGCGACAGATAGTCGACCTGGAGACCCGTTTGTGAGCTCATCAGCCCGCAGTCATCCTCTCGGGATCGGCGGGCTGGATGTTCCTCGCCCGTTGCCGCAACGCCGCCACAGAGCGCTTCGGAGTCAGGAATGAGGTGACGTAGTACAGCGCCTTGAAGGCCGTGAGCGAGGGACCGATGGGTGAACCGCCGAAAATATCGCCTGCCAGAAGCGACAGGATCGCTTCCTTCATCCGCAGCGCATTGCGCGGTGCCATGAAGAGGTTGCGCATGGTCGGTCCGGTCACTCGGTTGATGAACCAGGAATACTCTCGGGGACCGTGATGCATCATCCGGTGGTAGCGCTTCAGCGCGTGGGCGCTTCTCGCCGGGTCGCGCAGGCAGACATCCACCGTCTGCGCGCCTTCCAACCCGCTGTTCATCGCGAGCATGACGCCGGAGGAGAACATGGGGTCGACGAATGCATAGGCGTCGCCGACCATGAGAAACCCGGTGCCGTGCGAGAGCGTGCATTCATACGAGTAGTTGCCGGTCGCCTCGACATCCGATACGAGCTCAGCGCTCTGCAGCCGCTCCGCGAGCGGCTGGCACAGGGCGATGGTGTCCTTGAAGAATTGACGCACATCGGCCTTGCGCGACTTCATGTAGTACGGCCAGACGACGGCCCCGATGCTCGTGACGCCATCCGCCAGGGGGATGAACCAGAACCAGCCGTGCTCGAACCAGTAGATCGAAATCAGGCCCTCCCGCTTGGTTTCCGTGTAACGGCGCGCGCCCTTGAAATGGCCGAACATCGCCGCGCTGCTGTGCTTGGGGTTGCGGCGCTTCGCGTTCAGCCGGTTGCCGAAGAAAGTGTCGCGTCCGGAGGCATCGACCACATAGCGCGCCCGCCACTCCTGCCTGCGGCCGTCGTCGTGCTCGGCCTGAATGACCGCACCGCCTTCGGGCAGCAGCTCGACGTCGCGGACGCGACACCCTTCCATCACGTTCGCGCCAACTTCGGCCGCGCGCCGGATGAGGATCTCGTCGAACTGCGAGCGGCGCACCTGGTAGGCGTACTGCAGGGATTTGTTCCAGCTGTCGGCGAACTCGAACGTCTCGCCGCGGCCGTGGTACTTGGAGAAGAATTCGGCGCCCCATTTCTGCATGCCGATCGCCTTCACCCGCTCGAGCACGCCGAGGCGCTCGAGCAGCGGCAGGTTGGCCGGCAGCAGCGACTCGCCGATGTGGAAGCGGGGGTGGTGGGCCTTCTCGAGGAGGGTCACGCGGTGTCCGAGTCCGCACAGCCGGATAGCCGCGGTCGAGCCGCCCGGGCCGCCGCCGATGACCAGCACATCCGTCTCGTTGGAGACGCCCTGGGCGCAGCCCGTCTCGACTTTCATAAACCCCCTCCGGGCAAACTCAGGACCGCCCGCGGAAGCGGTCCCTTAAGTGAGGACTATGCCCGCGGCACAGCGGGCCCGCCAGATCAACCGCCGCCGGCTCAATCCTTCGGCGGGCTGTCCTCGGTCTTCGGCGGCGCGACGGCCTCTTTGACGTTCTGTGCGCCCTGTGCGACGGCATGCCCGGTCTTGCGGGCCCCGTCGGCGACAGTGTGGCCGACCTCTTTGGCGTCCTGGGAGACGGCCTTGCCGACTTGCTTGGACTTCCTGGCGATTTCCTGCCCGGCTACCTTGGCGTCGCGCGCGATCTTCTGACTGGCCTCCTTGGTGTCGCGCTTGACGGCCGTGCCCGCGTCTACCGCCTTCTGCTTGACCGTGGGCTCATCATCCGCCGCCGCGGTCAGCGTCGCGAGGGCGAGCCATGCGGCAATGATAACCGTCACGGGCACTGTGACTCTCATAGGCTCGTTCCAGATCGGGAAAACAGGCTGATATTATACAAGTATCCTCTTGATTTATCAGCTTTTGTACCATACAGCCGCGCACGTCGCGGGGCAGAAGTGTCCGTGCGTGGTCAAGATCGAGCTGCTCCGCCACCGTCGGCTCGCGCGCTGGAAGTGCTCGCGGCACCTGCAGTGTCTATGATCCTACCGATGCGCGCACACGGCCGGTTGGATGCAGGGGAGGTGAGAAAGTGAACTCAGGCGGCGGGGGCAGCGGCGCTTCCGGGCCGGTCGTGCCGCACTGGATCGACGGAGCGCGGGCTGACTCCCCGGGCCCGCTCGCTCCGGTGTTCAATCCGACGCTCGGCGTCCAGGTGTGCGAGGTCGCCCTCGCTTGCGCAGATGAGGTCGATCGCGCCGTGCGCGCGGCCGCCGGCGCCTTCGGGGCATGGTCGCGACTCACGGCCCAACGCCGCGCCCGAGTCATGTTCCGCTTCAAGCAGCTCCTGGATGAGAACCGGACGGATATCGCCCGGATCATTTCCCGCGAGCATGGCAAGACGCTCGACGATGCCGAAGGGGAAGTCCAGCGCGGCATCGAGATAGTCGAATTCGCTTGCAGCGCACCGCAGCTGCTGAAGGGCGAACTCAGCGACAACGTCGGGACGGGCGTCGACACCTACAGCTTGCGCCAGCCACTGGGTGTAGTTGTGGGCATCACGCCGTTCAATTTCCCGGCGATGGTGCCGCTGTGGATGTGTCCGATTGCGCTGGTCTGTGGCAACACCTTCGTGCTGAAGCCCTCGGAGCGCGACCCGTCTGCCGCGATCCGCCTGGCCGAGCTGCTCAAGGACTCCGGCCTGCCGGACGGCGCATTCAACGTCGTTCAAGGCGACAAGCGCGCCGTGGATGCGCTGCTGCGCCATCCGCTCGTCAAGGCGGTGAGTTTCGTGGGATCGACTCCGGTTGCGCGCTACATCCAGGGCGAGGCGACTGCAAACGGCAAGCGCGTGCAAGCCCTGGGAGGCGCCAAGAATCACATGGTGATCCTGCCGGATGCGGAGCTGGATTCGGCGGTCGAGGCCCTGGTGGGAGCCGCGTACGGCTCAGCGGGCGAGCGGTGCATGGCGATTTCCGTCGCGGTTGCCGTGGGTGAGGAGACGGCGGATCGTCTGGTCGCCCGGCTGAAGGTGCGGCTCTCGCATCTGCAGGTCGGAGCTGCGGACGCGGCCGGCGTCGAGATGGGACCTCTCGTCACTGCAGCGCACCGCAAGCGCGTGCGCGAATACATCGAATCGGGAGAGGCGCAGGGAGCCAGCCTGATCCTCGATGGCCGTCAGCTCGATTCATCGCTCTGCAGTAGCGGCTTCTTCCTCGGCCCCACGTTGTTCGATCACGTGCTGCCCGGCATGCGGATCTATCGTGAGGAGATATTTGGGCCCGTGCTGAGCGTCGTGCGGGTCGCTGACTACGCGGCGGCCGTGCAGCTCGTCAATTCACACGAGTTTGCGAACGGAGCGGCCGTATTCACGCGCAGCGGCGAAGCGGGCCGCCGCTTCGTGCACGATGCCGAAGTCGGCATGGTCGGCGTCAACGTCGCCATCCCCGTGCCCGTGGCGTTCCACAGCTTCGGGGGCTGGCGAAATTCGATGTTCGGAGATCATCCCGCGTACGGCATGGAAGGCATTCGCTTCTACACGCGGCTGAAGACCGTGACGGAGCGCTGGCCCGACGCGACGGTGCAGAGCGCGGACTTCTCGATCCCGACGACGAAATAGTGGCTCAGGCTCCGATCGCAAAGGTGTCGCACGACTCGATGGTGCCGCCTGCGAGCCCGCGCTGGAACCAGCTCGTGCGTTGTGCGGCCGTGCCGTGCGTGAACGACTCGGGAACCACGTAGCCCTGTGTGCGCTTCTGGAGCGTATCGTCTCCTACGGCAGCTGCTGCCTGCAGCGCCGACTCCACGTCGCCCTGTTCGAGGATATGGTGCGTCTGGTCCGCGTGCTTTGCCCACACGCCGGCAAAGCAGTCGGCCTGCAGCTCCATGCGGACCTGCAGCTGATTCGACTCGGCCGCAGAAGCATGCTGCTGCCGCGCCCGCACCTGCGACTCGATTCCCAACAGGGTCTGCACGTGGTGTCCGACCTCGTGCGCGAGGACATATGCCTGCGCAAACTGTCCGGGCGCCTGGAACTCGTCTGCGAGCTGTCGATAGAACGCGAGGTCCAGGTAAACCTTTCGATCCTCGGGGCAGTAGAACGGCCCAGCCGCGGAGTTCGCAAAGCCGCACGCTGAAGGGATGGCACGATTGAACAGCACGAGCTTCGGCGGCACGTACTCGCCGGCCCGGGCCTGGAACAGAGCGCTCCACGTATCCTCCGTCTCCCCCAGCACTGCGGCGATGAACTGGCCTTGCTCGTCGGTCGGAGTGCCGGCCTCAGGCGGCCCTGTCTGCGCGGGAACCGAGTCCGCGAGGCCGAGAATCACGCTGGGGTCGACACCGAAGAAATAGGCCGCGGCCGCGACGACGAGCGTGCCGCCAACTCCCAGCTTGAGCCCGGGGCCGCCAAAGGATCTGCCGCGGTAGTCCTCGACGTTCGAGCTGCGGCGCAAGTCATCCCAGCGCATCGGGGTCTCAGCTCTTGGCGTGAGAGAGGTAGTCCGCCAGCGCGTCGAGGTCGGCGTCGCTGATCTCGGTCTTGCGGAAGAAGGTCATGACCGAGACGCCGTGCCTGACGAACTGCTTGACGATCTGTGGAGTGAGATCGGTGCGCTCCTCGAGCAAGGCGGGCTTCGCGCCCTTGTACAAGGCGCCGAGCGCCACCGTCCCCGGCTTGTCCGCACCCACTCCGTGACACGGACTGCACCATTTCTGAAAGACGGCGCGCCCCGCGGCCTGTGGGCCTGTGGGCTGATCCGCGGCCTGTGCGCCGCCAGCGAGCAGTGCCGTGCCAACGAGGATCGACAGCGTGAAGACTCTCATTTGCGTGTCCCGCGCAATTGCCTGGGCCAGATTCCGTAGCGCCCCGGCGAGAGAATGCCGTTGGGATCGACCGCGTCCTTCAACCGCTCGTGGAACCTCAGCAGCGCGTTGTCGTTGAACGAGTACGTGCTCATGATGAGGTCCTGGTAAGCCGGCGCGGTCCGGTACTCTCCCCAGCCGTGCTCGGCCGAGACCTTCACGAGTTGCCGGAACGCCTCGCGTGCCTTGCGGTTCTTCTGAATGTCGTGGGTCACGGGGAAGCCGAACAGGAACACGAAGCTGCGCTCCCAGAAGAAGAACGGGATGCTGACCGGCGGCACCGGCAGGCCGAACTCCCGCCCCGCCTGCGCGAATACCCGATTCGCCTCGAAGATCGCCTCCCCCGAGCGCGGGATGATGGGTGAGAACCATTGGTGCCCGTTGCCCGGAGTCGGGTTGTTGGGAGTGCGGGCGCCGATGCCGAAGATCGACAGGGAGGGCAGGCCGAACTCGGGCTTGTGCACCACGTCCTTCTGCTGTGCCGTCAGCGGCATGCGCAGCAGCGCCCCATCCTTGAAGGTGGCGCCGGGGATCGCTGCGAGCTTCTCTTTCGCGTACTCCCACTGATGCGGCAGCACCTTCGCCGGTCCATAGAACTTCAGCGAACAGTCCCACACGGCTTGCCCCTTGCGCGCAGCGTAATCGTCCAGTCCGCCGGCGTTGCCGGCGACTGCCGCATCGATGAGAGCGGCGAGATCCGCGCCCATCGCCGCTCCAGCCGCCACTGCCGTCAGACCCATCGCCGGACTCTCGAGGTCCGTCATGCCGTTGCATATGCGCGAGCTCTCGAGGTAGTTGACGATGTCGATGAGGGCGGTCAAATCCTCCAGGCGCGGGACCGAGACCGTGCCGGTCAGGTACGCTTCCGGCTCGGGCATGAGCCAGAACCCCATCTTGGTGACGACCCCGAAGTTGGACTGGGAGAAGATCCCATCGATCCAGGGCCCGAAGCCGGTCTTGAACTGCTGCCAGGTCTTGGCGCCCGGCAGGGCGCCCATGCCGGTGCGCAGCAGGCTGCCGTCGGCGAGCACGACCTCCATGCCGCAATGGGAATCGAAGTGAAAGCGGAACTCGTGCGTCGTGTAGCCGCCGCCGCGGTCGAGCGAGTTGCCGACCGGGCTTCCCCAGCCCGGGTCCGGAACGTCCAGCCACACCTTGAGATTGTGCTCCTGGATGTGGCGGTAGAGGTCGAAGTAGCTCACGCCGGGCTCGACGAGCGCATACGCATTGCGCTCGTTGACTTCCAACACCCGGTTCATCCGCTTCAGGTCCAGCACGACGCTGCCGGAGTGATTCGGTGCCGAGCCGCCGTAGCCCAGGTTGCGTCCCGTCGAGATCGGGTACAGGGGAATCCGGTAGCGGTTGGCTGCCTTCACCACAGCCTGCACCTGTTCCACCGTGTCGGGAGCCACGGCCGCCGAGGCGACCCGCTCCTCATCCTCGCCCCAGAACGGGGAGTAGGCATCGCGATACAGCGCGATGTCCTCATCGCTGGTGAATACCCATTCCTTGCCGACGGCCTGCTCGAATTGGCTCAGCGCAGCAGCGAAATCGGTGGTGCTCACGCCCGGTGGAGTTCTGCTCGGCATGCCCGGACCCCTCGAAAGTTCTAGGTGCGCTCGACGGGGGCTATCATCCACGCCACCAGCAACGGTGATCCCCCGTTGAGGCGCTCCGGCGCCGGGCCGAGTGGCGCGACTGCGCGCAACCCGGCGGGCAGTTCGGCTATGGCGCGCGCGATGCGCGGGCCGGCGTCCGACTCGGAACGAATCTCATGGTCGGCGCGAAAAACGGTGCGCATGCCGAAATCCCATGCCAGACGCTCGAGGCAGAAGGCTGCCGCGTAGTCCGTCAGGCCTGCGATCGCTGCCGGGCTGCGCTTCCAGCGAGGATACAGATCCCGGTACCACACATCGGTCACGTCACCCTCGATGGCATGCGCGACATGAGGGGCCACAATGCGCGCAATCTCGGTGCCGAACGATCGGCCTGTCGCGGTTCGGCTGTCGAAAATCACCTTGTACAGGGGCGCGCCGCCCGTGGGCGCCGGGTTCGCTGAGGTCACGCGCGCCAACGGCAGAATGCCCAGCGCAGCGCCGATCTGCAGGAGCTCTCTTCGATTGACCATGGTGCGACATCCCCCTCTCGCCGCTCGCGGCCCCGAGCGTTTCAGCGGCACTCTACTAGACGGACTGCCCCGCTGCACGCAGTCTTGTACGCAACGCAGCAAGCTCCCGGTGAACGTCCGCGTAGACCTCCTGGTGGACCTTGAAAGTCACTTTGGCGAGCAGTGTCACGATGACATCATAAGCATGGCGTGCGCTGCGAATGTGGTTGGAGGCTGTCACGCTGTCCGAGCTGCCGGCCCGGTCCAGGTACCACCGTGCGATGGTGAGTTGTGCAGCGATGAATCCGAGATTCTCATCGTTGGGCATCCTGCGAGCGCCTCCGGCTGGCTTGAGCGGTCTGCTTGAGTCCACGCAGGTTGTGTGCCCAGGAGCCGGTGAAGCTGAATGGAAGCTAAACCCGGGAAAAATTGCTCGGATATACTTCATCCCCATACCGCAGATGCGCAGGCTTTTGTGAACGCAACCACTCCGATCCAGACGGTGATGACGCTCGCGACCGGGTACTGGCTACCGCGCTGCCTGCACGTGGTGGCCGATCTTGGAGTCGCCGACAGGCTCGATGAGAACCCGCAGACTGCCGCCGCCCTGGCAGACAGCCTGCAGCTGCACCCGCAGTCGCTCGCGCGGGTGTTGCGGGCGTTGGCCGCATTCGGGGTGTTCGAAGAGCTCGACGGACACTTTCGCCACACCGCCGCCTCGCGCCTTCTCAGATCGGACCATCCGCAGTCACAGCGGTCGTTTGTCCGCATGATGGGAATGGCGGCCCACTGGGCGGCCTACGGGGAGCTCGAGCACTCGGTGAGGACCGGGAACGCTGCAATGACCCGCATCGCTCCAGGCGGCACCTTCGATTACTTCGCGACCCATCCGGCGGAGAGCCGCCTGTTCGATGAGGCGATGACGGGCAAGTCTCACGGCGCCATTGCCTCCGTGTTGCAGGCATGTGACTTTTCGGGGTTCAAGGTCATAGCCGACATCGGCGGCGGCCGCGGTCATCTGCTTCAGGGCGTGCTCGCCGCGAATCCCGGGGCGAGGGGAATCCTGTGCGATCTGCCACACGTCATCTCCGCGATCGGTTCGAGCGGCATCGACCGACTCTCGCTGCAGGCCGTGGATTTCTTCAAGGATCCGCTGCCCGCGTGCGATGCGTATCTGCTGATGAGCGTCATTCACGATTGGGGCGATGCCGATTCCACCGCGATCCTGCAGGCTGTGCGGCGCGCAGCACCGCCTCACGCCAAACTGCTGTTGCTGGAACTGGTAATTCCCGACGCACCCGGTCTGCACCCCGCAAAGCTTCTCGATATCGAGATGCTCGTCATGACGTCCGGGGGCCGAGAGCGCACTCGCGCTGAATTCGAGCGCCTGTTTGCCTCCGCCGGCTTCCGCCTGGAGAAGGTGATCCCGACCGCAAGCCCGACGACCATCCTCCAGGGGGCCGTGATCTGAAGGTGGAGTACACTGGCTGACCCTTGCGCGGCGGCGTCATCGAGACGCACCGCCGTGCCAAAGGCCAAGCGATCAGGATGAGCTCAATCCAGGCTGTCGGCGACAACTCGGAATCCTTTGGAGCGGTAGAGCGCCGCATGATCACGCTGTCGATCATGCTCGCCACCGTGATCCAGGCGATCGACGGCACGATCGCGAACGTCGCGCTGCCGCACATGCAGGGCAACCTGTCAGCCTCGCAGGACCAGATCACCTGGGTCCTCACTTCATACATCGTGGCCGCCGGCATCGCGACTCCCTTGTCCGGCTGGCTGACCGACCGGTTCGGGCTGAAGCGCGTGTTCCTGGTCTCCATCGCCGGATTCACGCTGGCGTCCGTGCTGTGCGGCGTCGCCGGGTCGTTGGCGCAGATCGTGCTCGCCCGGCTACTGCAAGGGCTGTGCGGCGCCGCGCTCGTCCCGCTCTCCCAGGCAGTGTTGCTCGACATCAATCCTCCCGCGAAGCACGGTTCTGCCATGGCGGTGTGGGGTGTCGGCGTCATGATAGGGCCCATCCTCGGTCCCGCATTGGGCGGGTGGCTCACGGAGAGCTGGAGCTGGCGCTGGGTCTTCTTCATCAACGTGCCCGTCGGCGCGCTGGCGTTCTACGGGATTGGCCGTTACATCCGCGCGCGGCCGCCGGCGCGCCGCGTAGCTTTCGACACGTTCGGCTTCGTGACTCTGAGCATCGCCATCGGCGCGCTGCAGTTGCTGCTCGACCGGGGGCAGGAGAACGACTGGTTCTCATCACGGGAAAGCTGGGCGGAGGCGATCGTGCTGGCCATCAGCCTCACGTACTTCGTCGTGCACACCGCGCTGACGCCGGCGGGAAAGTCGTTCTTCGACTATCGCCTACTGAAGAACTCCAACTACGTGTCGGGCCTGGTCTTCATTTTCCTCATCGGCGTCATCCTGTTCTCCACCCGGGCGCTGATCCCGACGATGCTGCAGGGACTGTTGGGCTACCCCGCCTCGCTCGCGGGAGTGCTGCTCGCTCCGAGCGGCGTGGGCACGATGCTGGCCATGCTGGTCGTCGGCCGGCTCGTCGGCCGCGTCGATCTGCGGCTGCTCCTGGGCATCGGCTTTGCCATCACGGCCTTCTCGCTTTGGCAGATGACGCGCTACAACCTGATGATCACGCAGAGAGAAATCATCTGGCCGAGCATCATCCAGGGTGTCGGGCTGGGGCTGATCTTCGTGCCGCTGAGCGCGGCCGCGTTCGCAACGCTCGCGCCGCAGCTGCGGGCAGACGGCACTGCCATCTACAGCCTGCTGCGCAATATCGGCAGCGCGATCGGGATCGCAGTCGCGCAGGCACTGCTCGTGCGCAACACGCAGCTCGCGCACGCCGGACTCGTATCGAACCTCAGCGCGGCCAATCCCACCTTGAGCAACAGCGCGCTCGCCGCGGCGTTCAACCTGTCGCAGCCGACGGGCTTCATGGCACTGAACGATGAGGTGACGCGCCAGGCTGCGATGATTGCCTACGTCGATGACTTCCTGTTCATGCTCATCCTGACCTTGATCGTGCTCCCGCTGCTCCTGCTCGTGCGGCCCCCGAAGCGCAGCGCGCCGGTCGCAGCGGATCCCCTCAGCCTCGAGTAGGGCGGCCCATGAAGTCGAACCATGGCGGTTTCGCGGCGTTGGTCTGGGTGGTCGCCGGCTTGATCCTGTTCCATTCCGAGCCCGAGGCGCTGGCTCTCTCGTGGCAGGCCATCGTGTACTTCTTCATCGGCATGTTTGTTGCTGCCTTTGTGATGGGCAATCTGTCATTTCTCGCCGTGCGGGGCCTTACAGTCGCTCTAGTGAAGACACGCATAGTGACGAAACCAACGCGGCGGGCCGCGATCGGATTGACGGTCCTGGGCTACTGCATGTTCGCCGCGCAGGCGTTCCTCATCTACTTCGTCGCGCGCTGGACGATCCGCGCGATATTCTGACCGTATGATCCGGCCTCACGGGAACTACGGTCCGGTCTGCTGATCCGGTCTCCTGGGAAATCATGATTCGGCCTCAAGAGCGCAGCTGGATTCAAGTTGGCGCGCTGGTAGCGTGTCTGGCCCTCGCCTCGTGCGCGAGCGTCCCTGTCGTGGAGGAGGGCACCGGGGACGGTCACTCGCCTGCGGAAATCCGCATGGTCGGCGCGCGGGGTCCGCTGTCGCAGCGTCAGTCGCGGGCGATACTCAGCCGCCTGGCCGCGCAGTCGCCGGACGCTGGAGCGCTCGAGCGACATCTCGCGGTCGAGCAGGCCGTCGCGGAGAGTCCGCTGTTCGCCGGCAATCAGGTGAAGATCCTCCGAGACGGGGGTGAGACCTTTCCGGCGATGTTCGCCGCCATCCGCGGGGCGCGCCGTTCGCTGCTGCTCGAGTACTACATTTTCGAGGACGTGAGCTGTGACGGCGAGCAGCTCGGCGATCTTCTGGTCGCCAAGGCCCAGGCCGGCGTGCAGGTCGACCTGATCTACGATGGCATCGGCTCCATCGGCACGTCAGCCGATTTCCTCGCTCGCCTGAAAGCCGCCGGGGTGAAGGTCGTGCAGTTCAATCCGCCCAATCCCCTCAGGGCGGGCTGGCGCTTTTCCCTGAACGATCGCGACCACCGCAAGATGCTGATCGCCGACAGCGCCCTGGTGATCGTGGGAGGAGTGAATCTGAGCTCGACGTACCAGAGCGCGCCGGGATCATCGGTCAAGGACGTCTGGCACGACACGGATCTGCAGATTTCCGGTCCAGTGGTCGCCCAGCTGGAAAAGCTCTTCGTGGAACACTGGCGCGAGCAGGACGGTCCGCCGCTGGAGGGGGCCGACGATCCCACGACGGTTCGGGCGAGCGACCATGCGTCGGCCAGCGACCATGCGTCGGCCAGCGACCATGCGTCGGCCAGCGACCATGCGTCGGCCAGCGACCATGCAGTGGATTCCTCGACCGATCAGCCAACCGACCGCCCGGGTGGCGAAGTCGTCCGGATCATCGGCAGCGCACCCAAGCGCCTGACCTCGCGCTACTACGTAACGGTCCTCACCGCGATCCGCAATGCCGAGAGCAGCATCTGGATCACGGCCGCCTACTTCGTCCCGACGCACCAGGAAAAGGAGAGCCTGATACACGCTGCGCGCTCGGGAGTCGACGTGAGGCTGCTCCTGCCCTCGCACAGCGACTCGTCTCCGGCGCTGCAGGTGCAGCACTCGCACTACTCCGATCTCATGGAAGCGGGCGTGAAGATCTACGAGCGCAACGACGGCATCCTGCACTCCAAGACCATGGTGGTCGATGGGGTGTGGTCGATCACCGGTTCCTCCAACTTCGACCATCGCAGCGTGCTGTTCAACGATGAGGTGGATGCCGTGGTCCTCGGCAAGGGCACCGGTTCCCGCCTGGAGAGCCTCTTCCAGAGCGACCTGCAGCACGCCCAGGCGATCGACCTCGCCACGTGGCGCAAACGCGGCCAACTGACGAGAGCGCGCGAGCAATTCTGGCGGCTGTGGGAAAAACTGCTCTAGACTGCCGGTCAGGGGATCTTCAGGGGCGGGTGCCGCCCGATGCAGGTCGCGACAGCCCTGCGCGAAACCTGACCTGCTACATCGGCTTCTACATCGGCACGGCACACGCCGCCTGCTGTAGCGGGACAGCGGCGTACGTGGCGCAGTGCAATCGCATATCGGCGTATATGTCGAACCCGTCGCCGGGCTCCACCGGGAGCAGCACGCGCCACGCTTCAGCCGGATGGAACGCGGCCCAGAAGAGAGAGCCGAGTCCGGTGCGCGAGAGGTGCGTGTTCGACCCCTGTTCTGGGGAGGGCGTGATGACGATCGATTCGGGTGCCTCGTTGCCGGTCTCGACGGCAAGTCCCTGAAGCCTGTCCTGCCATTCCGCGCTGAAGAAATTGGGTGCCCGCAGGTCGAGGGGCCGCGCGGAGGTGCTCGTCTGGCGAGGGGCCGTACTGGGAGCCGCTTGCGCCGCCGCGGTCAGGGTCATCAGTACCGGAAGGATCAGGAGCGAAAAGTTTTTCATGCGAAGCCTCCTGGCATGGGCGCGCGCTCAACTGCATGCGCCTGCACCGCTACAGGATGCGCCCGAAGGGCGGCCGCAATCCATAGGGGAGTCGAGGAGAATCGTGTCGGCGCAGTCCCACACGCCCCGCCGGGAACGCGCGCCCGGGGGCTCAAGCGCGGCGGCACCCGCCTGGTGCGGGTGCCGCGGTCCGCCGCGGGCGCTAGCGGCGCGCGCCGTCCCTGTCGAGATCGAGGCCGGGGAGTCCCTGCGTGCCTTCGATCTGGACGGCCTGGAGTCGCCCCGGCTCGAGCCCCAGCGCCTCGAGAATGGTGGGAGCCACCTGAGCGGTCTGCACCGGAGCAGTGATCGTCCTCGCTGCGAAGGCAGGATTGGCAACCAGCAGCATCACGCTCACGTCATCGTGCGCGAAACCGCCATGCTCGGCCAGCTTCGCCTTGCTCTTCGAGTAGGTCACCCCGATGTTGGGAGTCACGATGATGTCGGGCGTGCGCGGATCGCCCTTCGGCGGCAGCCCGGGCGCATTGAATAACTGCGTCAGGGCCGCTCCCCAGAAGATCTGGCCGATGCCTGCAGCGTTGCTGGCTGCCCCGGACTGCGTTTCGAGCGCCGCGACTTCAGTTGCCGCTGAGCAGCCCGACCGCAGCCACAGGAGCGAGACGTCATCCTCGGTCGGGCCGATCTGGCCCCCCGCATTGGATTCCGAATCGGGCAGGCAGCCATCGATGAGCCGCGACGGCGAGGTCGTCAGCGGTCCGGTTGCGGTGATCCGCGTATAGCGCGGCGAGTCGACCGGGCTCTGGCCGTGCTTGGCCGTGATGACGATGAGCGTCGAGTCGGACAGTCCCTGCTTCTGCAGCTCGGCGACGAACCGGCCGATCGCCGTGTCCACGAATTGGATCTGCGCGAGGAGCTGCGATCCCGGGGTGCCCAGGGCATCCAGATAGCCGCCGCTGCCGACGTCCGGCTCGATCAGCTTCTGGCCCACGCTCACGGCCTGGAAGTTCATGCCGAACAGGCTCGGCACCCGCGCCCGCGCGGCCCGATTGTGCGTGAATCCGTCGATCTGGTTGACGATGCCGTTGACCTTGAGCGTGTCATAGCAGCGGGAGAACGCGAAGCTGTCCGTGTAGGCGCCCAGGCTGGCGAAATTCGGGGCGTCCGCGGCGCTGCAGCCGGGAAAGGGCAGCGCGATCGGAACGGAGTTGATCTCAGGGGAGTAGTAGTCATCGAGGTTGGCGGGCTGGCTGGCCGGTCCACTCCGGTTCGGCCCGGCAACCGCCGCATAGGCCGGATGCTTGTCCGACCATGCGGTATAGCCGCCGGCTTGGTGAACGACGCCGAAGATCGTGTTCGTCCGCACGAAATTCCACGGGTAGACCGGAGCGCAGCCGTGAGCCGGATCCCGCGGCAGCTTGCCCGGATCGATCGAGGCCACACCGCCGTCGCCGCCGGTTGCGCCGATGCCGTTCAGAAAGGCCTGATCGGCGTCGATGCCTTCCTCGTACTCCGTCGTCGTTCCGTTGAACACGCCCGGAGTGCACGTGCCGGCCGCGAGGCCATTGCCGGTAGCTTTCGCCGGCGGTGCAAGCGAGCGGTCATACGCCACGTCATAGAACGCGCCGACCGTGCGAGGCGAGCCTCCGCTGACGATGGCCATCAGGCCGGGGAACGAATCCGACGGCCTCGACGTGGAGACGTCCAGGTAGTTCGCGCCGGTCTCTCGAAGCTGCGCGAGGTGCGGGCAGTACGGCGCGCCGCCGTTCACGCCGGCAAGCGCGTTCGCGCAGTTGATGAAGTCGATGGCGTGCATGCCGTCGATGCTGATCAGCAGCACGTGCCGGATGCCCGCGCCGTGCGGCGGAGCGTCGTTGTCGTTGGCGAACGACTGTGCCGCGGCGCCGAGCGCCAGTGCTGAGAGGAAGATGAGAGGCCGTTTGGATCTGCGCATGGCTCGCCGCTCCGCTGTTGGAATTGCGGACGCACGCTACGGCACCAAGATTTCCATTGTGTGACTGTTATGTCGGTCGGGGCCCCCGGCAGCTGTGCCGTGGCAATGCATTTTTCCGCGGTGCGCTCAAAAAGTCCGTTAGACGTTCACAGCAGCAAAAATCAATCTTGCCCGGTTGCGATCGTCGAGTGCGAAGGCCGCCTCAGGAACGGACTGCGGGGGCAGCCTGGGCGGCAGCCGCCTGGGCCGGCGTGTGCGTTGCTTGCGCGCCGGCGGCGCGACTTCCCTCGCGTCAGGTCTTGCTGCGCTTCGCGACGAGCTCTTCGGTGGCGAAATCCGCCACGTTGCGCGAGAACTTGATCTCATCCGCGGACACGATCTTTCCGGTGTAGACGACACGGATGTCCATGCCCTGGAACTTCAGGTTCTCCACGAAGGTGACGGTGTCGTTGTCGACCTTGCCCTCCGCAATCGCGGACTCGCCGTTGGCGCTCTTCGCCTTGCCGGTGAGCTGGTTCCCCTTGACGACGAATTCGTAGGTGTAGCTCTGCTTGCCGATCTGGGTGTCGAAGGATGCGGTCCAGGTCCCCGTGATGTCCGCGGCATGCGCCAACATTGGAGCGGCCGCGAGCGCGGCGGCGATGAGCAGGCGTTTGAATGAGTGCACGGTTTTCCCCCTGTTGTTGTGAAATCGGCTCCGGCCGAAACGATAGGCTGAAACCAACAGCCGGTCCATCGTTTGCGACGAACCGCCGCCGTGAGCCGGCCGTGAGAGTCGCGAATCCCGCTACCTCGTAGGGGGTAGTTCGGGTACCACGCTTACGCGATCCTGGACGCTCACGTTGAATGAGCCCGGCCCATGTGTATCATCCGCGGCATACGCACGAGGGGGCAGCGCGATGGGATCAGTCGGCAGTGGCAGGGCGAGACCGCTGGCGGGCCGGGTGATGCTGGCCGCGGCGGGCGGGGTGATGCTGGCCGCGGCGGCCGCGATGCTCCTCGGCGCGGGCCCCCGTTCAGCGGTCGCAGCGGGCACGACGAGCGCGGCGGGCACGGCGAGTGCAGCAGGTGCGGGCGCCAGCGCAGGGCACGCGGATCTCTCAGGCATATGGACCTGGTACATCGAGGCGGGCAAGTCGCCATTCGCCCGACCTGGCTCGGGTGCCGCGCTGCCTTTCACGCCGGAAGGCAAGAAGAAGGTCGATGAGTACCGTGCCCTGGTGGCACCCACGACTGACAATCCTGGCGCCCATTGCCTCGGCTCGGGCATGCCCGAGTCGATGATGTTCTCGGGCGGCTATCCGATGGAGATCATCCAGCGGCCCGAGCAGATCACCGTGGTCTACGAGGCCCACAGCGAGATCCGCCGCCTCTATTTCGGCGCGAAGGTCATTCCCGAGGGCGACCGCCTGCCGGCGCGCAATGGCTACTCCATCGGCCGCTGGGAAGGCAAGGAGCTGGTGGTCGAAACCAGCTCACTGAAGGAGCAGGAGGATCAGGGGTTTCCGCACAGCGATCAGGCGCGTATCACGGAGCGCTACCGCCTCACGACGGATCCGAAGGGTACCCGCGTGCTCATCGCGGAAATGACCCTCACAGACCCGGTCTTTTATACGAAGCCGGTGACCGCCGAGAAGAAGTGGGCCTTCGATCCGAAAGGGATCCTGCTGCCCTACGAGTGCAACGAGGAGGCCTGGCTGGACAGGCTCGAGCAGCTGAAGAAGCAGCAGGCCGGGCCGGCAGCGGCTGCCAGCCATTAGACGAAAAAAGGGGAGTGCGTATGAAAGTGCTCAAGATGGCCTGCGCGGCCCTGGTGCTCGCGTGCGCTCTGCCGCCGGTGCTGGCGCATCATTCGGCGGCGATGTACGACTTCACCAAGGTCCACGAGCTCAGTGGCGAAGTGAAGGCCATCCGCGTCATCAATCCGCACATGAGCCTCACGCTGGCCGTCGCCGACGACAAGGGCGCGCGGGACATCGACTTCGAGGGCCACAGCATCAACAACTTCTACCGCCTGGGCTGGCGTCCGAGCATGATCAAGGTGGGCGATCGGATCAAGATCCGCTTCGCGCCGCGCAAGGATGGTTCGGACGGCGGCTTCGTCAGCGGCTTCGTGACCGCGCAGGGGCAGGACATCCAGTTCGGAATTCCCAAGGAAGCGGCGAAATAACTCGCGTTTCGGTGACGTTGCTATGACCGTGATAATCAGTGGCGCGGGGTTGACGATCGCTCAGATCAATGCCGTGGCGCGCGGGGAGAAGGTGCGCCTCAGCGCGGAACCAGCGGTGTTGGCGCGAGTCGAGGCGTCACGGCAGGCCGTCCAGCGCAAGATCGCCAAGGGCGAGCAGATCTACGGCGTCACCACTCTCTTCGGCGGCATGGCGGACCAGTACGTGGGCCCTGAGCTTCTGGTCGACGTGCAGCGGCTCGCATTGTGGCAGCACAAGAGCACCACGGGACCCAGGCTGCCGCCGGCGGATGTGCGCGCCGCGATGTTGCTGCGTGCCAACTCCCTGATTAAGGGCGCATCCGGCATCCGCCTGGAGATCATCGAGCGCTATGCTGTCTTTCTCAATGCCGACGCGCTGCCGCAGGTCTATCAACGCGGCTCGATCGGGGCGAGCGGCGATCTCGTGCCGTTCTCCTACATCGCAGGCGCGATCCTGGGACTCGACCCCGCCTTCAAGGTGGACCTCGGCGGCGAGGTGCTGGATTCGCACGCCGCGCTGCGCAAGCTCGGCCTGGCGCCCCTGGCCTTGCAGCCCAAGGAGGGCCTCGCCCTGAACAACGGAACCGGGGTCAGCACCGGCGTTGCGGCCAACGCCATGGCGCGCGCACTCGATCTCACCGCGCTGACGCTCGGCATCCACGCCCTGTACGCACAGGCGATGCTCTCCACCAGCCAGACGTTTGCCCCCTTCATCCACGCCGTCAAGCCGCACCCGGGCCAGGTGTGGACGGCCGCGGAGATGGGCAAGCTGCTGTCGGGATCCAGGCTCATGCGCGATGAGGCGGCCGGCGATCGAGGGCACCGTGCCGGCAAGCTCATCCAGGACCGGTACTCGTTGCGTTGCCTGCCGCAGTTCATCGGGCCGATCGTGGACGGGCTGACGGTCGCGGCGCGGCAGATAGAGGTCGAGGCCAACTGCGCCAACGACAATCCCCTCATCGATCCGGAGACCCAGGAGATCTACCACACCGGCAACTTCCTGGCGCAATACACGGGCGTTGCGATGGATAGCGTCCGCTACCTCCTGGGCCTGATGGCCAAGCACGTGGATGCCCAGATTGCGCTGCTGATGACGCCGGAGTTCAGCTACGGCCTGTCCGCCTCGCTGGTCGGCAACAGCGCGGGGGCTGCGAACGTGGGCCTGAAATCGCTGCAGCTGGGGGGGAACCAGATGATGCCGCTGATTGCCTACTACGGGCACTCGGTCGTCGACCGGTTTCCCACGCACGCCGAGCAGTTCAACCAGAACGTCAACAGCCAGGCGATGAACTCAGCGAACCTTGCCCGTGAGCAGCTCGACGTCCTCGAGCACTTCCTGGCCGTGGCGTTGCTGTGCGGCGTGCAGGCGGTCGAGCTGCGCGCCAAGCTGGCAGCAGATACCTACGATGCGCGCAGCGTGCTGTCGGCACGCACCGCAGTGCTGTACGAGGCGGCGCGGACCGCTGCGGGCGGCCCTCCCACCGCCACGCGGCCCTTGCACTGGAACGACCTGGACGAATTCATCCAGCCGAAAGTGGAGGGCTTGCTCGCTGCGATGTCGAAGGAGGGAAGCGTCACACGCGCAATCTCGCCTCTGGCGGAGAGCCTTCACGCCCGCCAATGAGACGCACCTCGCGCTGCGGAAAAGGCAGCTCGATGCCGCGGGCACGCAGGGTCTCCAGGATGGATCGATTGATCTCGCCCGAGGCTGGAACGTAGTCCGGTACCCTCACCCAGGGCCGCACGCCGATGCTCACGGACCAGTCGCCGAGCAGTAGGGTCTGCACGACCGGCGCCGGATCCTGCAGGACGCGGGGATTGTCGCGCAGGATCCCGCCTATTGCGGCAATCGCGCCGTTCAGGTCGGTGTCGTAGGCGACTCCCACCGACAGCTCGAGCTGCCGGATGTTGCCGAAGTTGTGCAGGATCTCTCCGACAATCTTGCGATTGGGGATCACCACGCGGGAGCGATCCACGTGAGTCAACGTCGTGCTGAACAGCGTGATGGTGTGAACCTGGCCTTCTTTTCCTGCGATCGAGATGTACTCACCGACGCGGAAGGGCTTCGAGAAGATGATTGAGAGTCCGGCCACGAGGTTGCTCAGAACACCCTGTGTGGCCAGGGCGAGGCCGGCGCCGGCGACTCCCAGGCCGGCGATGAGCGGCAGCAGCTCGACTCCCAGGTTCTGCAACGCCATGATGACGAACAGCGTGAAAGAGAGCGTCCATCCGACACGGGCGAGCAGTGAGCGCACGGGCGGCTCGAGCTCGATGCGGCCGAGGACGCCCAGCAGCCAGCGGCTCACCCAGCGGCTGACGCCCAGGCCGACCGCCAATATCAGGATGGCGACGAGGACCTTGGGTCCGAAGCGAATGGCCAGATCCAGAACGGTGTTCTTGATCTGATCGATCGAGGCGATCTGCTGGTTCATGGAAAGAGCGCTCCGCACGTGAGGGTACGAAGCACTTGTACGCCCGCCGGGACGGACGTGCCATCCCGGCAGGTCGTGCAATGCCCGGCAGATCGCGCTGCTCAGGTCGGTTGGGCCGGGCGGGCGATCAGCAGCTGGTTGGCAAACGGCGTGCCGGCGGCCATCGGGATGCAGTCGCTGCGAAAGCCGACGTGCTCGAGGAGCGCGCGCCATTCGGGCAGAGTGCGGCAATACAAGCGCCTCATGTTGCCGCGGCGCGCGATCAGCACGCCGCGGTCAACCCACTCGCTGATCTTGAAGCGCAGTCCGGCGCTTGCATCGCCGATGCGCAGGATCAGGACACCGTCCTCCTCGATGGCGGCACGTACGTGCGCGAGCACTTCGACCTGTGCTGCAAACTGCATGTAGTGCAGCATGTCGAGGATCACGACGGTGTCGGGGCGGCCGAACGGGGCCGCACGCGCATCGGCGCAGACGAATTCCGCAAGCTCGCCGAGCGCCGCATGCGCGCAACGCAGGTCGCGAGCGTCATGATCGATTCCTTGTATATGGTCGGGCGAGGGCGGGACGGGCCAGCCGGCCGGCCAACGGCCGGCGGCGTGCACGTCGTGGGCGCCCCGCAACCAGGATGCCAGCAGCCCGATGCCGCAGCCCAGGTCGAGGATGTTGCGTGCCCCGCTGATGAGGCCCAGGCGCAGGATGGCCGTGAATACGGGATCATGACGCAGCTTGGAGCGGGCAAAATGGTACGCGTAGCGGCCCACGTGCCGGTAGCGCAGCGCCGCGACGTCGATCAGCTCTGAGCGCTCGTCCGTCACCCGTTCGTGTCCTTCAGGTGTCCTGTGGCTGGAGTGTGGCGATCAGCTGCGGGTCGACCTTCTCGGGCATGGCCGTAAGGATCGCCGCGTGGCGCGCCAACACACTGGGGCGCCACTCTCCGTGGGTGATTACGTACAGCTGATCCTTGCGGATCGCCTCGAGCACCCGCGCGCCCACTTCTGCCGGATCCATCCACAGCGGCGATGCCTGCCGTTGCCCCAGCCGCGCCGCGGCTTGCCTGAATGCGTCGTTCTCGCTGAAGCGCGCCGGCCGATTCTTCGACAACTCGTGGATGTTGGTTCTGACCGGGCCCGGACACAGCACCGTGACGCCGATGTTCTCCTGGACGAGCTCGGTGTGGATCGATTCCGACAGGGCGACAACCGCAGCCTTGGCGGTTACGTACATGACCATGTGGGCCGGCATCGTGACGAGTGCCGCGAGCGAGGCCGTATTGACGACGTGTCCACCCTCGCCGTGGGCCCGCATCCGCGGCAGGAAGGTCTGCAGGCCATTGACCACGCCGCCGAGATTCACGAGCAGCCCGAAGTCCCAGTCTGCGTAGGTCGCATCCTTGAAGGGACCCTCGATGCCGACGCCCGCATTGTTGACAAGAATGTGGACATTCCCGAACACGCGCGCCGTCTCCTGCGCCGCGTCCGCGAATGCGGCACGGTCGGTGACGTCGAGCCGGATTGCATGCACGCTGCCGCTTTGCCCGCGCCCAGCGAATTCTGCCAGCGCGACATCGAGATGATCCTGCCGCAGGTCGGCCAGGACGACCTTCATGCCCGCGGCGACGAAGGCATGCGCGATGCCCAGGCCTATACCGCTGCCGCCACCGGTGATGAACGCAGTCTTGTTGTGGAACTCCTTCATACTTCCTTCCTTCCATGCGCATTGCGGCGCGGCCTTGGCTCGTACTCATCTTGCAACTTGGAATTAGCAGACGGCGGTGGCGCGCGCAAGTGCGGTGCGCGGCCGCCAAGGAAAGTCGCGCGACGCACGCGACCGGTTCGGACATAGGCAAACCATGTCGGCCTCCGACTGATCGGCGAGGCGATGGCCGCCTCGCAGTCGCTCCGCCAAATAGGCGCCACGGCGGCTGGGGGGAGCCGCGTCGCTCCGCGTCAACCCCTTGACAAGGAAGGGCATTGCCACTGTACTCACAACCGCGTGTCCGAGCTGCATTTCAGCGGCCTGCGCGACTCCATTCGAGCGAGGGGTAATCATTGTGAGGATTAGTCGGGCCCTGGGGCTGAGTGTCCTGTTGTCCATCGCCTTGCCGGGACTTGCGCATTCCGGGCCCGCGAATGTCACCGCGCAGCGGCTGCTGCACGCCGCATCCGAGCCGTCCCAATGGATGACCTACGGCGGCACGTACGAGGAGCAGCGCTACAGCGCGCTCACCCAAATCACTCCGGCCAACATCAAACAGCTGGGCCTGGAGTGGTTCGCGGACTACGACACCAACCTGACGCAGGCCGGCACGCCGCTGTACATCGACGGTGTGATTTACGTCTCGACCGCATGGAGCAAGGTCTACGCGTTCGATGCCCGCACCGGCAAGACGCTGTGGCAGTACAACCCCAAGACTCCCGGCGAGTGGATCCGAAACGTATGTTGCGGCATCGTCAACCGGGGCATCGCCGCGTGGAACGGAAAGATCTACATCGGCACCCTCGACGGACGGCTGGTAGCCATCGATGCGCGCAGCGGCAAGGAGGTATGGTCCACGCTGACCATCGACCGGTCAAAGCACTACTCCATCACGAGCGCTCCGCGAGTCGCGAAGGGTAAGGTGCTGATCGGGGAGTCCGGCGGCGAGTACGGCGTGCGCGGCTACCTCAGCGCCTACGATGCCGAGACCGGGAAGTTGGACTGGCGCTTCTACACCGTCCCCGGCGACCCGAAGGAGGGCTTCGAGAACGAGGCCATGAGGAAGGCCGCCAGGACCTGGACCGGGGAGTGGTGGAAGCTCGGCGGCGGCGGCACGGTTTGGGACGCCATCGTCTACGATCCGGTGACGGATCTCATCTATTTCGGCACGGGCAACGGCTCGCCATGGAATGACCGCTACCGGGATGCGACCAGCAGCGACAATCTCTACCTCGCCTCGATCATCGCGGTGAAGGCGGATACGGGCGCGTACGTCTGGCACTACCAGACGGTGCCGGCGGATACGTGGGACTACGACGCCGTGAGCCCGATGACGATTGCCAACCTGACGATCGACGGCAAGCAGCGTCGCGTCATCATGCAGCCCAACAAGAACGGGTTCTTCTACCTGCTCGACACCGCCACGGGCAAGCTGCTGCGCGCCACGCCGTTCACAGAGGTGAACTGGGCCGATGGCGTGGACATGAAGACCGGGCGGCCGCGCGTCAAGCCGGAGGCCCGCTTCCCTGTGGGCGAGCCGTTCAACCTCGCGCCGGGAGTACAAGGCGCCCACGGCTGGCACTCGAACGCCTTCGATCCGCGCACGGGCCTGCTCTACGTCCCGACGCAGCTCGCCTATTTCCCGATGGTGGCGGATCCTTCCTTCGCTCCGAATCCGGTGGGCTACAACCTCGGTCTGGACTTCGGCGCGCAGGTCACCTTCTACCGCGATCACCCGGATGTGCCGCGCCAGTTCGTCGGCTATCTGCAGGCAGTGGATCCTGTGACGGGCAAGCAGGTCTGGAAGGGCGAGCAGAACCAGGGCCCGACGGGCGGTGCGCTCGCCACGGCGAGCGGCCTCGTGTTCCAGGGCGGCGGCAGCTCACAGGAGGTCCGAGCCTACGATGCGCGCAGCGGCGAGAAGCTCTGGAGCATGAAGGTTCAAACGGCAGTGCTCGCCGCTCCGATCAGCTACGAGCTGGACGGCAAGCAGTACATCGCAGCGAGTGTTGGCGGCAACACCCTCGGCGGCTACTACGCTCCCAACTACTCGCGCATGCTGGTGTTCGGTCTCGACGGCAAGGTGCAATTGCCGCCGGAGAAGGACTTCACGCCGTTGCCGTTGGCGCCCCCATCGGCGACCGCCTCGGCCGATGTCGTGCAGGCAGGCAACGAGAAATACACGAAGTATTGCGCGGCATGCCACGGTGAGCGAGGGCAAACCCGCGGAGCGAACTTCCCGGATCTGACTCGCACGCCGTTGCTGCACACGCAGGAGGGGTTCGACCAGGTCGTGCTGAAAGGCATTCTTGCCGAACGCGGCATGGCCTCCTTCGCCGAGGCTCTGAAGCCCGACGATACCAAGGAGATTCGCGCGTACATCGTCGCGCGCGCCAACGAGCTGAAGAATGCACCACCGCCGGTGGGTCCAGGCGGACCTCCGCCGACCAGCCAGCCGCACCAGGACATAGGCAAGTAGCGGGGCGGCACGCCGGGGCGCCGCCTGCCGCACCCTCAGGAGTACCTCTTCGCCTTGAGCGCTAGGACCGGCCCGGGGAATGCCTGGGGCTGCGCGATGATCTGAGCCACACGCGCTCCGACCTGAGTGTCGGGGATCTGACCGTCGTTCGGCTGCCGGCGCTGCTCTTCCGTGGCCACCAGGCCATACAGGCCCAGCAGGCGCACCTGAGCCTTCAGGCCCTGGGCCTTCTCATCCTGCGCTTCCTGAGCAAGAACGGCGTAGAGCGTGCGCAGCGCGCTCTGCGTCATCGACAGCTGGCCTCGGTTGGGGATCACGAAATCCGCGAGCCCCCCGTTGATCCCGACGTACACGCCGCCCGGGGCCAACGCCGGAATGAGCGCCCGCGCCGCCGTCACATGCGTGAAGAAGTTGGTATCGAATGCCCTTCGCAACCGTTCAGTCGAGGTGTCGAGGATACGCATCGGGACATCCGCCTCGTGAGCGCTCAGTGACGCAACCACCGCATCCGGCTTGCCGAAGCGGCTGACGGTCGAGTCCCGCAGAACTTCCGCGAGCTCATCGGAGCCCACGTCTCCCTGCAGAGTCTCTATGCGATTCGTGCCACGGTAGGTGGCGCGGATCTGAGCGAGTTTGTCCACGCTGCGGGATACGGCAACCGCCCGATGCCCGGCGTCAAGCAGGGCACGCACTATGGCGTTGCCGACTTCCCCACTCGCACCCAACACGCAGACGGTTTTCGGGACGGCCTTGCCGGCTGAGTCAGCGGTGTCAGCGGCAGCCAGAACCGTACGGCTGGTTGCGGCCAGCGCGGCGGCGGCCGAGAGTTCCAGAAACCTGCGTCGCGGCAGGCGGGCATCGGCGGAGTCGTTCATTGAATGTACCTTTGACGAACTGACGGCTCACACTATACCTGCGCGCCAATGTGGCAAATAGTGGCCGATTGCGGCGGGCCTGTGCGCCACTGTGATTTCTCGTGATTCGCGCGGCATCCGCCTTCCAACACCTCCGACCGCGCATAGACTTTCACCGTCGCTGGAACGGTGGGAGAAAGTCGATGTTGCCGCACAGAGGGTTCCACGTCCTGCAGGCCAGTCTTGCGAACGACCTGTGTCTCGCGCTCCTGTTGACGCTCGCCGCCTGCGGAGGCGCCAGGGGACCGGCCGTGAAGAGCGGGGCCCAACAGGTCGCGTGGAGCCGGATCATTGCGGGCCACACGGCCGGCGTGGTCTCGCGCAAGAGTGACGTGCACGTCCATTTCACGGTCGAGGTCGCGCCCACCGATGGCAGCCGCCCCGATCTGAGCAAGACGCTCAACATCGAGCCGGACGTCGCAGGGCGGATCGAGTTCGCCAGCAGCACCGAGATCGTGTTCGAGCCGAAGCAGGATCTGGAGCCGGGGCGGAGGTACCTCGTGCAGGTTCGCCCCCAGGGGCTGCGCGGCGTGCAGCCGGATCTCGCGCCGTACGAGTTCTCGTTTCGCGTCCAGACGCCCCAGTTCGAGGTGGCCTTGCAGGGACTCGAAGCGGACGCGGCAGACGACCACCTGATGTCGCTGCATGGCGGTGTGACATCGGCCGATGTCGAGAGTGCGGCCAGCGTCGAGCGGCTGGTCTCGGTCAGCTACCTCGGCAGCACGCTTCCGCTGCGGTGGGGCCACGCCGACGACGGCCGCACGCACAATTTCACGGCCTCCGGCCTGCTGCGCCAGAGGGAGCCGCAGCCGATCATCGTCAAATGGGACGGAACGCCGATCGGCTCGAGAACCGTGGGGGAGCAGAGGCTCGACGTCCCCGCGCGCGGGCGCTTTCTGGTGGCCCGCGCGCAAGCGGTGGAGGATCGCGGACGTCGGCAAATCCTCGTGTACTTTTCTGACAATCTCGATCCGCAGCAGGATCTGACCGGGCTCGTTCGCCTGTCGCGGGGTGGGCTGACGACCCGCATCGATAGAAATATGCTGACGGTCTATCCGGATGCGGACTCCCAGGCCGAGTTGACGCTCACTCTGGAGAAGGGCATACGCAACGGCCGCGGGGACCGGCTGGAGGCATCCGTGGCGAGAACGCTCGCCTTTGCGAGCAACCGCCCCCAGGTGCGTTTCGTCGGCAAAGGCGTCATCTTGCCGGACGGCAAGGCGCTGACGATCCCGTTCGAAGCGGTGAGCGCCCGCTCGGTGCACGTCACGGCGCTGCGCGTCTTCGATGACGCCATGGGGCAGTTTCTCCAGGTGAACAAGCTCGACGGGCACCAGGAGATGGGGCGCGTCGGACGGGCCCTGTGGCGCAAGACTCTGCCGCTCACGGGCGGCGTGACAGCAAGCTGGACGCGCTACGAGCTCGACGTGACGGAGCTGATGCGCAAGTCCCCCGCCGGCCTGTTCCAGCTGACTCTGCAGCTGACGCCCAGCGATTCCGGTTATCGCTGTGTGAACGCGCAGCCGGCCGCGCCCGTGGACACGCCGCCCACGAGCCAGGAAGACGGCGAGCAGCTCGAGCGGTCCAACTGGGACGACGCCGAAGAGTATTTCGACGCGGGCCGCGCAAGCTGGAGCCGGCGCGGGGATCCTTGCGATGCCGCCTATTTCGTATACGGCGAAAACGTCCGTGCGCAGCGCAATCTGCTGGCCTCGAACCTCGGTCTGCTCGCCAAGCGCGACCAGCGCGGAGCTCTATTGGTCACCGCGACGGATCTGCGCACGGGGCAGCCGCGTTCGGGCATCAAGCTCACTGTCCGCAATTTCCAGGGTCGGCCGATCGCGGCCGGGAACACCGACCAGGGCGGACTTGCCCGCCTCAACCCCAGCGGGACGCCGTTTCTGCTCATCGGGGAGGAGGGCGAGCAGCGCAGCTACCTGAAGCTGAACGCCGGCAACGCCTTGCCGACCAGCCACTTCGATGTCGGCGGGGAATCCGTCATGGGGGGCGTGAAGGGCTACCTGTACGCCGATCGCGGAGTCTGGCGCCCAGGCGACACCATCTACCTGACTCTCGTTCTGCAGGACAAGAGCGGCGCGTTGCCTGCAAGCCATCCAGTGACGCTCGAGCTGTACGACCCACGCGGCCGCCTCGTGCAGAGCTACGCGAATACGGCCCCTGTCGGGGGGTTCTATCGCTTCGATGTCAGGACCCCTGCGGACGCCCCGACCGGGGACTGGACCGCGAAAGCCCTGCTGGGCGAGATCAGCTTCACGAAGCACCTGAAGGTCGAGACGGTGATGCCCAACCGGCTGAAGGTGTCGCTCGAGCTCGGGACAGAGGGGCTCGTCGAGGGAGTGCCGTTGCATGGCCTCATGGCGGCCCAATGGCTGTCGGGCGCGACCGCGGCGCAGTTGAAAGCCGATGTCAGGCTCGCACTCAACCCTACCGCGACGCATTTCAATCGCTTCGCGGACTTCGTATTCGACGATCCCGCCCGGCAGTTCGGGGCGAAATCGGAGCCGGTGTTCGACGGAACGCTCGATGCCGAGGGTGCGGCAAAGTTCGACGTGCCCCTGAGGCTGGGCGCCTCGCCCCCCGGAATGCTGGTGGCCACGTTCACGACTCGCGTGTTCGAACGCGGAGGTGCGTTCAGCGTCGCTCGACAGACAACCACGTACGCGCCATATCAGCGCTTCGTAGGCGTGCGCCTCCCGAAGGGTGACGCCGCGCGGGACATGCTCATGACGGATCAGGAGCACACCGTCGAGATCGCAACGCTTTCCGCGGCCGGAGAGCCAGTATCCGCGGGCAAGGTTCACGTCACGCTGTACAAGGTGGAATGGAAGTGGTGGTGGGACAAGGCTGGCGATTCTCTCGCGCAGTATGCCCAAGGGAACAGTAACACGGTCGTGAGTGAGGACACCGTCGCCACGGTGGACGGCCGCGGCGAATGGAAATTCGAGATCAGATACCCCGAATGGGGCCGATATCTGCTCCGCGCCTGCGATGTGGACGGCGGCCATTGCGCGGGCCGCACGTTCTACATCGACTGGCCGTCGTGGGCGGGCAAGGAGCGCGAGCAGTCCGGCCCCGCCGCGAGCGTGCTGACGATCACGTCGGACAAGCAGAAGTATGCAGTCGGCGACACGGCGACCGTGCAGCTTCCCGAGAGCGCGCAGGGGCGGGCTCTCGTCACTGTCGAGAATGGGACGCAGATCCTCGAGGCGCGCTGGATCGAACCGCGGCCCGGCAACACACGCTTCACGATCCCGATCGCCGCCGCGATGGCACCCAACGTCTATGTCGCCGTAACGCTCATCCAGCCGCACGAGAACAAGACCAACGATCGGCCGATCCGACTCTATGGCGTGATTCCACTGGAGGTCGCGGACCCACAGACACGGCTGTCTCCGGAACTCGGCACGGCGGAGGAGTGGAAACCGGAGAGCCGCGCGACGGTGGAGGTGTCCGAGGCTCACGGCAGAGCGATGACCTACACGCTTGCGGTAGTCGATGAGGGCCTGCTTTCGCTCACCAGCTTCAAGACCCCCGATCCGTATGAGTACTTCTACAGGCGTGAGGCGCTCGGGGTGACGACCTGGGACCTGTACGACGACGTCGTGGGCGCGTACGGCGCCGAGCTCGAGCGCCTGCTGGCGCTCGGCGGCTCCGATGCACCGGTACAGACCCATCCGGACGAAGCGCGCTCACGCTTTCCACCGGTGGTGCGTTTCTTCGGGCCCTTTCGTCTGGAGGCCGGGGCCAGGGCGCCCCATCCGGTCGATCTTCCCCGCTATATCGGCGCGGTCCGTGTGATGGTGGTCGCTGGAGACAAGGGAGCATACGGCGCAGCCGCGAAATCGGTGTTCGTTCGCCAGCCGCTTATGCTGTTGCCCACACTGCCGCGCGTCGTGGGTCCCGGGGAAGACGTGTCCGTTCCGGTTTCGGTGTTCGTGACGGACCCTGAGATACGAAATGTCACTCTGGCCATCGAGCCGGACGCGCAATTCACGGTTGTCGGCGAGGCCACGACGCAGATCGCATTCACACGGCCGGATGAGGAGCTCGGCATGCTGCGGCTGAAGGTGGCGAACAGCATCGGCAATGGCCACATCCGGGTGACGGCGTCCTCAGGCGACCAGCGCGCCGCAAGCGATGTCTACCTTGACGTGCGCAGCCCGAATCCGCCGACCACGATCACCGCGACGAAGGTGCTGCAGCCGGGAGAGTCGTGGAGCGAGAACGTCGTGCCACATGGCCTCTCTGGCACCAACTCGGCGACACTCGAGGTGTCCGCCATTCCCCCACTCGATCTGGAGAGGCGGCTCGGGTACCTGATTCAGTATCCCTACGGCTGCCTGGAGCAGACGACCTCAGCCGTGTTTCCGCAGCTCTATCTGCCTGCCCTGGTCAGGCTCGATGGGGGACGCACCCAGGAGATCGAGAACAACATCCGCACCGGGATCCAGAGGCTGCGCTGGTTCCAGCTCTCCAACGGGGGCTTCAGCTACTGGCCCGGCGGGGGCGGGGGATTCGCCTCCGGCTCGCTCGAGGGCTATGAGCTGTGGGCGAGCACTTACGCCAGCCATTTCCTCATCGAGGCCGAGAAGGCGGGCTACGCGCTGCCGCCCGGCATGCGCAACGGCATGATCAGGCACCTGCAGAGTGTCGCGCAGGAGTGGACGTCTGAGAGGGGATCGACGCTGGATCAGGCTTACCGGCTCTACGTCCTCGCACTGGCGGGACAACCGGACGTCGGCGCGATGAATCGCATGCGCGAGGGGGCCGCCCTTCCCGCGACGGAACGCTGGATCCTCGCCGCGACGTACAAGCTTGCCGGACTGGATGACCTGGCGACTTCGCTCGCCCAGGGCGATCCGCCCTTGCCCGAGGAGCGGCGCGGTTCCATCGGTCCCGACTACACCTTCGGTTCTGCACTGCGCGATCGGGCGATGGTGCTGCAAAGCGTGGTCGCCCTGGGCCGCCTCGACCGGTCAGAGGCCCTGGCGAGAGCGATCTCTGCGGAGCTGTCTTCTGAGCATTGGTACAGCACGCAGTCCGTGGCGTACGCGCTCATGGCGATCGCGAAACTCGCCGGGAATGGCGACCCCGGCACGTTCACGTTCGAGCAGAGCCTCGCCGGCACCACGACGAGCGTCGTTGCGCACTCGCCGATGTATCAGGCGAGAGGCCTGATGTTGCCCGCGAACGGTCTGGCGGTTTCCATCCGCAACACTTCGCAGCGCGTGCTGTTCGCGACGATCGCAACGCGTGGCGTGCCCGAGGCAGGCCGAGACGACGCTGGCTCATCTGGCCTGGCTCTGGCGGTCTCCTACACGGACGAAAGCGGCAACCCGGTCGAGATCGACCGCGTTCGGCAGGGGACCGATCTGATGGTGCACACCGAGGTCACGAACGTGAGCGGGCTGCGCATCGACAACATCGCCCTGACCGAGATCCTGCCTGCCGGTTGGGAGATCCACAACGATCGCCTCGATGAGCAGAGCGTCGCGGGCAAGCTCAGCGAGCCTGTGGGGCCGCGGGATGCCTGGATGATTCCCGGCGGCAGCTCCAGTGCGGCGGCGCACAGCGACTACACGGATATCCGTGACGATCGCATTCTGCAGTACTTCGGGCTGCAGGCGGGCGCGACGATCCGATTCGATACGCGCGTGAATGCGGCGTATCGCGGGCGATTCTATTTACCGAGTGTGCTGGTGGAGGCCATGTACGATGCGACGAAAAGCGCGCGCACGCGCGGCAAGTGGGTCGAGGTCGCAGGCGCAGCGCGCTGAGAGCGGGCGGCTCAAGTGGTCGCTCGCCTCGATCTGCGCAACGGCGCTGCTGCTTGGAGCCGCATTCTGGTGCATCCTGCCCAAGCCGCTGTTCAGCGAGCCGCTCGCGGCGATTCTCCTTGCGCGCGACGGGACGTTGCTGAGTGCACGCATCGCCGCCGACGGGCAGTGGCGATTTCCGCCCCTGGCACGCGTGCCCGACAAGTATCGCCGTGCGCTGCTCACATACGAAGACAAGCGGTTCGAGAGGCACTTCGGAATCGATCCGTGGGCCCTTGGTCGGGCCGCGCGATCGAACCTGCGCTCCGGCCGGACGGTGAGCGGTGCCAGCACCCTGACCATGCAGCTCGCCCGGCTGGCGCGCGCCGGCGACTCAAACGGTGCCGGCGCGGACCACGGCAGAGCCAGAGGCTACGCGGAGAAGCTTGCCGAGATGGTGCTCGCGTTGCGTCTCGAGACAGCCTATTCGAAGGACCAGATCCTGGCTCTGTACGCCAGCCATGCGCCGTTTGGCGGCAACATCGTCGGGCTCGAGGCGGCCTCCTGGCGCTATTTCGGACGGCCGCCGGGCGCGTTGTCCTGGTCGGAAGCCGCGACGCTTGCGGTGCTTCCCAACGCTCCCGCGCTGGTCACTCCCGGCCGCAATCGGGGCGTCCTGCAGGACAAGCGCGACCGTCTGCTGCGCAGGCTGCAGGCCGCCGGGGTTCTGAGTCCCCTGGAGCTCGATCTGGCCCTCGCCGAAGAGCTCGTGGGTGCGCCACGGCCGCTGCCCAACGAAGCTCCGCATCTGCTGGAAACGCTGCGCGAGCGGCATCCCGGCGTGTCCCGATTCGAATCGACGCTCGAGGCGGGCCTGCAGGCCGACGCCATGCAGCGGGTACGCGAGCGGGCGGAGACTCTCGGCCGGGAGTCGATTCACAATGTGGCAGCGCTGGTCGTCGACAATCGAACCTTTGAAGTGCTCGCGTACGTCGGCAATTCGGGCTGGTCCACGCGCAACGATCTCGGGATGGCGGTAGATATCGTGCAGCGTCCGCGCAGCACCGGGAGCGTTCTGAAGCCGTTTCTGTATGCAGCGATGCTCGATAGCAGCCAACTGCTGCCGCACATGCTGGTTGCCGATGTCCCGACGCAGTACGCCGGCTACGCTCCGGAGAATTTCGATCGCGCCTATCGCGGAGCCGTGCCCGCCGACGTGGCGCTCGCGCAATCCCTTAACGTACCGGCCGTCCGGTCCCTCAAGGAGTATGGAGTCGAGCGCTTCTACGATCTGTTGCGTGGGATGGGAATGTCCACGCTGTCGCGCCCTCCAGCGGACTATGGCCTGACGCTGATTCTCGGTGGCGCCGAAGGGACGCTCTGGGACATCACCGGCATGTACGCGAACCTGGTTGACACGGCACGGAAGATCTCTCCCGGACCGCCGTCCCTTTATCAACACTTGCGCGTCCTGCGGCAGGCTCCCGACCGCGCGGATCACGAGGAGCGTGAGCAGAGCCAGCGCCCCGCACAGATCAGTCCGGCTGCCGCCTGGCTCGCCCTCAACGCTCTGCTCGAAGCGCAACGTCCCGCGGAGGAGGCGCAGTGGAAGAGCTTTGCCGGCAGCCGCAGGATCGCCTGGAAGACGGGTACGAGCTGGGGGTTCCGCGACGCCTGGGCGATTGGCAGCACGAGCCGCTACACCGTCGCGGTCTGGGTGGGAAACGCAAGCGGGGAGGGGCGGCCCGGGTTGACCGGTGCCACGGCCGCGGCGCCCCTGATGTTCGAGCTCCACAGCCGGCTCGAGCAGGTTCCCTGGCTCACGCAACCGACGCTCGGCATGCGGCGCGTCGAGGTGTGCCGCGACGATGGCTTTCTTGCCAACGAGCGCTGCGAGCGCATGACTGACTGGGTTCCAGCGGGGAGCCACTTCGACCGCCAGAGCCCGTTTCACGTGCTCGTCCATCTGGATGCGGGCGCACGCTATCGCGTCGACTCGAGGTGCGAGCGCGTTTCGAACATGCGGCATGTGGCGTGGTTCGTCCTCCCGCCCGCACAGGAGTTCTACTACCGACGCAGCCATGCGGACTACCGAGAACTGCCCGCCTACCGCGAGGACTGCGGACAGCGCAGCGCGCGTGAGGAGAAGTCGCCGATGGAATTCCTGTACCCGAACGCCGCGGCGAAGATCTACATTCCGATCGAGCTCGACGGCAGCGTGGGGCGCACGGTTTTCGAGGCCATCCATCGGGATCGCGCTGCGCGCCTGTACTGGCATCTGGACGGACGCTACATCGGCACCACCGACACCTTTCATCAGATGCCGCTCGACGTTCCGCCCGGCCCGCACGTGGTGACGATCGTGGACCCGGATGGAAACCGGCTGTCCCGTGGTTTCGAAGTGCTTGCACGCCAATGACAGGATGGGCGCACTCTGCGGAGAACAAGCCCATGGCGCCCCCCGGTCTGGAGGTCCTGTTTACCCCTTTGACCTTGAGGCAGCTGACGCTGCGCAACCGGCTCGTGATGCCGGGGATGCAGCGCGGCTTCATGAACGACGGCGCACCCAGCCGCAAGATGGTGGACTACATGCGCCGCTGCTCGGCCGGCGGCGTCGGCTTGATCATCAGCGAATCCACCTATCCCGATCACCCTTCGGCCTATTGGCAGCTTTTCCGCAGAAATCGTACAGGCGATCCGCAGCGCCGTGGGCCAGGACTTTGTCATTTCGTACCGCTTCTCCCAGTTCAAGGAAGTGGACTACGCAGCGGCGGTGGCTTCCGATCCACAGGATCTGCGCGGCATGTTGGATCTGCTCCGCGGCGTTGGCGTGGACATGTTCAATGTGTCCTCGCGGCGCTGCTTCAAGCAGGAGTGGCCGGACAGCGCGCATCCGCACTTCACGATTGCGGAAAGGTGCGCGCGGGCCGCTTCGCCGAACTCGCACTGTTCAACAAGTCGGTACACCTCGCGGAGGCCGTGGCTGCACTCGAGCCTGGGTTCGTGGAGGAATCGCGCAAGAGCACCGCGACCGAGTAGGCCGGCTGCCCGCTTTTTAGAACTGGGCGCCGAGGGACAGCCCGGGAACGCTGGCGAGATCGGCCGATATCTGCCGGCTCGCGGCCTGCAGCATCCCTAGGCGAGCCCGGACGAGCTTGGCTTTGGCGATCCTGCGCGAGTGGCTCGAGCTGTTGAGGGCGGCGACGACTCGTCCGTGGGAATCGAGGACGGGAACGCCGAGCGCGACCACGCCGTAGGCAAGCTCATCCTCGACAGCCGAGTATCCGGATCGGCGGCACTCATCGATGAGGCGACGCAGACGCCCCGGATCCACCACCGTCTTGTCGGTCAATGCCTCGAACCGTGCCGCGGCGAAGTAGCGATCGAGGCGCTCGGCGCTCAGGCCGGCCAGAAGCACGCGCCCGGTGGACGTGGCATGTGCGGGAAATCGGCTGCCCACGTGGGCTTCCAGGCGAAGCAGCGTGCGCACGGAGGCGCGTGCGACGTACACGATGTCCACGCCATCGAGGACACACAGAGCGGCGGAATCGAGTGTCGCAGCTGCGAGCTCCTCGAGACGCGTGCGCGTCAGGCGCTCGATGTTCATCGACTCCAGATAGGCCGCACCGAGCTCGAGCACCTTGGGCCGCAGAATGAAGTCCCTGCCGGTGCGGCTGACGTACCCCAGCTCTTCGAGGGTCAGCAAGCAGCGGCGCGCCGTAGCCGCCGGCATCGACGCGCTGCGCGCGATCTCGCTCAAGGTCAGGGTGGCATGTTCGCGCGTGAAGGCGCGAATCACCGCGAGTCCCTTGGCAAGTCCGCCCATGGCCTCGCGGCGCGGCGAGGAGCTGCGCTTCGGCGTCATGCGAGGAATTCTATTCGATATGCGAAAAGCGCGGCGGCGCTTTGCGCCCGGGCTTGACGGCGTGTGCCGAGGCGGCCACGATTGCTTCGTGTAACGAACATCTATTCGCTATGCGAAAAGAATCGGCTACGGCCGAAGCGCAGGCAGGAGGGGGGACAGTGAAGATCGGCTCGCAGCAGCACCACAGCACCGCCATCAGCACGGCCAACGCGCAGGCTATCGTGGTGCGGGGCCGCGACCTGACCTCGGAGCTGATGGGGAAGATCGGCTTCACGGATCACTTCTGGTTGCTGCTCACGGGCAGCCTGCCCAATGACCAGCAGCGTCTGCTGCTGGATGCGACGCTGGTGGCGATCTCGGAGCACGGCCTGGTGCCGAGCGTGCAGGCCAGCCGGATGACGCTCGCCGCGGCGCCGGAAGCTCTGCAGGGCGCGGTCGCTGCCGGAATCCTCGGGTGCGGTTCCGTAGTGCTGGGGTCTGCGGAAGCCGCCGGGCGCTTCTTTGTCGAGATCGGACGCCTGGTGGATGGAGGAATGGCGGAGGACGATGCCGCGGCTCGAGTGATCGGGGAGTATCGCGCGGCGCGCCGGGCGATACCGGGCTACGGTCACCCGTTGCACAAGTCGAGCGATCCGCGGGCGGCCAAGCTGCTCGACATCGCAAGGGTGGCCGGCAGTGCGGCGCGCTACGTGTCCCTTGCCGGCCGGATCGAGCAGCTGCTGCCCGATCTCGTGGGCAAGCCACTGGCCCTCAACGTGTCGGGCGCCATTCCGGCAGTCCTGCTCGACGTTGGCTATCCGCTCGAGGCCCTGAAGGGGATTCCCATCCTCGCGCGCACGGCCAGCCTGATCGCTCATCTGCTCGAGGAGCAGCACAGGCCGATCGGCTTCGTGCTCGCGCACGCGGGCGAGGCGGCGATCGACTACGACGGCAATGCGCCGGAGGGTTTTCGGCCGGACAAGGACTAACGGGTCTGCGCAGCGAAGTGGAGACTTCTTTCATGGCGGGAGTGTTGAGCGGAACGCGGGTCATCGAGATGGGCACGTTCATTACCGGTCCTTGCGCCGGGATGATGTTGGCAGACCTGGGCGCGGATGTGATCAAGGTCGAAAGCGAGGGCGGCGATCCCTACCGCAACTACCAGGAAGGCCTGTATTCGCCCCATTTTCAGGCCTACAACCGCAACAAGCGCAGCATTGCTCTGAACCTGAAGGAGGCTGCGGACCGGGCGCTCTTCGAACGGCTCATTCTCGAAGCAGATGTGTTCATCCAGAACTTCCGTCCCGGCACGGCCGACAGGCTCGGCGCCGGCACGCAGCGCCTGTGCGCGTTGAACCCGCGACTCGTGTACTGCTCGATCAGCGGTTTCGGCTCGAGCGGCCCCTACGTCGATCGCCCCAGCTACGACTCCGTGGCGCAGGCGCTGAGCGGCTTCCTGAGCGTCGTCGTCGATTCCGCGCAACCCCGCTTTCTGGGTCCGGCGCTGGCGGATGCGATCACCGGCTTGTATGCCGCGTATGGCTCCCTCGGAGCCCTCGTTCAGCGCGGCCGCACGGGACTGGGCTCAAAGGTCGAGATATCGATGCTGGAAGCGATGGCGCACTTTGCCGTCGAGCCCTTCGCGGCATTCTTTGCGCTGGGCGCGAATCCCACCTCCGATGACCGTCCACGGCTCGCTCAAGCTTACATCCTGCGCACGGCGGATGGACGGCTCGTGGCGTTGCACCTGTCATCGCTGGAAAAGTTCTGGACGGGCCTCGTGGAGGCACTGAACGCGCCCGAGCTCACGAGCGACGCCCGCTTCAACACCCGCGCCGGCCGGATCGCCAACTACGAAACGCTGGGCGCGGAGCTGGACGCGCGCTTCGCGCGTGAACCGCTCGCCGTGTGGGTCGAGCGCCTCGGCCGCAACGATGTCCCGTTCGCCCCGGTGCAGTCCATAGCTGACGTCATCCGCGATCCGCAGGTGGCGCACCTCGGACTGATAGTCCCGGTCGACGCCGCGCGCGGCGTAGCGATGTCGGTGCGCCCAGCCGTGCAGTTTGGCGGACAACGCGCGACTTCCGTGCGTGCTGCGCCGCTGTTGGATGAGCATGGGCCCGAGATCAGGGCAGCCCTGGCCGACGGTGCGCGCTGGCCGGGGCTGGCAACGGAATCGAGCGGGCAATCATCACAGCCCGGAGCGAAGTGAGGCCGCGATGTTGTTTCCGACCAC
>FTDY01001248.1_pt1 | contig 37492 bp, 28 predicted proteins | sample 1640031 | NCBI WGS metagenome assembly FTDY01 (sample SAMEA3914816, study PRJEB12502) | metagenome | biome: forest; material: soil | place: USA | collected 2011-09-16 | depth 0.3 m
GGTGCATTGGCGCTGTTCTCGGGACAGGAGTTCTTGGTGAGCAGGTACCCGTTATCGATCACATCGTTCAGCGTGTCGTACTGCGCGTGCGTATAGCCCGCCGAAGCCTGCAGTGAGAAACCCCCGCCCAGCAGAGCCTGCATCTCGGCTTCGAACCCATAGATCGTGGCGTCGCCGGCATTGACGATGGTCGGGGAAATGCCGACCTGCGAGTTCAGCTGGATGTTGTCGTACTTGGTGTGGAAGGCCGCGAGGTTCAGCAACAGCTTGTGATCGATGAACTCCGACTTCAGGCCGAGCTCATACGACTTGGCGAACTCCGGCCCGAAATGCAGGCTGTCATCGTAGGTCGCATGGGGACTGGACAGGCGCGTCGTCCAGCTGCCGGTCTTGTATCCCTTGGAGAACGAGGCGTACGCCATGACGTCCTGCGTGATGTGAAAGTCCGCGCCCACGGTCGGCGAGAAGTTGCTGTAGTCCTGGTGGAACGGCCCCAGCGGGTAGTAGGTGTAGGGCTGGCTGGGAATCGGAAAGCCGAGCACCTGCTGGCAATCAAGCCCGGGCGGTGCGCCCAGAGTGTTCGGCGCCGAAGGCGGATCGCAGCCCGTGATCTTGTAGGACAGCGCGTTGTCGTCGGACTGGTAGCCCTGGAACGTCTTGTGCTCCTTCGTGTAGCGCCCGCCGAGGGTGACGGCGAACTGGTCGGTGAGCTTGAAGTTGAAGTGCGCGTAGAGCGCCTCGGCGCGCGTCTGCAGGTCGTTGGGCCCGTCGATCATGGTGATGGCCATCGGGAACGTCACATAGTCGTGCAGGTGCCCCGATTCGCTGAAGTAGTACGCGCCGATGGCGTAGTTCAGGCGCTTGTCGATGGCATTGCCGTTGAGCTGCAGTTCCTCGGATGTCTGACGCTGAATCATGTCGAAGGAGGTCGCGAGGATGGTCTCGGGCGAGCCGTCGAGATCCATGCCGGTGTCCCAATGGAGCGCCCGGTACGCATTGATCCACTTCAGGTTCATGGTGTCGTTCAGCGCCCAGTCCAGGACCGTCGACACGCCCCAGTTATGGAGCTTCGAGAAGTTGTTGCCCGTGGAGTAGCTGGTGTCGATGTTGTTCGTGATGAACCGGTTGTCGTACGGCAGGTAGTTGTTATATGGGTTGCCGTCGACATTCAGGCCCCCGATGGGTTGCGACAAAGGAGAGAGCGTCGGCGTGGGGGTCGCCCCGCCGCGCGGACTCGTGCAGAACTCGCCGAACGGCGCCGTGACGCCCAGCAGGCACAGGTTCGGGATGACGCCGAGCGTGTTCGGATAGTTCGGATTGATGCCGACGACCGTATCGGCCGCGGCCTGCTGGTTGACATTGAGATAGTCGCCCGTCACCGAGAGCTTGACGGCGTCGGCGATCAGGAAGACGAATTTGCCGCGCACGGCCCATTTGTTGATGCTGCCCTGGTCGGTCGCCGTATCGTAGCCGGCCGCCGGGAACTGCTGCGCCCCATCGACGATGTAGGGACAGGTCGCGGTCGTGCAATCCGGAATCCCGGCTGAGCCGTTCACGTTGGTTTGAACGTACGGAATGCGATGCTGATAGCCGTCCGTCTTTTCGGACGAAAACGACAACGTACTGAGGACGGTGTCGCTGAACGGCACGTCGAAGGTCGCTTTCGCATCCATGCGGTTGAACGCCCCGGCCGTGACCTCTCCTTTCGCGGTGAACTCGTGGCCCGGGTCGCGCGTCACGATCGAGATTGCGCCGCCGATGGAGTTGCGTCCAAACAAGGTTCCCTGCGGGCCCTTGAGGATCTCGACGCGGTCGACGTCCAGCATGGTCGTGTTCGCGCCGACGCTGCGGGCAAGGTACACGCCGTCGACGTAGACGCCGACGCCCGGATCGAGGTTGAAAGCGAAATCGTCCTGGCCGATGCCGCGGATATAAGCCGACAGAACCGTGTCGGAACCCGAAAATGGCGTACCGGCATCCAGATTGACGTTGGGGGCAAGGTTGCTCAGCTGGGAGACGCTGGTGATCCCCTTCTGCTCGAGCTGCAAAGCGGTGATCGCCGTGACCGCGATTGGAACGTCCTGAACGTTCTCGGAGCGCTTTTGCGCCGTGACCACGACTTCCTCGAGCTGCTCCTGGGCATAGGCCGGGAGCACGACGATTGCAGCCAGTGTCGCTGCGATGGCCGCCTGCAGCGGCTTGCAAGCAAAGCTTGCGCGGATCTTCATACGCACTTCCCCCTAAGGACTGATGACTATGGAACTCAAACGTCGAATTTCCGCAACGCGTCGAGCCCGACCGGTTCACCCTCGGATACACGACTGGGCATTTTGCGCAAATGAAGCGCCCAAGGGCGTATGGCGGCTCTACCGAGAGAGAGATCCTATTCGACCGACAGCGCATCCTGCCGCAGTTGTATCGGTTACGCAACGCCGGTGCGTGCATGCGTTGACGGCCTCCCCGGTCCCGGAGAAAGATGGCGCCCCCCCAAACGGCGTTGCGGTGGCCCCCCGGACGGGCCGCGAAGCTGCGCTGCGCAACTTCAGGAAGCGTCAGTCGATGAAAGCGTACGAGATCCAGAAAGGCAGCCAGAGCCTCGAGGGCCTGCGCCCCGTGCAGCGCCCCGACCCGACCCCCGGGCCCGGACAGATCCTGGTCCGCATGCGCGCCGCCTCGCTCAACTACCGGGACCAGCTGATCGTGACCGGCGGCTATTTCGGGGGCGCCGTCGCCCGCAACACCATCCCGTTATCCGACGGCGCCGGCGAAGTGGTGGACCTGGGTTCCGGGGTCACCCGCTTCAAGCCGGGCGACCGTGTCTCCGGCACGTTCTTTCAGGGGTGGGCCGATGGACCTCCCCCGGGCAGGCTGGTCGCGCTGGGCGCTCCGGCGGATGGCGTTCTCGCGGAATACGTGGTCTTCGATCAGGGCGACGCCGTGGTCATTCCGAGGTCGCTGTCATTCGAGGAGGGAGCGACCCTGGCCTGCGCAGGAGTCACCGCCTGGCATGCCATCGTGCCCGTGTGCGGCGTGAAGCCGGGGGATTCCGTGCTCGTGTTGGGATCGGGCGGCGTTGCGATGTTTGCGCTGCAGCTCGCACGGGCTGCGGGCGCGCGAGTCATCATGACGTCCTCGAGCGATGAGAAGATCGCCCGTGGCCGGGCATTGGGGGCCGACGCCGGCGTGAACTACAAGCGCACGCCGGAGTGGGACCATGAGGTTCTCGAGCTCACCGGCGGGCGCGGAGTGGATCACGTCATCGAGCTCGGTGGACCCGGGACCCTCGCGCGCTCCATGCGCGCGGTCGCCTACGCAGGGCACCTCGCGCTGATAGGCGTGCTGGCCGGCTTCGAAGGCGATACGAATCCGCATCCGATCATGATCAAGGGAGCGAGCATGCACGGCATCTTCGTCGGCAACCGGGCGCATTTCGAGCGATTGAACGCCGCGATCGACGTGAACCGCATCAAGCCGGTGATCGACCGGACGTTTCCCTTCGAGGAGGCCGCGGAGGCGTTCCGTTACCAGAAGGCCGGAGCCTTCGGCAAAGTCGTGATCCGGATCTGAAGCCTGCGGCAGCGCCGCGGACGCGCAACATCGCGACGCGGCAAGTGCGGGTCAGTGCGAGGAACGGGAGGCGAGACGCCTGTTGCGCTCGGCGGCGATCGCCACCAGGGCCGCATTTGCATTCACGTTGGCGAGCGCTTCCGCTGGCATGGCCTGCGTGGCGCTCCCCGCGGTACGGCGCAACAGCGACACCACGTCCCCCCCCATCAGATGCGAGTCGGCTGCCAGGAGGAGGGCAACAACGCCCGTGACCTCGGCTGCCGCAACCGACGTGCCCGATTCGAAATCGTACTGGCCCTTTGGATGCAGGGTGAGCACATGAACGGACGGCGCGGTAACCGTCGGGTGGCCGACCTCGCGCTCATTACTGCCGACGCCTATGACTCCGGCAATGCCGGTCGGAAACGAGTCGGCCTCCGCGGCCGCCGCGCCGACGAAAATCACGCCGCGCTTCAAGCCCACTTCGACCAGTGAGGCGAGCAGCGGATCCGCAGGACCGGCAATGCTCAGGTTGACCACCGGAATCCGGGTGTCGAGCGCCGCAGCGAGCGCCTGCGCCAGGGTGAACGTATTGCACACGGCCTCGTCCGAATCGGGCCGCAGCTGCCAGCAGGCCGCGAACACTTCGATTTGCGCCAGCGGGGCGATACCGACGATGCCGATTCCATTGTTCGCCGTGGCGGCGATCAGTCCTGCCATGGCCGTCCCGTGCCGCAGCTCGCCCGGGGACTGCGGACGCGGCCCCACGTACGAGTGCGAGCCGGAGATCCGGCCCTTGAGATCCGGATGGGCCGAGTCGACTCCCGTATCTATCAGCGCAACGCGCACGCCCGCGCCGCGGGACTGCTCGTGTGCTGCGGCGATGTCCAGCGAAGCGAGATTGCTCTGCAGGTCGTACAGCGGATCGTTGTAGGCGGATCCGGTATCGCTCTGAGTGAGCGTGTGGAATTGCTGGAGCGGCTGCGCGAGCGTGATCTGCGGATCCTTCGCGAGGGCAGTCAGGATCGCGGCCAACGGACGGTCATCGGGCACTTCGTAGACGACGCAGTGCACCGCGAGGGCCCTGATCGGCCAGTTGGCCACCTCGCGCAGCGAGTAGGCCTCCGCGACACGCTGCGCCTGCCGGTGAGCCCGCTGAGCCAGGAGGTAGCCGCTGCCGGTATAGCGGCGGGCCGTCGTTCCGGCGCGTCCCGTGGCCTGACTCGGGGTGTTCGCGAACGTGACCACGATCATGGGATGGTGCGGCTCGAGGGTCGCTGCCGAGAGCGCACCGGCCCAGGCCGCTGGCGCACCGCCACTCAGCGTCAGCAGAGTCGCAACCAACATGAGCGCGGCGCGGCGCATTACGGCACTCGTTCGGGCGACCCGAAGCTGCGGGGGGTCGGGCCGGCCTGCCCGTCGAGGGCGTCGACGGGCTCGACCCAACGAATGCGCGGATCGGCACGCAGCCGCGTGGACAGCTCGATCAGCTGCTGGCTCGTGACCGCTCTGCGCGCGCCCTCCGGGCCCGCGCCCGAAGCCGGCGAGACGCCGAAGATGCCGGTGGTGTCGGGTCCTTCGACGACGCGGGCGCCGCTTGCCCGCAGCACCTCTTCGACCTCCCCGATGCTCAGGCCGCGATCGAATGCGATGTGGAGGACTCCACGCGGGGACGTTTCGCCCGAATCCGTCCGGGTGGTGTAACGCGGCTCCGACCAGCGGTACGCCGATGCGACCAGTGCCGTCATGCCAACCATCACGATGAAGCTGGCGGCCCAGGCGAGGCCGGGAGGACGCCAGAGGGTCGCTTCCGCGGACCTGGACTTGCGGGCGCGGAGCGCGGTGGGCTCGGCACGAGCAGTCTCAGTACGAGCAGTCTCAGTGCCCGCGGCCTGCGCAGCGGGAGCATCCAGCCGGTCAAGCAGCTTGCGGAACGAAGGGCCCGGCGCATAGGTCACGCGCTCGGGAGCAGACAGCGCATCGCACAGCCGGGACTGCAGCGACAGCTCTTCCGCACACGTCGCGCAGACCCGCGAGTGTTCCTCGACCCACTCGCGCTGGGAATTCGGAAGGCGGCCATTTGCCGCCCAGGGCAGCAGCAACCACACCTCATCGTGCACCGATGAACGCTCCGCAGGGCTCATGGCGTGCCGCTCCTGCCGGAGTCTCTCGGTGCGGGAACGCGGTCTTGCGACGGTGTCACGCTGCCGCCCAGCGCTGGAAGCAGCTTCTGCAGCTTCGCCCGCGCGTGGAACAAGCGCGTTTTCACCGTGTTGACAGGACAGTTCATGATCGTTGCGATCTCCTCGCAGGAATACCCCAGCTCGTAGCAGAGCTCCACCGCCATCCGCTGCTCGACCGGCAGGTGCGCCAGCGCCTGCAGCAGCCAGTCGCGCAGCTCTTCGGTGTGCATCGGCTCATGGCTGGTGAGTGGCTGGAGCAGCGCTTCCAGGTTCTGGCCGGCCGTGATGCGAGTCGCAGATCGGAACGCATTTCGTGCGCGCCGGTAGGCGATGCCGAGGATCCAGGTCGATGGCTGCGAGTCGCCGCGGAAGTCACGGGCCTTGCGCCAGACGATCAGGAACGTGTCGTTGATGATCTCTTCCGCGACGTCGAAGTGGCTGGTGAGCCGCGTGAGAAAGCGCGCGAGACGCCGATGATAGAGGTTGTACAGCTCCTCGAGCGCGCGCCGGTCGCCGGCCGCGATCTTCGCGACGAGCTCCGCTTCACGCGCGGCGGACGCGCCAGTCCGGTAGGACGGCTCGGAGGCGGTCCTGGGTTCGCTATGCTTCGAGTCTCTCAAGACCGGAAAATCCTCATCCGTCGGCAGAAAGGAGCCTGCGCCTCTTTGCCGCTCGCGGGCAGCCGCGAGCGCAAGCAGCTGTCGCAGGCACTGTGGTGATCGGCGGGCCTCGCAGTGCTGCTTGCCGCGTGGCGAGACATTTACCCGCTTGCCGGTAAGTGTCCGCCGAACCCGTTCAGGTTCAAGCGAATTCGTGTCAAAAGCGCCAGCTCACGGTGGCGGCGACCTGGTTGTTCGAGGCGGGGTAGTAGGGGAACAGCGGCTGCGCCCGGATGTCGGCGAAGTAGTAGCCCACATCCACGCGCCAACCCCTGAGCTCGACCGCCAGTCCCGCGTTCCCGTAGGCATAACCCATGAAGCCGGAGCCGGGGGCGGAGGGGCCCGTAACATAGTAGTAGCCGAGGCCCGCGGTGGCGTAGAGCGGACCGAACAGAGGCCATTGCCCCGTCACGTCGGCGTCGTAGGCCGGATAGCGTCCCAGCCACCGGCCCTGCCAGTACCGGGGCGCGTTGGGGGAGGCCGCGACCGAGAGGTTCCACGTGTCCAGGTAGGAGAACGACGCGGACAGCTCCTGGTAGTCGGCGGAATGGGGTGCGGCGCGGTGCAGGTAGGTGTAGTCCACCCCGGTCAGCGTCAGACTCCAGGCGCTCGAGAGCTCAAAGCGCTTGCCTGCATAGAGCTCGAGCTCGAAGTCGCCGCGCGGCTCGCCGCTGCCGAGCGTCGAGCCCCACACACCCGCGAACAGGCCATCGCTCAGCCCCGCGTGCAGGTCGAACTGGGCGGCGGCGCGGCCGTCGTCCTGCGAGATTCCTCTGAATATGTAATCCGTGGTGGCGGTGAGGTCGCCACCAATAGTCGCTGCTGCGGCGCCCGCGGCGGACAGTCCCCCTGCGGCACCCAACATGAGAACGAACCCGGCTTGGCACCGGCGAACGCATCGTCGGGACTGTCCCACACTGCCCCTCGGCTGATCGGGCGAATCTGCACTCCAGCGAAGTTTAGTGCCAATCGGGCCTGGGCGTACTCAAGACGTTCCGTCTGCTCGAGGTTCCCTATCCCTCGCGAGCCGGGCAAGAGCGGCGCAAAGACACGCCGGCTGCCTTGGAACGCGTCCTCAGGATGAGGCGGACCTGCGCCGAAACTCGCTGGGAGTCGCCCCGAACCGCTCGCGGAACACGCGGCCGAAATGCGAGGCATTGTTGAAGCCATGCAGGAACGCGACCTCGGTGACGGTGCGGCCCTGTTGCGCAGAATCCGTCATCGCGCGCGCGCATTCCTCCAGCCGCCGCCGCAGGATGTAGCTGCCGACGGTCTCCCCGTCAGCCTCGAACAATTGATGCAGCCGGCGCGCCGAGAGGTGCACGGCCGCGGCGACTCGGCCCGGCGTGAGCGCCGGATCGTGCAGATGCGTCTCGATGTAGGTGCGCACCTGCTCGCGCCGCGCAGCGGCTACCGAAGAGTGTTCCGTGCCGGCGCCGGCGAAGGATGCGTAGGCGCTGGCGATCAGGTCGAGCAGGGCCTGGCTGAACCGCGGGGACAGGAACCGGTCCTCGCCGCTGCGCCGCTGCTGCCAGAAGCCGCACAGCAGCGAGGACAGCAGGCCCGGCAGGCCGGTCTTGCCGCTGACCGGCAGGCCGATGACGCTTTCCGGGTGGGCGAGGCGCCTGGCCAGATCGCGTTGCGGGATCGCGAGCACCAGCATGCGGTTCGATTGCTGAAACGACAGCTGGTAGGGGCGCGAGCTGTCGAGCAGGTGGAAGTCCCCGTAGCGCAGCACGGATTCCCGACCCTGCTGGCGCGTGACGCTGACGCCGTCCAGTTGCAGGCACAGCATGTACAAGGCCTCACGGGCGCGCGCCACGTGCTGCCGCGAGTGGTGCACGATCGCCGGCTCCGAATGGGCCTCGGCCAGCCGGATGTCGCCGACCTGGGTCCGGGTGAGGCGGCCGGCGAAGGCGTGTCGGTCGAGCGGGTCGCTGACGAGCGGCGTGAACGCATTCCCGGTGAGCTCGTTCCAGTACTCCAGGCGCCGGCTGACCGGCACTTCGGCGGTCGAAAACGATTCCAGCACAGGCATCGGCCATCCCCTTGAGAAGGACAGGTTCTTTGTGAGCGGGAGCCAAGGGATTGAGAGTCAAGCGGAACGGGCGGCGCGATGCAAGATCGCAGCGCCGGTTCGCCCGTTCGCTGCAGGTCGAATACTATCTCCTTTTGGGTCGAGCCTGCCGAGGGCCCTCGGGAGCTTGATTGGCTTCAAGTGAACTGGAGGTTTACGCGTGAACGCTTCGATTGCCCCCATGCAGATTGCCCAGCAGCCGGAGCCCTCGGCCGGCGTGGCAAAGTTTCTCAAGCGCGCCCACCGGCTGTTCATTGGCGGTGAGTGGGTCGAGTCGAAGTCGAAGGAGCGCATCTCCGTGGTCGACCCCGCGACCGGCCGCGAAATCGCATCCGTCGCGGACGCGAATGCGGCGGACGTCGATCGTGCCGTCGCGGCCGCGCGCGCCGCATTCGAAAAGGGCGCGTGGGCGGACATGCTGCCGTCGGACCGGCAGGCGCTGCTGTGGAAGCTGTCGGATCTCATCGAGAAGAACATGGATGAGCTGGCCGAGATCGAGAGCATCAACAACGGCAAGACCAAGTTCATGGCCACCGTCGTCGATGTGGCCGGCACGCGGGACTACTTCCGCTACATGGCTGGCTGGGCGACGAAGATCGAGGGCGCGACTTTCCAGACCTCGATACACGGACCGCCGGGAGTCAAGTTCCACACCTATACGGCGCGCGAGCCCGTGGGCGTGGTTGCACAGATCATCCCGTGGAACTTCCCGCTGTCGATGGCGTCGTGGAAGCTGGGCCCGGCGCTGGCGACCGGCTGCACCTGCGTCCTGAAGCCGGCGGAACAGACACCTTTGTCCGCACTGCGCCTCGCCGAGCTCATCGCGGAAGCCGGCTTCCCGCCGGGCGTGGTCAACGTGCTCACCGGGCTCGGCGAAACCACTGGGGCGGCGCTCGTCGCCCATCCCGGAGTCGACAAGGTCGCGTTCACAGGCTCGACGTCCGTCGGCAAGCTGATCAACAAGGCGGCGACAGATAGCCTGAAGCGCGTTTCTCTCGAGCTGGGCGGAAAGTCCCCGGTCATCGTCATGCCGGATGCGGACCTGAGCCAGGTCATCGGGGGCGCGGCCAACGCGATCTTCTTCAACGCCGGGCAGGTGTGCTGCGCCGGCACCCGGCTGTTCGCCCACAGGAAGGTGTTCGACCAGGTCCTGGAAGGCGTGAGCGCCGCGGCGGAGTCCATCAAGCTCGGGCCCGGCCTCGATCCGAAGACCCAGATGGGGCCGCTCGTGTCGCGCGAGCAGCAGGAACGCGTGCTCGGCTACATCGACTCGGGACGCAAGGATGGCGCGAAGGTCGTGACGGGCGGCGATGCACCCGCATCGCCGGGGTTCTACGTCAGACCCACGGTCATCACCAGCGTGCGCCCCGACATGAAGGTGGTGCGCGAGGAGATTTTCGGGCCGGTGCTCGTCGCGCAGCGGTTCGAGGATCTCGACGACATCGCCGCACTGGCGAACGACACGCCCTTCGGTCTCGGGGCGAGCATCTGGTCCCGCGACATCAGCGCCGTGCACCGCCTCGTCCCGAAGATCCGCGCGGGCACGGTTTGGGTCAACTGCCACAACTTCGTCGATCCGAACATGCCGTTCGGCGGTTTCAAGCAGTCCGGCTTCGGACGTGAGCACGGCCGTGCGGTGCTCGACCTGTACACGGAACTGAAGTCGGTGTGCATGGCGATCTGAAGCTCACTGCGCAGCGCGCCCGCAGCGGTGTAGCCGCTGCGGGCGCATAACAATTCGAGAACGTGCGAAGGGGGTTTATGTACGGATCCCGCCTGTGGGCGCCGCGCCGCGTTGCTGTGCCTGAAGCCTGTCTCGCCCTGGCCCTGACGGCGGCATTGACCGCCTGCGGTCCGAAAGAGAGTCCGCCGGCTGCGGCCCCGGGGGCGCGCCCTGCCGCGCAAGCCGCTGCGGTCGATGCGGCGCGAATCACCAATGCGGACCACGAGGCCGGTAACTGGATGAGCTATGGCCGCACCTACGACGAGCAGCGCTTCAGTCCCCTGAAGCAGATCACCGCGGACAACGTCGGCCAGCTGAAGCTCGCCTGGCACGTCGATCTGGACGCTGCCCACCGCGCGCAGGAATCGACTCCGGTGATCGTCGACGGCGTCATGTACGTCACGACGGCCTGGAGCAAGGTTCTTGCCCTGGACGCCGCCAGCGGCAAGCAGATCTGGGCATTCGACCCCGCGGTTCCCGGCGCTTCGGGCTTCAAGGCCTGCTGCGACGTGGCCAACCGCGGCGTCGCGGTCTGGAACGGCAAGGTGTACTTCGGGACGATCGATGGCCATCTGATTGCGCTCGATGCGGCCACAGGCAAGCCCGTGTGGTCGGTGTCCACGGTGGACGATTCCAAGTCCTACACGATCACGGGCGCTCCGCGGATCGTCAAAGGCAAGGTGATCGTCGGCAACGCCGGATCCGAATACGTCACACGCGGCTATATCGGCGCCTACGACGCCGAGACCGGCAAGCAGGTCTGGCGCTTCTACACCGTCCCCGGCGAGCCGGGCAAGCCCGATGGCGCCGCCTCCGACCAGGTCCTGGAGAGCAAAGCTCGCCCGAGCTGGAACGCCGATTCCTGGAAGATGGGCGGCGGCGGAACGGTCTGGGACTCGATCGCCTACGACCCGAAGCTCGATCTGCTGTATTTCGGGACCGACAACGGCTCTCCGTGGAACCGGGCGGTCCGCAGTCCCGGTGGCGGCGACAACCTCTTCATCGCATCGATCATCGCCGTGCGCCCGGACACAGGCGAGTACGTGTGGCACTTCCAGGAAGCCCCGGGCGAAAGCTGGGACTACTCGGCCGTGCAGCAGATCGTGCTCGCAGACCTGCAGGTCGGCGGCCGGACGCGCCAGGTGCTGATGCAGGCTCCGAAAGACGGCTTCTTCTACATCCTCGACCGCGCCACCGGTGAGTTTCTCTCGGGCGCGCCCTACGCGGCGGTCAACTGGGCAACGCGCCTGGATCCAAAGACCGGCCGCCCGACCGAGAACCCGCAGGCGCGGTATGGCGAGACCGGCAAGCCGTGGGCGGCGCTCCCGGGCCCCGGCGGCGCGCACAACTGGATGGCGATGGCGTACAACCCCATCTCGCAGGTGATGTATATCCCCGCCAACGACATGGGCTTCGTGTACATCGGGGATGCGCACTTCAAGCCGCGGACTTTCGGCTGGAACACCGGGATCGACTTCAACGCGGGCAGCCTCCCGGAGGATCCCAAGGTGCTCGCCGGCATCAAGAGCGGCCTCAAGGGCAGCCTCATTGCCTGGGATATCCGCGGACAGCGCCCCTTGTGGAAGGTGGATCTGGAACGGCCCTGGGACGGGGGCGTCGTGGCGACCGCCGGCAATCTCGTGTTTCAGGGCATGTCGACCGGTGAGTTCGCCGCCTTCAAGGCCGATGACGGCAAGCGCCTCTGGTCGACCCAGACGAATACGGGGATCGTGGCGCCGCCGGTCACGTACGAGGCTGGCGGCGAGCAGTACGTGGTGGTGGAGCTGGGCTGGGGAGGAGCCTTTGCGCTGTCGGCGGGCGAGCTGGCGCGCGGCTACGCAGCCAACGATCAGAACATTCCACGCGTCCTGGCGTTCAAGCTCAACGGAACGGACACCATGCCCGCAGCTGCGCAGGGCCCGGAGCGCAAGTTGGAGCCGCCGGCCGACAAGGCCTCTGCAGCGGTCGTCGCACAGGGCAAGGCCCACTATCACGCGTACTGCAACGTGTGCCACGGCGACAGCGCGGTGAGCAGTGGAGTCGTGCCGGACCTGAGGTACTCGGTGGCGCTGTCGAGTCCGGATGCGTGGCAGAGCATCGTGCACGACGGCGTGCGGCAGGCGAACGGCATGATCGCGTTTTCGCAGGCGCTCAGCGCGCGCGAGATAGAGTCGATTCGCGATTATGTGATTCACCGGGCACACCAGCAGCTGCGCGACGACCAGGCCGCCCGGCCCAAGTGACGCTGCCTCGCCCGGCGTGCAATGATAGGTTCGTCGGCATTCCTTCCGGCATGCAGGAGGCTCGCGCGCCCGCTCGCCTATGATCGCGTTTGAGACGTTCGCCACGGACGGCCGGGACCCGGGCAAGAGGCTCGAGTACTGGAACGAGATCGCGTGCAGTACGTTCACGCCGGTCGTTTCGGAGCCGCTCGATTTGTCCACCTTCTGCGCATCCCTCATCCGCACCCAGTTCGGCGGACTGCGGATTGCGGAAGTCCGCTCGGAGCCGGCGACGATCCGGCACACGCTCGCGCAGATCGCGGGGTCGACGCAGGCATCTTATTTCCTCGTGATGCAGCTCGAGGGCACGAGCCACAACCGGCAGAGCGAGCGCGAAGCAAGGCTCCTCCCCGGCGATTTCACCCTGTGCGCGAGCACGCTGCCGTACGAGATGCGATTGCCCGTGTCCGCACGGCGTCTGGTGCTGGGCGTCGGCGATGGCCTGTTGCGACGCCATCTGGCGTGTCCCGAAAACGTGCTTGGCGTGCGCATGCTGGGCAACAGGGGCATGAGCGGCCTGCTGTCGGACTTCATCAGGAGCCTGTGGGCCTGCCGCCACGAGAGCTGGGACCCGGCTGTGACGTTGCGGATGTCCTACACGGTGTTGGATTTGATAGCCGCCGCCTACTCCGTCAGCCCGCACGCGCAATGCGAGCACTCATCCCTGGTCACTGCGCATCGCGCGCGCATCGTGAGCTATATCGAGGCTCACCTGCGCGATGCCGACCTCAATCCGCCCCAAATCGCAAAGGCATGCCGCATCACGCCGCGCTACCTGCATCACCTGTTCACCCAGGAGACCGAAACCGTCACGCAGTACATCCAGAGGCGGCGGCTCGAGGAGTGCGCACGGGCGCTCATCGCAGCTCCGGTCCGCGGGCGCCTGGTGACCGAGATAGCGTTCGACTACGGCTTCAACAGCCTGACCCACTTCGGCCGCGTGTTCCGCAACCACTACGGGATCACGCCCAGCGAATACCGCCGCGCCGCCCGCAATTAGCATAGCCTTGTGCCCTCGAAGGCGGCGCGGGTCGGCGCCGCTATGGTGATGAGCCCATGTCCACTCCCAGGATACTGTTGACCCGACGTTGGCCCGACGCGGTTCAGGAATATCTCGCCGCCCGCTACGATGTCACCTTGAACGAGCGCGATGCGCTGCCAGGTCCTGAAGAGCTGCGCACGGCACTGCGCTCCTGCGATGCCGTATGTCCAACGGTCACGGACCGGATCACGGCCGACATCCTGCAGTCCGGCGCAGGCAGAGTGAAGATCCTGGGAAACTATGGAGTGGGCGTCAGCCACATCGACCTCGAGGCATGCAAGCGCCTCGGCATCGTGGTCACCAACACGCCGGATGTGCTCACCGAGCCGACGGCGGAAATCGCCATCACGCTGATGCTCATGGCCGCGCGCGCGGCGGGCGAGGGAGAGCGACAGGTCCGGGACCGGTCGTGGGCCGGCTGGGGACCGATGCGCAACCTGGGCGCGGACGTGACCGGCCGGACGCTCGGTCTGGTCGGCTTCGGCCGGATCGGGCAGGCCACGGCGCGCAAGGCCCATCACGGCTTCGGGATGCGGGTGATCTACCACGCCCGCCACCCCGCGCCCGCGCAGATCGAGGCGCAGACCGGAGCGACGCATTGCGCATCGCTCGATGACCTGCTGAGCCAGGCGGACTTCGTGTCGCTGCATTGTCCAGGCGGCGAGCAGAATCGCCATCTCATCGATGCCCGGCGTCTCGCGCAAATGAGGAAGACCGCCTTTCTCATCAACACGGCACGCGGCGAAGTCGTCGATGAGCGGGCGCTCGCCCACGCGCTGGGCAACGGGACGATTGCGGGCGCGGGCCTGGACGTTTACGAGCACGAGCCGCGCGTTCCCGAGGAATTGCTGGCGCTGCAGAACGTCGTTCTTCTCCCGCATCTGGGCAGCGCCACGCTCGAGACGCGCACTGCAATGGGCATGCGCGTGGCGCAGAATCTCGACAGTTTCTTTTCCGGCAGCGCACCCCCTGACAGAGTGGCCTGAGCATGATCAAACGAAAACTGGGCCTTTCCGGGCTTGAGATCGCCCCGCTGGCCTTCGGCGGCAACGTGTTCGGATGGACGGCCGATGAGGCGACCTCCATGCGCCTGCTGGACGCATTCGTGGCCGCCGGATTCAACTTCATCGACACCGCCGACGCTTACTCTCACTGGGTGCCGGGGCACAAGGGCGGCGAGTCGGAAACGGTGATCGGCAACTGGCTGCGCCAGCGCCATGTGCGCGACAAGGTGATCATTGCGACGAAGGTGGGCGTGGAGATGGGGCCTGGCGAGCAGGGGCTCTCCAAGGCCTACATCCTGCGCGCGGTGGAGCGCTCGCTCGAGCGGCTGAACACGGAGTACATCGACCTGTATCAGTCGCACCGCGACGATGCGGACACGCCGATGGACGAGACCCTCGAGGCGTACGCGCAGCTGGTCAGGGAGGGGAAGGTCCGGGCGATCGGCGCTTCCAACTTCACCGCGGACCGCCTCGCGCAAGCGCGCGGCCTCAGCGGCGCCGGAGGCCTTCCTCGCTACGAGAGCCTGCAGCCCTGGTACAACCTGTACGATCGCACGAAGTTCGAGGGCGAGCTCGCCGACATGTGCCGTCGCGATGGGATTGGAGTGATTTCCTACTTCTCGCTCGCCAGCGGCTTCCTGACTGGCAAGTACCGCCATGAGTCGGATCTCAAGAACAGCGCGCGCGCCTACCGCGTGAAGGACATGATGAACGACCGTGGGCGGCGAATCCTGGGCGCGCTCGACGAGGTGTCCGGCGAGCTGCAGGCGACGCCGGCGGGAGTGTCGCTGGCCTGGCTGATCGCCAAGGGGGTCACTGCTCCCATAGCGAGTGCCACCAACATCGCGCAGCTCGAGGAACTGATGGCCGGCGTGACGCTGCGCCTGAGCGCGGAAGCGGTGAAGCGGCTGGACGACGCCAGCGCCCCCTAGGAGTGGCGCGACATCAGCAGCCCCAGCTCGGGCGGGAGGGGGGCGAGATCGATCTCGACGTTGAGGCATGCGGGCTTGCCGCTCGCGAAGGCCGCGGCGATCGCGGGGCGCAGGTCGGCGATCTTCGTCACGTGCTGCGAGTAGCAGCCCAATGCCTTGGCGACGTCGTGATAGCGCGCATCCGACAGCCGTGTCCCGGTCACGCGGGCTGCGCCGGAAACGATCTCCTGAAAGTGCTGCGACGCCGCCCAGCTGCGGTTGTTCATGATGACCACCACGATCGGCAGCGCGTGCCGCACCATCGTGTCGAGCTCGGCCATCGTGAAGCCGAATGCGCCGTCTCCGACGAGGCATAGCACCCGCCGTGCCGGATGGGCAGCCTGTGCCCCCAGCGCCAGGCCCATGCCAAATCCAACGGCTCCGAGGAAGCCGTGCGTGATGTAGCTGCCCGCGCGATTCTGGCGGATGACCTCATTCAGCCAGTGATAGGTTTCCGCCCCGTCCGCCACGACGATCGTGTCCTCATCGATGCCGTCCACCACCGCCGAGACTGCCTGGTAGGGATGAATGGGCGGAGCCGAGCGCTCGGTGGCCGCAGCCTGCGCCTGCAGCCGCGTGGCCTTCAGCTTGCGGATGTGTCCCGACCATGAGCCGTGATCCGGCCAGTGCGTCGAGGCCGAGTGGGCGAGCAGCGCGCGCAGCGTCTCGCGTGAATCGGCGACGATTCCCAATGCAACGTTGCGCAGCCGGCCGATCTCCTTCGGGTCGATCTCGACGTGAATCACCCTGGCGGCGGTGGGAACGAGCCGGTCGCTCGAGCCCAGCGTGAACAGCCCGAAGCGCACGCCGAGCGCGAGGATGACGTCGGGACGCTGCTCCGCGGTGAGGTCGGCCATCTTGTGGAAGGTGCCGCCATACAGCGGATGCGCGCTCGGCAGCAGACCATGCGCCTGAAAGTCGGAGAAGACGGGGATCCCGGACTCCTCGACAAACTGGCGCAGCTCCTGCTCGCAACCGGACTGCCAGGCGCCGACCCCCGCCATGATCACCGGCCGGCGCGCCTCTCTGAGCAGCTCCAGGGCGCGCACAACGGGCTCATGCGCCGGGGCGGGCGCCGAGTCGACATACACCGCTTCGGGGATGGCCACGGTTCCATCCTCGACCGTCGCACCCAGCACGTCCGAGGGCATGTCCAGCAGCACCGGTCCGGTCGGGCCCGAGGTGGCGAGGCGGACGGCCTGCGCGACGAGCCGCGGTATCTGCTGCACGGTGGTGACCTGGTGCGCCCACTTGGTCACGGGCCTGGCGATGCCGACCTGGTCGATGCCGGCCTGGAGGGTGTTGGTCTCGGCATCGCGCAGCGCGGCGGCGCCGCTGATGTACAGGACGGGAGTACGGTCCAGGAAGGCATTGGCCATGGAAGTGATGACGTTCGTGAAGCCCGGGCCGGCCGTCACCATTGCGACGCCGAGCTGGCGGGTGGCGCGCGCATAACCTTCGGCCGCGTGCCCGGCCGCCACCTCGTGGCGCGTGTCGAGCACCGGAATGCCGTGATCGAGGCACGACTGGAAGATCGTCTCCAGATGTGCGCCGTGCAATCCAAAGAATTGTCGAACGCCCGCCTTCTGCAGGGTGCGCACCAGCAACTCGCCGCCCGTCACCGTGTTACTCATGTCCGCATCTCCAACGCCCGTCCGGGCGGCCGATTCTGGCACGGGCGGGCCCATGGAGTATTCTGTCCGCCATGAAGCGCACCGACGGGATCATGCAGGACCGCGCCCAATGAACGACCCGGCCACGCCGGGCACGTCCCAGCCGGGTCCTGGGACCGCCGCCCAGCCCTGGCCCAGTCCCGCGCGGGCCTGGTATGCGGTCGGGATCTTCGCGCTCGCCCTCACCATCAACTTTCTGGACCGCGGCATTCTCACCCTGCTGATCGAGCCGGTGAAGCACGACCTGCACCTGACCGATGTGCAGGTGAGCTACCTCGTCGGCATCGCGTTCGTGCTCTTCTACGTGATTCTCGGATTGCCGATCGCGCGGCTGGTCGACAGCAAGAGCCGCCGGCTGATCATCGGCGTGGGCATCATGACCTGGAGCGTGATGACGGCCTTCTGCGGCCTGGCGCAGAATTTCTGGCAGCTGTTCATCGGCCGGGTGGGAGTCGGCGTGGGCGAGGCGTGCAATGGCCCGTCGACCTATTCCATGCTGGCCGACCTGTTTCCGCACGAGAAGCTGCCGCGCGCCATCTCGGTCCTGAATTTCGGGTTCGTGACCGGCACGGCGTTGGCATCGCTCCTGGGAGGCGCGGTCATCCACTTCGTCTCGACGCTGCCCCCGGTCTCGCTGCCCGTCGTCGGATTGCTGCGGCCCTGGCAGCTGACTTTCATCTTCGTGGCCATCCCGGGCGTCGTCGTGGCTTCTCTGTTCACGACCGTGCGCGAGCCCTTGCGGCGCGGGCGCGTGATCCTTGGCGGTGCGCCGGCGCAATCCCTGCCGGTGAGGACAGTGATCCGCTTCCTGGTCGACAACCGCAAGACCTACGGACCGATGTTCCTGGGCCTGGCGTTCAACTCGGTGGTGTTTTTCGGTATCCAGACGTGGACTCCGGCGTTCTTCACGCGCACCTACGGCTGGACCGCGGCGCAGATCGGAGTGATCTTCGGCCTGGTGCTGCTCATCGTGGCGCCCATCGGTCTGATGACGGGCAGCCTCCTGGCAGAGCGGCTCGCGAAGCGGGGCCGTGCCGATGCCAACCTGCTCGTCACGCTGCTCGCGTTCGCGCTCGCCGTGCCGGCGTCCATCCTGTTCCCGCTGATGCCGAACGCGGAAGCCTCGATCGCAATGCTTGGCGTGCTGTTCTTCGTCGCCATGCTGTCTCCGGGCCCGCAGAATGCAGCGCTGCAGATCATCACGCCGAACCAGATGCGCGGGCAGGTGACCGCGCTGTACCTGTTCGTGTTCAACGCCGTGGGCTTCGGAACCGGGGCGACGGTCGTTGCCTTCGTCACCGACCATGTCTTCCACGACGAGTCCCGGATCGGCTACTCGATGGTCACGGTCGGAGCCGTTCTCGGTCCGATAGCCGCGCTGCTCATCTGGTCCGGCCTGAAGCCGTACGCGGCGAGCGTCCTGCGGGCACGCAACTGGTCATGACCGGGCTGCGGCGCCCACAGGGTGCCTGCGGCGGATAAGATGGCGCACCAGATGACGACGCGCACCCCATTCGACTCACCCGGGAGCCCCATGCAAACCACAGGCGCCGCCTTGCTCGAGGCGATGTGCGAAACCGGCATCGAGTACGTGTTCGCCAACCTGGGCAGCGACCACACCGCCTTCATCGAGGCGCTGGCCGCGGAGCCCGCGGGCATCCGGCGCTTCCCCAGAGTCATCACGTGCCCGAACGAGATGGTGGCGTTGACCGCCGCCCATGGGTTTGCCCAAGTCTCGGGCCGCGCGCAAGGCGTGATGGTGCACGTCGAATGCGGCACGCAGGCTTTAGGAGGAGCGCTCCACAACGCTTCCAAGGGCCGTGTGCCCGTGCTCATCTTCGCGGGCGCTTCGCCCGCGACGCAGGAAGGGGAGTCGGTTGGCAGCCGCAACGAGTTCATACACTGGATCCAGGACGTGTTCGATCAGCGAGGCATCGTTCGTGGGTACATGCGTTACGACAATGAGATTCGCACCGGCAAGAACGTCAAGCAGCTGGTCCACCGGGCGATGCAGTTCGCGTACAGCGATCCGAAGGGCCCCGTCTACCTCATGGCCACGCGCGAGGTGCTGGAGAGCGAGGTGGAGCAGGTGGCGATCGAGCGGGGACGCTGGCAGCCGACGTCCCCGTGCGCTCTGCCACAGGAGGCTGTTGCAGGAATAGCGGCGGCTCTGACAGGCGCGCGCCGGCCCCTCATAGTCACCTCCTACGTCGGACGAAATCACGCCGCCGTTGAGGAGCTCGTGCGCCTTGCCCGGATCACGGGCGCTGGCGTTGTGGAGTCCGTCCCGAGCTGCGTGAACTTTCCTGCGGACAACCCCGCGCATCAAGGCGTTCAGTGGAACGAGAAGCGCCAGAATCCGGCGCTCGCGGAAGCGGACGTCGTGCTCGTGATCGACAGCGACGTGCCCTGGATCCCGCTGATCAACCATCCGAGCGAGTCGGCGCAGATCATTCACATCGACGTCGACCCCCTGAAGCAGCAGATGCCGCTGTGGTACATCCATGCTCATCAGGTGTTGCGCGCAGACGGAGCTACCGCTCTGCGGCAGGTCAACGCGCATCTGCAGACGCTCGAGGTGGATGCTGCTGCAGTCGCAGCCAGACGCGATCACTACGGCACGCGGCATGCGCAACGCCTGGCCGAGCTGCAGCGGTTGGAGAAGCCGCGCGGGGATGAACTGACTCCGGAGTATCTGACGGCATGCGTGCGGGATGCGATCGGGCCGGACGCCGTCGTCATGAGCGAGGGCGTCACGAATTTCGGCACGATCTCCAATCACTGCGCCAGGACGCGCCCCGGCACCTTGTTCACCGCAGGCGGCGGTTCGCTTGGGTGGAGTGGAGGCGCGGCCCTCGGAGCGAAGCTGGCGCGACCCGACGCGGTCGTGGCGGCCCTTTCGGGTGACGGCTCGTACATGTTCTCGCTTCCGGCCACCGTGCAATGGATGGCCAGGCGCTATGATGCTCCGTTCCTGCAGGTCGTTTACAACAACGCCGGTTGGAGAGCGCCACGGTTCTCGACCATCGGCGTGCACCCGGAAGGCCTTGCCAGCCGCGGCGCGGACATCGACACCAGCTTCGCGCCGACTCCCGACTACGCAGGCATAGCCGCGGCCGCGGGCGGCGCTCATCCGGAGACCGTCCGCAGCGCCGCGGAAGTGAAACCCGCGCTCGAGCGGGCCATGCGTGCGCTGCGCGAGGGCCGTTGCGCGGTGCTCGACGCAGTGCTATCGCCCGCTTATCGGGCTTGAGCACGGCGGACGGCCGTGGGCATGTGAATGTCCGCGCGCCTTCGCCGCCGAACTGACAATATCGACCCAGATTCGCAAGGAGATCTCATGAACGCCCAGATGTCCCCACCCCGTCACGAGTCCCTTGTTGCCGGCTTTCTCGCCCGGACCCACGAGTTGTTCATCGACGGGCGATTCGTGCCCGCGCAGTCCGGGAAAACCTTCGACGTCATCAACCCCGCGACCGGCGAGGTGTTCGCAAAGGCCGCCGCCGCAGATGCCGGGGATATCGACCTCGCCGTCAAAGCGGCGCGCAGGGCGTTCGAGACCGGGCCGTGGCCGAACATGTCCGCTGGCGGACGGCGCAACCTCCTGTTGAAGCTTGCCGATGCGCTCGAAGCGCACGCCGACGAAATCGCGACGCTCGAGAGCATGGACAACGGCATGCCTCTGATGGTCGCGAAGTTCGCGGCGGTCGCCGGTGCTGCCGAATGTCTGCGCTACAACGCGGGCTGGGCGGGGAAGATCAATGGCGAGACGCCGACGCTCTCACTGCCCAACCATCATGCGTACACGCTGCGCGAGCCGATAGGGGTGGTCGGATCGATCACTCCGTGGAATTTTCCGCTCGCCATGGAGGTGGCTAAGATTGCGCCTGCGCTCGCCGTCGGCTGCACGGTCGTGCTCAAGCCTGCGGAGCTCACGCCGCTCACGGCGGTGCGGCTGGCCGAGCTGATTCAGGAAGTGGGTTTCCCGCCGGGCGTCGTGAACATCGTCACCGGCTTCGGCGATCCGGCCGGCAAGGCGCTGGTCGCGCATCCGGACGTCGACAAGATCTCCTTCACGGGCTCCACCGCCGTCGGCAAGTCGATCGTCGTCGCCGCCGCCGGCAATCTGAAGCGCGTGGCTCTGGAGCTGGGGGGCAAGTCGCCCGTGATCATTTTCCCCGACGCCGACCTGGATCGCGCAACCGAGGGCGCCGCGAATGGAATCTTCGGCAACGCGGGTCAGGTCTGCGTGGCCGGCTCCCGGCTGTTCGTCCACAAGAGCGTGTTCGACCGCATCGTCGGCGGAATCGCCGAGCGTGCCAGGAAGCTGCGCGTGGGCGCCGGACTGCAGCCGGACACCCAGATGGGCCCGCTGGTGTCGCAGAAGCAGCTGGAGCGCGTGACGGGCTACATCCAATCCGGAACGCAGGATGGCGCCGAGGTGGTCGTTGGCGGCCAGCGCGTCGAGGGCAAGGGCTACTTCATTCAGCCGACGGTACTGGCGCAGACGAACCGCGACATGCGCGTCGTCCGCGAAGAGATCTTCGGCCCCGTGGTGTGCGCAATGCCGATCGACGATGATGACCTGGAGCGCATCGCGAAGCAGGCGAACGACACCGACTATGGCCTGTCCTCCAATATCTGGACGCGCGACATCAGCGTTGCGCACAAGCTGGCGCGCAAGATCAAGGCGGGCATGGTGCGGATCAACGGCGGGCAGGGCCTCGACTATGCGCTGCCGTTCGGCGGCTACAAGCAGTCCGGCTGGGGACGCGAGAACGCGCGCGAGGGCGTGGAGGCCTACACAGAGGTGAAGTCGGTCAGCATCGCGCTGTAAGGGCGCGCCGACTCGCGCAGCAGGGTCGCCGCAGGCGGAGGAGCCTGCCCGCTTGGCGCTGGCGCTTGGCGCCCACCGCGCGATGCGCTTTGCGCGATGCCTGCGCCTACAGCTTGAACACGCGTTCCGCGTTGGTCTGGTAGAACTTCTTGCGGTCGGCGTCGGAGATCTGGGCGCGCTCCATTTCCCCGACCTCCTCCGCCACGAACTGGTACGGGTAGTCCATCGCGTAGAGTACGCGGTCCATTCCCAGGACCTGCTGCGAGAACATGATCGCGGGCGCCCAGGCAACGCCGCTGTTGGTGACGTACACGTTCTCCTTCATGTAGTCGCTCACCTTCTTCTTCAGCGGCTGCAGCGCTTCGTAGCGCTTCGAGAGCACCGTCGCCTTGTGCATGTAGTCGAGGCGGAACAGCCAGAACGGCAGTGCCTCTCCCATGTGCCCGACCACGATCCGCAGCTTCGGGAAGCGGTCGAATGCGCCGCTCGTGATGATCGACAGCAGATGCATTCCGGTGTCGACGCCGAATCCGAAGATCGCCCCATCCAGCCCCCGCGCCAGCAGCGGGCCGATGAGTCCCTTCGAGGGGCCCTGCGGATGCAGGTAGATCGGCACGTCGAGCGCTTCGGCTGCGGCGAAGATGTCCCAGAACTTCGGATCGTCCAGGTACTCTCCGTGGGTGTGCGAGTTGATGACGGCACCCTTCAGGCCCAGGCGCGTCACCCCGCGCTGCAGCTCCTTGGCGGCCTCCTGCGGATTCTGCGGCGCGATGGCGGCAAGGCCCGCGAACCGCGTGGGATGCTTTGCGATGGCCTCGGCGAGCTGATCGTTGCTCGAGCGGGCGACGGCGACGGCCGTCGGCGAGTCGAAAATCTGCACACCCGGGCCAGTGAGCGAGAGGACCTGCAGGTCGATCCCGGTTGCATCCATGTCCTGGATGCGCCGATGATCCAGCCACTGCAGCTTCTCGATGATCGCCCGCGCCCGCTCGCTCGGGCTGTTGAGGTAGAAGCCCCACAGGCTCACGAAGCCGGGGTCGTCGAGGGTTCCCGCGGCGAGCAGCTTGCGGTACAGCATCAGCATCTCCGGCGTCGCGAAGGCCTCCTCGGTCGCAATCCGCTTGTAGGGCTTGCCGCTGCTCGGTTCGCTCGGTGACATGAATTCGCCTCGGGTAGTGCAGATGGCGCGCCGGCACCATCGAGTCTGCCAAAGTAAGCTACGGGGCGATCTCGCTCAAGTGCCGTGCGGGTGCCAGAATCGCCTCCGCCGCCCATGTGCTCGACATACCGAGGGTTCCACGATGACCGCCGATGAGCTCAGCGCGCTGCGCGCGCAGATCCAGCAGCTATCCGCCGAGATCGGCGCGCTCCAGGATGTGAACGCGATCCGCAAGGTGCAGCACGCGTACGGCTATTACCTCGACAAGTGCCTCTACGACGAAGTCGTGGACCTTTACTCGGACAGCGGGGAAGTGCACTTCATGGGCGGCGTGTTCCGCGGCAGGGCCGGCTTGCGCCGCCTGTACTGCGATCGTTTTCGCAACAACTTCACGCGGGGGCACAACGGCCCGATCTACGGCTTCCTGCTCGACCACCTGCAGCTGCAGGACATCGTTGATGTCGCCCCGGGGCGTGAGTCGGCGTCGGGCCGCTTCCGGTACTTCATGCAGGCCGGCGTCCACGAGACCAACAAGAACGCCCCGGCGACGCTCCCGAAACAGTGGTGGGAGGGCGGCGTGTACGAGAACCGGTACGTGCGGGAGAGCGGGATCTGGAAGCTCCAGGTCGTCAATTGCCACTGCCACTATCACGGGCTGTACGAGCAGGGCTGGGCCCACACGCCACCCAACTTCGTCCCCTCGTTCACGCGCACATACCCCGAGGATCCCCTGGGTCCGGATGCCCTGGAGAAGCCGCTCCCGCCGCTCTGGCCGGACACGGGCGTGACGCCCTTCCACTATGCGCATCCGGTGACGGGCAAGCCCTGGACCCCGGTGTGACGCCCGACCGCACAGTGGTCGGGCGTACTGCGAAAAATCCCGCGCTGCCTTGCACTCAGCGTCGATGTGAGCAATCTAGGTCGCCCGTGAGCGAGCCAGGCCCCCCCCGACCCGCCAGGGCGCAGGGCGCAGGGGCGTGAGGGCGGAGGGGCGCGAGGGCGCGCAGCTGAAGCAATGCGGAGGACGCGATGAGCCAGCCATTCCCGAACACGATGGATTTTTCCGGCTTCAATGCGCCGTCGCGCATCGAATGCGACGTCCACGATCTCGTGGTCGAGGGCAAGATTCCGGCCGAGCTGAACGGATCGTGGTACCAGACCGTGCCCGATCCGCAGTTTCCGCCCATGTTTGCCGACGACACGTATCTGAGCGGCGACGGCATGATGAGAATGCTGCGCTTCGAGAACGGCCACGTCGATCTGAAGCAGCGCTACATCCAATCGGAGCGCTTCAAGGAGGAGCGACGCGCCCGCCGGGCCCTGTACGGAAGGTACCGCAGCCCCTACACCGATGACCCCGGCGTGCGCGGCAAGTCGCGCGGGGTCTACAACACGACTCCGATCTTCCACGGCGGCAAGCTGCTTGCGCTGAAGGAAGACAACCGCGGGATGCAGATCCACCCGCGCACGCTCGAGACCCTGGGAGAGTGGGACTTCGGGGGGAAGCTGCGCAGCCAGACGATGACCGCGCATCCGCGCTTCGACCCGCTCAGTGGCGAGATGCTGTTCTTCGGCTACGAGGCGAGCGGCCTTGCAACCCGCGACGTCGCCTATCTGAAGGCGAACCGGGATGGAGAGCTCGTTCACGAGGAGTGGCTCCAGGTGCCGTATTGCTCGCTGATGCACGACTTTGTCGTGACCCAGGAGCACACGATTTTCCCCGTGTTCCCGATCACTGCGGATCTGGCGCGCCTCAAAGCGGGCGGCGCGCACTGGATCTGGGAGCCGACCAAGGAAACCTTCGTGGGCATCATGCCGCGCAACGGCAGCGTCAAGGAGCTGCGCTGGTTCCGCGGTCCACCGCGCTCTGCGTTTCACTACATGAACGCCTTCACCGAAGGCAATCGCGTTCACATGGACTTCGGCTGCGGCCGGATTGCGCCGTTCCCCTTCATCCGTGCCGCAACGGGGATCGAGGTCAAGCCGGAGGAGATGGCCGGCGCATTCGTGCGCTGGACCTTCGATCTGTCCAAGCCGGGCGACACGTACGAGGAGACGATACTCGGGCCAGGCGGCGACATGCCACGCGCGGCGGACAAGGACGCCATGCGCGACTACGAGATCGGCTACTACCAGACGTTCGATCCGACGCTGGGTCATCCGAACATAGCCGGCCCCGTCGGTCCCGGATTCAACACGATCCTGCGCCTCGAGGTGCGCTCCGGAAAGCTGAAGCGCTTCGTGCCGGATGGCGCCTCCACTGTGCAGGAGCACGTGCACATTCCTTCCAGTCAGCCCGGGCACGAGGGGTATCTCGGGTTCATCGTGGACCGGCATGCGGAGAGCCTGTCTGAGTTCTTCCTGCTGGAGGCTGAGCATCCGGACAAGGGGCCGATAGCCCGCATCAAGGTTCCGTTCCGGCTGCGCGTCGGCGTGCACGGCAACTGGGTTCCGGCCGCGGCACTGTAGGCCGGTCCGTGCCATGCAGCCGCAGTCACAGGCCCTGCAGCCGCATCTGGAGTATGTGTTTGAGCTGAACGGCGTGTTGGACCCGACGGTGGTGATCGGGGAGACGCCGCACGGCCTGAAGCGCATGGTGCCCATCACGGGCGGCTCGTTCGAGGGGAAGAGCTTGCGCGGCTCCGTCGTTGGCGGCGGTGCCGACTGGCAGGTGGTTCGGCCTGATGGCGTCATGGAGTTGCACGCCCTGTACATGCTGATGACCGACGACGGTGTCAGGATCCAGGTGGAGAACAACGGCTTGCGCCATGGGCCTGAGGCAGTCATGCAGCGGCTTGCGGCCGGCGACGCCGTCGATCCTGCTGAATACTACTTTCGCGCCGCGCCGCGGTTCTCGGCCCCAGCCGGCAAGTACGACTGGCTGAATCGGAGCCTGTTCCTTTGCACCGGCTCGCGGGCGCCACGGGGAATCCGCCTCTGGTTCTACCGCGTTGTCTGATTCGTTCGAGGAGATCAACTGTGTTGCGCACTGCGTATGCGGATCTGCGGCTGTTCATCGGCGGGGGTTGGGTGGCCGGCGAGGGCCGCCATCCCGAGCCGGTCATCAATCCTGCCACTGAAGAGGTGATCGGCCAGCTTCCCCACGCCTCAACGGCGGACCTGGACAGAGCTCTCGCGGCGGCGAGCGAGAGTTTCCCGCGATGGCGGGCGCTTGCGCCTCATGAGCGCGGCAAGATTCTGCGACGCGCAGCCGACCTCCTCAGAGAGCGCACGGAGCACATCGCGCGGCTCGCAACGCTGGAGGAGGGCAAGACCCTCGCTGAGACACGCTGGGAAGTCGGTCTTTCGGCGGATATTTTCGATTGGTATGCGGAAGAAGGTCGTCGCGCGTATGGCCGCGTGTTGCCGCAGCGCGCTTCCGGCGTACGCATGACGGTCATGAAGGAGCCGGTCGGTCCGGTTGCGGCGTTCGCGCCGTGGAATTTTCCGATCGGCAATCCCGCGCGCAAGATTGGCGCTGCGCTCGGTGCCGGCTGCCCGTGCATTCTCAAACCGGCCGAGGAGACGCCAGCATCGGCTCTCGAGGTGGCCCGAGCGCTGGTGGATGCAGGCTTGCCCAAGGGCGTGTTGTCCGTGGTGTTCGGAGTCCCCGCGCAGGTTTCGGCTCATCTGTTGCAATCGCCGATCATCCGTGCGATCTCCTTCACCGGCTCGACGGTCGTCGGCAAGCAGCTCATGAAGCTCGCCGCCGACGGCATGAAGCGAACGACGATGGAGCTCGGCGGCCACGCGCCCGTGCTGGTGTTCGATGACGTCGATGTGGACCAGGTGCTCGATCAGTCGATCGTCGCCAAGTTCCGCAACGCCGGCCAGATCTGCGTGTCCCCCACCCGCTTCTATGTGCACGAGAAGATCTACGAACGCTTCGTCAGCGGATTTACTGCGCGCGCCAAGGCACTGCGCGTCGGCGACGGCTTGAGCGACGCCTCGCAGATGGGACCGCTGGCGCATCCGCGGCGCGTGACCGCAATGGAGACTCTTCTCGGGGACGCAAAGTCCGCGGGGGCGCGCTTTCATCTCGGCGGTGCGCGGCTGGGCACGAAAGGATATTTCTGGGAGCCCACGGTCCTGTCCGACGTGCCCAATGGCGCCCGCATCATGAATGAGGAGCCCTTCGGCCCGGTCGCGATCCTGAATCCGTTCTCGCGTTTCGATGAGGTGATCGTGCAGGCGAATCGCCTGCCATATGGCCTGGCCGCCTACGCCTTCAGTGGATCGGCCCGCACCGTGAACCTGCTCGGCGAGCAGATCGAGGCAGGCATGATCGGCATCAACAGCTTCGGCATTTCCGTGCCGGAATCCCCGTTCGGCGGCGTGAAGGAAAGCGGCCACGGCTCGGAGGAGGGCATAGAGGGACTGGATGCCTGCCTCGTCACGAAGTTCGTCGCCGAATGGTGAGCGCGAGCTGGCCGCGTCAGCGGCCTGATTCATTGTGCTGGCGGTACTCGCGCGGGGTGGCACCGAAGCGCTCCCTGAATACGCGCCCGAAATGCGTCGGGCTGTTGAACCCATAGTCGAAAGCTATCGCGGTGACGGTGCGGCCACTCTGTGAAGGGATGGTGAGCGCGCGCGAACACTCCTCGAGGCGGCGCCTGAGGATGTAGCGCGCGACTGTCTCTGATTCCTGCGAGAACAGATGATGCAGGTAGCGCGGCGTCATCCTGCAGGCCTGGGCAACGCGCATCGGGGTGAGGTCCGGGTCCCCGAGGTGCGCCTCGATGAAGTTGACGATGCGGATGCGGTGCGCCATCGCGAGCGATGAGCGGTCCGGCTGGGCCTGCGGCAGACTCGTATAAGCGCTGGCGAGCAGATCGAGAATCGCGCGCGTGATCCGCGGCGCGGCACCGGGATCGAGCTCGTCGCGGCAGCAGTTCCAGAAGTTCTGCAGGAAATGCGACAGCAGGCCGCTCAGTCCCGAGCTGCCGGGCATCGGAATCGCCACTACGCTTTCCGGGCAGGCCACATGGCGCCGCAGCAAGGTCTCCGGAATGCCCACGACGAACATGCGGTTGGCTTTCTCGAAGCGGATCTCGTACGCGCGCGTCATGTCGCACAGCGTGAAGTCGCCGGGACCCAGGCGTGCCTCGCGGCCGTCCTGGCGGCTGACGCTCTCCCCTTCCAGCATCATGTGAACGAAGAACATCGCAGCCCGGGAGCGGGCAACGTGCGAGCGCGAGTGGCGCACGATCTGGGCGTCGGAATACACCTCGGCCAGGCTGATCTCCCCGAGCCGGGTGCGGGTGAGGCGGCCGGAGAAGTTCCTGAGGTCGGACGGGTCGGAAACGACGGGCGTGAACGAGGCGCAGGCGGTGTCGTTCCAGAATTCGATCTTGCGGCGCGGCTCGAGCCCCGCCGTCGAGAAGGTTTCAAGCTGAACCATGTCCGTGCCTCGCATCAGCACCGCTCATTTCAACTTGGGCTGCAGCATCGCGCAGGCGGGCCGCGCTGGCGCTTTTGTCATCGCCCCCACGGTTATATATCATAACTGTGTCCATTCGATGGTAAGGCAGCCCAAATCCCGCCGCAAGGGGCTTGGAGAGCGGCCGGCGGCCAACAGTTCCCGTCCTGCGATGAGCTGAGCTAAGCCAGTGAGCACGAACCCGAAGCGGCAGACGAGCAACAGGCAGCGGATGAGCAGTGCGCCACTACGGCCCGGCGTGCGTTACGGTCCGCTGACCGGCTATGTCGGCTATGCATTGCGCCGGGCGCAGCTCGCGACCGTCACCCGGTTCGTGGGCGCGCTGAAAGAGCTCGACCTGCGTCCCACGCAATTCGCCGTGCTCACGGTCATCAAGGAGAACCCGGGTGTCCGTCAGACCGAGGTCTGCACGGCGCTCGGCATCCAAAAGGCGAATTTCGTTCCGCTGCTCAACGAGCTGCAGCGTCGAGGCCTCGCGCTACGCAAGGTCGGCGTCGCCGACCGACGCTCCTCGGCGCTGCATCTCACGGTGCAGGGCGAGGCCCTTCTGCAGCATGCGCGGGAGCTGCACGACAGCTACGAGGCAGGGCTCGAGGCGCGCTTGGGAAGCCGGGGACGAGACCAGCTGCTCGGGCTGCTCAGCCGCCTGATCGAGGCCTGACCGTCGGGCCTGAAGCGTCCCGACCGCAGGTCACGCTCAAAGATCGGAGGGCGGAACGGCGACGACAGGCCGCGACCCGTTGCGAACCACTGCGGCATACGCCTGCGTGCGCGGCAGGATCCGCGCCGCGTAGAACGCCGCCGTCGAAACGATTCCACGCGCTTCCTCGGAATCGCCCTGCTCGAGCGACCGGGTCGCGGCGAGGGCCCACTGCCAGGCGCCACCGATGATGCCGAGCCAGGTGAGGAAGTCGTATGCGACTGCACCGATCAGCTCAGGGTCAGTCGCTGATCGGTCGGTGATCTGCGCGGCCGCGCTGCGCAGCGTCACGCAGCCGTCCAGGAGTCCCGAGCGCAGCCCCGCAAGCGGATGCGAGTCGGCATCGGGAAGCGCGCGCGCCGCCGTTTCGATATCCGCGAGCAACTCATGCAACGCCGCGCCCCGGTCCCGGACGATCTTGCGGCCGAGCAGGTCCTGCGCCTGGATGTAGTTGGTCCCCTCGAAGATCGGCCCGATGCGCGCGTCCCGGAACACCTGGGAGATCTCCGCATCGTCGATGTAACCGGATCCACCATGAATCTGCACGCCCAGGGAGGCGACTTCAACCGCAGTGTCCGAGACCCAGGCCTTGATCACGGGCGTGAGAAGATCCGCGCGCCGCGCTGCCGTGGTGCGCGCCTCTTCGGTCTTCGCGCCGTGCGCCACGTCAACCGTGGCGGCAGCGGTGTACGTCATGCAACGCGCGGCGTGCGTCAGGGCCTTCATCATCATGAGCATCCGGCGCACATCGGTGTGCTCGATGATCGGACGCTGAGCGCCTGCTGCATTGCGTCCCTGGAGGCGCTCGCGCGCGTGCTCACGGGCAAGCTGCAGTGCACGTTCGGAGAGACCGAGAGAGTGCATCCCGACTCCGATCCGCATGTGATTCATGATCGTGAACATGCACCCGAGACCGTCGTGGAGGCGACCGATCAGCCACCCTCGCGCACCCTCGCGCTCACCGATCGCCATCACGCAGGTGGGACTCGCCCGGATTCCCATCTTGTGCTCGATGGATACGGCATGGATGTCGTTGCTCACGAGCCGGCCGCTGGCGTCAGCGATCTTCTTCGGCACCAGGAACAGCGAGATTCCCTTCAGCCCGGCCGGCGCGTCCGGCGTGCGTGCCAGCACGAAGTGGATGATGTTGTCCGATAGGTCGTGATCGCCCCACGAGATATAGATCTTGCGGCCGAACAGCCGCCACGCGTCTGCATCCGGCTCGGCGCGCGTGCGCAGTGTCGAAAGATCGGATCCTGCCTGCGGCTCCGTGAGGCACATGGTCGTGGTCCATTCTCCGCTCGCGATGCGATGGGCGTATTCGTCGCGCAGGCTCGCAGAAGCGTGCACCCGCACAGCCTCGAGAGCGCCCACGGTCAGCTCCGGGCACATCGCGAACGCGATGTTGGCGCCGGCCCACATCTCGGAGACGGCGACCGCAACCAGTGCGGGCAAGCCCTGTCCTCCAAACTCGACCGGTGCGCCAAGCGAAGTCCAGCCATCGTCGCAGAAGCGGCGATACGCATCGGGAAACCCGGGAGGTGTCACAACTCCGTTTGCCTCGCAGCGCGAGCCGGAGCGGTCGCCGACCCTGTTCAGGGGTGAGAGGACCTCTGCCGCGAAGCGCGCCGCCGTCTCCAGAATCGGGGCGGTGAGCTCGGTCAGCACTTCCTCGTAGCCCTCGAGAGTGTCCGCCCCGGCCGCGTGCGCGGCCTGCATGATGGCGAGCCGCATCAGCCTCAGGGGTGCCTGGTAGGAATTTGCCATGAGCTCGCTTTCTGGCCGCGGGACCGCAGGGGCTGCGGCGCACGTGCAGTGTTCCGCTTTGGGTTATCCGGTTTGCGAATGAAGCATATTACGGAATTCGCATTGCGGGGTGGGTTCGTGGGGGCGGAGAATCGTGCGCAGCGTGCGGAGAATGCGCCATGTTCATGAAAAACTGTTGGCAGGTCGCAGCTTTCGGCCGCGAGATCGTCCCTGGGCGAATGCTCACGCGCAAGATCGTTGATCAGTCGCTGGTGCTGTTTCGCACATCGAACGGGCGCGTCGTGGCGCTCGAAGACCGCTGTCCGCATCGCTCCGCGCCGCTTTCGAAGGGGAAGCTCATCGGCGACACGTTGCGATGCGGCTATCACGGCATGCGGTACGACGCGACGGGAAAATGCGTGTTGATCCCCGGCCAGAACTTCATTCCGCCCAAGGCCCGCGCGCGTGTCTTTCCCATCGTAGAGCGCCACAAGCTGGCCTGGATCTGGATGGGAGACGAGGAGGGGGCCGATGCGGATGCGATTCCGGACGTGCACTGGATGGACAGCGCCGGCTGGATCGCGAGCGAGGGATACCATCGCATCGATGCCAACTACAAGCTGCTGAACGACAATCTCCTCGATCTGTCTCACGAGGCATTTGTCCACACGCATACCATCGGCAACGAGGCGGTCGCCGATGCTCCGGTCGAGGTCCAGGCGAGCGCCGGCTCGGTGTTCGTGACCAAGGAGATCGCGAGCTGCAATCCTCCTCCGCTGTACCAATACCTCGGCCGCGTGCCCGCGACGGCGAGCGTGCAGCGCTGGCAGCGGACCACGTACGTGCCTCCCGGCTACGTCGTCATCGACGTGGGCATTCAAGCGCTTGGCGACGTGCCCGGGTCGAACCGTGTGGAGGGAAGAGTCATCAACCTGACCACCCCCGAGACGGTCTCGACATCCCATTATTTCTGGGCCTTTGCGCGCAACTTCCGGCTGGAGGAGCCGGAGGTGACGGAATTCCTCCGCGATGGAGTGCGCAGCACCTTCGACGAGGACAAGGAGATGCTCGAGGCGCAGCAGAAAGTGCTCGGCGACGTCGACGTGGATCCGGCTTACCGGATCGTCGTGAAAGCCGATGCGGGCGCAGTCCAGGGCCGACGGTTGCTGGCCACCAAGGTCGCGGAGGAGGCGGCCGTCGCGGTGCAGTGATGCAGTGGCGCAGTCTTCAGGAGCAGAGCCATGCCAGAGATTCCCTTCGAGGTCGTCAGCCAGAGCCGCAGCTTCGGCGGCACCGTCGGCTTCTATCGCCACGAGGCGACGAGCACGGGGTGTCCGATGAAGTTCGCGGTGTTCGTGCCCCCGCAGGCGCAATCCGGCAGCGTCCCGGTGCTCTACTACCTCGCAGGGCTGACGTGCACGGAAGAGACTTTCATGATCAAGGCGGGCGCGCAGCGCGTCGCCGCCGAGCTGGGCATTGCGCTCGTCGCCCCGGATACCAGTCCGCGGGGCGTCAAGCTGCCCGGAGATAGTGACTCCTGGGATTTCGGGGTGGGCGCCGGATTCTACGTGGATGCGACCGTCGAGCCGTGGTCACGTCACTATCGGATGTACACCTACGTGACGCATGAGCTGCGTGCGCTGATCGAGTCGCGCTTCCCCGTCGATCAGGGGCGCAGCGGGATATTTGGTCATTCGATGGGTGGCCACGGCGCTCTGACCCTCGGCCTGCGCAATCCCGATATTTACCGGTCCGTTTCCGCGTTTGCGCCGATCGCGGCGCCGCGGACCTGTCCGTGGGGGCAAAAGGCGTTCACGGGCTATCTGGGGCCCGATGAGGGTCAGTGGAGCGAGCACGACGCAACGGATCTCGTGACACGCGTGCGCAACGCCGCGAAACGCCCGGCTATCCTCATCGATCAGGGCCTCAACGATCAATTCCTGGAACGGGAGCTGCACCCTGAGCTGTTCGCGGCGGCCTGCGCGAAAGTGGGATATCCGCTGAGCCTGCGCCGCCAGGCCGGGTACGATCATAGCTACTACTTCATCTCGACCTTCATCGAGGACCATCTGCGCCATCACGCCGGAATCCTCGCAGGAGGCACATAAGGAACCTTGGATGAACCTGTATTCGCCCCGCCCGACCCTGCCCCCGACCCTCGTCCCCGATGCACGCGCCAAGGGCTCAGTCGATAAAGCCGTTTTCAGGGCGGATCACGTCGGTAGCTTTCTACGCCCAAGGTACCTGCTCGATGCTCACGCACAGGCCGCCAAGGGCCTGATCGGCGCGGCAGAGCTGCGCGCGATCGAGGATCGCGCGATTGCAGACGTCGTGAAGCTTCAGGAAGACGTCGGGATGCAATCGATCACGGATGGCGAGCTGCGGCGCGAGTATTTCCACATCGATTTCCTGGCGCAGCTCGGCGGGGTCGAGACGGCCGTTCCTGTTGTGGTCACCGGTGCGGACGGCAAGGAGCATCTCTCCCCGCCCGTCATGAAGGTGACCGGCAAGGTCCGCCACGTGAAGGACATCCAGCTTGCGGACTTCCAGTACCTGCGCAGCGTCACGCAGCGCGTGCCCAAGGTCACCATTCCGTCGCCGACGATGCTGCATTTTCGTGGCGGCCGCGGGGGGATCAGCCGGGAGGCCTATCCGGATCTGGAGCAGTTCTACCAGGACGTCGCGGATGCGTACGCGGATGAGCTGCGGTCGCTGGCAGCCGCCGGCTGCACGAGCGTGCAGTTCGACGACACGAATCTGGCGTACCTGTGCGACGAGGGAATGCGGGAGGCCGCCCGCCAGCGCGGCGACGACCCCGATGAGCTGCCGCACCGTTACGCCCGGTTCGTCAACCTGCTGCTGGACCAGCGCCCGGCCGGTATGACCGCGGCGGTGCATCTGTGCCGGGGCAACTTCAAGAGCACCTGGGCCGCGCAGGGCGGCTATGAGCCCGTGGCCGAGGCGCTGCTCGCCGAGATGAACTTCGATTCGTACTTCCTGGAGTACGACGATGAGCGCAGCGGAGATTTCAGGCCGCTGCGGTTCCTGCCCAAAGGCAAGGTTGCCGTGCTCGGACTGATCACCACAAAGCTGGGCGCGCTGGAGAACAAGGACGGAGTGAAACGCCGTATCGAGGAGGCAGCGCGCTTTGCTCCGTTGGAGCAGCTCGCTCTGTCGCCGCAGTGCGGCTTCGCGAGCACGCTGCACGGCAACGAGATCGCCGTCGAGGCACAGGCGCGCAAGCTACGACTCGTCGTGGAGATCGCGCGCGAGGTCTGGGGAGACGATTGAGCCGGAGGCAGCGGCGTCGGCCATCGTGTTCGGCCGACGATTCTAGGTCTCGCGCGCGGCCTCGATGATGATGTCCCGCAGCCACGCATGACCCGGATCCGGCTCGTTGCGCTTGTGCCAGATCACCACTTCCCGCGTCTCCGGGGTGTCGAAGGGCAGGGGGAGAACCTTCACGGGCGCGAGCTTCTCGAGAGCCATCGCCAGATGCTCCGGCAGCGTGGCAATGAGCTCCGTGCCGGCGATCAACGAGGGGATTTCCAACAAGCCCTGGGTCGTCGCGCGTACGTCGATGTCCGCGTTCATCAGGCGCCGCACCAGCTCCTCGAGCGGAATCGTGTGCCCGCTCGGCCAGCCAAAAACATGCGGAAGCGCCAGGTACTGCGCCTCCGTGATCGTATCCTCCACGGTCGGATGATCGCGTGCGACCACGCACACCCATCTCACGGGCCGCAGATCGATGATCCGCAGAGTCTCCGGAAAGGAGCGCAGGCCGAACAGCCGCAAGCTGTTCAGACCCAGGTACAGGTCAGCGTCGCCGTACTCGAGCCGGGAAAGGGTGGCCTCGGAGAAGTGCTCGATGTGGCACTGGATGCCGGGTGCTTCGCGCGTCAGGCGGCGGAACACCTTCGGCATGACGCGCAGGATCGCGTCCGCCGACACGATCAGGGTGAACGTCCGCCGTACGGTCGCCGGATCGAAGGTCGGCTGCGTCCCCAGGGTGGCCTGAATCCGCAGCAACGCTTCGCGGACCGGCTCGACCAGGGACAGGCCGCGGGGAGTGAGCTCCATGTCCCGGCCGACCCTGACCAGAAGCTGGTCGTTGAAGTACTCCCGCAGCTTCTGCAGGGCGGCGCTCATGGCCGGCTGCGACACGAAGACGCGCTCGGAGGCGCGGGTGACGTTCTTCTCGTGCAGCAGCGCGTCCAGCGCGATGAGCAGGTTGAGGTCGAACCGGTTCAGTTGCATGGTGTCGAACGGGTATCCCGCGGCTGCACTATGGTAAATGCGCGGGACAGTGTCCCGGCAATCGAACAGCACGGCCTCCAAAGGCCCCGCCGTCCGCCGGCACAGCTCCCCGGCGGACCCAGCACGTATACTGGAGTCAAATAGTCCGGATTGAGAAAAGTGATTGGTTTCACCGGGTTCGGGGCCGTAACGTTTCCGGTTGCCTCATGAAGACATTACCTACTGCCAACGAGTCCGACACCGTCCGCCGCATCGTCGCGGACCTCAAGGGGCGCCCGGGACCGCTGCTGGAAGTGCTGCATGAGGTCCAGGCCGCGCTCGGCTACGTGCCGCCCGCCGTGATTCCGCTGGTCGCCGAGGGACTGAACCTGTCCCGCGCGGAAGTCCATGGTGTGGTTACGTTTTATCACTATTTCCGTACCACGCCGCCGGGCAAGCATACCGTGAGCCTGTGCCGGGCGGAGGCCTGCCAGTCCCTGGGGGCGGATGCCCTCGCCGAGCACGCCAAGCGCCGGCTCAGTGTGGATTTTCACGAAACCACCGCGGACGGGCAGTTTTCCCTCGAGCCCATCTACTGCTTCGGGAACTGCGCCTGCTCCCCTGCTGCGATGATCGACGGCCGGCTGTTCGGCCGCGTCACGCCTGAACGGTTCGACGGTCTCATTTCCGAGCGAGAGCGCAAGCAATGACCGCCACGGTTTACGTTCCGCGAGACGCCAGTGCCCTGTCGCTCGGGGCCGCCGAGGTCGCGGACGCCATCAGCAAGGAGGCCTCGGCGCGCGGCCTCGAGCTTAGGCTCGTTCGCAACGGGTCCCGCGGCCTGTACTGGCTGGAGCCGATGGTGGAGGTGGCTACAGCGGCCGGGAGAGTGGCCTACGGGCCCGTCACGCCAGCGGAGGTTCCAGGACTTTTCGCCGCCGGTTTCCTGACCGGGGGGGCGCACGCCCTGTCGCTCGGGCCCACGGCGTCGATCCCCTGGCTGGCAAGTCAGCAGCGCCTGACGTTCGCGCGCGTCGGCATCACCGATCCGGTCAGCGTCGCGGACTACGTGATCCATGACGGTTACCAGGGTCTGCGCCGGGCTCTTTCCATGAGCCCGGAAGCCATCGTACAGGCCATCACGGATTCCGGCCTGCGCGGTCGGGGCGGCGCCGCATTCCCGACCGGCATCAAGTGGAAGACGGTCCTGGATCAGCCGCCGCAGCAGAAATTCGTCACCTGCAATGCGGATGAGGGCGACTCCGGCACCTTCTCGGACCGCATGCTGATGGAAGGGGATCCCCTGACACTGATCGAGGGCATGACCATCGCGGGTGTTGCCGTCGGCGCGACGCAGGGATACATCTACCTGCGCGCCGAGTACCCGCATGCGTACCGGGCTCTCAACAGTGCAATCGCCGCCGCCTACCAGGCGCGCTATCTCGGCAGCGACGTCATGGGCAGCGGCAAGCGCTTCGATCTGGAGGTGCGGCTGGGCGCAGGCGCCTACATCTGCGGTGAAGAGACCTCCATGCTGGAGAGCCTCGAAGGCAAGCGCGGCGAGGTGCGCGTCCGTCCACCGCTGCCGGCGATCAAGGGGCTGTTCGGTCAACCGACGATCGTCAACAACGTCGTCACGCTGTCGACCGTGCCCACGATCCTGCATCGCGGTGCCGAGTTCTACAGGAACTTCGGCATGGGGAAGTCGCGCGGCACACTCCCGCTGCAGCTTGCGGGCAATATCAAGCGCGGCGGCCTCGTCGAGCGGGCGTTTGGTGTTACGTTACGAGAGCTCTTGTACGATTATGGCGGTGGGTCTGCGACGGGCAGGCCGATTCGAGCGGTGCAGGTGGGCGGCCCGCTGGGCGCGTACATCCCCGCCTCGCAGTTCGACACCGCCATCGACTACGAAGCGCTGACCGGAATCGGCGCTTTGTTGGGCCACGGCGGCATCGTCGTTTTCGACGATACCGTCGATATGGCCCGCATGGCCCGCTACGCCATGGAGTTCTGCGCGGTGGAGTCCTGCGGCAAGTGCACGCCCTGCCGCATCGGCTCAACTCGCGGAGTCGAGGTCATCGACCGCATCCTGGAAGGGGTGGATAGCGAGCGGAACGTGAAGCTGCTCGAGGACTTGTGCGAGACGATGCTGCAGGGTTCGCTGTGCGGACTGGGCGGCATGACGCCGTTCCCCGTGCAGAGCGCACTCAAGCA
>FTDY01001389.1_pt1 | contig 35106 bp, 31 predicted proteins | sample 1640031 | NCBI WGS metagenome assembly FTDY01 (sample SAMEA3914816, study PRJEB12502) | metagenome | biome: forest; material: soil | place: USA | collected 2011-09-16 | depth 0.3 m
AAGGGCGTCCGCTACCTCGAGTCGGACCTCGTCGATCCGCGCCTCGCGGCGGAGCCGATGGACCGCGAAACGCTGTCGCTCTACCAGAAGATGTTCAATTTCTCCGCGGAGGAGCGCGATGAGATCATCCGCGTGCTCGCGGAGGATGAGAGCGAGGCGGTCGGATCCATGGGCGACGACACGCCCATGCCCGTGCTGTCGCACAAAGTCCGCTCCCTGTACGACTACTTCCGGCAGCAGTTCGCGCAGGTGACGACCCCGCCGATCGACTCGCTGCGCGAGTCGATCGTCATGTCCCTGCAGACCCAGATCGGGCCCGAGTGCAACATCTTCGTGCCCGCGCCCGAGCATGCGCGCCAGATCGTGCTCGGCTCGCCCATCCTCTCGCAGCGCAAGCTGCGGCAGATCCTGGGGCTGAAGGAAGTCACGCACGAGTTCATCGACCTGCAGTACGAGGCCGCCGAGGGGCTCGAGGCTGCGATCCTGAGGATGTGCGCGCAAGCCGAGTCGGCGGCGGTACGCGCAGGCAAGCTGGTGCTGCTGCTGTCCGACCGCTACCTCGTAGACGGCAAGCTGCCGGCGCACGCGCTGCTCGTGACGGGCGCGGTTCACCACCACCTCGTGAAGAGCGGCCTGCGATGCAAGTGCAACCTGCTCATCGAGACCGGCACGGCGCGCGATCCGCATCATTTCGCCTGTCTCATCGGCTATGGAGCCACCGCTGTGTATCCCTACATGGCCTACCAGGTGCTCTTCGACATGATGCGCAAGGGGCGCGTGAAGCTCGACTTCGCCACCCGGCTCGAGCTCGGCCGCAGCTACCGCGCCGGTATACGCAAGGGCCTCTTCAAGATCATGTCGAAGATGGGCATCTCGACTATCGGCAGTTACCGCAGCTCGCAGCTCTTCGAGATCGTGGGCCTGTCGGACCGGATCGTCGATCTGTGCTTCGCGGGCACGGAAAGTCGGATCCAGGGCGCGGACTTCACGGACCTGGAGTCGGATCTGAAGCAACTTGCCGCGCGGGCGTGGAGTGCACGCGAGCCGATCGACCAAGGCGGCCTCCTCAAGTACATGCACGGCGGCGAATACCACATGTACAACCCGGATGTGATCGCGGCGCTGCAGGCTGCGGTGGTCTCGGGCGACTATGCGCACTACCAGATGTTCGCGCAGCTCGTGAACGACCGGCCGCCGTCGACGCTACGCGATCTGCTGGGACTGCGGCGTTCGGCACAGCCAATTCCGATCGAGGAAGTAGAGCCTGTCGAGGCGATCCTCGCTCGCTTCGACAGCGCGGGGATGTCGCTGGGGGCGCTTTCCCCGGAAGCCCATGAAGCGCTGGCAATCGCGATGAATCGGCTCGGCGCGCGCTCGAACTCGGGGGAGGGCGGGGAGGATCCGGCGCGCTACCGGACCGAGAAGAACTCCAAGATCAAGCAGGTGGCCTCGGGACGGTTCGGGGTGACGCCGGAGTACCTGATCAACGCCGAGGTACTGCAGATCAAGATCGCCCAGGGAGCCAAGCCGGGCGAGGGTGGGCAGCTCCCCGGGCACAAGGTGAACGACATGATCGCCTCCCTGCGCTTCGCGCGGCCGGGGGTCGGCCTGATCTCGCCTCCGCCGCATCACGACATCTATTCGATCGAGGATCTCGCGCAGCTCATCTTCGATCTCAAGCAAGTCAACCCGGGCGCGCTGGTCTCCGTCAAGCTGGTCGCGGAGCCGGGAGTCGGAACGGTGGCCGCGGGCGTCGCCAAGGCCTACGCGGACCTGATCACCATCTCGGGATACGACGGCGGTACAGGCGCCAGTCCGCTGTCATCCATCAAGTACGCCGGCACCCCCTGGGAACTGGGGCTGGCGGAGACGCATCAGACGCTGCGCGCGAACGATCTGCGGCATCGCGTGCGCCTGCAGACCGACGGCGGGCTGAAGACCGGCCTCGATGTCGTCAAGGCTGCGCTGATCGGAGCCGAAAGCTTCGGCTTCGGGACGGCACCGATGGTCGCCCTGGGCTGCAAGTACCTGCGCATCTGCCACTTGAACAACTGCGCCACGGGAGTTGCGACCCAGCACAGCGTGCTGCGCGCGAAGTTCTTCATCGGCCTGCCCGAGATGGTCGTGAACTACTTCCTGTTCGTCGCGCGCGAGGTCCGCGAGATTCTCGCGTCGCTCGGCGTGCGGCGCCTGGAGGACCTCATCGGCCGCACCGGGCATCTGGAAGTGCTGGCGGGACGTACCGCCAGGCAGCGCAAGCTCGATCTGCGGCCGATCCTGTCCGACGCCGGCCTGGCGGCCGACGTGCCGCAGTTCTGCGTGGCCCCTTCGAACGCGCCGTTCGACAAGGGCGAGCTCGCTGAACGGATGGTCGCCGAGATGCTCCCGGCCATTCAGGGCAAGAGCGGCGGCGAATGGAGCTACGCCGTCCAGAACTTCAACCGCTCGATCGGCGCGCGCATCTCGGGCGAGATCGCCAGGCGTTGGGGGAACTACGGGATGGAGGATTCCCCTCTCACGGTGCGCCTGGCCGGGAACGTCGGTCAGAGCTTCGGGGTCTGGAACGCCGGCGGCCTCCACATGTATCTGGAGGGCGACGCCAACGACTATGTCGGCAAGGGAATGGCCGCAGGCAAACTGGTTCTGCGGCATTCGCGCCAGGCGCGCTTCGTGGCGAAGAGCACCATTATCATGGGCAATACCTGCCTCTACGGCGCCACGGGTGGCCAGATCTTCGCGGCAGGCGTCGCCGGCGAGCGCTTTGCGGTGCGCAACTCCGGCGCGCTCGCCGTCATCGAGGGAGCGGGCGACCATTGCTGCGAGTACATGACGGGAGGCGTCGTCTGTGTTCTCGGGCGCACGGGTGTCAACTTCGGCGCGGGGTTCACCGGAGGCTTTGCGTACGTGCTCGACCTGGAGCGCGATTTCGTGGACCGCTACAACCATGAGCTCATCGACATCAGCCGCATCCACGCCGAGTCGATGCAGTCGCATCTGCAGCACCTGGAGAGCCTGCTCGGGCAGCACGTGACGGAGACCGGCAGCGTCTGGGCCGAGGAGATCGTCAACGACCTGCGCTCCTACATCGGCAAATTCTGGGTGGTGAAACCGAAAGCGGCCTCGATCGACTCGCTGATCGAGAACCTGCGCCGCGCGGCATGAGGCTGGAAGAGAATGGCTGACAAGAACCTGCAATTCCTGGACATACCGCGCACCGACCCGGTGAAGATCCCCGTGGAGGCGCGAGTCACGCATTTCCGCGAGATCTACGCGCAGTTCGATGCGCCGGGCGCCGCGCAGCAGGCGGGCCGCTGCCTGTCCTGCGGCAACCCGTTCTGCGAGTGGAAGTGCCCGGTGCACAACTTCATCCCCAACTGGCTGAAGCTCATCCAGGAAGGCAACCTGTTCGAGGCGGCGGAGCTGTCGCACAAGACCAACTCGCTGCCGGAAGTGTGTGGAAGGATCTGTCCGCAGGACCGGCTGTGCGAGGGCGCGTGCACACTCAACGACGGCCTGGGCGCCGTGACCATCGGCTCGATCGAGAAGTACATCACCGATGAGGCCTTCAGGCTCGGCTGGACGCCCGACATGTCGAACGTGCGGCCGACCGGCAAGCGCGTTGCGGTGATCGGGGCTGGCCCGGCGGGTCTGGGCTGCGCGGACATTCTCGTGCGCAACGGCGTCACCCCGGTGGTGTTCGACCGCTATCCGCGCATCGGCGGCCTGATCAGCTTCGGCATCCCGCCCTTCAAGCTCGAGAAGGCGGTGATGGAGAAGCGCCGCGAAGTGATGGAGGCCATGGGCGTCGAGTTTCGTCTGGGCGTGGAGGTGGGCTCCGACCTGCCGTTCGAGCGGCTCGCAGAGGAGTACGACGCCGTGTTTCTCGGCATGGGGACATACAAGTACGTGAAGGGCGGCTTCCCGGGCGAGGATCTCCCCGGAGTCTACGAGGCGCTGCCGTACCTGATTTCCAACATCCAGCATGAGCTGGGCCTGCCCGGAGGCGCGGAGGGTTTCCTCAGCATGCGCGGCAAGCGTGTGGTCGTGCTCGGCGGCGGCGACACCGGCATGGACTGCAACCGCACCGCGATCCGGCAGGCAGCTGAATCCGTCACCTGCACTTACCGCCGGGACGAGCTGAACATGCCCGGCTCGCGCCGCGACTACAAGAACAGCAAGGAGGAGGGCGTGGTGTTCCTCTTCAACGCGCAGCCGATCGAGATCGTTGGATCGGATGCCGTTGAGGGCGTGAAGCTGATTCAAACACGGCTCGGCGCCCCGGATGCGCGTGGACGGCGGGTTCCGGAGCCCATTCCCGGCTCGGAGCAGGTGTTGGCGGCGGATGCCGTGATCATCGCGTTCGGCTTTCTTCCGAGTCCGCCGCAGTGGTTCGAACAGCATGGCATCCGTGTGCACGCCAACGGGCGGGTGCGCGTCTCAGCCGCGCAGGAGAGGCCCTTCCAGACCACGAACCCGAAGGTGTTCGCGGGCGGGGACATGGTGCGCGGGTCGGATCTCGTCGTCACCGCGGTGTTCGAGGGGCGCGAGGCTGCGAGCGGAATTCTCAGGCAGCTGGGAGTCGGCTGACGAAGTCTGCGCGCTGGGCGCCAGCGGCTTGCCGGCTCGATGAGCCGCAGGCCAAAAAAACCCCGCCAAAGAGGCGGGGTGTATGTGTCGTCCCATCGACGACCCGGTAGATCGCTGTCAGCTCCGAACCGGGCGCGGGCAAAAGTGAGATCCGAAAATCGCCCTTCAGTGCGCACCGACGGGTCGCGTGATCACGAGCATCTATTGGCTTGCGGCTGAAACGTTGGAGCGGTTCAAGCGCTCCGGCCGAAAATGTAAGGCCCGCGTGTCATTCCACGCCGTTCCCGTTCCTGACAACCCCAGTAAGTTAGCGGCTGTCGTTACCCGTGCCCGCATCGGTCTTCCGAGTTTCTTTCGTTATGTCTCCCGCTTGTGAGCCTGCCGCATCAACTGCAGCAGGCAGCGTAACCCCACGTTCTCAAGCAATTCGAGTGCCAAGCTACCGGTTCTCAATCAAAACGGGCGCTTGCAGAGCAATAGTGTACAGGTTGTGTGACAAATTGTACTCGTTCCAGAAAAAAGATCCTTGTCGTAATTTGCACACAGTCCGGTCCTGGCGGGGGTCGCTCAAGGATAATTTCCTGTCGTGCCCGAAGCTTGCCCTCCCGTAGGGACAGCGGCAGCGGCGCCATGCGCTTGAGCGGTGGCTTGTGAGCCTTGCACGGTCGGCGAGTGACCAACCCCGCATTTCCGGTGTTTCAGCGTGGCAGAGTCACGGCGAAACTCGCGCCCGTGTCCCCGGGCAGGTTTGCCGCGCTCGCCGAGCCGCCGTGAAATTCGGCGATCAGGCGCACTATGTATAAACCGAGCCCGAAGTGAGGCCGGCTATCGCGATCGGTGCGGGATTGCCACAGTGACTCGAACAGGCGGCGGCGGGTCTCCGCCGCCAGCGGCGGACCTGGATTGGCGACCTCCAGGATCACGCAGCCCGGTTCCGTGCGCAGGCTGACGGTGATGAGGGCGCCCGGCGCGCTGAAATCCACCGCATTGTCGATGAGCTTGTCGAGCATCTGCACGATCAGGTCGGGCGCTCCGGCGATCTCGACGGGCTCGCTGGGTACCTGCGCTACGAAATGGCGCTGCGGAAACGCGTTGCCGTACGATCCGACCGCGGAAGACACGACGGCCACGAGGTCAAACCGGCTGCGCTCGGCGCCCGCAATGGCCTCCTCCACGCGCGTCGCTGCGCCCATGGCCACCAGGATGGCGCTCAAGCGCTCGCTGCCCTGCCGGGCGCGATCCAGATAGACCTGCGCGCCGGGGAGATTCCCTCGGATTCCAGGTTCTCGAGGGAGGAGCGCACGATGGTGAGCGGTGTGCGGATCTCGTGGGCGAGCTTTCCCGCCAGCGTGCGCAGATAGCCGGTGTACTCGTTCAAGCGCCCGAGCAATGTGGAGAATCCGCGCGCCACGTCTCCAAGCTCATCCGGAGCGCCGGTCTCGGGAAAGGTGGTGACCAGGCCCTCGCGGGTCAGCGCGGACTCGCTCGCGCTGCGCAGCCTGGACAGCCGCAAAGCCAACCGTGCGGCGAATATGAACATCAGAACGACTGCCACGATCGTCGTGACCAGCGTGAAATTGAGCATCCGCGTCAAGGCCCGGTCGCGCAGCGTCAACCAGCGGTCGCCGGTCTGCGTCACGCTCAGGATCCCGAGCATTGCCTGGCGCTTGCGGTCGAGAATGGTTGCGGACGCCTCGATCGTGCGGCGTGCGTGCGGATCATCGACGAAGCGGCGGTACAGACGCGCGAGGATCCCGGATGTCGGGCCCAGCTCCGCGGACGGTGCGAGCGAATCGGCCTGTGCCAGCGCCCGCCCGCCGGGCGCCTGCACGGCAACGCGCAGTCCGGGCTGCAGGAACTGCACGAGATATGCCGTGAGATCCGGCGATGCCGCGATCAGCCGCCCCTGCGTGTGAAGGTCGTCGGTGCTGAGCATTCCATAGCTCATCGGTAGCGCTCCGCGCGCGTCGCGATCGTCGATCAATACGCCAAACCGGTCGCCGAGCATCGAGAGCGGCACGCGCAGCTCGACCCGGTAGCCGTCCGGGCTCGGTTGCCAGGCTCCATTGATGCGCGGCTCGCTGACAGCCGTCTGCTGATGGTATTCGCCGGTCTCGATGCGGCGCGCGGTCACGGAGCCCGGTCCGGTCGCTGCAATGAAGACCTGGTGCTCAGCTGCGTCGGGCGCGCGGAAGCCCAGCCAGATCCGGTCGCCGATCGCATTCGAATCGAGGGGATTCGCGCCGGGCGCATCGAACACCAGGCGGTCGTCGCGCACGTCGAGCAGCACGTAGAGCATCCGTTCGAACACGCCGGTGAGAATCCCGAAGCGATTGCCGCCATGCTCGTAGTAACGCCAGGCCGTCTTGTCCTGCGGCCACTCATCGGGGTAGCCGTCGAGGAAGGGTTGGGTCGCGAGCACGACGGGCTGCAGATCGAAGGGCCCGGTCGCCGCAGGATCCGGTGCGGCCGGGTCGCGGTACAGCAGATCGCTGCGGCCCTGCAGGGACGACGCGATGGACTGCGCGACCGCACCGAGGGAGTCCTGCTCGCCTTCACGCAGCGCCGACTCCATCTCGCGCGCGTACCGCGTTCCCTCCCAAGGCAACACGAGAGTCGCCAGACCGAGCAGCAGCAGCTTGAGGCGCAGCGACACGAGCCCGCTATGACGGGCGCTGAGTGGGCCGAGCCGCCGCGGTCAATCGACCCATCGGTAGCCCATGCCGTACACAGTCTGCACCGCGTCGAACTCAGGATCGATGAGCTGGAATTTGCGCCGGATGCGCTTCACGTGCGAGGTGATCGTGTTGTCGTCGAGCACCACGTTGGCCGCGTCCATCAGCTGCTGGCGATTCTTCACGTGTCCGGGGTGGCGGGCGAGCGCGTAGACGATCCAGAACTCGGTGAGCGACAGCAGCACAACCTGCCCTTCCCACTCGACCTGCATCCGCTCCGAGTCGAGCGTCAGCGGGCCGCGCTTGACGATCTGGCTGGCCTCATGCGGCTTGCGCAGGGCATCGACCCTGCGAAACAAGGCATTCACGCGCGCGAGCAGATGCGCGAGGCTCAAGTCCTTGGTCAGGAAATCATCGGCTCCCAGCCGCAATCCCGACACCGCATCGAGCTCCGAGTCGCGCGCCGTGAGGAAGATGATCGGCAGCTCCGCAGAGAGTGAACGCAACTGCCGGCACAACTCGAAGCCGCCTTCCGGCTCGTCCTCGAGGGAGATGTCGATGACCGCCAGGTCCGGCAAACGCGCGGCAAAAGCCGCCATCGCTTGCGCACGGTCTGCGTACGTGCGCACGGTGTAGCCCTCGCGCGCGAAAGCCGCAGCGTAGTTGTCTCGAATGGCGGGCTCGTCTTCGACGATGGCAACGAGGCGTTTCATGGCCTTCAGGCTACAGGCTGGCGGGACGAGGTTAAAGCACGCCGCGCCGAAATGTGACCGCCGCAGTCAGCCAACGAGGCGGCCGAGGCGGGCAGCCGAAAGGGCGCCGCCATCTTTCGTCATAATTCTTGCGCGCCGCGCCACTTTGCGGCCCCGGGCGACAGGGGTCTGTTGAGGCGAAATGCACCCGTACACCGTAAACGGGAGAAGGACCGTGACATCCCCCTCGTCTTCCTGGTCGCATACCCCTTGCGTAGAACCGCGCGGGCAGGCCCGGACGGCTCTGCAGCGCGACACCCTGTTCAACTGGCTGGCGCTGCTGGTGCTGTTGGCGTTGGGGTTTGCCGGGAGCTAGAACGCGCTGATGCCGGTGAGCTCGCGCCCGATCGAAAGCTGGTGGATGGTCTCAGTGCCCTCGTAGGTGATGACGCTTTCGAGGTTCAGCATGTGGCGCATCGGCACATACTCGACGCTGATGCCGGCTCCGCCCAGCATGTCGCGGCAGTCGCGCGCGACGTCCAGTGCCATGCGGCAATTGTTCCACTTCGCCAGTGACACGTGAGCGGGCTGCATGTCGCCCTGGTCCTTGAGCCGGCCGAGCTGCAGCGCCAGCAGTTGTGCGGTCGTGATGCGCCGGGACATCTCCGCCAGCCGGATCTGGATGGCCTGGTTCTGCGCCAGCGGCCGGTCGAACAGGATCCGCGTCCCCGTGTAGTCCAGCAGTTGCGCCAGGCAGGCCTGCGCTGCGCCGATGACTCCCCAGGCGATGCCGTAGCGCGCCTGCGTCAGGCAGGACAGCGGACCCTTCAGGCCCACCACTCCCGGCAAAACGTTCTCCTCGGGGACGACGACGTCGTCGAAGAACAGGGCCGAGGTGACCGAGGCGCGCAGTGAGAACTTTCTCTCGATCTGCGGCGCCGAGAATCCCGGCGTGCCCTTGTCGATCAGAAAGCCGCGGATGCCCGCATCCGTCGCCGCCCAGACGACGGCGACGTCGGCGATGGCCCCATTCGTGATCCACATCTTCGAGCCGTTGAGCACCCAGTCCCGGCCGCGCTTGCGGGCATGGGTCTTCATGTTCGCGGGATCGGATCCACCGTGCGGCTCGGTCAATCCAAAGCAGCCGATGAGCTCGCCGCGCGCCATGGGCGGCAGGTACTTCTGTTTCTGCTCTTCGGAGCCGAAGGCGTAGATCGGGTACATGCACAGGGATGACTGCACGGAGACGAAGCTTCTCAGGCCCGAGTCCCCGCGCTCGATCTCCTGACAGATCAGGCCGTAGGAAACCGCGTTCAGCCCGGCGCAGCCGTACCCCTCGAGCGAGGATCCGAGCAGACCGAGCGAGGCGATCTCGGGAATGAGCTCACCGGGGAAGCGGTGCTCCTCGAAGCACTTCTGGATGATCGGCAGCACCTTCTCATCGACGAAGCGACCGACGGAGCTCTGCACCAGCCGCTCCTCTTCGGTGAGGCTGTGGCGTATGCCGAACAGATCCAGCGGATCCAGCGTACGGGTCGAACTCTTGGCCACGAAAATACCTCCCTCACTCCCGGACGATGACCGCGACCTTGCCGATCGTGCGTCCGGATTCGATCTGTCGGTGGCCTGCGGCAATGTCCGCGAGCGCTACCCGCGCACTGATGTGCGGGCGCAGGAGGCCGGCGTCGACGAGGCGGCGATCCCCGACAGGATCCGGCCCGGACGCTCCGGCTCGAGCTCATGGGCCGTCGGGACTCCCATGAACTCGTAGTGGATCGTCACGTTGCGGTGCAGGAGCCCGCGGCTGCGGTCGCCGGTGTTGGATCCGAGGATCGTCACGATCTGCGCATTGATCGCAGCGCAGTCGAGGCTCTTCGCGAATACCTCGCCGCCCACGGTGTCCAGGATCACAGGAGCGCCTTTTCCATCGGTGAGCTCGCGGACGCGCTGCGCGAAATCCACCTTCTGGTAGTCGATGACCTCGTCGGCCTTGAGCTCGTTGCGGCAGAACGCGATGGAAGCCTCGCGGCTCGCGGTTGTGAGGACCCGGCAGCCATGCAGCTTCGCGAGCTGCACGGCAATGTGGCCGACTCCGCCTGCGCCTGCGTGAATGAGCACGGTCTGGCCGGGTTCTATGCGCGCGCGCAGGTGAAGCGCTTCCCAGGCGGTCTGGCTCACCAGCGGGAGCGATGCCGCCGTAGCGTGGTCCACCGACACGGGCTTGCGCGCCGCGCTGCGAGCATCGAGCGCAACGTATTCGGCATTGGCGCCGTCGCGAAACAGATTGGGTGCCGCAAACAGCTCATCGCCGGCCTTCCATTGGGTGGCTCGCGGTCCGCAGCGCACCACGACCCCGCTCACGTCGTAGCCCAGGATCAAGGGCAGCGCCCGCGGCGCGCTGCTGCTCGCGCGTACCTTGGTGTCCACAGGGTTTACCGAGGTCGCGTGCACCTGCACGAGCACGTCGGTGTCCCGAAGTACCGGTTCCGGCCGGTCCTCGATTTGCAGGACCTCAGGTCCCCCGAAAGAATGAATGACCGCGGCTCGCATGCCGCCATTGTATAGGTTGCCCCAGCGGACGCGGAACGCGATCATTCGCCAGCTGCTGCGTCGATCCTTCAGCGGCACCAGAGGAACCGCCAGCGCCATGAAGATTCCGGAGATCCTGATCATCGAGACGGTGCATCAGCCCGGGAGCCTCGCGAAGGTGCTCCAGGTGGTGGCCGAGGCGGGGCTGGCGATCGAGCACCTCACCGCGCTGCGGCGCGATCAGGGCAGGACGGTGTGGGAGCTGACGCTCGAGATGGACGAAGAGGCGGATCGCAGCCTCTATGACCGGATTGCGCAGTTGCCCACGGCGCGCTTCCTGGGCAAGTCGGATCGGGTGTTCAATCGTCATCGTGGCGGCAAGATCCACACCGTCGCCAGCATCCCCATCAATACGCAACAGGTTCTGCGGGACATCTACACTCCCGGCGTGGCGCGCGTCTGCCTGGCCATCCAGAAGGATCCGGCCGCGGTGCGGGATTTCACGAGCATCGGCAAGACCGTCGCGATCATCACCAACGGGACCGCCGTCCTGGGCCTTGGCAACATCGGGCCTCTGGCGGGACTGCCCGTCATGGAAGGCAAGGCGGCGCTGTTCGCGGATCTCGTCGGCATCAACGGCGTGCCGATTCTCATCAGGGAGACCCATGTCGAGCGCGTCGTCGAGGCGGTCGCGGCCATCGAGATGTCCTTCGGCGCGATTCAGCTGGAGGACTTCGCGGCTCCGGAGTGCTTCGAGATCGAGCGGCAATTGCAGGAGCGGTTGAGCAAGCCCGTGCTGCATGACGACCAGCACGGCACGGCGGTGGTGGCCCTTGCCGCTCTCATCAACGCGGCGCGCTACGCCGGCCGCAATCTGCGCGAAAGCACTATCGGTCAGATCGGTCTGGGGGCGGCAGGCACCGGGATCGTGCGGATGCTGCGAGCGTACGGTGTCGGCCGGATGCTGGGAGCGGACCGAAGCGCCGATGCCGTCGCGCGTCTCGAAGCTCTCGGTGGAGAAGGCGGAACGATCGAGTCGATCATGGCGCGCTCCGACATCGTGATTGCCACGACGGGCGTGAAGGGACTCATTCGCCCCGAGTGGGTGCGGCCGGGCCAGGTGATTCTCGCGCTGTCCAATCCCGATCCTGAGATCGAGCCGCTGGCGGCGCGCGAGCGGGGCGCGGCCTTTGCCGCCGACGGCAAGGGAATCAACAATGTGCTCGCCTTCCCTGGGCTCTTCAAAGGCGCGCTGGACGCCCGCGCGAATCGATTTACCGACGTGATGCTGATGGCGGCGGCCGATGCGATCGCGCAACTGGCTCGAGACGATGAGCTCGTGCCGGATCCACTCGACAAGAGCGTGCACGAGCGCGTTGCGGCCGCCGTGCAGGCAGCGGCCGCAACGCCAGGTTAGCTTCAGGCTGTGGCTTCCCCGCTTGTCATGAAGCCGCGCAGCTTGCCCAGCGCATTCGACTCGATCTGCCGGATGCGCTCGGCCGACACGCCGTACTTGTCGGCTAGCTCGTGCAGCGTCGCCTTGTCGTCGGTCATCCAGCGGCGCTGCAGGATGTCGCGGCTGCGCTCATCCAGATTTCCGAGCGCACCGTGCAGCCGGTCGGACGAGTCGGCTTCCCATTCGGCGCTTTCGACGCTGTCCGCCGGATCGGAGTCGGGCGACGGCAGGTAGGCCGCCGGACTGTAGACTTCCTCGTCGTCCGATTCCGGCGTCGGGTCGAACGACAGGTCGCGCGCCGCCAGGCGCTTCTCCATCTCCGTCACTTCGCCCACGGTGACGCCCAGATCGCGCGCCACGGCCGCCGTCTCTTCAGCCGACAGCCAGGTGAGGTTCTTCTTCAGCCTGCGAAGGTTGAAGAACAGCTTGCGCTGGGCCTTGGTCGTGGCGATCTTCACCAGGCGCCAGTTGCGCAGCACGTATTCGTGGATCTCGGCGCGGATCCAGTGCACGGCAAAGGACACGAGCCGCACGTTCATGCTCGGGTCGAATCGCTTGACCGCCTTCATGAGGCCGACGTTGCCTTCCTGGATGAGGTCGCCGACAGGCAGTCCGTAGCCGCCATAGCCTCGCGCGATGTGCACCACGAAACGCAGGTGCGACAGCACGAGATGCCGGGCGGCGCTCAGGTCGTTGTCCCGGCGAAAACGGTCTGCGAGCGCGCGCTCCTCCTCGCGGGTCAGCACGGGAATGTGGCTGACTCGCTCAAGATAGGCGTCAAGGCTGCCGACCGCGCCCGTGAGGGCGAGGTCACCGTTGCGGGCGACGAGGGCGGTAGTTCCGGTCATCGGGTCTCCTCGAGGTTTGGAAGGCATTCTAGCACTCGTGTCAATAGAGTGCTAAAGGGCACGGGTAGTTCCGTCTCTGGGCGCTCATTTTTCCTTGCCGAAACAAAAGCTTAAGCTCCTCCGGCGCGGCCGGCTCGTGTACACTGGCTGCCTCCGGGCGGAACCGAAACGGGCCGAGGGCCCGACGGGTTCCGTGCGGACCCGAGGAGCGCATCGTGGACCCTCATGCTCTGCTGCTGGCGCGCCTGCAATTCGCGTTCACCATCAGCTTCCACATCATCTTCCCGGCCTTCTCGATCGGCCTGTCCGCCTTCATTGCCACGCTGCTCGTACTCTGGCGCCGCACGGGACTCGCGCACTACCACCGGCTGGCGCGGTTCTGGACCAAGATCTTCGCCGTATCCTTCGCCATGGGAGTGGTTTCCGGTATCCCCCTTTCGTATGAGTTCGGTACCAACTGGAGCCGCTTTTCCGTCGTGGTCGGGAATGTGCTGGGACCGCTGATCGGCTACGAAGTTCTGACGGCGTTCTTCCTCGAGGCGAGCTTCCTGGGGGTCATGCTCTTCGGCTGGCGCCGGGTCGCGCCCTGGCTGCACGTGACGGCCGCCATCCTGGTCGCGCTCGGGACGGCCATTTCCGGCTTCTGGATCCTTTCCGCGAACAGCTGGATGCACACGCCCGCAGGCTTCGAGATCCGCAACGGCATCGCCTTCCCGGTCGACTGGGTCGCGGTGATCTTCAATCCCAGCTTCCCGTTCCGCTTCGCCCACATGATGACGGCGGCCTACCTGACCACTTCCGTCGTGGTGCTCGCCGCGGGCGCCCGCTATCTGCTCGCGGGCAAGTTCGAGCAGGAGGCGCGGACCATGCTGCACATGGGCATCGGCATGGTTGCGGTTCTGGGACCGGTCCAGCTCCTGCTGGGGGATATGCATGGCCTGAACACGCTGCATCATCAACCCATCAAGATCGCGGCCATCGAGGCGCACTGGGAAGACAAGGGACCCGCGGACCTGGTGCTGTTTGCGCTGCCGGATGAGCAGCACGGCAGGAACCGGGCAGAGATCGCGATACCGAGGCTCGGCAGCCTCATTCTCACGCACGATTGGAACGGACGCTTCGTTGGCCTCAACGATGTGCCGCGCGCCGATCGTCCGCCGGTGACCTCGGTGTTCTTCGCTTTCCGGCTGATGGTAGGGATTGGGGTCATCCTGATTACGCTTGGGCTCACCGGCGCGGTGCTGTGGTGGCGCAGGCGCCTGTTTGGCGCCCGCTGGTACCTGCGCCTGGCGCAATTCGCCTGGCCGGTCGGTTTCATTGCGATCCTGGCCGGATGGCTCACCACCGAGAGCGGGAGGCAGCCGTACATCGCCTACGGCATTCTCCGCACCGATCATGCCAGCTCGCCCGTGGCGGCCGCGACGGTTGCCACCTCACTTGCCGCCTTCGTGTTGGTTTACACCGTGGTGTTCTCGATCGGGATCTACTACATCCGCGGCCTCATCGCCAAGGGCCCCGAGGGAGCGGCGCTCGACCCGGTGCCGCTGCCGGGAGGCCTGCCCAATCGTCCGTTGTCGCTGGCGGATGGGCGACCGGCACACTCCGAAGGCGGGGGATCAGGCGCATGAATCCATCGGGCCTGGCAGGTGCGGCGTACTGGCTGCCGGTCATCATGGCCGCCGTGATCGGCGTGGCCGTGGCGATGTACGTCGTCATGGATGGGTTCGACCTGGGAGTGGGCATCCTGTTTCCGTTCTTCCCCCAGGAAAGCCAGCGCGATCAGATGATGAACTCCGTCGCTCCCTTCTGGGACGGGAACGAGACCTGGCTGGTCCTCGGCGGCACCGGGCTGTTCGTCGGGTTCCCGCTTGCGTACTCCATCATTGCGCCCGCTCTTTACGTGCCGCTCTTCACGATGCTGCTGGCGCTGGTGCTGCGCGGCGTTGCATTCGAGTTCCGCTGGATCGCGAAGCCTCACCACGAGAAATGGGACGTGGCATTTGCCGCAGGCTCGACCATAGCCGCGTTCTCGCAGGGGGTCATGGTCGGCGGCCTGCTGACGGGGATCAAGGTCGCGCAGGGACAGTTCAGCGGCTCGGCCTTCGACTGGCTCACGCCGTTCAGCCTGATGTGCGGCGTCGGCCTGGTCGTTGGCTACGCCCTCCTTGGCGCCTGCTGGACGACGATGAAAACCGCCGGCGGGGTCGAGCAGAGCGCACGCCGCTACGCGCGTCCTCTGCTGCTCGCGCTGCTCGCGTTCATCGTGCTGGTCAGCATCTGGACGCCGTTGCAGTTCGATCGCATCGCGCAACGCTGGTTCAGCTGGCCGAGCTTCCTGTATCTGTCCCCGGTTCCGCTGCTGACGGCGGTCCTCGCCGTCACGTGTTGGCGAGGGCTGGCGGGGAAGCATCCGACAGCCGCATTCAACAGCGCTGTGGGCCTGTTCGTGATCTCCTTCGTCGGCTTGGCCCTGTCGACGCTGCCGTACCTGGTGCCGGCGTCCGTGACGATCTGGGATGCCGCTGCGGCGCCCCACTCGCAGGGCTTCATTCTCGCCGGCATCGCCGTCCTGTTGCCGGTCATCTTCGGATACACCGTGTTCGTCTATCACACGTTTCGCGGCAAAGTGCGTCCCGGCGAGGGGTATCACTAGGGCAGAAATCCGTACCGACATCGCTTGCGCCGCTAGGCGCGCGGCTCGATGCTCCTCAAGTGTCGCGCGGCAGAGATCCAGGCGCCAAGCCAGCCCAGCACGGTTCCGGCCCCCAGGAGCACTTCCAGGTCGTCGCGCGACGGACCCTGCAGCGTGAAGCTGCTGCCGTAGAGCTGCGAGAGCGTGGCCACCGGCTGCCCCAGCACGATGACCGCAATCTCCACGATGGCCCACGCCAGCAGCGCTCCGCCCAGGCCGTAGAGAATCCCCGTGTACAGGAAGGGCCGGCGCACGAACGCGTTCGAGCCGCCGACGAGCTTGGTCACCTCGATTTCCGCGCGGCGATTGAGGATCTCGAGCCGGATCGTGTTGCCGATGACGGCCAGCACGCCCATCCCCAGCAGCAGCGCGGCCATCGCCAGCAGGCGCTGCAGCACATCGAGAATCGCATTGAAGCGGTTGACCCATTCCGAGTCCATCTGCACGGTGTCCACTTCGGGCCATGCCGTAAGGTAACGCTTGAGGGCTTCCAGTGTCGCAGTGGACTCCGTCGCGGCGCGCGGCCGGATGTGCAGTACGTGCGGCAGCGGATTGTCCCTGAGCGCCTCGAGCGCCGTGCCGAATCCCGAGTACGTGCGGAATTCCTCCAGTGCCTGGTCTGAAGGGATGAGGGTGACGTCCGCAACCTCCGAGCGTTCACGCGCCGTGCGGGCGAGCTGCTGCGCCTTGGCGAGCGGCACGTCCGTCTTCAGATAGACCGACAGATCGATGGCGTTCGCAAAGCCTCCCGTGGCGATCTGCGCATTGCTGACGAAGAGACGCAGGCCCGTCGGCCGCGCGAGCGCCAGAGCGATCACCAGTACAGTCAGCGCGCTTGAAAAGGGATTGCGCGCGAGCCTGCCCAGCGCGCCGAGAAACGCTTGCGCGTGGCGCGCGCCGTGGCCGGCGAGGCTCATCGGGTCGCCATCACGCTCGGCAGCGCATCGCCGGCGTCGCCCTGCACCTGGCCGTTGTCCAGAACGATCTCGCGCTGCCCGAACTCGCGCACCAGGTGCAGATCGTGAGTGGCCACGACGACTGTGACGCCAACGTCCTGGAACCGCCTGAACAGCCGCATCACCTCCAGGGAGAGGTCCGGGTCCAGATTGCCCGTCGGCTCATCGGCGATCAACAGCGCCGGCTTGCTCACGACCGCGCGTGCTATTCCAACGCGCTGCTGCTCCCCGACCGACAGCTCGATGGGCAGCATCCGCTCCTTGCCCAGCAATCCGACCTGGTCCAGCGCCGCGCGGACGCGCTTGTCCGTTTCCTTCAGCGCCACCCCGGCGACCACGAGCGGTAATGCCACGTTGTCGAACACCGGCCGGTCGCTGAGCAGCTTGTGATCCTGGAACACCATGCCGATGTTGCGTCGAAATGCAGGTATGTGCCGCGCTGGCAGAGTGCTGGTGTTCTTGCCGCCCACGAGCACTCCGCCGCGCGAAGGGCGCTCGAGTAGCGCGATGAGCTTCAGGACCGTGCTCTTGCCGGCGCCCGAGCGGCCGGTGAGAAACACCATCTCGCCCGTGTGGATGTTGAGACTGACCCCGGACAGCGCCTCGCGCCCATTCGGATACCGTTTGCCGACGCGGTCGAAGACGATCATGTACCGAGGCTACCCTGGTGCGGCGCCGGCGCGCACGGCGTCCGGTGCCGTGGGAGAGCCCGAAGGCCCCTCGACCAGCGCCGCTGCAAAGGCCTGCGCGTCGAATTCCCCGAAGTCCTCGGGCTGCTCGCCGATGCCGATGAAGCGAATGGGCAAGCCGAGCTTGCGCGCGATGGCCACGACGATGCCGCCCTTTGCCGTCCCGTCAAGCTTGGTGAGAACGATGCCCGTCACGCCCACCGCCTCGTGGAACTGGATCGCCTGCGACAGCGCATTCTGGCCCTGGTTCGCGTCGAGGACGAGCAGGACTTCATGCGGAGCCGAAGGATCGACACGCTGGATGACCCGCTTGATCTTCTTCAACTCCTCCATGAGGTGCGACTGGCTGTGGAGCCGGCCGGCGGTATCCGCAAGCAGCACGTCCAGTCCGCGCGAGCGCGCGGACTGCAAGGCGTCGAACACGACAGCACCCGGATCCGCGCCCGCCTGCTGCGAGGCGAATTCCGCGCCCGTGCGCTCCGCCCAGATGCTGAGCTGCTCGATCGCGGCCGCGCGAAAGGTGTCGCCGGCGGCGAGCATCAGGCTGCATCCCCGGTCGGCCAGGGTACGCGCGAGCTTGCCGATGCTGGTCGTCTTGCCCGAGCCGTTCACGCCGACCACCAGGACGACGAAGGGCTTGCGCTGTGCATCGATCGCGAGCGGCACGGCACAGGGGGCCAGGATCTCGACGACGGCCGCGCGCAGGGCCGCTATCAGCGCCGCGACGTCTGCCAGCTCCTTGCGGGCAACCCGCTTCTGCAGCGCGGCCAGGATGTGCTGCGTTGCCTCGACGCCGACGTCGGCCATGAGCAGGCGGCTCTCGAGCTCATCCAGGACTACCGCATCGATGCTGCGCCCGCCGAACAGGTTCGCAAGATCGTAAGTGAGCCAGGACGGTCCGCGGTTGAGCTGGGTGCGCAGCCGCTCCAGAAAGCCGGCCCGCTGCTCCTGCGGCGAGGCGGAGTCCGGGGACGGCGGGGATTTGCGCTTGAAGAACATTCCGGCCGCTATTGTAGCGACCGGCAGAGCTCTTCGCGGCGCGGCCTAAGGCTGGATGACCGTCGGATTCGCGATGAGGATCACGGTGCCGGGCGGCGCAGGCGTCGGCGGCGGCAGGCCGAGCGCGAAGGAGATCGCCTCGGTCTGCATTTCTGTCGTCGCGGCAGCGCTCGCGGTCGGATCGATGATCGAGCCGTGATCCCCGACCAGGAAGTTCACGTACGCGCGGTGCCCGGGCGGGGAGCCGCCGACGGCGATTTGCGGGAAGGGCGGCGTACCCGAGGTAGGCGCCGCGAGTCGCGTCAGTCCGGCGGCTACGATGAGTCGCTGGGTTGCCGAATTGGGTACGACCTGATCCGGCGGCACAGCACCGCCCCCGACGACCTGGATGACGTGCAGCGGGTGATTTGTCGCGGCTGCCGCGATGAAGTTGATGGGATCGCCCGAATCGACCGCGGTCTGCGCGTCGCGGAAGAATTGCTCGAACAGGGTCGTGCCCTGCTGCAGCCCTTCCGCCTGCAGCCCGGCGATGATGCGCGGGCCGAAAGTCGGCGAGTCGCGCAGCAGTTGCGCGATGCCGCCGCCGGGCATCGCAAGAGTCCCGGTCCCCACGTCCGCGCTCGAGACGATCCCCAGATAGACACCGCCGACGATGGCGCCGAGGGAATGCCCAAGGTAGTGCACGTTGGTCGTGTCGATGTTGTCGGCCGCGTCGGCGTCCTGGTTCAGGCCGGACAGCGAACGTGTCAGGGTGATGAGGTCTGCGGCCGCTTGCCGCAGGTTGTCGCGCGAGGTGAGCAGGCTCGTCAGGTTGATGAAGCTGGAACCGGAAGCATCGATGTGGCCGTCCGCGCCTGCGGCGCCGGTCGCGTTGTTGAGGACATCCAGGTCGAACGTGCGCTCGATCGAACCGCTGGCAGGCAGTGACAGGCCGGCGTAGAGGGGATTCGCCGCCGCGGCGTACAGCGGGTTCGTGGGATCGGTAACGCCGTGCAACGGCAGATCGATGGCCACCACCACGGCGCCGTGGTCGGCAAAGGAGTCCGCCACCGCCAGCATGTCGGTGCGGTTGCGGGTGATGCCGTGCTCGAAGATCAGGACCGGCCAGCCGCCCGCGGGCTTGAAGGCAAAGGCCGGCGAGCTCGCGTTGGGCACCGTAACCAACACCGGTATCTGCAGCGTTTCAGTTGCAAGCGGCACGGGGTTGAAGCGCGTCAGAAAGTGACTGCTGGCATCCAGCGAGGAGGGGCCTCCTTGCCAATATCCCGTGAGCGGAGCAGCGCGGCTCAGATAGTACGGAATGCTCAGTGTGCCGACGTAGATGTTGGCGTGACCCTCCAGCAGGGGGTTTGCCTGCTTCGTCGTCAGGCCTGTGTTGTGTATCGTGAGCGGCATCGCAGTCGCGGTTGCCGCAACGGCGGCAAGCGTGTCACGCGTCGACTGCGTCGAGAAGCTGAACGACAGCACGACGTTGGCGGGGTCGATGCCGAGGAACTGCGCGATCTGCAGATGCGCTCCCGTCAGCTGGCAGATTCCGTTGAGCGAGGTGTCGGTGATGCTCATGCACGTCGGCAGCGCACTCTTGATCGTCGCGTAGTCGGCATCGGGAGTTGCGGGCGCGCCGGCAGCGTCCATGATCCCATTCGTGAGCAGCACGAGATAGCCGTTGTCGCTCGCGCCGGTGCTCGCGACGAGCGGATGCGTCGGCCGGATCTCAAGAATGGTGCTGCCGACTCCGGCTTCTGTACCGACACCTGCGGTGAAGTCCGTCCCGAACACCAGGGGCGCCACGATTCCCGTCGTCGCCCGGGTTGCGTTGTCGATCGTGACCTGCACGACTACCACGGAGCTTGCGGTGAATGAGGCGGGGTTCAGCGGCCCGGCGAAGCGGGCACGGATCGGGGCCGTCGTCGAGAAGCCGTCGAGCGCGTTGATCGCCGCCTGGCCGGGAATGAGCGCGTTGGCGGGCTGGATGTTGATCGTGCCGTCGGTGGAGCCCGCAAAGTACAGGTCCGTCGGATAGGGGAGGATGCCCTGCAGCGGCTGGAACAGCGCCGCAGTCGCAGCCGGCTGGGGAACCGGAGCGGAGCCCCCGGGGTTGCCGTTGCCGCTGGTCGGATCCGTCGTTCCAACAGTTCCGTGTCCGGAGCCAGAGCAGCCGCCGATGCACAGGACGGCTGCCAGGACAGCTGCCGCAATGAGTCTGTCCATATCCCTCACGGATGTCCCCCAATCGGGCCGGCCGCCATCGAAAGCACGCGCAAGCCAAGCGCTTGTAGTAGCCCGCGGCTAGAGTACGCTTAGCGCGAGAAAGGTGGCAAGCCGCCGCCGGGGAAGCGCGAGCTTTCGAACGAGTGCAGGTTTTGCGTCAGACGGCTCACGCGCGGCAATTGCGCATCATCGGGGGGACCTGGCGGGGGCGGCGATTTCGCTTCCCGCCGTCGCCGCAGATCCGCCCGACCCCGGATCGCGTTCGCGAGACCCTGTTCAACTGGCTGGGCGGCCGTGTCTCGGCAGCGCGCTGCCTCGATCTGTTCGCCGGCAGCGGCGCGCTGGGCCTGGAAGCGCTGTCGCGCGGCGCCGCCCAGGTGTGCTTCGTCGAGCGCGACGGGGCGGCCGCGCGTGAGCTGGGCTTGCGGCTGACCGAGTGGGCCGCCGTCGGCGCGCGCGTCGAGCAGGTCGATGCATTGCAGTTTCTTCGCGGTCCCGCACAGCTCTTCGACATCGTGTTCCTCGATCCACCTTTCGCGGCCGACCTGCTGCGCGCGGCGGCCGAGCTGCTCGAGCGCCAGCAGTGGCTGGCTCCGGGCGCGCTGCTCTATGTCGAATGCGCGGCGCGCGACGGGCTGCCGCCGCTGCCGCCCTCCTGGGCCACTGTCAAGGCGAAGCAGGCGGGAGAGGTCGGGTATCATCTGCTGGCCCGAGGTGGAATCGAAAAGGGGGTCGCAGCCGAATGAACCGCAACGCCATCTATCCGGGCACTTTCGATCCGATCACCAATGGCCACCAGGATCTCGTGCGCCGCGCGGCCAGCATGTTCGGGCGCGTCATCGTCGCGATCGCGGCGAATCCCAACAAGGTGCCGATGTTCCCACTCGACGCGCGCGTGGACATGGCGCGCCGCGTGCTGCACGACCTGACAAACGTCGAGGTGCTCGGGTACTCCGGGCTGACGGTGGAGTTCGCGCGCGCCAAGAACGCTACGGTCGTGGTTCGGGGATTGCGGGCAGTCTCGGATTTCGAGTTCGAGTTCCAGCTCGCCAATATGAGCCGCCACCTGGCGCGGGAGATCGAAACAGTGTTTCTCACGCCCCAGGAACAGTTCACCTTCATCTCATCGACGCTCGTGAGGGAAATCGCCGTGCTGGGTGGGGATGTGCACGAATTCGTTCATCCGCTCGTCGAGACGGAGCTCAAGAAGCACCGCCGCGGGTAAGGCGGCGCTTCGACCGCACTTTCCTGACACTGCGTACGGAACGCGCCGTTTTCCCAGCGTCTTTGGCGCGGGTCTTGCGAACCTTGCGAGCTTTGTCAGCCGTGCGAGCCGTGCGAGCCGTGCGAGCAGTAGTGCGAGCGGTGCGAGTGGTACGAGCGGTGCGAGTGGTACGAGCCGTGGCCACGCCGCGAGCGGCGCGAGACCTTCGGCGCTTGCGCTTCAGACGGGGCAGCCGAATGGTCTCCGAGGGCTTGGGCAACGTCCCGGCGCGGGCCAGCTCCACTGCTCGCCACAGATACCAGGCCGCGGCTGTTCGATGCGGGCCCCAGCGGGCGCCGAAGGCGGCGAGCGTTGCGGGCTCAGGCATTTTTCGCAGGCCGTAGGCGAGGCGGAATCCGTTGCGCACGCCGAAGTCGTCGACGGGCAGGATGTCGGGCCTGCCAAGCCGGAACATCAGCATCATCTCGACGGTCCAGCGGCCGATTCCCCTCACCTGAGTGAGGCGCGCGATGATCTCCTCATCGCCCAGCGCGTGCAGGATGTCGTGATCGGGAACGACGCCTTCGAGAGTCTTGGCCGCAAGGTCCCTGAGCGCCGCGATCTTGGCAAACGAGAATCCGGCGGTGCGCAGCGTGCCCTCCGGGGTCGCGAGAACCGCCTGCGGAGTCGGGAACGCGCCGTTGCCGCAGCCGCTGATGAAGCGGCCGAGAATCGTTCTCGCGGCGGTGCCGTTCAATTGTTGATGGGCGATAGCCTGGGCAAGCGTCTGGAAGGGGGCGCAGTCCAGGTCCGCCTCGAGCGCATACGGGCCCACGACGCGGATGACGCCGCCGAGGATGGCGTCCACGCTCGAAAGATGCGCGATCGCAAGCCCGCTCACGCCGTCCTGACCCGCGCTCACTTCTGACACGTCGGGCAATAGTAAGTCGAACGCTGACCCTGCGTTAGCTGGCGGATGGGCGCGCGGCATTTGCGGCAGGGTTTTCCGGCGCGCTCGTAGACGTACAGTTTCTGCCGGAAGTAGCCGGGGGCTCCGTCGGCCCCGACGTAGTCGCGCAACGTCGTTCCTCCTACGCGGATCGCCATCGCAAGAATGGAACGTACCGCGCGCACGAGTCTCGCAACCTCCTCGCGCGACAGGCCGCGCGCCTGTCGTCGCGGGCGGATCTTCGCTCGAAACAGCGCTTCGTTCGCGTAGATGTTGCCGACACCGACGACCAGCCTGCTGTTCATCAGGAGCTGCTTGATGGCCACGCGCCGCCGCCGAGTGACTTGCCACAGATACTCGGTGTTGAAGGCATCATCGAAAGGCTCGGGCGCCAGGCGTGCGAGCAGCGGATGCTCGTTCGGGTCTCCGGTGGTGTAGTGGAGACTTCCGAAGCGGCGCGGATCGTTGAATCGGAGCGTGTTGCCGGAGTCCAGCAGCAGGTCGAAATGATCGTGGGCCATGCGCGGCGTGTCTCCGCGCAGCACGCGCAGGCTGCCCGACATGCCAAGATGCAGCAGCAGGGTGCCGCTCTCGAGCTCGATGAGCAGGTACTTGGCGCGCCGCCGGGCCTGAAGGATGCGGTTTCCAGCGACCTTTCCTGGCAGATCGTCCTCGACGCGCCATCGCAGCCGCGGCTCGTGGACGCTCAGAGCGACGATGCGGCGTCCTACGGCATGAGGCTCGATCCCGCGGCGCGTGGTCTCGACTTCGGGCAGCTCGGGCATGCGGGCAAGGTTACCCCACAAAATGCCGAAGGCCCGGACTTGCCGGGCCTTCGCTTCAGTTCCAACCGTGCGGCCGCGGCGCTGCCGGGACGCGCAGAGCGCTATTTGATCTTCGATTCCTTGTACGCCACGTGCTTGCGGACGAAAGGGTCGAACTTGCGCACTTCCAGCTTGTCCGGGTGCAGACGCTTGTTCTTGGTGGTGACGTAGAAATGTCCGGTTCCTGCCGAGGACAGGAGCTTGATCTTCTCGCGCATGGGGATTCCTTACGTTTCGGCAGCGGCTACGTCAGATCTTCTTGCCCTGGGCGCGCAGCTCGGCAACGACCTGGTCGATGCCCTTCTTCTCGATGGTGCGCAGCCCGTTCGTGGAGATGCGCAGGGATACCCAGCGCTTCTCGGTCTCGAGCCAGAACCGCTGGTAATGCAGGTTCGGCAGGAAGCGGCGGCGCTTCTTGTTATTGGCGTGAGAGACTCGATTGCCGACGGCCGGCCGCTTGCCGGTGATCTCGCAGACGCGGGACATACGCTTAACTGCTTTCTATTCAAGGAATTAGGGGACGAGGCGCGGCATTGCCGGACCTCGCCGGAGCCGGGCTTTATACCAGCCGGCCCTGCGGACTTCAAGCGGCCGGCGGCAGGGCTCCCTTGCGGGACGGGGCGGGCGGCGGGGTGAGAACGGGCAGGCGGGGGTCCAGCGCGGGGCGGGGACCCACTCACAGAAGTCCGTGCTCGGCGAAGGAGAAGCAACGGCCGTCGCCGACGATGAAGTGGTCGAGCACGCGCACGTCGACCAGGGCCAGGGCGTCCCGCAGGCGCAGGGTGATGAACTCGTCGGGCTGGCTGGGCTCCAGGACTCCCGAGGGGTGATTGTGGGCCAGGATGACCGCCGCCGCGTTGTGGAAGAGGGTCTGGCGCAGCACCTCGCGAGGGTGCACGTTGGCCCCGTTGATCGTGCCCCGGAACAGCTCTTCGAAGGCGATGAGCCGGTGCCGATTGTCCAGGTACAGGCAGCAGAACACCTCGTAGGGACGGTCCCGGAGCTGAGCCAGCAGAAATTTCCGCGTGGCATCCGGGGCGTTCAGCGCGGAGCCGATGCGCAAGGCCTGGCAGTAGTGCCGCCGGGTCAGCTCCAGGGCCGCCTGCAGCGCCGCGTAGCGGGCGGGACCGATTCCCCTGCCGGGGTGCCTTTCCCAGCGGGCGCGGTCCGCGCTGAGCAGCTCGCGGAGGGAGCCGAAATCGGCGATCAGGCCGCGCGCCAGCGCGACCGCGGACTGTCCCTTCAGGCCCGAACCGATCAAAAGTGCGAGCAATTCGGCGTCGGACAGGGCGTGGGCCCCGCGCTCGATCAGCTTCTCGCGCGGTCGTTCTGCTCTGGGCCACTCACGGATGGACATCTTTCGGGAAGCCTCGGTGCGCTCGGTACGGACAGTCTGAGGTGTCGCCAGGGCCGCCCGGGAGGGGGAGAAAGGGCCCGCGAATGCCCAAAATCCCACTTTCCGAGCTGTCGTTTGCGCATGCGGGGACCGTCGCCGGATAATCCTCGGCAAGGCCGGAACGAGAGTCTCAATGCAAGGCAAACGGATCCTTCTGGGTGTCACGGGCGGCATAGCCGCCTACAAGAGCCCCGACCTCGTGCGTCGGCTGCTCGAGCGTGGCGCTGACGTGCAGGTCGTCATGACCGCGGCCGCCCGGGAGTTCGTCACGCCGCTCACCTTTCAGGCTGTGTCGGGCCGTGCGGTCAGGACGGACCTGTGGGATCCGGCCGCGGAAGCTGCGATGGGCCACATCGAGCTTGCGCGCTGGGCGGACCTCGTCCTCATTGCACCGGCGAGTGCCGGCTGCATAGCGCGTCTGGCAGCGGGCCAGGCGGACGATCTGTTGACCACCATGTGCCTGGCTACGGAGGCGCCGATCGCCCTGGCGCCCGCGATGAACAGGGTGATGTGGGCCAACAGCGCGACGCGCGCGAACGTGGCGACGCTGCAGAGCCGCGGCATTCAGGTATTCGGCCCGGCAGAGGGGGATCAGGCCTGCGGCGAAGTCGGCGCTGGCCGGATGCTCGAGCCCGTCGAGCTCGCCGACCGCGCGGCGAGCCTGGTGCTGCGCAACGGGCCGCTGCAGAGCCGGCGCGTTCTGATTACCGCAGGACCTACGCGCGAGCACATCGATCCTGTGCGTTTCATAAGCAACCGCAGCTCCGGCAAGATGGGTTTCGCCGTGGCGCAGGCCGCCCGGGAGGCGGGAGCCGAAGTGGTTCTCGTGTGCGGCCCGGTCAGCTTGCCGACGCCTCCGGGAGTGCGCCGGGTCGATGTCGAGAGCGCCGCGGACATGCTCACCGCCGTGCTGCGGGAGGTTGCAGGGACCGATATATTCATTTCGACCGCCGCCGTTGCCGACTATCGGCCGGCCCAGGCGGCGCAGCAGAAGATCAAGAAAACCTCCGACACACTCGACATCAGCATGGAGCGCACCGTGGATGTGCTCGCTACGGTTGCCGCGCGGCCCGACAGGCCGTTTGTCGTGGGATTCGCTGCTGAGACCGAGTCCGTGGAGCAGCATGCACGCGCCAAGCTCATGAAGAAGAACCTTGACATGATCGCAGCGAACGAAGTGGGCCACGACAAGGCCTTCGACTGCGAGGACAACCAACTGATCGTCCTGTGGCGCACTGGCCGCGAGGAGTTGGGCAGGGCCTCGAAACTGGCTCTCGCCCGCTCGCTCGTCGCTATGATCGCGAAGTCGTATGACGCTTCGCGCAACGCCGCAGCGTCGCAGCGCGGCACTGCCCTGGCCTAGCGAGCGTGCAGGAAGGCAGCCACCGCCCCTTGAAGGTGCGGATCCTGGACGCACGCATCGGCGGCGAATTTCCGCTGCCGGCGTACGCCACGGCGGGCTCCGCGGGACTGGATCTGCGCGCCTGCGTGAACGAGCCGCTCGTGCTCGAACCCGGCCGCGCCGAGCTGATTCCAATCGGCCTCGCCATCCATATCGAGGATCCATCCCTGGCCGCGGTGATCCTGCCGCGCTCGGGCCTGGGGCATAAGCACGGTATCGTGCTCGGCAACCTCGTCGGCCTGATCGACTCCGACTACCAGGGTCAGCTCATGGTCTCCTGTTGGAATCGCGGCCGTGAGTCGTTCACGGTCAATCCGGGCGAGCGCATCGCGCAACTGGTGATCGTTCCGGTCGTGCAGGTGGAGCTGGAGGTGGTGCCCGACTTCACAGGCACTGCCCGCGGCACGGGCGGCTTCGGCCATTCAGGCAGGCAATAGCGGCGGATCGGGTCGTTCAGTGCTGGTCGTGCGGCACGTGCAGCTGCCGGTAACGCTCGATGTCGGCCTGGAACTGACTTCTGAGCGTGGTCTCTTCCTCGCTCTTGGCGACGATCGCATTCTTCTGGGCACGCATCTCGTAGAGCGTGCGGACCAGGTACTCCGCCAGCTCATCGGGCATACGGCGCGCGGCCGGCTTCGGGTTGTACGGCCGGAAGCCCAAGGCTTGCGTCTGCAATGCGGAGAGGCGCGAGTGCAGGCTCTCCACGTACTGCTGCGCGGCGGCGCGCTGCACGTTCAACTGCTCGAGGCGCTCGTCCCGCAGGGCCTCGATGTCCTTCACCGACGTGTAGGTCGTCAGCAGGAAGCTGTCGTGCTGCTTCTGCTTGATGTATTCCTGCTGCTGCTGGGCTTCGGCGCTGATCTGCTGCGGGGACTTCTGCGCATCGAGCTTGCGGACCTCGACTCCCTGCGTGTTGAGGATCGATTGCTCCTTCTGCGCATACTGGGGAGGAACTCTGTCGCCGTAGTGCACGACGCCTTGCTCGTCCACCCAGCGGTACGCAATGCCCTTCTTGGGGGCGCCGGAGGAAGAGGCCGGGGCCGCGCCTGCCAGCGCGGCAGCGAGCGCCGCCGCGACGCCGAGAAGCACTCCTGCAAAACGCGGCGTGTGCGCCGGCATGCAACCCACCTTGGTGTTTGACATTGAGCCTGGGATATTCCGCCGGAGGTGCCGTCGGTGGCAAGCCTCACGTAACCCCGAAAGTCTCCCGATAGGCGCGCAGGGCTGTGAGCTGCTCCGCAGAAATGCGTGCCGGCCCCTTGGACGGACGGGAGAGGGCATCGATGAGATCGGAGAGGGTGATCACGCTCACGCACCTGAGTCCTTGGGACGCCTCGATCTCCTGCACCGCCGACAGCTTGCCCTGACCGCGTTCCTGGCGGTCGAGGGCGAGCGCCACACCGGCCGGTTGCGCCCCGGCCGCCCGGATGAACTCGAGAGACTCCCGGATTGCGGTGCCGGCGGTGATCACGTCATCGACGATCAGCACGCGGCCCTGCAGCGGGCTGCCAACGACGTTGCCGCCCTCGCCGTGCTCCTTGGCTTCCTTACGGTTGAACGCGTACGGGTAGCTGCGGTCGTGCAACTCGGCAAGCCCGATGACGGCCGCCGTCGCCAGCGGTATGCCCTTGTAGGCCGGTCCGAAGAGCATGTCGAACTCGATGCCCGAGCGCGCAATGGCCGCCGCATAGCACTGCCCCAGCACCAGCGCCGCCTCCCCGTCGCTGAACAGGCCGGCATTGAAGAAATAGGGGCTCTCGCGGCCCGACTTGAGCTTGAAGCTGCCGAAGCGCAGGGCGCTGCGCGCCAGTGCGAGCTCAATGAATTTGAGCTGATAGTCCTGCATGAATCGCTCGCTGACCGCCCGGATCGCTACACGTGCGCGCGACGGTGCACCGGACGCTTCACAGTGTCAACGCCCGCGCCACGCACGGGAAGCGCCGCGCCGCTATGATTGGCGGATGAGCGGCATTTCCGAAAACACGCTGCCGGCGGGCCCGCCGTCGCTGCGCAGTGTCCTGGCGAGCCCCAAGATGCTCGCGATCATGGCGCTGGCAGCGGCCTCAGGATATCCAAACCAGCTGACCGAGAGCGCGCTGCAGGCGTGGCTGAAGGACTCGGGAGCGACCAACACCCGGATCGGCCTGATGTCGTACGTCGCGATTCCGTACCTGCTGAAGTTCCTGTGGGCGCCGCTGGTGGACCGCTACCCCATCGGGGTGCTCGGGCGCCGGCGCGGCTGGATGCTCCTGATGCAGGTCGCCCTGGCGCTCGCGATCGCCCTGTTCGCCTTCCAGGATCCGGCGCTCACGCTCACTCCCATCACGGCGTGCGCGGTCGCGATAGTGTTCTGCTCCGCGACCCAGGACATCGCGATCGACGCCTACCGGACCGACATCTCGCTGCCGCAGGAGCGCGGTCCGGCGGCGGCGGTCACCAATCTGGGCTACCGGTCGATGTCGTGGCTGGCCGCCGCCATCGCCCTGGTCCTGGCGGACTATCTGGGTTGGCGGCAGGCGTTCCTGATACTCGCCGCAGTGATGCTGCTGTTCTGCATCGCGACCTGGCTGGCGCCGGAGCCCCTGTATCCGCAGCCGCTGCCCCGCTCCCTGCGCCAGTCCGTGGCCGAGCCGCTGCGCGAGCTGCTCGGCACGCCCAGTGCCATCGCGCTGATCGGCGTCGTGCTGCTGTTCAAGGTCGGCGACGCCTTCTCGAACAAGCTGTTCACGCCGTTCATGCTGGACACCGGCTTCTCCAAGACCGAGATCGCGCTCATCGCGAAGTCCGTGTTCACCGCAAGCGCGGTCGGCGGCTCGCTGCTCGGCGGCGTGCTGATGGTCAGAATGGGCCTCGTGCGCTCCATGTTGGTATTTGGCACCTGTATGGCTCTCAGCAACCTGCTCTACTGCGCGCTGGTGGTCACGGGTAAGAGCTACCCGATGATGATCGTCGCCGTAGGGGTCGAGCACATCGCCGGGGCAATGGGCAACATCGCGCTGGTGGCCCTCATCATGGCCATGTGCGACATCCGCTTCAGCGCGTTCCAGTATGCGATCCTGTCATCGCTGGCGCTGCTGCCGCGATACAGCCTCGGATACCCGGCGGGTTGGGTCGCCGATCACGCCGGCTGGTTCGCCTACTACGTCGTGAGCTTCCTCATTGCGATTCCGGGGCTCGCGATCGTCTGGCTGAAGCGCTCCACGATCAAAGCCATGGACCGGCGGGGGACATGACACCAGCCGCACTCGATGTGGAGCGTGTCGTGTGCCGGCTGAGCGATCTGGATGAGCTCGGCTCGCGGGCCTTCACGATCGGGACCGGAGATTGGCCGCTGCGCGGCCTCGTCGTGCGCGTCGGCGAAGGCGTCAGGGGCTACGTCAACTGCTGCCCTCACGCCCGCCACCCGCTGAATCTGCTGCCGCACCGGTTTCTGACGCCGGACGGCTCGCTCATCGTCTGCTGCTCACACGGGGCGCTGTTCGAGAAGCTGACGGGATGGTGCGTTGCGGGGCCCTGCGCGGGGCGTTACCTGCGTGCCGTGCCCCTGCAGATCGAGGCGGGATTCGTGTTGCTCGCCCCTGAGGCCGATGTGGCCGCGCTTGCCGATGCCGATTTCTATGCGGGCGGCAGCGCCACTGATGGCGCCGAGGCTCGGGCTGACATCGAGGCGGGCAACGACGATTCGCCTCAAGGGCAGTGAGAGCGAGCGCGGTTGACGCGCAATCCGCGCCGCTTACTCGAACAGATCGATGCCGTCCAGCGGGCTTGCGCGCAGATCGCGGTCCTCGCCCATCGCATCGGAGCTGCGGCTGTCCTTGTCGACCGACTCGACATCGACCGAGCCGCTCCAGTCCTCGGGTGCTTCGGCCGCTTCCAGCGCGCCTTCCTCCCATTGGACGTTCCAGTCCTCGACGTCCATCTCCTCGACCGTGCCGTCGAAGTACTGGATCTCGATCGTGCCGTCGTCATCGTCGACTGCGACGACCTCGAACGTATCCCCGCCGCTCAAGCGGTACCACTCGCCGATTCCCGGATGAGGAGTCGTCATCTTGAAACCTCCGCCAAAGCTCGATCCTTCAGCTTTTTTCGAGCGTTAGTCCCTACAGCGCGCAACCCACCGCGGCTGCGTGCAAACTTCACCGGCCTGTTATGCTCCACAGCGCACGGGTGACAGGCGCCGCTCGATGTTGCGCTTCACCTGTGACGCTTTCAAGAACTTCTTCGTTCCTTTTTTTGCGGGCCTTCAGCGTGAGCGCAATGCTCGAGCAGCCGTTGAAATTCTTCGTCGTGTTCTTCGTCGTCGTGGAACCGGTTTCGCTGATTCCGCTGTTCAGCAAACTCACCCAGGGGGCGAATGCGGCCTACAAGCGCCGCATGGCCGCGAAGGCCGTAGTGGTCGCCGCCGGGATTCTGCTGGTGTTCGCGCTCGGCGGCGCCGCCTTCCTGGAGCTGATGGGAATCAGCCTCGAGGCATTCAGGATATTCGGCGGTCTGTTGCTGTTTCTGCTCGCGCTCGAGATGGTGTTTGCACGCGAATCGGGCACGCGGACCTCGACGGATGAGCAGGCCGAGAGCCGTCGGCGTGCGGATATCTCCGTGTTTCCACTCGCGTTTCCCTTTATCGCCGGCCCCGGAGCGCTGGCCACCATCCTGCTGTGGTTCGGGCCTATCCACATCGCCGGCCAGCCGGCGCTGTTCCTTGGCCTGAGCCTGGGAGTGGCGCTCGTGCTGGCGATCTCGCTGGGCCTGATGTGGCTGGCCGATCCGCTGATGCGGATCATCGGCGTGACCGGGGCCAACGTCGCGGGCCGGCTGTTGGGAGTGGTTCTGGGGGCGCTCGCGGTGCAATTCGTGATCGACGGACTGCGCAACACCTTCGCCAGCTGAAGCTACCGGCGCCGTCCCGAACGTCAGATCCTGCGGAACGCCAGATCCCAGACTCCATGACCGAGCCGCTCGCCGCGTTGCTCGAAACGTGTCGGCGGCCGCTCGGCGGGCCGGGGTACGAACTCTCCTCCCGGTGCCTCGTTCCGCAAGCGCGGCTCGGCCCCCAACACCTCGAGCATGGCCTGCGCGTACGGCTGCCAGTCCGTCGCGAGGCGCAGCCTCCCCCCAGGCTTCAGGCGATCCGCCAGCAGCGCGATGAACCGCCCCTGCACGAGCCGGCGCTTGTGGTGACGCTTCTTCGGCCAAGGATCGGGAAACAGTATCAGCACTTCATCGAGCGACTGCGGCGCAAGCAGCGTCTCGAGCACTTCGACTGCGTCGCGACAGATCACCCTGACATTGGCCAGCTGTCTCTCCTCGGCTGCGAGCAGGACGCGGCCGACGCCCGAGCGGTGCACCTCGATGCCCAGGTAGTCGCGGTCGGGGTGCGTGGCGGCAAGGGCGATCAGATTCTCGCCGTTGCCGAATCCGATTTCCGCGATGCACTGTGCGGCGCGGCCGAAGACCGTCGGCAGATCAAGCGGCGTGGCCTGAAACTCGATGCCGTACTTCGGCCACAGCGTCTGCAGTGCGCGCTGCTGAGCCTCGGTGATGCGGCCGGCACGCGTGACGAACGACCTGATCGAGCGGGCGTGGTCATTCATCGGTTGGCGCAGCGTTGCTGAAGGCATTGCGGCTGCAGACGGCCGCCTCACATCCGGCTGCCCTCAAGCCTGCCGCCCGGTGCGCGGGTCGATGCGGATCACGGCCAGTCCTGCTGCCTTCCACTGCGCGATGCCGCCGGCCATGTGGGCGCCGGGCTGCCCGGCCGCCATGCGCTGCCGCGCGGCCGTCAGGGAGCGCCCGCCCGCCGCGCAATGAAACACCAAGCGCCGGGATTCGTCTTGCGGAAGCTGCGTGGCATCGAATGTCGAGAGCGGATACAACAGCGCGCCCGGAATTCTCTCCGCGTGGTATTCCACCGGCTCGCGGACGTCGACCAGCAGGACCTTGCCCGCGTCCAGCAGTTCCTTGACTTCCTCCGGGTCCAGCTCGGTGATCTGATCGGTTGTCGTACGGCTCATCGAAGTTCGCTCTTTCGCGCGGTTGAGGCGTGCCTGGGCTTCGGCCGCCGATTCTACACCGCTCGCCGGGCGAATCCTCCGCACTGTAATATAGGAAGAATCCGAATCCACGAGCCGCCGGCGCTGCGCCGACGATTCGAAACCAGAGGTTGCAAATGAAGCAGGCAGTTGCGGTGGGGTGCCTCATTGTCGCGTGGAACGGCTTGGGCGTTGCGCGCGCGCAGGAGTCCGGGGGCGCTGCGACGTCCCCGCTGGCCGAGGCATGCAAGATCGATGTGAAGGGGGACAAGAAGGAGGAATGGAAGCGGCTGCCCAAGGCAGAAAGCTCCGTCACGCAGCACCGCTACGCGGTTGGCGGGAAGGCGTTTGACTACACCGCGACGGCCGGCACGCTGGTCATACGCGACGACGATGACAAGCCGATGGCCAACATCGGCTTCGTGGCCTACACACGGCGCGACGTCAAGGACGCCAGCCAGCGGCCGATCATGTTCGCGTTCAACGGCGGCCCGGGCTCCTCGTCCATGTGGCTGCACGTGGGTGTGCTGGGGCCGAAGCGCGTGGTCGTGTCGGACCCCGGGCCGACTCCACCGGCGCCGTACCGCATGGTCGACAACGAGTTCGGCGTGCTCGACAAGAGCGACCTGGTGATGATCGATCCCGTTGGAACGGGCGTGAGCCACGCGGTCTGCGAGCGCAAGGACGAGGATTTCTGGGGCGTCGACCCGGACATCGATTCCGTCAGTCGGTTCATTGCCCAGTACGTGAGCGACAACAACCGCTGGACCGCGCCGAAATACATGCTCGGCGAGAGCTACGGCACGACGCGAGCGGCGGCAATAGCGGACTACCTGCGCGCGAAGCGGGACATGTCGTTCAACGGCCTCATTCTCGTCTCCGTGGCGACGGACATCGAGGCGATATTCGCAGAGTTGCCCGGCAACGATCGGCCGTACGCAGTGTACCTGCCGGCCTACGCAGCCGCGGCCTGGTACCACCACGCCCTGCCGCACCAGCCGGCCGCGTTCGAGCCATTTCTGGATGAGGTGCGCAAGTACGCCATGGGACCCTTCACCGCCGCTTTGCTGAAGGGGGACGCGTTGAGCGATGCGGAGCTGGATGCGGTCGCAGCTCAGCTCCACGAGTACACCGGACTGTCGGCGCAGTACCTGAAGGAATCGAACCTGCGCGTGTCGGAGATCGCCTTCACGCACGAGCTGCTGCGGGCGCAGCGCAAGACGATCGGCCGGCTCGACGCGCGCTTCGTGGGGCCGACGTTCGATTCGCTGCAGAAGAACGCCGAGTACGATCCGCAGTCCGCGGCGATCTCGGCTGCCTACACCGGGGCGTTTCTCGACTATTTCCACGGCGAGCTCAAGTTCGGCCAGGGACAGACCTATCACGAGGTGAACAACTCGATCGGCGACAAGTGGAAGTGGACGCACAAGCCCATCGGCGCGGACACGGAGCAGCCCATCGTCAACTCCGACGTCGATCTGGCCGATGATCTGATCCAGGACGCCAACCTGCGGGTGCTCGTGCTGGCGGGGTACTTCGATCTGGCTACACCCTTTTCGGCCACGGAGTACGTGATGGCGCATCTGGGGGTGCCGCGCGACCTGTCCGCGCACATCCAGATCAAGTATTACGAGGCCGGGCACATGCTTTACGTTCACCCGCCGTCGCTCAGGAAGATGAAGGGCGACGTGGACGCATTCATCGATTCCACCACGCACCCCCAAGGGGGTTGAGGGCAAGCTTCCCGGCGGCGCATCCGGACGGCCGCCTCGGACGTATCGATCCTGGAACATGAGCGCACCTTCAACCTCAAATGCCGAATTCGAGGCGCGGCTGCAGGGGCTGCTGGACGGCTGCGCGGCCTCCGATGAGCGCGCGTTGCAGGGGCTGTACGAGCTGGTCGCGCCGTTGCTGTTTGCCTGCCTGATGCGCATCTTGCGGCGCAAGGCGATGGCAGAGGAGGCGCTGCAGGATGTGTTCGTCAGCATTTGGCAGCGTGCCGGACAGTTCCAGGCGTCCCGCGGCCGTCCGATGGCCTGGATGATGTCGATCGCGCGATACCGCGCGATCGACCTGCTCCGGCACGAGCGGCTCGCGCCGATTCCGGTCCCGGATTTGCCGGAACGCAGCGAGGCCGGCAGCGATTCGCCGGACGACAGCCCTTCCTGGCTCCCCGCGGCCGGATTGCTTGAGCGTTGCCTGGCGCTGCTGACGGAACGGCAGCGGCACTGCCTAGAGCTGGCGTTCGTGAGCGGCAACTCTCATGAGGACATTGCGCGCCTGACGGGGAGCCCGCTGGGCACCGTGAAGAGCTGGATTCGCCGCGGACTGCAGAGTCTGCGGCACTGCCTCGAGCCCAACCCATGACACCGGACGATCCTGAAGTCATCGACCGCCTGGCCGCGGAGTACGTACTGGGCACGCTCCGGGGGCGCGCTCGCCGGCGCTTCGAGCGTTGGCGAGCGAGCACGCCGCTCGTCGAGGCCAGGACCGCCTTCTGGGAGAGCCGGCTCATGGAGCTTGCAAAAGGCGTTACCCCCGTAGCTCCCCCCACGCGCGTCTGGGAAGGGATCCGCGTGCGACTCGGTTTCGCCGCCGCGCCGCGCTCACGCCGCCGCAGTCCATTGCGATCCTTTGCCATGGCTGCGGGCATCGCGGTCGCTCTGGCCGTGGGCACATTGTTCTACTGGCAGACGTTCGGCCCGCAGAGGCCGACGCAGGTTGCGGCGATTTCGGCTGCTTCCGGGCAGCGGGCATGGACCGTCGAGGTCTATGCGAAGAGCGGCCGCCTGAGCCTGCGTGCCGGAACGCTACCGGCGCGACCTGCGGGACGTGACTATGAATTGTGGGCGCTTCCCAAGGGAGGCTCGCCCGTTTCGCTCGGACTGCTTCCCGGGGAGGGCAGCGCGCAGCGTGCGCTGACGGCGGTGCAGCAAGAGGCGCTCGCAGCCGCGGCCCAGGTCGCGGT
>FTDY01001379.1_pt1 | contig 32903 bp, 31 predicted proteins | sample 1640031 | NCBI WGS metagenome assembly FTDY01 (sample SAMEA3914816, study PRJEB12502) | metagenome | biome: forest; material: soil | place: USA | collected 2011-09-16 | depth 0.3 m
CGCGCCTTGTAGAACGTCGCGCCGAAATGCAGCTCGACGTGCGCGCCGGGCGCCAGATGCGGTCGCTCGAAGCGGCGGAAGTACCACGCCACTCCCAGATAGTCGTGCAAGCGGCCGATGTTCCAGGTGTGCGGGAGGGTGACCGACTCCGTGTCGGACGGCTGCGCCGAAGCCCATCCGGCCGCTACGCCGCCTCCGTCAGGATCGGCGCGAAATTGCCAGTCGCGGTCGAGATCCGTGCGGGTCGCTGCCCGAGCCGGTGTCACGAGCACGACCGCCATTGCCACCGCGCACAAGAGACCGAGGCTGCCGCACATGCTCCGTGCACGCCGCACACCCCGCGCACCCCGCGAAATCAGCGCAGCCAGGCCGCCCAAGAGCGTACGCGGTTTCCTCATGGCATCGCCTGCCCGCCATTCACATGAATGTTCTGCCCGGTGATATACCCACTCAGCTGTTGGGAAGCCAGGAACAGAAAGGCTCCGACGCAGTCCTGAGGCGTACCCAGCCGGCCGAGGGGGACCGACTTGCGCATGGCTTCCATTCGCTCAGGAGGCGTCGCCGCATGAAAAGGAGTGTCGACGACGCCGGGGGATACCGTGTTCACACGGATCCTCTTCGCAGCCAGCTCGCGCGCCAGATGACGCGTCAGGTTATGAACGAACGCCTTCGAGGAACCATAGATGCCGGCACCCGAGCCACCCCCGTCCAGCCCGGCGATGGATCCAACATTGATGATCGCGCCACCGCCGCCGGCAGCCATGCGCGGTACGGCCGCCTGGCATGTCCCGATCACCGCGCGTGCATTCAGGTTGAAAATCCGGTCCACGCAGGCCTCGTCCGCTTCGAGTATCGGCTGCCGGCTGATGAGCGCACCGGCATTGTTTATCAGGACATCGAGGCCGCCGAGAGACTCAGCAGCTTCCTCGACGATACGCCTGGGAATGCCGCTGAGCGTGAGATCCCCCTGCACCGGCACGGCAGTGCCGCCTGCAGCGCGGATTTCCGCGACGAGCCGCTCGGCCGCCGCGGCGTTTGAATTCCAGTGCACCGCGACCCGGGCTCCCTGCCGCGCGAATTCCCGGCTGAGCGCAGCTCCGATGCCGCTGCTTCCCCCGGTCACCAGCACCGACTTTTCCTGCAGGTCGCCGATGTGAATCATGGCGTGCTTGTCTATTAAATCGCATTAATAATATAATCTTTGGCGATTCGGGGTCAAGCAACCGGCCCGCGGACGTCAGGCCCGCCAGTCCGCCGGCATGGTATATTGATCATATAAAATAGGTTGCATGCGAGGGGCTCCGGTCTTCGCCCAACGAACGATCCGCACGCCATGACAGCCGACAAAAAGAAACCCCTGCGCAGCAGCCGCAGCTACGGCCCCCAGGACAAGGATGGCTTCATCCACCGCAGTTGGATGAAGAGCCAGGGGTTCCCGGCGGATGTGTTCGACGGCCGGCCCGTCGTGGGCATCTGCAACACCTGGTCGGAGCTCACGCCGTGCAATGCAGGTCTGCGGACCGTCGCGGAGCAGGTCAAGCGCGGCGTGTGGGAAGCAGGCGGACTGCCGCTGGAGTTTCCCGCCATGTCGCTCGGGGAGACGCAGATGCGTCCCACGGCCATGCTGTTCCGCAACCTGCTCGCGATGGAGGTGGAGGAATCCATCCGCGGCAACCCCATCGACGCGGTGGTCCTGCTGGGCGGCTGCGACAAGACCACTCCAGGCCAGCTGATGGGCGCGGCCAGCGTGGACCTGCCGACGATCGTCGTCTCGACGGGCCCGATGCTGAACGGCAAGTTCCGTGGCCGGGACATCGGCTCCGGCACCGACGTGTGGAAATTCAGCGAAGCCGTCCGCGGCGGCACGATGTCGCTCGACGAGTTCATGGCCGCGGAATCGGGCATGTCGCGCACGCCCGGAACCTGCATGACCATGGGCAGCGCATCGACGATGGCGTGCCTGATGGAGGCCATGGGAATCGCGCTGCCGTTCAACGCGACCGCGCCGGCAGTGGATGCACGCCGCGGCCGCATAGCGCAGGAGAGCGGCCGCCTGATCGTCGCCATGGCCCGCAATGACGTGCGCCCATCGAAGCTGCTCACGCGCAAAGCGTTCGAGAACGCCATCCGCGTACTGGCCGCCATTGGCGGCTCGACGAATGCCGTGCTGCACCTGCTCGCCTTCGCAGGCAGGCTCGGCGTGCCGCTGGAGCTTGCGGACTTCGATCGCCTGTCGGCCGATGTGCCGCTGCTGGTGGACCTGCAGCCCTCCGGGCGATTCCTCATGGAGGATTTCCACTACGCGGGTGGCTTGCCGGCGGTCATGAAGGAGCTCGCGTCGCTGCTGCATGGCGATGCGCCCACCGTCTGGGGACAGACGCTCGCCGCCAGTTTCGCGACGGCCGAGTGCTACAACCGCGAGGTCATCCATACCCTCGCCGAGCCGGCCAATCCCGTGTCCGGGATCTGGGTGCTGCAGGGAAACCTGTGCCCCAACGGCGCGGTGATCAAGCCGAGCGCGGCCAGCCGCTCGCTATTCACCCATCGCGGCCGGGCAGTGGTGTTCGAGTCGATCGAGGACCTGCGGAAGAGGATCGACGACCCGGCGCTCGAGGTCGACGAGCACTCGATCCTAGTGCTGAAGGGCTGCGGCCCGAAGGGCTATCCGGGGATGCCGGAGGTCGGCAACATGCCCCTGCCGCGCAAGCTGCTGGAGAAAGGCGTCCGGGACATGCTGCGAATCTCCGATGCACGCATGAGCGGCACGGCTTTCGGCACGGTCGTGCTGCACGTCGCGCCGGAGTCGGATGCCGGCGGCCCGCTCGCGATGGTGCGGGACGGCGATGAGATCCTGTTCGACGGGCCCAATCGGCGCCTCGAGCTGCTGGTCGGCCCGGAGGAGCTCGCCAAGCGGTCTCAGGCATGGCGGCACAACCGGCCGCCCCGGAAATACTCGCGCGGTTACTATCAGCTCTACATCGAACACGTGATGCAGGCCGACCGCGGCTGCGATCTCGATTTTCTCACGGGGTCCAGCGGCAGCACGGTCGAGCGGGAATCGCATTGATGGGTGCAGCGAAGTTCGTCGCGGGCGACTGGGGCACGACCCACCTGCGGCTGTTCCTGTGCGATGCCGACGGAGCCGCACTCGACACAGGCAGCGGTCCGGGAGCAGCCGAGAGCAGCGGCAGGTTCCCCAGTATCTTCGGGTCGCTGACGGCACGGTGGGAAGAGCGCCACGGCGCGCTGCCCGCGGTGCTGTGCGGCATGGTGGGGTCGAGCATCGGCTGGACCGAGGCCCCATACGTCGCCTGCCCCGCGAGACCCGAGGAGATCTTCGACGCCTGCGTGGCGTTGCGCGATGGCCGCGTTCGGATAGTGCCCGGGCTTTCGTGCCGCAACCGCTTCAACGCACCCGACTATCTGCGCGGCAAGGAGACACAGATTCTCGGCGCACTCAGCCTCGTCGAGGGGCTGCGCAAGGGGCGCTGGGTCGCCTGTCTGCCCGGAACCCACACCAAGTGGGTCGTCATGGAGAACGGCTGGGTCCACGATTTCCTTACGGCGCCCACCGGCGAGGTGTTTGCGCTGCTGCGCGATCACAGCGTCCTGGTGCGCGACCGTCAGGGCGTGCACGATGGCACCGATGCAGAGGCGTTCGCGACGGGTCTCGCCCATTTCAACGAATTCCCTCAGGAGCAGGTGTTGCATCGGCTGTTCGAGTGCCGCAGCCGCCAGCTCAGTGGCGAATTCCCTCCGCAGTACGCATCCGCCTACCTGTCAGGGCTCCTCATCGCAAGCGATGTCGGCGGGGCACTGCGCGCGATGTCGACCGATATCACCGCGCGAACCGTGGTGCTGATCGGCTCTCCACAGTTGACGGCGCTTTACGCACGCGCACTCGGCCTGCGCGGTTATGAAGCGCTGCATGTGGAGGGTGTCGCGGCTTCGCTCGCCGGGCTTGCCCAGGTGCACCGTCAAACCTCGGAGCAGGTTGCCTATGAGCACTGAGGTGCCGGCCGGAGGGGTTGCGCTGATCGCGATTCTGCGCGGAATCACACCGGACCGGGTCGTTGAGACAGGCAACGTTTTGTATGACGCCGGCATCCGCACAATCGAAGTGCCGCTCAACTCCCCCGATCCCTTCGCAAGCATTGCTGCGCTCGCGGCCTGCGGACGTGCGGACCTGACCGTCGGGGCAGGCACGGTACTGAACGTTGACCAGGTGCGCCGCACTCAGGAGGCCGGCGGGCGCCTCATCGTCGCGCCGAACTGCGATGAGGCGGTGATCCGCCTGGCGCTGCAACTGAATCTCCAGGCCCTGCCCGGCTTCGCGACGGCAACCGAAGCCTTCGTCGCAATTCGTGCCGGCGCCCGGCAACTGAAGCTGTTTCCTGCGGCGACTTACGGGCCCGCTCACCTGCGAGCCCTGCGGGCGGTGCTCCCGCCCGACGTGGCCGTGTTCCCGGTTGGCGGCATCGGCGCACAGGATATCGCTCCCTGGTTTGCGGCTGGAGCGGCGGGCTTCGGCTTCGGGTCGGAGCTGTTCCGGCCTGAGTACAGCCTCACGGACATCGGGCAGCGGGCCGCCGCTCTCGTGCAAGCGGCCAAGGCGGCCGGGGCGGCTCAGGCCGCACCCCCCCGAGGACGCCCGGCCGGGAATTCCTGAACACAACCATAAGAACCGGAAGAACCCGCAATGCTCGCGCACCTGCCTCCGCTGGACATCGCCATCGTCTGCATCTACGCCGTGTCGATCTTTGCACTCGCGCAGTGGGTCTCGCGCGAAAAGGGCGCGCACCGCAAGGATGCGCAGGACTATTTTCTCGCCAGCAGAGCCTTGCCCTGGTGGGCCATCGGCACCTCCCTGATCGCCGCGAACATCTCCGCGGAGCAGATCATCGGGATGTCCGGATCCGGCTACGTGATCGGCTTGGGGATCGCCTCGTACGAATGGATGTCGGCGCTCACGCTGATCATCGTCGGCAAGTACTTCCTGCCGATCTTCCTGAAGAACAGCATCTACACGATGCCCGAGTTCCTCGAGCGGCGCTTCAGTCCCACGGTCCGCACCGTCATGGCGGTCTTCTGGCTCGGCGTCTACGTATTCGTCAACCTGACGGCGATCCTCTGGCTGGGCGCCACGGCGGTGCACACCGTCACCGGCATCAACCTGGAGACCGCGTTGATCGCGCTGGGCGTGTTCGCCGGCGCTTACGCGCTGTACGGCGGCCTGAAGGCAGTGGCCCTCACGGACATCGTGCAGGTCTCACTGCTGGTACTCGGCGGCCTCATCATCAGCTACATCGCCCTCGAGAAGATCTCGGGTGGCGCCGGCATCGTCGCCGGCTTCCGCGAGCTGACAGTGCGCTTTCCAGACAAATTTCAGATGATCCTGCCGCCCAGCAGTCCGAACTACAAGGACCTGCCCGGGCTGTCGGTCCTGCTCGGCGGCATGTGGGTGATGAACGTCTCCTACTGGGGATTCAATCAATACATCATCCAGCGGGCACTGGCCGCCCGTAACATCCGCACCGCCCAGCAGGGCATCGTGCTCGCGGCCTTCCTCAAGCTGCTGATGCCCGTGATCATCGTCCTGCCCGGCATCGCGGCCATAGCGCTGGCCCCGAACCTTGCGCGTCCCGATGAGGCGTATCCGCACCTGATGGCGATGCTGCCGAGCGGCCTGCTCGGGCTGGTATTCGCAGCGCTGATCGCCGCGATCGTGGCTTCCATGGGGTCCAAGATCAACTCCATCGCCACCATCTTCACGATGGATATCTACCGGCCGCTGCGCCCACAGGCCTCGCAGCAGCACCTGGTCCGGATAGGCCGCATCACCGCCGCCACCGCGCTCATCATCGCCATCCTGATGGCGAAGCCGCTGCTGGGCAGCTTCGACCAGGCCTTCCAGTACATCCAGGAGTTCACGGGCTTCTTCACTCCCGGCATCTGCGTCATCTTCCTGCTCGGCATGTTCTGGGAACGTTGCACGGCAGCCGGCGCGCTGGCGGCGGCGATCGGCTCGGCGGTCCTGTCGCTCGTGATGAAGCTGGCGTGGCCCGCGGTGCCGTTCATGGACCGCGTCGGGCTCGTTTTCCTGGCATGTCTGGGGATCGCCGTCGTCCTGTCCCTGCTGCAGAGGCAACGCGATCCCGCCGTCAAAGTCGAGCTCCGGCAGATCGACTACTCGACCAGCGCCGGCTTCAACATCGCCGCGCTCGGGATCACCGCGATCCTGGTCGGCCTCTACTGGACGTGGTGGTAGGGGAAGACTGTGTCTGCACTGGCCCCCAGCGAGATCCTGCGCGTCGGCAACACCCTCGGCGAGGGCATCCTGTGGGACTCCCGTCGCGAGGTCCTGTGGTGGACCGATATCCAGGGACGGTGCCTGCATCGGTACGAGTGGGCGAGCGGCGCGCTGCAGATCCTGGCGGCGCCGGAACGCATCGGGTCGTTCGGCCTGATCGCGGGCAGCGAGGAGCTGATCACTGCGTTTGCCAGCGGCATCGCCGTCTACGACGCCCGCCAACAAACGCTCGCGTGGCTGGCTCGGCCCGAGGCGCCCGCGGGGGTGCGGTTCAACGACGGGCGAGTCGACCGCAGGGGCCGCTTCTGGGCCGGCACCATGATGGAGGGCGAGACTCATTCTCCGGTGGGCTGCCTGTACTCGATCGACAGCACGGGTGAGGCGCGCTGCCAACTGCGCGGCGTGAGCATCTCCAACGGGCTGTGCGTCAGCCCTGACGGCAGGCGCTTGTACTTTGCCGATTCCCCGACGCGTACAATCAGTGTCTACGAGTTGGACGAGCCCGAGGGAGTCCTGGGAACACGCCGGACATTCGCACAGACTCCCGAGGGTGCCCTCCCCGACGGCGCGACGGTAGACGTAGACGGCTGCGTGTGGAGCGCGCACTGGGGCGCCGGCCAGGTCGTGCGGTATACGCCCGACGGGCGGATCGACCGCACCATTCAGGTCCCGACGCTGCACTGCACCTGCGTGTGCTTCGCGGGGCCGCAGCTGGAGGTCCTGTGCGTCACCAGCGCGCGTGAGGGACTCGAAGCGCAGGCGTTGGATGCGCACGCAGGCGACGTTTTCCTATACCGAACTGGCACACAAGGCCTGCCTGAGTCAGAGTACCGACCATGACCGCCGCCCCCGTACGAGGCCAGAACCTCACCTACAGCATCGCCCACAAGCTCGGTGTCGCCATCGTCACCGGCGTCTACTCGGCCGATAACCCGATTCCCATCGAGGCGGAGCTGTGCCGCCAGTACGCCGCCAGCCGCTCGGTCCTGCGCGAAGCCGTCAAGATGCTGACCGCCAAGGGGCTGCTCGGATCGCGCCCCCGGCTCGGCACCTGGGTGCAGCCGGAGGAGAACTGGAACCTGATCGACCCGGATGTGCTCGGCTGGCTGCTCGAGCGCAAGTTCTCGCCCGCTCTGCTGATGGAGTTCATGGAGATCCGCCTGGCCATGGAGCCGGGCGCGGCGACGCTCGCGGCCCGCGTGGCGGGACCCGCGGAGAAGGCGGCGATCCGCGGTGCGATCGAGCGGATGAAAGCGGCCGACAACGGCAACGACGACCCGCTCGAATCCGACATCGCCTTTCACGTCGCCGTGCTGCGCGCCAGCCGCAACCGCTTCTATGCGCAGCTCACGGGATTCACCTCGACGGCGCTGCGGTTCAGCATCCGCACCACGAATCGCTACAAGGGCGTGCAGCTGGCGAGCGTGGCCGATCACAAGAAGATCGCCGACGCCATCATCGCCGGGCGGGCGGCCGCGGCCGGCGAGGCGATGCGCAAGCTGATCCAGGAGGCGATGGACCTCATCACCAAGCAGCAGGAGCTGCAGGCAGCGCAGCGGATCGCGGCCAGCCGCTAGCCGATGGCCCCGATCCGCACCGCCATCGTCGGGCTGGGCAAGATCGCGCGGGACCAGCACATTCCCTCGCTCGCAGCGAATCCCGACTTCGAGCTCATCGCTGTCGCCAGTCCGCACAGCAAGCTCGACGGAGTGCGCAACTTCCGCGACATCGAGACCCTGCTGCAGGCAGTACCCGAGGTAGCGGCAGTCGCGCTGTGCACGACGCCCCAGGTGCGCTACGACACCGCGCGCTACGCGCTGGAGCAGGGCCGGCACGTACTGCTGGAAAAGCCGCCGGGAGTGACGGTCAGCGAAGTCGTCGCGCTGGCGGAGCTTGCCCGGCGCAAGGGAGTGACGCTGTTTGCGTCCTGGCATTCCCGGCATGCTCCCGCCGTCGAGCCGGCACGCGCCTGGCTCGCGGGCCGCAGGATCCTGGGAGTCACGATCGCCTGGAAGGAAGACGTGCGGGTGTGGCATCCCGGGCAACGCTGGATCTGGCAGGCCGGCGGCCTCGGGGTCTTCGACCCCGGGATCAACGCGCTGTCCATCCTGACGCGCCTCGTTCCGGGTGTCGTGCTGCAGTCGGCAGAGCTGTCATTTCCGGTGAACTGCGCGACTCCCATCGCGGCAAGCCTGTTGCTGGCCGAGCCGCGGGGCGCCCCCATCCGGATGGAGCTCGACTTCCTGCAGACAGGACCGCAGACCTGGGACATCGTGGTCGAGACGGATGCCGGCGAGCTGACTGTGTCGATGGGCGGAAAGACCATGGCGGTGGACGGCCGGCCGATGCCGGGCGCAACGACACCCGAGTACGCGAACCTGTACGCGCATTTCGGCGAGCTCGTGCGCGAGAGAGGAGTGGATGTGGACGTCGCGCCGTTGCAGCTCGTGGCCGACGCGTTCCTGTGCGGCAAACGGCTCGAGGTGGCACCGTTCATCGAGTAGCCGGCTGCCCGGGCGGACTTCGGGAGGTTTGCGGGCGTCGAGGGCAAAATCTTCGGCACCCGATCGAGGCGCCTCTGCAGCGCCTCGATCTCGACCCAGCGAACGAACGACCCGGGCGTACGGCTCAGGCCATTCTCAAACGCATCAGATACGCGGCTGATGTCTGCTGCGGAAATGCTTCAATCCCGACAGTACCATCCACGCAATGGCTGCGATGACGATGGCACTTCCGATCAGGATCTCCATATCCGACAGCGCAAAGCCCCGTGACGACGCGACGGTAATAGTCTCCATTGCGACCTCCACACCCGCAAAGGATTTGCGGTAAGCCCGTATACGTTTTCACGCCTCGTCCGTCTGGTGAAGCGCAGCGTCTCGGATCTGCGACGCGCTTCACCGGCCCCTCATCTTATGTTTGATTGCCCGCGCCGTCGATGTCGCTCGACACCCCGTTCGATGCGCTCCACTCCCGGTCGGTGTCGCTCCACACCCGGCTGCGGCGGTTTTCCCTTCCCGCCGCAGCCCGCTGCGCTCAGCGCCGCCCATCAGCGGCTGGCGAGCGCCTCATCACCCTTGCGCTCGATCCGCACGGTCACCCGCCGGTCGAACGCGTAGCCGTCCAGATCGCCCTCCTCGCTCGACGCATCAGACTTTCCGTGTCCCTCGACAATGAGCCGGTCGGGCGTGATTCCGGCCTGGGTGAGAACGGCAGCCACCGCTGCGGCGCGGCGCTGCGACAACTCCTGGTTATAGGCTTCCGAGCCACGCGGATCGGCATACCCCTCGACGTGCACCTTCACGTCCGGCATCGCAGCCGCGAGCGCGCCGATCTTCAGGAGCGGAGACATCGCGCTCGTGTTGATCGACGTGTCGTTCGTGCGGAACCCGACATCCGTCTCGAGCCGGTCCGTGCGATTCAACGTCTGGTCGAGACGCTGAGCCAGCTGTTCGGACTGCGTGAGCGATCCGTGCAGCTCCGCGACGTTGCGTGTCAGGTTCGTGCGATCCGTCTCGCTCTTCGACAAGTCCGTCGAGAGCGATGCGGCCTGCGTCGATTGCTTGTGATAGCGGTCGCCGAGCCACGCGCCGGCCGCGGCACCCACGATCGCGCCGAACGGTCCTCCGGCCACGGCGCCGACGCTCAGGCCGGTGACCACTCCGATGTTCTCCTGCTTGGAGGCGGCTGGATGCTCCTGAGCGTGCGCGGGCAGGGACGCCGCGCAGGCGGCCGCCAGGGTGAGCCCGAGAGTGCGGGCCCGCACTTGGTTGGTCAGCGTACTCATATGTCACATCCTCTTGAGCTTTGTGTCGTAGGAGCCCGGAACGGCTCGTTCCGGCTTGCACACAGTTCAGCTCAGGAGGACGTGACGGCCATGACGCAATTGCGGCGGCCCGCCGATACGTTGTGGCCAATTGTGGCGTTGCGCTCGCCCCAGGCCCGCGCCGCAGGCCCGCGCCGCAGATGGCAGACGCAGGCTACGGCACGAGGACCGTCATTCCGGCGAAAACACCGTAGCGTGGCGCGGCGTGATTCAACCCGAGCAGGGAGCCGCAGTCGAGCACGATCGTCGGTCGAAGCGTGTAGGACAGTGCTCCGAGAAACTGTGCAGGGCTCGGGCTACCCTTCTGCTCGGAGCCTGAGAACTCGCCTGCGAGGCCAAACGGCCCGCCAACGGCGTGCGCGGCAGCGATTGCCCATCCCACGACTCCCCGGCGGGTTCCAGGGTCCGAGACTCCCAATTGCGTGTAGCTGAGGTTGACGTCCACATCGAACTCGTCCACTTCCGCGCTGAGGATTCCGTTCAACGAGAAGTCCGCATGGCCGGAGCCGAGGCCCGAGGAGGCCGTCGGCAGCTTGGCACCCACTTCCAATCCAAGCGCGGTCGACTTCGACACGGGATGACGGATCTTCAACACGAGCGAGGTGTCGCCCCAACCCTCGCTCGTGTCGCCGGGGGTGCGATCGGACACCAGGCTGTCGCCTCCCACCAGCACGCCGAGGTTCTCGTTGAAGGCGTACTTCAGCACATAGGGGACACTGAGGAGGCGCTCGCCTGCATGCTCATCGAGCGCCAGTCCACCCGCTTCCCACTCCAGATGCTTTGGAACCGGCAGATCGGCCGGATTGGAGACAGTAGGCCGATAGGGGGTTGCCCGCAGACCGCCGGCGTCGGAGTCGGAGTCGGAATCCGTCGCGCCGGCCGGGGTGCAGACCACACCGTTGGCCATCAACGCAGCGGCAAGAGCCGCGGCCATTGGCGGCACCGGCACCCCTTTCGTTTCAGCGCGCGGCAGGGGAGATGTCCGGGAGCCTTCGCAGCCGCGCTGACTTGATGTGGGCGAACTTGCCGTCGCGGATCACGTAGTGAACGAAGCTGATGATGCGGATGGACTCGCCTTTGCGCAGCGGCCCGACAAGAAAATCGGGCCAATCCTCCAATGCGTGGAACTCAGTGTAGATCTCCGCGGCCAGGCCTTCGGAGTCTGCGATGACCTGGTTGATCTGCAGAGTCTCGCGTACCCGGGCCTTGACGAGGCGGTAGAAGTCCACGATCGCTTGCCTGCCGCGCAGCACCTTGCTCGGCAGCTCGAGGACGACATCCTCGGCGTAGCATTTCGAGAAGCCCTCGAAGTCGTCGCGGTTGAAGCACTCGATGTAGTCCGTGAACTGGCTCTTGTCCATGGGACGGCGCTCAGTACGGTTCCGGCAGCCGGGGATGCTGCTTGAAGATGTCGCGCTCCTTCTTCAACTCGTTGTACGGCCGGTAGACCGTGGAGGGCTCGTCGGGCAGCACGGCGAGCGGCCCGCGTACGCTGCCGTGGTCCTGCGCCTGCGCCCAGCTCGACTCGTAGCGATTGCGGAACAACGGAGCGAGATTGGTGTGCGCGATGCGCCACGAGCCCTCCTCCTTCACATAGTCCACATAGCAGGGGCCCCAGATCCAGGACGCCGACGTGTCACTCCCCGCGGCCCCCGGGGAAAGCCAGTGGCTGCGCGCGGATTGCCCATCCCGGGCGATCTCGATGTAGGGATTGACCGTCATGTGAAGAATGAAGAATCCAGGAATTCTCTTCGTGGCCTCGAAGGCCTGGTAGAGCGCGCGCACACTGTCCGCGCCCCGGTACACGCCGCTGTCGGAGAACTCGACCGAGACATTGTGCAGGTTCCGGGCGAAGCATTCCGCGAAGATCCGGTCGAACTGCTGCGTGAACAGGTAGTGCGCATACTTCGATTGCACCTTCTGGATCTCCAGGGTGTCCTCGAGGCGCTGCACCCTGACGAGCAGCTCCTGGATCGCGGCCGGCTCGCCGGAGGAAGTCGTTGGCATGGGGCTCTCCTGGAAATGCTTGGCGTTCGGCGCGCCGCTCACATGCGCAGCACGGCCTTGATGGTGGCGCCGCTCTCACAGTCATGGAACGCCCGCCCGATGTCCCGGAACGAATAGAAGCGCACGAGCTTCTGCAGCGGCAGGCGGCCCTGGCGGAAATACTCGATCAGCAGCGGGATGAACAGGCGCGGCGAGCTGTCGCCGCCGAGGATTCCGCGCAGCGTCCGGCCACCGCTGAGAATGTGAAACATCTCGGGCGTCCACGGATCGAGGGGAGCCGCGACGAATCCGGCCACGCCCCTGGGTGCAAGGCAGGCCATCGCCTGCGTGAAAATGGCGGCGGAGCGCGTCGTGTTGAACGTGAAATCGACGCCGTTGCCCGTGAGCTCGCGTACCGCGCGTCCCGCATCGCTTCACGTCGAGTCGATCGTGTCGGTCGCACCGAGCTCGCGCGCGAGGGCGAGACGCGCCGGGACGATGTCGATTGCGATGATGCGCGTGGCCCCGACGATCCGCGCTGCCATGACCGCGCTCAATCCAACCGCCCCTGTGCCGAAGATCGCGATCGAGTGGCCCGGTCCGATGGCCAGCGAGTTGATCACCGCCCCCGCGCCCGTCTGTACCCCACAGCCGAGCGGACCCAACAGCTCCAGCGGGACGTCGGCAGGCACCTTGACCGCACTGCTCTCATCCGTCAGAGCATAGGTCGCGAACGACGACTGGCCGAAGAAGCGGGCATGGATCGGTGCGCCGTCCTGTGCGAGCGGCGTGGTGCCATCCGGACGTGAGCCACCGAAATTCCGCGGCATCACCTCGTAGCAATAGCTGTGCTCGTTACGCTGGCAGCTCGGACAGCGGCCGCAGAAGTTCACGCTGAGCACGACCGGATCGCCCGGAGCGAGTGCGGACACCCCGCTGCCGACGCGCTCGACGATTCCGGCGCCCTCGTGTCCCAGCACTATCGGCTTCGGAGTCCGGTCGCGGACGTGTACGTTGATGTCGGTGTGGCAGATTCCGGTTGCCACCATGCGCACGAGAATCTCACCGGCGCGCGGCTCCTCTATATCCAGCGTCTCGATCTGCGGCGGACGCGTGGCATCGCGCGACACTGCGGCCTGGATCCTCATGCGGAATATCGCCCGGAGGTGAGTGCCGCTTCGGGAACCCACATCCCGTGAAACGTCGAGCGCACGCGCAGCGGCAACCGCACAAGCGCGATCGGTCCGTCCGCTATGCGGCGGGCGTCGAGGACCGCAAGATCGCTGTGGTTGCCGCTCATGCGATTGACGAGCGCGAGCACGTACCCATCCGCTTCGGCAGCACCGGGCCGCACGACGAAATTCGGCTCCTGCACTCCGTCGGATCCTCCGGGGGCCCAGGTGGTGAGCCGGCTTTCCAGGTGATCGAAGCTGCCGATGGCGCCCATGCCCATCTCCCCGCTCTTGGCCGTGGGCGAGCGGCAGATTCCGTAGCCGTACCGATAGGGCTTGCCCATGTAGCGATCGTCGCACCTGGGCATCTCGCAGGGCACCGGCGAGAGCAGCTTCGCCTCGTACCCGTCATGGCCGCCCGCAAGATCGAACGTCAGCCGCGTGAGCTGCGGCGGGAAGGGCTTGAAGGGCGCCCCGTCATGGCTCGGGAAGAAGTCGAAGCAGTTGCCCTGGTACAGGCACAGGTCCAGATGCAGCCGCGAGCCTTCGTTGAAGGCGTTCATCATGTGGCCGGCGCTCACGGCCGGCCCATGAAACCAGCGGATGTCGCCTGCCTGACCGCGTCGCGGGAAAATCGCGAAGTGGCTGCCCTGATCCGCATGCCAGCGGTAGAACGGGCCGCCCTGCTGCAGCACCTCCATGTTCGTGATCAGGGGAAAGAACGGCGCGATCACGTGCGAGTCGGTGGCTGCAAAGTCATGCACCATGCCCGGATACGGCATGTCGAACCACATCTCGTGCGCGATCCGGCCGCCGGCATCGGCGATGTAGAAGGCGAAGTCGGTGGTGCAGTCGCCCCGGGCCTGGTACGAGAATGTGAGCAGCTCGTTGCTGTGCAGGTCGAGCTTGGGATGAGCGCTGAGACTCACCGCGCGCACCGCGCCGTCGAAATTCCATTCCCCCCGCGTCTCCAGGGTGTCCGGATCGACCTCGATGGGCAGGGAGTCTTCCTTCAGCACGAGGAGCCTGCGGCCATGCCACACCACGTTGGTGTTGGCGGTGCCCATGCTCCTGCCCTGCACGCTCGGATCGTTCGTATAGCGGTTGCGATAGCGCCCGAACAGCGAGCGGCGCGCCTTCTCCTGCAGCAGGAAGCGCTCGTTGCGGACCCAGCGGCTGCGGTAGTCCACATGCCCGTTATCGAACCGGAACATGTGCACCATCCCTTCGCCGTCGATGAACACGTCCTGCGCGGCCATGGACGGAAACTGGCGATCCGGGCCACAGCGATACAGCGTGCCGCTCAGGTTCCGGGGCACCTCGCCCTGCACGACCTCGAGGTCGCGTACGTCGGACTCGACGCGCAGCGGCGCGCCCCAGCCGCGATACAGAGGCAGGTCGGCAAAGGGCTCGGTCATCGCGCTCGTCCCCCCTCGATTCGCTCGCACGCTCAGGCCCATACTTGACCCGCCTTCGATGATAAATCAATGATCGCGGCAGTTACAGGAGAGGCAGACCGTGAGCGCAGCACCCCCCTTGTCCGTCCGCAACCCACGCACCGGCCAGATCGATCAGCAGATCACTCCGCTGTCAGCGCCGCAGATCGCGGCCGCCTGCGCGCAGCTGCGTGAGGCGCAACGGGCCTGGGGAGCCGCGCCGCTCGAGCACCGCATCGAGATCATGCGCACGTGGGCCGACAAGCTGCGCGCCTTCCGGGCGCGGCTCGTAGAGGCGGACAGCACGGATACCGGCTACGGCCAGATCTCCAAGGTCGCTCCCGACATGGTCATCGGCTCCATCCTGCGGCACTGCTCGATCGCGCCGGCCATCTTCAGTCAGGACCGGCGCGCAGGGGTTTCGCCGGGCGCACCCAACATCTCCTACGACACGATCCTGAAGCCGTACCCGGTCGCCGGTGTGATCGGCCCGTGGAACGCGCCGCTGATGCTCTCGACCTTGCACGCGATCCCCGCCCTGTTCGCCGGATGCGCGGTGATCGTCAAGCCGAGCGAAGTCGCTCCCCGGTTCGTCGCGCCGATCATGGAATCCATCCAGGAGGTACCGGAGCTCGCGGCGGTCCTGAAGTATGTCGTGGGCGACGGCCACACGGGCGCGGCCATCGTGGACCACGTCGACGTAGTGAATTTCACGGGCAGCGTGCCGAACGGACGCAAGGTTGCCGAGGCGTGCGCCCGCCGCTTCATCCCATGCATGCTGGAGCTCGGTGGGAAGGATCCCGTGGTGATCACGCAGAGCGCCGATCTCGACAAGGCGGCGAGCGCGGTATTGCGCGGCGCCGTGACGAGCACGGGGCAAGTCTGCTTTTCGATCGAGCGCATCTATGTGCACGAGTCGGTGCACGATGATTTCATCGAGCGGCTTGCCTCAAAGGCCGAGCGTGTCGAGCTCAACTATCCGGACCCGCACAGCGGGCACATCGGCCCGTTCATCTTCGAGCGGCAGGCGCAGATCGTGGACGGCCACATCGACGATGCGCTGGCGCGCGGTGCCAGGATCCGCACCGGCGGCAAGAGCTGCAACCTGGGCGGCGGCCTGTACATGCGGCCGACGATCCTCACCGGCGTGACGCACGAGATGCAGATCATGCGTGATGAGACTTTCGGGCCCGTCATGCCCGTCATGAAGTACCGCACCGAGGATGAGGCGGTGGGGCTGGCCAACGACACATACTTCGGACTGTCAGCGGCGGTGATCGCCGGCACGGTGGCCGAGGCACGCCGGATTGCGGATCGGATCGATGCGGGTGTCGTGAGCGTGCAGGACACCTTCCTGACATTCGCTGGCTACGGAGCCGCCGAGTGGGAATCCTTCAAGTTCTCGGGCCTCGGCGGCCGCAGCGGGATGCTCGCGTTCGTGAAGAAGCAGGCCGTGCTCATCAACAGTGCGCCGCCGGCGTGCATGCTGACCGAGAATCTCAAGGCCGTTACCCACGAGATCCCCAAGGCGCTCTGATCAAGGGCGCGTCCTGACCCACAAGGGTGCGGCGCGCCGCCAGCGCCGCACTACGCTGGTGCGCAGGTGTTCCCGGCCGCGCGCCGCGGTCTTCGCAGCGTCCCATCGGCCTGCCGGCCGACGCCCGGAGCCTGAGCGGAAATCTCCGTGTTTTCAGGCACTCGGCCCCGTCTCCTGCCCCCCAGTCCGGCCCGATTTCCTCACAGCCGATGACCGTACCCGCGTGGCACGCTTGCTGCATTAGTCACGGCGTTCGCAGCGATGTTGTATTTCGTCATCAAAGTGCACGCGCTGCGGGTTAGCCCAACAAATCGCGGCAAACGCCGCTGCAAGCACTGTCGATCTTTTGCCACGCTGGAGGGTTCAGAATGAGATTCTCAAGGGGTCTGTCGGTCATCGGTCTGTTAGCGGTGGGAGGGGTGGCCAACGCCGCGGACGCTCCGGCCGAACCTGCCAAGTACACGGGGCCCAGCCTGGCGGACGTGCTGACCGGTTCGGGCATCACGGTCAGCGGGTACGTGGACGCGATGTATGACTATTCCTCGAGCCCGGCGCCGGCGCTGCAAGAGTTCACCGGCCACCACAGCTCGTTCCTCATCGACCAGGCGTCGCTGACGGTGGCGTATCAGCCGAAGGAAGGCTTCGGCGCGCTGGCGCAGGTGATTGCCGGCGAGGACGCCCGCGTTCTCAACGAGTCCAGTCCCCCGCTGTCAGATGGCAATTTCGATGTCACGCAGGCGTTCGTGCAATACGCCACGGGCAGCTGGACGATCCAGGGCGGCAAGATGCTGACGCTGGTCGGCTCCGAAGTCATTGCCCCCACGGGCAACTCAAACGTGTCGCGCTCCTTGCTGTTCTTCGGCGAGCCTCTGACGCACACCGGGCTGCGCGTGACCGACGCGGTCACCGATACGTTCAGCTTCATCTTCGGCGTGAACAACGGCTGGAACGCGACTTCCGACGCCAATGTGCAGAAGACGGCTGAAGTCGGCATGTCGTGGGCGCCGAGCAAGGCCTTCGCCCTGACCGCGCAAGGCTATTTCGGCAACGAAGTCGACGTGTTCAACGGGACTTACGATGGCAACCGCAGCATCGTGGACCTGGTGGCCACCTGGAACGTCAATGATGCGCTCACTCTGATCCTCAGCGCGGACTGGGGACAGCAGAAGGGCATCTTCGTGGATAACGGGGACGAGACGATCGGGCTTGCGACCGCCAAGTGGAGCGGCGTGGCCGGCTACTTCAACTACGCGATCAACAGCGCCTGGCGGGTGTCGGTGCGCGCCGAATACCTGCACGACCAGGACGGGTTCATCAGCGGAGTCAGCCAGAACATCAAGGAAGCCACGGTCACCTTCGGCTACGCGCCGTCCAAGAACTTCGAGCTGCGGCTCGAGGGCCGGATCGACAAGACCCCCGAGGACTACTTCCTGAAGGACACGAACGGGTCCATCACCGACACTCAGTCGCACATCCTGATCGAGGGCCTGTACAAGTTCCCGGCGCCGACGAGCTGATCGGGTCCCGCCCGGCCTGACCGCGCAACAGCCCCTCCCACGCGGGAGGGGCTGTTGCTTGCCCGAATCTGCCCGAATTGCATCAGCGGACGAGCCCAATCGCCCGTCACCTTGCTCCTCGAGTGCCCACCCGAGGACGCGCGCATGCACCCGGAACTGCAGATCTGGCTGAACCATTTCGAATACCACGCACAGCATCCACGCAGCATTCCCAGCGGGCTCCCCGACGGCCTGACGGGAGCCGAGCGGCGGCTGATAGCAGGCTCCCTGGCGACTTTTCAGGTGGGCGAGCATTCCCTCGGCCGCACCCTGATATGCGCCGCCCGCCGCTTCGCCCATACGCGCTCGATGCCTGAGCTCGAGCGGATCGTGGAGCTGCTGATCCGCGAGGAGCGGCGCCACGCGGACCTGCTGCGCGACTTCATGACCGATCACTTCATCCCCGTCAGAGACCTCGCATTGACCGATCTGGCGTTCCGCGCCGTGCGGCGGCTTGCCGGATTCGAGCTCTATCTGCACGTTCTGATCGCGGCCGAGCTGATCGGCAACGTCTACTGTCGCGCGCTCGAGACGGTTACCGGGTGTCAGCGCCTCAAGGTTCTGTGCCGCACTCTCGTCGCGGACGAGCTTGCGCACGTCGCGTTCGAATCGGAACTCCTGCGCGAGCTGCGCACCCACCGGCCGCCGGTGGTCCAGTCCGCCTTGCGCTTCGCGCATCGGACATTCTTCACCTGCGCCACGCTGGTGGTCTGGTCATCACACCACGCAGTGCTGCGTGCGGCCGGCTACAGGCGGGCCCGCTTCGCGCGCGTGTGCCACGCCCAATACGCGTTCTACCTCGGCTCGGGCGGCTCGCACCTGAAGAATCCGCAAGACGCTCTGCCCGCCACGCGAACGCCCCAGTGAATGGCAGCGGGGCCGCGAGCCCATCTGCTTGTGCGCCCTCGAATTATCGCTATATTCACTTGGATACTGCGTAGCCGCACTGCCGCGTCGGCCACCGCCGATCGCCCCCCGGCCCGGCGGCGGCACAGTAAACTGCCGCCCGCGCGCCGGACTGGTCCGGAGCGCCGCGGCAGCGCCTTGCGTCTTACAGGGGACTTGATAATGAGAATTCGATTTTCGGCCCGTGTGCGCACTGAGTCACGGGGCACGGCGGCAACGCTTCTGCAGCGGGCCTCGGCGGCGACGATTCTGGTGTTGGCGGCGCTGGTGAGCGCCCCTCCCGCATTCGCCGCGGATGCCAACGCGGGCAAGACGTTCTTCCGCCAGCAGTGCGCCCTGTGCCACAGCGCGGAGCCAGGCGACAACGGCGGAGCGCAGGGCCCGAACCTCAACGGCGTGTTCGGGCGCCACGCAGCCTCCAATGGAGACTTCGGCTACACCCAGGCGTTGAAGAGCTCGAATCTCACCTGGGACGCCGCCTCCCTCGACACCTTCCTCACCTCGCCGACCACGGTGGTGCCGGGCTCCGCAATGGTGATCCCGGTGCCCAAGCCGGAAGACCGGCAGAATCTGATCGCCTACTTCCAGGGCGTGAAGGAAGGCACCTTCAAGGAAGCGGCGCGGCCGCGTTTCGGGCCACCGGCGGGATTCACGCCGCCGCCGAATGCCGGACCTCCCAAAGGTGAGGCCGACTGGAAGAAGGACGCTCCAGGACGCGTTCACCGCATCAACGTCGCGCATCTGCCGGCGCCGTTCGATACGGCCTCCGCGGCGAACTTTCCCAAGCTGGTGGACAAGCCGGACGGCGCGAAGCTCTCGGTGCCGAAGGGTTTCAAGGTCGATGTGTTCACGCACGATGTCCAGGCGCCACGCGCCATGCGGCTCGCCCCCAATGGCGACATCTTCCTGACGGAGACTCAGACCGGCCGCGTGAAGGTGCTGCGGCCATCGGCCGATGGATCGACCGCCGCGAGCGTGGAAATCTTCGCTCAGGGGCTCAACCTCCCATTTGGAATGGCGCTCTACCCGAGCGGAAGCAATCCACAGTGGTTGTATGTCGCGGAGAGCAACCGTGTCGTGCGCTACGCGTACACGGTCGGCCAGACGAAGGCCAGCGGGGTACCGGAAGTCGTCGTGACCGAATTGTCGCCAAGCGCTGGCGGCGGCCACTTCACGCGCGATCTGGCGTTCTCCCTGGATGGCAAGCGCATGTTCGTTTCGGTGGGATCGGCGTCCAACGTCGCGGAAGAGATGCCGAAGAAGACACCGGACGAGATCAAGGCCTGGGACCAGGAACACGGGCTCGGCGCCGCCTGGGGCGGCGAGACCAATCGTGCCGACGTGCTCGTGTTCGAGGCCGGCTCCGACAAGCCTGGCAAGGTGTTTGCGAGCGGCATCCGCAATTGCGTGGGCCTCACGGTGAACGCGAGTACGGGCGACCTGTGGTGCACGACGAACGAGCGCGACATGCTGGGCGACGATCTCGTGCCGGACTATTCGACACGCGTACAGGAAGGCAAGTTCTACGGCTGGCCGTGGTACTACATGGGCAAGTACGAGGACCCGCGCCTCAAGGGCGAGCGTCCCGACCTTGCCGGCAAGGCAACGGTACCGGATGTGCCCTATCAGGCTCACTCGGCCGCCCTCAATCTCGTCTTCTACACCGCCACCAAGGGAAGCTCCGCATTCCCGAAGGAATACGTGGGTGACGGCTTCGCCGTGATGCATGGCTCGTGGAACCGGGCTTTCCGCACCGGGCACAAGATCGTGCGTGTGCGCATGAAGAACGGCGTGCCGACAGGCGAGTACGACGATTTCATGGTCGGATTCATCGCCGACGACGGCAACGCCTGGGGCCGGCCCGTCGGCGCGGTGGTGGCGGCCGACGGCTCGCTGCTGATGAGCGACGATGGCAGCAACCTCATCTACCGCGTCTCCTATCGGAAAGGTCCGATGCTGCGCAGCGCGCAGGACGACTCAACACCCTTTGAAGGACATCTGAGAAAATGAAAACCGAATCTCCGACTCGCGTGCGCGCCGTCGCAGCCGGCGTGGCCGGATTTGCCGCTGCCGCGGCCGCCACCCTTGCGCATAGCGAGGCGCATGCGGCAAGCGCGCCACCCGGCGAAATCGTCATCACCGGCGAGAAGATCTTTCCCGAGAGCCTGACATCGAGCCCCGACGGTCACGTGATCTTCGGCAGCATCGGTCAGCGCGCGATCTATCGCGCCAATCCGGGCGCGGCGAGCGCCGACGTCTGGATTCAACCCGGCGCGGACGGCCTGGCGGGCGTCTTCGGAGTGTTCGCCGATCCGAAGTCGAACACGCTCTGGGCCTGCTCGGGCACACCCCCATTCGGACCACCGCCCGCCGGGGCTCCGCCGCCCGCCCCATCCGCACTGCATGCATTTGACCTGAAGTCCGGGGCGCCGAAAGGCAGCTACCCCTTGCCGACCGCGGGCGCGTTCTGCAACGACATCGCCGTCGACTCGGGCGGCAATGCCTACGCCACCGACACTTCCAACATGGAGGTGGTGCGGCTGACGAAAGGCGGCAAGGCGCTGGAAGTGTGGGCGGGCAACGGCAGCTTCGGCCCCAAGGGCGGCATCCTCGACGGCATCAGCGTGCTCGGCAACCGCTTGTTCGTCAACACGCTGGGCACGAGCAAGCTGTTCAGCGTGCCGATCGGCTCCGACGGCAAAGCTGGCTCGCCCGTGGAGGTGACACTCGACCGCGCGATCTCCCGGCCCGACGGAATGCGCAGCTTCGGCAAGGACAAGCTGTTGATCATCGAGGGCGGCAACGGAGGCCGGCTGTCGAAGATCACTCTCAGCGCGAACAACGGCAAGGTCGAGACCGTCAAGGAAGGCTATCCGGACGGCCCCGTGGCGGTCACGGTCGTTGGCACGACGGCCTACGTGGTCGAGGGCCAGCTCGCGGCGATGATGGGCCGGCGGCCTGGCGCGCCGGCGGACACGCCACCGCCGCAGCCAAAGCCCTTCAAGGCAACGTCGGCGGAAGTCGGCAAGCCCTGAGCGCTCACCGGCTCAGGGCCACCTTCGCCGTCACGGACAAGCCCGGCCGCAAGCCATCGAGGCCGGGCTGACCTGCATCGAACCGGATGCGCACGGGCACGCGCTGCACGATTTTCGTGAAGTTGCCCGTGCCCGGCTCGAACGGCAGCAGCGCGAACTGCGAGCCGGAGCCCGGCGCCAGGCTCTCGACCACCCCGGTGAGGGCGTGCTGCGGCAGAGCGTCGATCCTGACCGTGGCCCGCTCGCCCGAATGCATCCTCGAGGTCTGCGTCTCTTTGAAATTCGCCGTCACATAGAGGCCGCGCAGCGGCACCAGCGTGAGCAATCGCGATCCCGGCTGGACGTAATCGCCCTGCTGGACCTGACGATTTCCGACTACGCCATTCACCGGCGCCACCACCAGCGAGTTCCTCTGATCCTGCAGCGCCAGGTCCAGAGCGGCCTGAGCGCCCTGCACGGTGGCCTGCGCCTTTTGCAGTGAGGCGAGCAACGTCGCGCGCTTTGCAGCCGTAACGCGCTGCGATTCCCTGGAAACGTTGAACAGAGCGAGGGAGCGCGCAACGTCCTGCTCCGCGCTCACAGCGGCGGCGCGCACGCTATCGGCTTCGCGCACCGATACTGCCCCGCTTCCCACGAGCGCCTCGAAGCGCCTGCTGTCGGCAACCGCGCGATCCGACTGCGCGTTTGCTGAGCGTATCGCCGTTTCCGCCGCGCGCACGTTCGCGGACGCGAGCCCCTCTTCTGCATCGAGGCTGGCAAGGGCTGCGCGTGCGTCCGCAACACCGGCCTCCGCATCCGACCGTTGCGCCTTCGCGTTGGCCACCTTTGCATCGAATTCCTCCGGGTCGATGCGAACCAGAGGCTGGCCGGCGTGAACGGTCTGGTTATCCTGAACCAACACCTCGGCCACGAGTCCACGCACTTTGGGCGCGACCGTGGTGGCGTCAGCACCGATATAGGCATCGTCGGTGCTCTCGCTCGATGCCGGCGCGAGGATCACCGCGCTGCCTCCGGCTGCCACTACCAACGCGATTCCCAGAACCACCCACGTGCGTCGCACCGGGAATCGGCGCGCGGCCGTGGACGCAAGCGGCGTCCCAAGCGTCGAGGTCACGCCGGAGGGCGCCGCTCGTTCAGACTCTGCAGCCTGTCCAGGCTGCGGCACGTGGCTCCCCGCGCCAGCGTCGTCCCGCACGATCTGTCGAAGCGCAACCATGCTCATCGCTGTCTCCACTTCGGGCTTGCTTACTTGGTATGATGATCATAATATTATTGCAGTCATACTTTCAAGCGCAGGTTTCCCCGTGCCCGTGGACGATCCCGCCACCCTCCCAACCGCCCGTAAGTTCTTGATTTTCGGGGTGATGGCCTTCGGCCAGTTCATGGCCTTGCTGGACATCCAGATCGTGGCGGCCTCCCTCAACGAGGTGCAGGCAGGGCTGGCGGCCGGCCCGGATGAGATCAGCTGGGTGCAGACGGCCTATCTCATGGCAGAGCTCGTGATGATTCCCTTCTCTGCGTACCTGACGCAGGCGCTGTCCACGCGCTGGCTGTTCGCGGCGTCCGCCGCTCTGTTCACCCTGTCGAGCGTGCTGTGCGGGCTCGCCTGGAACATCGAGTCGATGATTTTCTTCCGCGTCCTGCAGGGGTTCACCGGCGGCGCGATGGTACCCACGGTGTTCGGAGTCGGATTCACGCTCTTCTCGGGCAAACAGCGGGCGCTCATTCCGGCGATCCTCGGCATGGTCTCCGTTTTGGCCCCCACGCTGGGCCCGACCGTCGGCGGCCTGATCACGGACCAGATCGACTGGCGCTGGATCTTCTTCATCAACGTCATCCCGGGAGTGGCGGTCACTGCGCTGTCCCTCGTGCTGATCCGCATCGACCGTCCACACTTTTCCATGTTCCGCCGGATCGACTGGATCCATCTGGCAGCCATGGCGACCTTTCTCGGCGGCCTGGAATACGTACTCGAGGAGGGGCCGCGGCTCGACTGGTTCGGAGACTCGCGCATCGTGATCGCCGCGTGGCTGTCGCTCGTCGCCTTCGTGCTCTTCATCGAACGCTCGCTGTTCTCCACGGCGCCGATCGTGAAGCTCGGTGCGTTTCGCAATCCCACGTTCGTCGCTGCGTGTGTGTTCAACATGGTGATCGGTTTCGGGATCTATGCATCTACGTACCTGATTCCCGTCTACCTCGGCCGCGTGCGTGGATTCGACAGCCTGCAGATCGGCACCACCGTGTTCGTCGTCGGAGGCGCGCAACTGGTCAGCACCGTCATCGCCGCACGGCTGTCCGAGAACGTCGACCGCCGCATAGTCATTTCCGCCGGGCTCCCCCTGTTTGCGTTCAGCCTGTACCTGACCTCTCTCATGACCCCGCAGTGGGGCTTTGGGGAGCTGCTGCTGCCGCAGCTCATGCGCGGACTGTCCGTCATGCTGTGCATCGTGCCGACCGTCGGAATGGCGCTCTCGGCTTTCCAGGGACAGGAACTGCGCTACGCTTCCGGTTTGTTCAACCTGATGCGCAACCTCGGGGGCGCGATCGGGATCGCCGTCGTAAATACATGGTTGCAGGACGACGCGCGCACCGCAGCGGCGCGAATCGGGGAAGCGCTCGGCCACAGCGCCCGGGTGGCCAACGATACGATCGCCGGCCTCGCTCATCAGCTCGGGGCGGTGACGCCGGATCCCGCGCGGGCCCTGCTGCTCGCAAGGGAGCTGGTCAGCGGCGTCGTTGCGCGGCAGTCTCTGACGCTTGCGTTCGATGATGTCTTCCGCTTGATGGCCTGGATGTTCGTCGGCGCCTTGTTGATGGTCCCGTTCTGCAGGCCGTCCGGCAGCGGTGGTGCAGCGCGGACCACGGCAGACGCGGAGGCCCCTCGCGAGGAAGCCGGCGCGACCGCGGGCGCTCACTGAGGAATTTCGGAGAGTCGATAAGGTGCGTTACGACAGCGAGCACAAGGAACGAACCCGGCAGCGGGTGCTGAGCGAGGCGGCCACCGCCATCCGTGCCGTCGGGCCCAGTGGCATCGGCGTCGCAGGCGTGATGGCGAAGGCCGGTCTCACGCATGGTGCGTTCTACGCCCATTTCGAGTCCAAGGACGATCTCGTCGCCCAGGCGATCGCGCAGATGTTCGCGGAAAGTTCCCAGAGGATGCGCGCGAGATCGGACGACCCCGACCCGGCCATCGCGCTGGTGAAATTCATCGACAACTATCTGTCCACGCGCCACCGGGATCACCCGGAGCTGGGCTGTCCCCTGCCCTCCCTGGCCGGCGAGCTGGCGCGCCTGCCGGAGGCTGCGCGCAGGAATTTCGCCGCGGGTCTGGGCCGCCTGACCGGTTCGATGGCCAAACGTATCAGGGAGCTGGGCCGGCCCGGCTCCGAGGGTCTCGCTGCGTCGCTGATCGCGGAGATGGTCGGCGCACTGGCACTGTCCCGCGCGGTGCCGGAGGCATCCGAATCCGACCGCATCCTCGAAACCTCGCGCAGCTCGGTCAAGGCGCGGCTCGGGCTGTAGGAGCGTTGGGCCTTCAGCTCACAGCGGTGATCGCAACCATCACCGTTGCGTCCGGGAAGCCGCTGAGCTGCAGAGTCAGATCCCTGCCCCCCGGCAGATCGAACTCGACGATCTTGCGCGGGCGCGCACAGCCATGGGAGGCCTGAAAGTCACGGGACTTCACGAACTGCGTACCGTCGAGGACATCGATCCAGTGGCCGCTCGAGATCGAGATCCGGTAGACACCGGCCTTGGGGACGCGGAAACGCACCATGCCACCCTGAGGTTTCTCGGCATGCGCCGGTTTGGCAGGCGTTGTGGCATAGGTCACGCCCTCCTGTCCGGTGAGCTTGAGCTCGTAGAGCTTCTCGACCTGCAGCAGCGGCGACTTTGAGCCGGGTGTTACAGCTGCTGTTACCGACTGCGGCGTCTGCTTCATCACGCCCGTTTCGTGCGACACGTTCCAGGTGAAGTGAGCGCACGCGTCCACCTCGTCTGCGGACGCGGACGCCGCGCAAATGGCCAGCGCGGCCATGACGACAGCTGAAACGGGAATGTTGAATCTCGACGTGGGGGTTCCTCGATCGTTCAGGACGACTCTACAGCACCGCAGCCGACCGCGAGCTGGAACAGCTCGATGTCGGTCTGGATGTTCAGCTTCTGCTTGATCAGCGAGTGGTTGTTGGCGACGGTCTTGACGCTCAGATTCAGCAGCGCGGCAATCTCCTCGTGCGCCTTGCCGGCGGCGATGAGGCGGAAGATCTCGAATTCCCGCACGGACAGTCCGAGCGTCGGTTGCCCGTCGCTGAGCGAGGAGGCCTGCTCGAGCTTCGCGGCAACATCAGGGCTCACAGCCGGGAGGCCGGCGAGAGCGCGTCGCACGGCGGCCACCATGAAAGCCGGATCGCCGCTCTTGGTGATGTAGCCATTCGCGCCCGCGCGCAGGGCCTGCACTGCGAATGCGAGATTGTCGTGCATGCTGCAGACGAGCACCGGGAGCAGGGGCCAGCGCAGCTTGAGGCGGCGCAGCGTCGACAGCCCGCCGCGCCCCGGCATGCTCAGATCGAGAATCACGATATCGGGAGTCTGCGTCTGCATGAGAGCATAGGCTGCTTCGCCGGATGAGGCCTCCGCGATCACTTCGTAGCCCGGCTCCTGTTCCAGGAACCTGCGGTAGCCGGCACGGACGACCGCATGATCGTCCACGAGCACGATGCGGACGGGTGCCACCTGACTAGCCATTTGCAGCGAGCTCCGCCCGCCAGGTGACGGGCATCCAGGCCTGCAGGGACAGTCCGCCTGCCTCCCCGGCATCGATCCGCAGCTCCCCGCCATGGGCTTCGACCCGCTCGCGCATTCCGAGCAGGCCGCTGCCGCTCGCCGCGGCCCGTGCGCCGCCCGCTGCCACTTCGGATTCCAGCACGCTCAACGCCACCCGCCGCGGCCGATCTGCGGCCTCACCCGTCTCCACGGTGAGCTGGATCGCAATCGCGCGCGCCCGCGAGTAGCGCACGGCATTCGTCAGGCATTCCTGAATCAGGCGGTATGCAGTGATGTTCAGATCCGCCGGCAGGCGGTTCACCGGGCCGGAAAACTTCACAGTACAGCGAAACCTGTCGGCAACGCGCGCCTGCCAGCCGTTCACGAGCTCTTGTACCGTGTCACGCAGACCCACTGTCTCCAGGCCGTGAGGCCGCAGGCGGGCGAGCATGCCGCGGATGATCTCCATGATCTCGGTGGTCAGGCGTTCGACTCCGCGCGCGCAGGTTTCGATCTTCGCTGAGCTGCCCGCCGCCTCACGGGCGATATAGGCGGCGTCTACCTTGATCGCGGTCAGGCTCTGGCCCAGCTCGTCGTGCAACTCGCGCGCGAGCCGCTTGCGCTCCTCCTCCTCGACGTCAATGAGTCGCCGCGTAAGCTCTCGCCGCTGCGCCGCGGCCTCCTGCATGACGGCGGCGCAATGATTGAAGCGCTGCGAGATGTCCTCGAGATCCTTCAGGCGGAACCGGGGGAGCCGCGTGTCGAGCTCGCCAGCCTCGAGCCGCGTCAGGGCCGCCTGAATCAGGCCCAGGGGCTTCAGTCCCCGGCGAACCATGAAATAAATGCCCGCGGCCATGGCGAGGATGGTCGCGGCGAGCAGGGCCAGATCGCGGAACACGCGTTGCTCGATCTCTGAGATCTCGGACAGAGGATTGGACACCACCCGCACCCGCGCGATTGGCGCACCGCGAAAGTCGAGCCCGTAGTTGAGCGTGACGCTCGAATCGGACGACAACAGGGCACGCGCCAGCTGTCCGCCCTGGTGCTCGTCCGTGGAGCTTGCAGCGATGACACCTCCTTCGGAGTCGACGAGCTCGATCTTGACGTGCCGCAGCGGCTCGGAGGCACGAATCTCCGCCGCCGCGGCCTTCAGAGCCTGGGCTTCTCCGAGGGCTGAGCCGACTCCCCTGTCGATGTCATGCAGCAGCCGCGCAAGCTGCGTCGAGGACTCCGTCTCGCGTGACACGTCGCCGCCGATGGAAGTGAGCGGCACGAGGACGCTGATCGCCAGGGCGAGCAGCGTCACAACGGCTATCCCCAGCAGCAAGCGCGTGTGCAGATACATTCCTGGTCCCCTTACGCGAAAGTCGGGAGATCCTCCCAAGACACGCCGCGGCAAGCCCGCTGCTGAAGACCCACAGGCTGCCGCTGCCTGATTCTACTGGTCTACCGCGTGGCGGAGGCGCCGATCGCGTAGATGCTTGGCATGTCACGCACGCCCGTCCGCCTCGAGCGGATGTACGGCACTTTGTATTACTCTCATCGGTAGCACCATTTCATCGCGCGCTGAAATCCGTCGGAGAGCATCCATGCAACAGGTAGCGACCGGGCTGCAGTTTCCCGAAGGGCCGGTGGCCATGGCGGACGGCTCCGTCGTTCTCGTGGAGATTCGCCGTGGCACACTGACCCGAGTGACTCCCGATGGCCACCGCGAGACCGTGGCGGAGCTCGGTGGCGGCCCGAACGGGGCGGCGATCGGACCCGACGGCGCGGTCTACGTCTGCAACAACGGCAACGCCTGGTCCTGGGCCGAGGGTGAAGTCAATCTCCCTGACGGCCCCCCTGCCCAACACTACACGGGCGGCTCCATCCAGCGCGTCGATCTGCGCACCGGCCGGTTCGCGACGCTCTACGATCATTGCGATGGCAAGCCTCTGAACAGCCCGAACGACCTGGTGTTCGACTCCACGGGCGGCTTCTGGTTCACGACGCTGGGCTACTCGGACGGGGAAAACCGTCGCCTCGGCGCCGTCTACTACGCGCGTCCGGACGGTTCGAAGATCGTCCGCTGGCGCAGCGAGCTGCTCTCCCCCAACGGCATCGGCCTCTCGCCGGACGAGGGCAGGCTGTACATGGCCGATTGCATGGTCGGCCGCCTGTACGAGTTCGACCTGCCCGAGCCGGGAGTGATGGCGCCTGCCACGTCCATCGCGCCCGGCAGGGTCGTGTGCACCCTCCCCGGTTTCCAGTGGCTCGACAGTCTGGCGGTGGAAGCCAGCGGCCGCATCTGTGTCGGCACCCTCTGGAACGGCGGCATCACGATCTTCGAGCCCAGCGGCGCGTACGAGCACGTTCCGGCGCCCGATCCGCTCACGACGAACATCTGCTTCGGCGGCCCGGACATGCGCGACGCGTGGCTGACCTGCTCCAGCACAGGCAGGCTCTTCAAGACCCGCTGGCCGCGACGGGGACTGCGGCTGCCGTTCAACGCCTGATCGGGGCCAAGGGCAAGAGGCCGCCGGATTCGCTGCCGGCAGCGCACCGGATGCCGCGCCTCAGGCCGCGCGTACAATGGCGGCCACGCCCATGAAAAAGCTCAACTCGCCCTCCAGCAAAGCGGTTGCCGCGGAACTCGGTGTATCCGTTGCGACGATCTCGCGCGTGCTGACCCGGCCCGATCTCGTGAACAAGCAGACGCGCGACCGTGTGCTCGCGGGGATCGGGCGGCTGGGCTATCGACCGAATCTGATCGCGCGCGACCTGCGCCGTGGGGAGACCCGGACGGTGCTGGTGGTAGTGCCAATACTCAGCGTGTTCTTTCTGGAGATCCTGCGCGGCACCGAGCAGGCAGCCGAGGAGCTCGGCTTCGCCGTGCTGATGGGCAACGCGAAGGGCGATAGCCGGCGCCCCCTGACGTATTTCGATCAGGTGGCAAGCCGCCGCGCTGACGGAATCATCCTGCTCACAGGCGCGTTACCGCCCGAAGCGGCCGCGTCTCAGAAACTGCCTCCGCTGGTCGTGGCGGCTGAATCCCTGAAGGACGGCGGGCATCCAACCGTCGGAGTCGACCACGCCGGTGGCGCCGAGGAGGCGGTGCGGCACCTGATCAGTCTCGGCCACAGGCGGATCGCCCACATCGCCGGGCCCGATCACGTGCTGTCCTCCAGGGCCCGGACCAACGGTTATCGCAAGGGGCTGCGGGCGGGCCGCATCGCCTTCGATGAATCCCTGGTTCAGCGCGGCAATTTCACGGTCGACTCGGGCGAAAAGATGATGCACGTGCTGATGCAGCAGCGGCAGACGCCCACGGCCGTGTTCTGCGCCAACGATGAGATGGCCATCGGAGCGATCCGCTCGCTCAAGGCTGTAGGCCTGAGAGTCCCCGACGACCTCTCCATCGTCGGCTTTGACGATCAGGAGTTCGCGCAGATCTACGATCCGCCGCTGTCGACCGTGCACATTCCGCGATTCGATATCGGGTACCAGGCGATGATGATGCTGCACGATGTGCTGTCTGCGCAGCGGGTGTTCCGCTCCACCGTGCTGCCCACGCGCCTGGTCACTCGCGCAACTTCGGCGGCACCAAGGAAACGCTAGATGCCGTCCTCACGTGCTCCGGCCGCACGCCCACCCCGACGATCCGGGCTGGAATTCTTCTCAGCCAGGCGGAATGCCCCAGCAGTCTCAGCGGCCATGGCACCGTCAGCGGCCGATCTGTTGTCAGGACGGGACCGATGATCCGATTCTGCGCCAGGATCTGCAACCGCTGAGTGAAGCGCGTTGGAAACATACGGCGTTGCTGCACGGCGGCCAGATGGCCATCCGTCAGCGCGCCTGCTTGAAGCGGCGCCGCGAGAATATTGGCGGTGGCCACCGCATCCTGGATCGCGAGGTTTATGCCGACGCCGCCGATAGGAGACATCGCGTGCGCGGCGTCACCGATGCACAGCAGGCCCGGTTTCCACCATTGCAGCAGTCGGTCGACCTTCACGGTGAGCAGCTTGACGTCATCCCAGCTACTGAGCTCCCCGACGCGATCCGCAAACCACGGCACGATGCGACCGATCTGGGTGCGCAAATAGTCGATGCCGCGGTCCTTGAGCTCGGCCATGCCGTCTTTGCGGATGACAAACGCGCATTGCCAGTAGTCACCACGGTCCAGCGTCACGAGAACGAGCCCGCGATCGAAGTAGCCGAGCGTCTCGGCGGAATCGTCCCGCTTGCGGGAGAGACTGAGCCACAGCACGTCGATCGGCGAGCCCAGGTCCCTCACTTGCAGCCCCGCACTGCTGCGGACGGTGGAGTGCCGGCCGTCCGCGCCAATGACCAGATCGGCGGTGACTTCCACCGGTCCCTCGGGCGTATCGACTCTGACCCCGCTGACCCGCCCGTGGCTCTCTATCAAACCTTGCACCTGCGCTTGCTTGTGCAGCTGAAACGTTGGAAATCGGGCGCCTCGCTCGGCGAGAAAATTCAGCAGATGCCATTGCGGCATCAGTGCTATGAATTTGCAGCGCGTGGGGACATGCGAGAAGTCCGCGATCCTGACCGGAGTGCCGCCGACCTGCCCGCGCAGCTGCCTGACCTCCTGATGCGGGAGCGCAAGGAACTCTTCCAGCAAGCCGAGTTCGTCGATGACATCCAGCGTTGACGGATGAACGGTGTCGCCGCGAAAGTCGCGCAGGAAATCCTTGTGCTTCTCGAAAACGACCGTCTCGATGCCCGCGCGCGCGAGCAGATAACCGAGAATGACGCCGGCGGGACCGCCGCCCGCCACGCAGCACGTTGTCCGCAGTGTCCGCGTCACGCGCGCATCGTTCCGGTCAAGGCTTGCGGAACACCAGCACGAACCGATCGGTCTTGCCGACCGCTGGCGGTAGGTATGACACGTGGTCGCGCGCGTCTTCGGGTCTGCGCAAAGCGTCGCTCTTGCCGACGACTTTCAGGCCGCGGGACTCCCAGTCCTTGCGCGCGTAGTCCTCATCGATCCGATGCAACGAGGAGGCCACGGTGCTGCCCGTGCCCGGTTTCGCCGAGTGATCGACGATCACGACCACGCCGCCGGACTTGAGCGCGTGTGCGATGTTGTCGAGAACGGCGCTCGTATTCACCTTGGGCCACACGCCTGTGGTATCCACCCAGTACAGGTCGTGGTAGACCTTGATGAGGAACACCGCATCGAGCGAGGCGGCCGGCCACTGCAGTGGGTTCAGGTCCAGGACCTGGTGCTCCACGTTCGGCAGGCGATCGTTGGCGACTCGCTTGACCGCGCCGCCCTCGCTGAACCTCTCGAACGACGGATTGTTCAGCATCAGCACATGTCCGCCGGGGCCGACGACATAGCTCAGCAGCTCGCTGTAGTAGCCGTCGCCGGCCAGAAAATCCACGACCCGCATTCCGGGCTTGATGCCCGACAGCCGCAACACCTCGGCGGGATGGTCGAGGGAATCGCGCTTGACGTCGTCGGCGCTGCGGCCGGCATGCTGCACGGCGCTGTCGTACGAATCGGCAGCCACGGCGGCGGATCCCGCCACACTCCAGGCTGCCGCCAGCGTGAGGAGGGCGAGAGAGCGGCGGGCGTTGAGAGTCAGCGCGTTCATGAGGCTCCCCTGTGAGTGCGGATGAAGGTGAGCAGCTCGCCTCCGAGGGTATCGATGGAGGTGCCGAGCTGCAGGACGGGAGACAGGTGGTTATGCTGCTGCATGTACAGCAAGCGGGGCATCGTGCCGTTGGCCGCCCAATATGCATCGACCAGACGGGTAGCCTGTTGCTGGAAAGTCGGTGGATCCAACTCCGCCACCGTGAACAGGCACGGCACATCGGTCTGCGTGAGTGCCGGCAGCGAGGACTCTTCGGCGAAGCGGGTGCGATCCGCTCCGAAGTAGGCCTCCTCGAACGGGCCGTGCTTCAGCGTGACCAGATCGTAGATGCCGGACAACATCATTGCGCCAGCCAAGGGCGGCCTGTTCTGCAGTCCGTGATGGCCAGCCACGCATCCTGCGACATGGGCGGCGCCCGCGGACTGACCGATGAGGAAAATGCTATTGGGGTCTCCGCCGTATCGCCGCACGTTCTGGCCAAGCCAACTCAGCGCTCTGGCAACATCTTCCGAGCCGGCAGGCCAACGTGCGCCCGGAGCCAGCCGGTACGTCAGCGTAACTCCGACCAAGCCATTGCGGACCGCCCATGCACCGACGTTGTTGTAGAACGGCGCATCCGGCGCACCCTTGTCACCGCGCACAAATCCGCCGCCATGGACGAATACGACAATCGGGCGCGGCGCGGAGCTCGCGCCCACAGGATGAAACACATCCAGGCGATGGCGCGGATCGGTGCCGTATGCGAGATCGCGCTCGACCGCACACAGCTCGGGAGACG
>FTDY01001261.1_pt1 | contig 32883 bp, 17 predicted proteins | sample 1640031 | NCBI WGS metagenome assembly FTDY01 (sample SAMEA3914816, study PRJEB12502) | metagenome | biome: forest; material: soil | place: USA | collected 2011-09-16 | depth 0.3 m
GGGCGCGCGCGCGCCCACCAGAGTAAAGGGCGGATTGTCGTAGTCCTTGATCGAAGTGCCTTCACGGAGGAATTCCGGCTGGAAGCACACGGAGAAATCCTCGTCCGAACGCCGCCCGCTCGCCTGTTCCAGCGCCGGGCGCACCACATTTTCCACAGTGCCGGGCTGCACGGTCGAGCGCAGCACGAGGGTGTGGTGCGCTTTCTTTTGCGCCAGAGCCGCGCCGATCTGCTCCATGACCCGCCGAATCGCACTCAGATCCTGGTCGCCGTTGGGCGCCGAAGGGGTGCCCACGCAAACGAACGACAGGTCCGTGCCCTGGATCGCCGCTGCCACATCGTTGGTCACCTCCACGCGGCCGGAAGCCACGACGGATTTCATCAGCTCCTGGATGCCCTCCTCGATGATCGGCGAGCGCCCCGAGCGGATCAGGTCCAGCTTGTGGGGATCGACATCGACGCCAATCACAGGGTGGCCGTCCCGAGCCAGGCATGCCAACGAGACAGCGCCCACGTAACCAAGACCGAACACACTGATGCGCACTGAAGAGTCTCCTGCGGCTCGTTTGAGCGCGGTAAATCAGGAAGCCGCGAGCGCGGGCACGGGTTGCGAACGGCGCTCCAGAGCGGCGGCGATGAGCCCGTCGAGGCGTACCATGGAGCTGCGCCACGCGTGATGCGATAGCACGCGCGCACGCCCGCTCTGGGCTAGACGGTCCCGCAAGGCTTTCGAATCGAGAATGTTCCCTACCGCGACGGCATATTCGGCTGGACTGGCGGCGGTGAGAAGATGTTCGCCCGCCACGGCGTCGACGCCGTCGGCAGCGGCAGTGCTGCACACGACCGGCACGCCCATCGCCATCGATTCGAGGATCTTGTTCTGGGTGCCGCGCGCGATCGCCAGTGGAGCGACGGTCAGAGCGGCGCCAGTGACGAAACCTCGTACGTCGGGCACGGAGCCCGTCACGGTCACCCCCGGCAACTTACCGAGATCGCGGATGAATGGCGGCGGATCCGCTCCGACAATGCGGAACTGAAGCTCGGGCCGTGCGGCGCGCAACGCAGGCAACACGTCGCGGCAGAACATCAGCACGCCTTGCTGATTGGGGTAATAGTCCATGCGGCCGACGAATGCGATCAGATTCGGATCGTAGTCCGCGGCGGGTGTGAAGAACGAGGCGTCGACTCCGTTGGGAAACCAGTCCGAAGGGGTCGTGACGCCCAGCTCGCGCAACGACTTCAGCTCCGCGCGCGTCGTGCAGGTGCACAGATCGAAGCTGCGCGACAGGCGCAGCTCGGCCCGTTCCAACTTGGCGGCTTCCAGCCGGTAGCCGGCCGAAAGCGGAAATGGCTTGTAGTGCACGTACTCGCGCCACTTCTGCGAATCGATGTCGCCGTAGTCGAGCACCTTGAGTGCGGCCTGCGCGCCCGCAACATAGGGCGCGGCCGACGAGCAATGCGCAAACACCAGATCGAAAGGCTCGCCGGCGAGCGCCGCGCGCACGCGCCGCGCCAGCCGCGGCGAATGGAAATATCCGAAGCTCGATGGCAGCGAGGTCGGCAACCAAGCCACCATGCGCGGCCATGCCATCTGGTCGGGAATCACTTCCGCAAGCAGCGACTCGCAGTGCTTGCGCAGATCCGCGGCTTCCTCGAGCTCCTGGGCGGTGCGCGCGATCGAGACGACTGTGACCCGGTGGCCCTGCTCCGTTAGATGCCGGATGATGTTGAATGGGCGGATCTTCCCACCTCGCTTGGGTGGGTAAGGAACGCGATGGCAGGCGAACAGGACTCTCACGCCGCCATGCTCCCGCGCAGCTCGTCGGTGACCGCTGCAGGCGATTCGCCATCGAGATACATACGGCACCAGATCTCGAGGTTCACCAGCGCCAACAGGTGGTCCGTGCGGTCCGCCTCCTGCCGCTCGTGCTCGCGTACCAGGCGCGCGACGGCAGCGGGATCGATCAGCCCGCGACGTGCCAGAGTAGCTTCGGACAGTATTTCCCGCAGAAATCCCGCCAGCTCGGCCTTGAACCACGCGCCGATCGGTGCACCGAAGCCGCGTTTGGAGCGGTAAATGATGGGGTCGGGCACGACGCCGTGCATCGCCTTCTTCATGATGTATTTCAGCTCGCCCCCGCGGATCCGCAGCGCGGCCGGCATGCCGGCCGAGAGCTTCACCAGGCGCTGGTCGAGAAGCGGCACACGACACTCCAGCGAGACAGCCATGCTCATCTTGTCGGTGAGCATCAGCAGATCCTCGGGCAGCTGCGTCGCCAAATCGACATCCATCAAGCGGCGCAGGGCGTCTTTGGAGCTCGAGCCGGCGAATCCGCGTGCAATGCAATCGTCGAACTGCGTGGCACGCTCGCGCAACAGTGCGTCGCGCTCGGCAGCGTCGAAGACCTCCATGTAGCGCCGATACCGGTCCTCGAAACCCAGGGAGTCGGCGAGCACGAAGGCGCGCGCCAGGCGCAACTTGTTCAACAGGGGCGAATGCCGGTCACTGGGCAACCGACGCGCCACGGGATCTATCAGGCCGCGTCGCAGGAACTTCGGAATCAGCTGATAGCGGCTGCGGTAGTGCTCGTCCATGTACCGGTTGTAGCCGCCGAACAGCTCATCACCGCCTACGCCCGAGAGAATAACGGTGACGTCCTGGCGCGCGAACTTCGACACCAGGTAAGTTGTGATGAAAGCCGCATCCGCAATCGGCTCGTCCAGGTGCCATAGCAACTCCGGGAGGAGTGCCGCTACATCGGGCTGCACGATGATCTCGCGGTGATCGGTGCGGAACTGCTCCGCGACCATGCGCGCGAACGGCAGCTCGTTGTAGAGCTCTGCTCCCGAGGACCCGCGAAATCCGATCGAGTAAGTCTTTACAGGCTGGTCGGTACGACGCGCCATCAATGCGACCACACTGCTGGAATCGACCCCGCCGCTGAGGAATGCGCCCAGCGGGACGTCGCTCACCATCTGATCGCTCACCGAGCGTTCCAGCTCTGCCCGGGTCGCCTCGATCCATTGCGACTCCGACAGCGAATGGTCGACCTCCGCGGGCAGGCTCCAGTAGCGTCGGAAGGAGCACCGGCCGCCCTCGACAGTGAGCGCTTCGCCGGGGAGAAGCTTGCGCATCCCCTCGAACATGGAGTGAGGCGCGCTGACATAGCCCAGTGCGAAATACTGCGCGAGCGCGGCGGGGTCGAGCTTCGCCTGGACGAACGGCAGCCCCAGCAGCGCCTTCGCCTCGGAAGCGAACGCCAGTTGTCCCTCGCGTTGGATGTAGTAGATCGGCTTGATGCCCAGCGGGTCGCGCGCCACGATGAGCCGGCGCCGCGACTTGTCCCAGATGGCCAGCCCAAACATCCCCTCGAGCTCTTCGAGGAACGCAGCGCCCTTCTCTTCGTACAGATGGACGATGACTTCGGTGTCACTGTGGGTGGCGAAACGATGGCCGGCGCGCTCCAGCTGGGTGCGCAAGGCGCGGAAGTTGTAGATCTCGCCGTTGCAGACGACGATGATGGAACCGTCTTCGTTGGCTATGGGCTGATGCCCGCCGGAGACGTCGATGATCGACAGGCGCCGCATTCCGAGCAGCATGTGGTCATCGACGTAGGCTCCCTCGTCATCGGGACCGCGATGCACGATGGCCCGCCCCATGCGCGCCAGGGTCGCCGGCTCCAGGCGCCGAGGTCCGCTGAGACTCAGGACTCCGTAGATTCCGCACATGTTCCGCTCATCCCAGATAGCGCGCGATGGGCGGTCCAACCAGGCGGGTCAGCGGCACCGGGAGGCGGCGCCACAGATCGATCATCCGTTCGTACTTGGGATTGTTCGGACTCAGATCCGGCATGCTGCGCGCCTTGACGAGATGGTACTCGTAACACAGCGCCTGCGGCTCGAACCCCCAGTTCGACTTGAAGTCGAAGGCACCCGTGCCTCGCTTGCTGCGTCCGAAGTCGAACAGTTGCGCTCCACGTTCGCGCGCGCGCTCCATGACCTGCCAGTACATGAAATCGTTGCCGGCAACCGAGCGCGCCGCGGCAATGCTGCCGCCATAGTACGGCAGCACTTCATCGCGGAAGTAGAAGCTCATCACGCTCGCGATCGGCTGGGCGCCCTCCGCCACAACCGTGAGCACTTCACAGTCCTCGCGGAACAGCTCGCGCAGCAGGCGCAGGTAGCGGGCCGCAAACACGGGCGTGCCGAGGTTGCGAAGGCTCTCGGAATAGATGGCGAACAGCCGCTCGGTCCCGGTATCGAGCTCGGCTTTCAGGTTCTTCTGGATTCCCTTGCGGACCATCGCGCGCTGCTTGCGCGGGATGGCCAACAGGTTCTTCTCCGGGTCCGCATCGATCGGCCGGCGGAAAGTGAAGTACAGGTCCTTGCAGGGCCATTCGGGGTTGGCGCGGCGCACATTCCGCATCTCGACATAACCGACGCCGAGCCGTCGACCCAGCTCACAGGCCTCGCCTTCGAGCGCGGCGCGGGCGGCCGCATCGGCCGCAACGATCCCGCCATACACGCAGAAGGGAGTGGACACCAGCGAGTGTCCGAACAGGGCGCTCTTCAGCTGCGCGAGCGGCAGAACTCCACACACGCGCCCGTCCCGCTCGGCAAGCAGGTAATGGGTCTTGTGACGAAAGGCGCGCGTCAGCACTTGCTCCCACTCGGCGCGATGGAAGAACGTACCCTCGGGATGAGCGAGCACGAAAGCGTTCCAGCGAGCGGCATCGCCGGGTTGCAGGCGCGTAACCCGGCATACGGAAGCAGACGCGGACGCAGCAGACTGCGAAACAGGATCCAACTCTGACACGGCGCTGGCTCGCTTCATCGATATTGGGGAACGGTCGGAAACAGGGGACGATTCGGCGCGGTCGGCCGGGCACCGATGCCGGTAGTCGGAGCAGTACGGCCGAAATGCATGTCGATCTGCAGCAGCACCCAGTTCGCGCTGTAGGGGTTGAGGCCGCCGCTGCGCTGCGTGCGGTTGCCGCTGAGCGTCAGCCGGGTACGCAGACCGAGCTGCTGGGAGAGCCGGACAGAGTAGGTGTACTGCCTGAAGTCATCGCCTTCGCGCAGCGACTCATCATCGACGCTCGCATCGCCTTCCAGAGTCAGGCTCGGTCCGAGTTTGCGCATCACCGTCACGTCGGCGCCATGCACACGATCTTCGCCGGCGGGCAAGGTGAAGTAGCTGCGCCGCTCCGAGTAGAGCGACACGTAGATCGTCGTGAGTCGCCCACGTACCCCGATCTGCCCGTTGAGGCGCTTCAGCAGGTAGATATCCGTGCCGGCACGCGCGAATTCACCGTTGCCGGTGAGCTGAGTCGGGCCGACGACCTGGCCGGGCGAGAAACCCGATGTCGGCGTCGCTGTGGCTCGCAACACCTGGTCCTGACTCTGCGTAGTGGGCTCTTCGACATAGCTGACGTTCATGTCGAGAATCCGGCCGGTGTAGCGCCACAGCCCGTCGTAAGAGGTACCGAAGAAGCGCCGGCCGGCGAGGAAACGCAGCTCCATGCGCCCGGCATCGAGCCATGAGAAGCCCCCCATCCAGCTGCTCGCGTCGAGCCCGCCGACAGACACCCCGTCGCGCGGGTCGCTCTCGCGGCCGCCGCGCCCCAGCAGCTGGAACGAGGGGGTGAGGCGGAAGCCGAGCTGGCCGTACGCCTGCTCGTAGTCCAGGTCCTGGGCGATGTCGTAGTCGACCTTGTCATGCCGGTAGCGCCCCTCCCAGGAGAAGCGCGCCAGCGGGTCATTGGAGCTCAGACGGAAGAGCTCGTTCTGATTCTTGCTGTTGTCCAAAGACAGCGCACCGCCGGTGTTGATGTCGCCGGCCTGCGTGTAGTGCACCAAGCCGCGCGTATAGCTGGCCTCGAGATCGGCGTAGCTGAAGGAATGCCGCAGGATCGGCGTCACGTGGCCGTTGACCGAGTCGGCCGTGTTGCCGACCTGGAACAGGTTTCCCGTGTTGATCTGAGCGGCGGGGTTGACCACTGTCTGCTCGCGGCCCGCCCCCAGGTCGAAGTACAGCCAGTCGGGAATCGCCGCGGCCTGCACGCCCAGCTGACCCTGCTGGAACACCTGGTTGCTGTTGTCGCTCTCGAAGCGCAGCGCCTGCAGCTGATAGTCAAGGAACACCTGGGCACGCAGCGTGTCGTAGCTCAAGCGGATGCCGGGAATCAGCTGCTCGACGAACGTGGAGCTCGTGTTGGTGCTGGACAGGCCGGAGTTGTCGACGTATGCGACCGCCGCCGAGAGGCGGGGGTCGATGTACAGTTCGGCGTGAGCCGCGGACGTCGCCAGTGCAGTGCAGATTCCGCTGAGAGTCAGGGCCGCGCGCAGCCGGCGCGGCGAGGGGTTATTTTTGTTATTGGTCATGCGGATAATAGCCGTAGTAATACTCCGTTTGGCGGCTGGCCTTCGCCTGGTTGAGAACGCAGCGCACCTTGCTCTTCTCCAGATAGCCGATGGCCTCTGTCACCATGGGTTGCGTGGTGCTCTCGGCCCGCACCACCATCACGATCTGGTCGACGATCTTGCCCAGCACCTGCGACTCATTGGTCACCAGCACCGGTGAGCTGTCGAACAGCACGATGCGCTGCGGGTCACTGCCGCCGAGCTGCTCGACCAGCTCCACCATGCGGTGACTGGCGAACAGCTCCGGCGCCGAGCTCGAGCGGCGGCCGGCGGGCAGCACGCACAAGCCCGGGACGCTGGTGCCGAGCACGAGCGACTCCACATCGACGCTGGAGTCGGCGATCGCATCCATCAGCCCGGGGCGCTCGCCCAGCTTGAGCAGCTCGGTCAGGTGGCGCTTGGCCACGTCGGCATCGACCAGCAGCACCGAGCAATCGCGCTCGCGGGCGATGCTCTGGGCGAGATTGAACGAGGTGAACGTCTTGCCCTCGCCGGCGATCGAGCTGGAGACCATGACGCGATTGGGTTGGCGACTCTCGCCGACCGGGCGCGACAGCGCGGTTTCCAGTATCGGCCACTTGATGCGACGGAACTGGTCGGTGAGCAGATGCAGGTGCTCCTCGGGCGGCAGGACTCCCGCGGCCCGCAGTTCCTCGACTTTGAACGTGATGCTTTCGGCGAACACCCGGGCTTCGCGCGTCCGCAGCGTCCGGGTGGTGGCATTGTCCTCGGCCCGGTGCCTCACCGTGCGTTCGACCTTCGCCGGCACGACCGCGGGCTGTCCGGAGGCGACCCGCTGCAGCTTCCCAAGGGCGCGTTCGATGATGCTCATGGGATCATCCTGTGATCATGCGAAGGAGTCTGCCGGCAGAGCCAGCGAAAGCCATGCTCAGCAGATAGAAGATCAGCAGTCCGCTGGCGGCCATCGTCACCAGCGCCGGGTCGCGCCGCAGGAACGAGGTCACCGGCTTCGGAGCCGCGTAGCTGATGGCGCCGAGCACCGGGAGCCCGGTGATCGATCCCAGCATGTTGCGGGAGAGAAAAACCGGTTTGATCTGGTTGAGGAGGAAGACGAGCACGATGCCGGCGCCCAGCGCCACGCACAGAACGCTGCTCATCAGCAGCGCCCGCTTCGGTCCGATCGGAAACAGCGCCTTGGTCGGGGGCTCGATGACGCGGAAGCGTCCCTCCTCCGTGCTGCTATCGGCCTGTTGCGACAGTCGCGCCGATTCCAGGCGTTGCAGCAGCGCGGTGTGCTGCGCCTTGTTCACTTCGTAGTCGCGATTCAGGCGCACCAGCTCCGCCTCGGTCTCCGGAACCGAATTCAGGCGCGAATGCAACGAGCTCACGAGCGTCTCCTTCTCGCTGATCTGCTGCTTCAGCTCCGCGATGTCGACCTGCGCGCGGCTCAGCTCGATGCGCAGGTTCTGGTACACCGGATTGATGTCCAGGGCGATCGAGGCGGCGTTCTTCGGATCGCGAGACACGATCCTCGGACCTTTCTTGCCGCCGGCCTTGGCCTGCTTCTGCGCTTCCACCTGCGCGATGGTCTCCTTCAGGGCGATGACTCTGGGATGCTTGTCGGTGTACTGCAGCAGCAGCTGGTCGAGCTGGCGTCGATACTCGGCGATCTGGCCATCGTCGGCTTCCGGGGAGCCGTCGCCCTCGGCGAACAGGCCGAAGGTCGGCTCCTCGCCTTCCAGTTGTTTCTCCAGCTCGTGGACCCGCTCGGTAGCCAGCCGATACTTCGCGCGCAGCTCCTCGAGCGCCGCGGAAGTGTTCTGGTACTGGGTGTAGTAGTCGCCGCCCTGTCCGGGCATGCTGCCGACGTTCCTCTGCTTGAACGAGGTGAGCTTGTCCTCCGCCTCGCGCAACCGCTGATCGTAATCGCGAATCTGCGCCTCGAGGAATTTCTGCGCCGTATCCGAATCCTGCCGCTTGATGCCGAGGGTGTCTTCGACGAAGGTATCGAGGAGCTTGCGCACCACGCGCTGTGCCATGACCGGATCGGAATCGGAGTAGCGGATCGCGTAGGGGTTGTCGTTGCCGGTGGCGTCGAGCTTGATCCGCACGGCGAGCTCGCTCACCAGGCGCTCGAAGGCGCCGCCGTCGGGAGCACGCGCGGCCAGATCGGTCTCGCGCGCAACCCGCTCGAGATTCGGGCGACTCGTGAGCACGCGGGACATCAGGTTCACACGGTTGGCGCTGTCGCTGTTGACGGTCAGCCCACTCAGCAGCGGCTTCAGCACCGAATCAGAATCGACATACACGCGCGCCCGCGACTCGTAGATATCTGGCATGCGCAGCACCACGATGCAGCCTGCAATGAGAACACCCCAGCCCACCGCGAGCGCATACCAGCGGAAACGCCACGCGCCGCGCACTTGGATCAGAACCTGGCCGAACATTTCTTTCATGGCCGTACCTGCCCTAGAAGCGGGACTGAGGAATGATCAGCACGTCGCCGGGCCGCACCGCCAGGTTGGCGCTGATATCCCCGCCGTTGACCAGATCCTGCAGCCGCACGCGCGTCTCGATCTGCTTGCCGTTCTCATTGCGCACCAGCCGGGCGCGGTTGCCGGCCGCGAACTCGCCCAGCCCGCCGACCGCGATCATGACATCCAGCAAGGTCATTCCATTGCGATAGGCCAGCGACTGGGGGTGCGCGGCCTGGCCGACGACCCGGATCTGATCGCCGTAGGTGCCGACGAAATTGGTCACGATGATGTTGACCCGGGGAGAGCGGACGTATTCTCCCAGCACTTTCTCCATATCCCGCCCGAGCTCGCTCGGCGTCTTGCCCGCGGCGCGCATGTTCTCCACCAGCGGGGTGGAGATCAGTCCGTCGGGACGCACGGGAACGGCGGTACTGAGATCGGGCTGGTTGAAAACGAACACACTGAGCTGATCGCCCGGACCAATGTGATATTCCGGCGACGCCACAGCGGCTCCCGGTGCGCCTTGCGCGGCCTTGCCCCCCTCCCCTGCGGCGGCACAGCCGCCCATGACCAGCGCTGCCGTCAGCAACGCAACCACTGCCCGAAAACCATAGCCCGACATGGATCTCAACCTCGTGGACAAGAGCGTGCACAAGCGTGACCGTGGCGGGGATCGGGAAGGTGAGCGCCCTCATCCTGCGTCCCCGGCCGGCTTCGAATCGTCTCGATCGCACTGTGCCGCATTGTTGTTGCTTCTGCGTCCTCTTCGGCGCTGACTGCCGTGGACAGTCGACCCCTGCGAAGGCGCCCCAGCATGCCGCGTCGCGGCGGCCAATTCGTCGCCCCACGTCTCAGAATCCCTGCTTGACAAGACGCGAGCACGCCGCGCGGCATTATGCGACGCCGCGCGACGGAGGGAAGAAGAATTATGACCGGGCCGGGGGCCGAGGGGTGCCCGCGGCCCTTCCGGCCTCAGAGGGTGGAGCTGGCGAGGTTCGTCGGGATGCTCTGCACTCCCTGCGAATTCACCGCCACGAGTGCGAAGTACCAGGTACCGGGAGAGAGGTTGTCGACCATGTAGGTCGTCAAGCCGTTGCTCACATTCACCGAGTGATCCAGGCTGCCAGCCGACTGCCCGTAGAGCAGCACGTAGCCGTTGAGATTGGAGAGCGTGGTGCCGTCGGAGTTGGCAGTGGGCGGAGTCCAACTGACTGTCGTGCTGCCGAGCGCTATCTGCGTGACGGTGACGGAGAAAGCAGTGAGCGACGCCGTTGCCGTGCCGTCGCTCACGCTAACGGCGATGCTCTGCGAGGCTCCCACATCACCGGCGGCCGGTGTGCCGGTGAGCTCGCCGGTCTTGGCGTTGAGTTTCAGCCACCCAGGCAGGCCCGTGGCGCTGAAGGTAAGCGCGGCGCCGGAAGTGCTCGAGGCCGTGGGCTTGAAGTCATAGGCCTGTCCGACGGAAATCGTGCTGGAAGGCTGACCGCTGATGGTTGCCGTGTCGCTCGAACCCGAGGAGCCGCCGGAGCCCGAGCCGCCTGTGGCGAGTTGGGTGTCGGCAGCGCCGCCTCCGCCGCAAGCGCTGAGTACGGCAACGACGGCCAGAGCGGCCAGCGGACGCAGGATCCATTGAGCTGTCATATGTCGGACGACCTTTCAAACCTTGATTCACGCCACAGCTCCGCTCGCGCAGCAGCTGTGGCGGGACGAACATGCAAGCCGCGCGCCGCAAGCGGGCAATTTTTTCATTATCAGCCACTTGGCGGCGCAGCGGAACCTCTGCGGTGGGATTTTCGCCACGCTCGCGCCCGAGGCTGTCGGGGGCCAGCGACGGCAACTCACACGGCAATGTCGAAGTTGCCGCTAAACTATTGATAAGTCTACGATACAGCCTGGTCTGCAAACAGCGACAAGTGCCCACCAGCGGCACTCGACCCCGGCACGAGCGTCCGGCGAGGTGTTTGCGGCGCCCCGAGTGTCGGGATGCGGGTGCGAAAATCACATTCGCTCACGTCGCAAGCACGCTCGCGCCGGACGATAACCGCGCAGCGCGCTGTTGGTTTTGCAGGCGCGCATATGCCAGACATATTGCAGTTTGTATGCGGCGTGCGCATCTGACATAGCGGCGGCCAGCGGCACCCGCGACTTGCGCTTCAAATCTAACATTCAACATTCGCTGATTCGTGCTGGCCGCAGGTATGAGACTTGCGGGCAGCGCGCTGCGTGTCATGCAGCCTTGTCGCCGCGCGCACACGTCGCCACGTAACGACTTTTGCAAAGGCACTGGCGGCGCGTCTAGCGTGAGCGCCTGGGCAAACTCGCTGCAAGGCGAGGACGCAAAGCCTCCGGTCTCGAGAGCCGTCTCAACGCGAGATAGCGGGGTTGCCGGGACTGCGGCGCAAGTCGGCGCGGCGGTCCCGTCAGCAACGCCAACTTTCGGAGAATGGCTCTCTTTCCCGGTTGAGCCGCGCTGCCCGTTCAGTCGTCCATCGTGTCGCCTCGGGGAGTTGTCCAGTGCAGATTTCGTATCGCGGTCCCGGCAGAATGTTGCGCGCCCTCGCGTGCTCCGTATTGATCACCGCAGCCGCCGCCGGCTGTAATGGCAGCGGCGATACGAGCGGCAGTCTGCAGACATCCAACGCCACTGCGCCGCAGTCGCTTCCAAACACGCCACCGACGATTAGCGGCACCCCGCCGACGACGGTCACGGCCGGATCCAGCTATTCGTTCCAACCGACGGCGGCGGATGCCGACGGCGAGACTCTGACTTTCTCGATCACGAACCAGCCGGCATGGGTCACCTTCAGCGTTTCGACCGGCATGCTCACGGGAGTGCCGTCTGCGGGCGACGTGGGAACGACGGCCGCCATCACCGTATCCGTGAGCGACGGCGAGGCGACCGTGTCGCTTGCGCCCTTCGAGATCACGATCAACGCAGCTTCTGCCACCGCGCCGCCGAGCAATCCAACGCCGCCTACCAATCCCACTCCGCCGACGAATCCGACTCCGCCCACGAACCCCCCTCCGCCGGCGAACCCGACTCCGCCGGCAAGCAACACACCGCCGACGATTTCCGGCACACCGGCGACGACCGGTACGGCGGGCCAACCCTACTCATTCGTGCCGACGGCGCAGGACGCCAACGGCGACAAGCTCACCTTCACGATCGTGAACAAGCCCTCCTGGGCCAGCTTCAGCGCTGTGAACGGCACGCTCGCGGGTACGCCGACCGCCTCGAATGTCGGCACGTTCGCGAACATCCAGATGAAAGTCAGCGACGGGACGGCCACGGCTAGCCTGGCGGCCTTCTCCATCAAGGTCGCGGCCGCACCCGCAACCAACCACCCGCCCGTCATCTCGGGTACGCCAGCAACCACGGTGACCGCCGGCAATGCTTATTCTTTCACGCCCCAGGCCAGCGACCCCGACGGTAACGCGCTGACGTTCGCGATCCAGAACAAGCCCTCCTGGGCCGCGTTCAGCACCTCCAACGGGGCTCTTACCGGCACACCCAGCGCCGCTCAGGTCGGCAGCTATGCCGGTATCGTCGTCAGCGTCAGTGACAGCAAGCTCTCGGCAGCCTTGCCTGCCTTCTCGATCACCGTAGCGGCGGTTGCCCTGACCAACCAGCCGCCGACAATCACCGGCACACCGGCGACGTCCGTCACGGTGGGGTCGACCTACAGCTTCACCCCGACGGGCGCGGACCCCAATGGCGATGCGCTGACGTACAGCATCCAGAACATGCCGAGCTGGGCCACCTTCAGTACCCAGACCGGGCGCCTGTCGGGAACTCCCGGCGCGGGAGACGCCGGCACCGATGCGAACATCGTCATTTCTCTGAGCGATGGAAAGGCGAGCGTCTCACTCGCCGCGTTCACGATCACGGTGAACCAGGTATCCACCGGCTCCGTGACGATCGACTGGATGCCGCCGAGCGCCAATACCGATGGCTCCACGCTGTCGAACCTGGCGGGCTTCAAGATCTACTACGGCAATTCGCCGAACGCGCTCACCCAGAGCGTCACCGCGGCCAGTCCTGGCCTGACCAGCTATACGGTCACCAATCTGGCGTCGGGAACGTGGTATTTCGCCGTGACCTCCTACTCTACGGCGGGCGCCGAGAGCGCCGAGACCAACGTCGTCTCGACCACCCTGCAATAATCGCCCACCGCGGTGTGATCACGATCACACCGCGGTGTCCACAGCCGCCCGAGCCATTCGCGGGCTCTTATACTGTGCGGGGGAAACAAACCGACCGCGGCATCGCGTCGGGAATAATTCAACCATGCACGGCGGCTCATGGACCCACAGTCCGCAACGACAGTTGCGCAGGCGGCGCACGATCTGAGACACGATCGGGCGAACGACCTTCCAGGTCTTCTCTCGTATCGGGCAGCCAGCCAGCCTGAAGGCCTCGCGTACGTCTTCCTTCATGATGACCTGAGTCTCTCCGCGCAGCTCACCTACGGGCAGCTGCACGAGCAGGCGCAGCAACTCTCACAGCGCATCGCTCGCCTCGCGGAGCCGGGCGATCGGGCGCTGCTGGTGTACGGACCGGGGCTCGAATTCGTCCGCGCGTTCTGGGCGTGTGCGTATGCGGGCGTGGTCGCCGTTCCGACTCCCGCACCGGCAGCGAAGACTGCCCTGTCCCGCCTGGAGCTGCTGGCCCGGGATGCCGGGAGCCGGCTGATTCTGACGACTGAGAAACTACACGCTTCGTTCGCGGATCACTCTGCGGAAGCCGGCTGGCGCTGGCTCGCAACCGACGCGCCGCCGCAGTCGGCGCAGGAAGTGTCAGCGCCTCGTGATGCGAGGCCTCGTGTTCCGCGGCGCAGCGAGCTGGCCTATCTGCAATACACCTCCGGATCGACCTCAGCTCCGCGCGGCGTAATGATCACGCACGCCAACGCGCTTGCGAACGCCAAGTCGATCGGTCGCGGCGTCGGTTTCGGGCCGTGCTCCACGATGCTCAGCTGGCTGCCGCACTTCCACGATTACGGCCTGGTGCACGGCATCATCCTCCCGATGTTCTTCGGGGCACCGGCGTACCTCATGGCGCCCCTCAGCTTCGTTCGGCGTCCGCTGCGCTGGCTGGAAGCCATCGCCCGCTTCCGGATCACCCATACCGGAGCGCCGAACTTCGCATACGCCGCCTGCGTGCAGTCGCTCTTCGGTCAGCCGAGCTGGTCATGCGATCTCAGCTCCCTGAGCAACGCCGGGTGCGGCGCCGAGCCCATCAACCCGCTCACCCTCGAGAGCTTTCAGAGATCGTTCGCTGCCCACGGCCTCGCCAGCTCGGTGTTTGCGCCGGCTTACGGCCTTGCCGAAGCGACACTCGGGGCAACCGGCAAGCGGCCGGGTACCGAGCCGCGCTGCCTCACGGTTGACGCTGACGAGCTGCGCGAGGGCAGAGTCACGCCGACCCGCAGCGGCCAGGCCAATGCGCGCACCTTGGTCAGTTGCGGGTCCCCCGTCGAGGGCGTCGAGCTCCTGATCGTCGACGCGGAGTCCGGCCGCGTCGTGCCAGAGGATCACGTGGGAGAGATCCTCCTCCAAGGCCCATCCGTCAGCAGCGGCTACTGGAACAAACCCGAGGCGACCGCCGCGGCCTTCGGAGCGAAGCTACCGGAGCGGCCGGGCAAGCTCTACCTGCGCACCGGTGACCTCGGTTTCCTGCAGTCGGGCGAGCTGTTCGTGACCGGTCGCCTCAAGGACCTGCTGATCATTCGCGGCCGCAACCACTATCCCCAGGATATCGAGTGGAGCGTCGAGCATGCGCACCCTGCCCTGCGCGTGGGCTACGGCGCCGCGTTCTGCACCGACGGAGCGGATACCGAGCAGCTGGTAGTCGTGCAGGAGGTGCGGCGCGATTCAGCGGAACAGGACCTCGAAGAGGTCCTGCAGCAAGTCCGCAAGGCTGTCGCTGACCAGCACGATCTCTCGATTCACAGCGCCGTCCTGATTCGCTCGGGCACGATCCCGCGCACCACCAGCGGAAAGATTCGTCGGAGCCGCTGCAAAGAGATGTTTCTTGCGGGCGAGTTGGACGTGCTGCTTGCGAGCGTCCCCGCGGAACGAGTCGATGCGCATGCCCCCGTGGCGTTCTCCGCAGAAGATCTTTCGACAGTCATCGACCCCTCGGCGCGAGTGGAGGTTCTGGTGCGGCTGGTGCGCGAGTGCGTCGGCCGCCTGACGGATCGAGACACCCAAAGCATTCCGGCCACGGCCTCCCCGATCCAGGCCGGGCTGGACTCGTTATCGGCGTTTCGACTGCTCCATGACATTGAAGCCGCGACCGGCGTCGCGCTTCCGCCCGTGGCCGTGCTCGAGGCCGCCTCTTTGCAGGCACTCGCCGAGCGCCTGCTGCGCGCCCTCGAGGAGGATCACGCCGGGACCGCCGATTCGCCACCACCGGAGAGCCCGCCGGGCTCGACTGTGCGCGTACCGACGTCGGCGCTGCAAAAAGGCGTCTGGGTAGCCGCCACGCTGGCTGGGCCGAATGCCCTGTACAACCTCATGCAGGCGGTGCGCGTCGTCGGGCCATTGCATGTTGAAGCCCTGCGACGGGCACTCCAGACCCTCGTCGAACGACATCCGAGTCTGCGCACCTCGTTCGAAGCCGAGGACGGAATTCCTTACCAGGTCGTTCATGCCGCGGCGACGCTCTCACTACCGGTGATCGATGCGCGGCAGGATGTTCTTCAGGAGACGCTGGAGCGGCATGCCCGAGAGCCCTTCGACCTGGCGGTCGCCCCACTGCTGCGTGCCACGCTGTTCCGACTGACTGATACCGAGCATGTGCTGCTGCTCACCGTGCATCATCTGGTCTTCGACGGCTGGTCACAAACCGTGCTGGCGCGCGAAGTGGGGACGCTCTACAGAGACTTTGAGTCAGGTGGGCCGCCCTCTCTGCCCGCGCCCGGCATGGCTTACGGCGAATTCGTCCGCTGGGAAGAACAGGTGTTGAGCTCACCTGCCGCGGCCGCTCACCTGAGGTACTGGCGCAACCGCCTGGCCGGTTTCGAGCCTACCGAGTTGCCTGTAGATCATGCGCGCGGCGCGCAACTGACCCTGCGGGGAGAAATCGAGCGCTTCCGCATACCGCCCGCGCTGGTGGAGCAGCTCAAGACGCTTGCGCGCTCGCACGACTGCACGTTGTTCATGGTGCTGCTCGCGGCGTTTCAGACGCTGCTGCTGCGCTATTGCGGCCGCGATGACGTGTCTGTCGGCTCGCCGATCGCCGGGCGGCTGCGCTCCCGTTTCCATCGCACCATCGGGTTCTTCTCCAACACCCTGGTCATGCGGACCGACCTGGGCGGCAACCCGAAGTTCAGTGAGGTGCTCGCCCGCACGCGCGCTACGGTGCTGGAAGCGTACGAGCATCAGGAGATCCCCACCGACCGGCTGGTCTCCGAGCTCGGCCTGACCTCGGACCTGCGGCGCAACGCTCTGTACCCGGTGGCCTTTGCCTTGCAAACGCTGCCTGATACCCGGCTGCAGCTGGAGGGAACGGTGCTGAGCGAGATACCGCTGCACTCGGAAACCGCCAAATGCGACGTGTGGCTGGCGATGACCGAGTCGGACGGCGCGCTGGCGGCGGAGATCGAATACCGAGCCGAGCTGTTCGAGAGCGCTACGATCCGCGCACTGGCCGAACATTTCCAGCAGCTGCTGGCGGGCACGGCGGCCGCGCCCGAGAAGCGCCTCTCCGAGCTGCCGCTGCTGTCCGCGGCCGAGCGCCAGCGCATCCTGGTCGAATGGAATGAGACTCGCCGCGACTACCCGCTCGATCGGGGCATGCATGAGCTAACGGCAACGCAGGCCCGCAACAGGCCGGACGCGGTCGCCGTCGTTTTCGACGGCGCTCAGCTCAGTGGCGGCGAGCTCGACGCCCGCGCCAATCGGCTCGCGCATCATCTGATCCGCCTGGGCGTGAGACGCGACGTTCCGGTCGGGGTTTACCTGGAGCGATCCCTCGAACTGGCCGTGGCTTTCCTCGCAGTTCTCAAGGCCGGTGGCGCTTTCATGCCGCTCGACCCGGAATATCCTCCCGAGCGCCTGCGGCTGATGCTGCAGGACTCAGCCGCGCCCGTCGTCCTGACCCAACGCACACTACTGGAGCGCATCCAAGCCCGCGACCGAGGCACCGCCCGCTGGCTGTGTCTGGATGCGGCGAACGGGATGCTCGCCGCCGAGCCGAGCTCCGATCCCGCTTTGCCCTGCTCGCCCGATCAGAGCGCCTATCTGATCTACACATCCGGCTCGTCCGGCCGACCGAAGGGCGTACTCGTCCCGCACCGCGGCTTGGTAAACCACATCTGCTGGATCGCCGAGCAGTTGCAGTTGACGCACTTCGACCGCGTGCTGCAGAAGACTTCGATCAGCTTCGACGCTTCCCTGTGGGAGTTCTTCGCACCACTGCTGGCTGGAGCCACCGTCGTGCTTGCCCGGCCGGGTGAGCATCGCGACATGGCGCATCTGGTGCGCACCCTGCGCGAGCAACGGATCTCCGTTCTATTGATGGTGCCATCGGCTCTGCGTGTGCTCCTCATGGAGCCCGGCCTCGAGAGCTGCCGTTCGTTGCGCTACCTGCTGAGTGGCGGGGAGGCGCTCGAGCGCGAGCTCGCGCGCGGCGTCTATCGGCGCCTACCCGACATTACTCTCGGAAATTTCTACGGACCGACGGAGGCCAGCGACGACGCTACCTGCTTCGAGCTGCGCTCGCCTCCCACGGGATCGGGCACGGTGCCGGTCGGGCGGCCCATCGCCAACACCCGCTGCCATGTCTTGGATGCCTGCATGCAGCCTGTACCTGTGGGCGTCGTTGGCGAGATCTACATTGGCGGCGCTGGGGTGGCCATCGGCTATCTCAATCAGCCGGAGCTCACGCGGGAGCGCTTCGTTGCCGATCCGTTCCAGCCGGGCGACAGGCTGTACCGCACCGGGGACCTGGCGCGTTACCACCTTGATGGCAGCATCGAGGTGGTGGGGCGAGCGGACTCCCAGGTCAAGGTCCGCGGAGTTCGCATCGAGCTGGGTGAGATCGAGGCGCTCCTCAACGGGCTGCCGGGAATCAGGCAGAGCGTAGTAGTCGCGCGCGACGAGCGGCGAATCGGCAAGCAACTCCATGCCTACGTGGTCGGCGAACGGCCGAACGTGCCGGCGATCTATCGCGAGCTGCGCTCCCGCCTTCCCGCACATCTCGTCCCGGCAGCGGTCGTGCCTCTGGATGAGCTGCCCACGCTGCCCAACGGCAAGCTGGATCGCAGCCGTCTCCCTGCCCCCGGAATCGAGTCGGGCATCGCCCGCTCCGCCGCCCCGCGGGGTGAGCTGGAAGAAAGGCTGGCCGCCATCTGGCAGGACGTTCTCGGACTGCAGCGTGTGGGGGCGGAGGACAACTTCTTCGAGTTGGGCGGACACTCGCTGCTGGCAACACAAGTGATTTCGCGCATCCGCGCCGCGCTGCGTGTCGAGCTGCCGCTGCGCTCGCTGTTCGAGTCTCCGACGGTCGCCGGACTGGCTCGCCATGTAGCCGATGAGCGCGCCCGCGGGGGCCACGTCGACGAGCCACCAATCGAGATTCAGACGCGCGCTCACCCGCTGCCTGTGTCCTTCTCGCAGCGGCGGATGTGGTTCGTGCAGCAGCTCAATCCGTCCGGGACGGCTTACAACATGCCGTTCTCCCTGCGTCTGCGCGGCACACTGAACCGCCAGGCGCTGCTGGCCGCGATGCAGGTCATCATCGAGCGCCACGAGGGATTCCAGACAACCTTCAGCATAGACGGCGGGGAGCCCGTTCAGGTCATCGGCGCGCCCGCGCGCTTGCCGGTGCTGGACTTCGATATGCGCTCCCTACCGCGTGAGAAACGTGAGGCGGCAGCGCGTCAGGTCCTGCGCGAGCAGTCGCTGACTCCGTTCGATCTGTCGACCGCGCCACTGTTCCGCTTCTGCATCGTGCGCCTGGACGAGGAGGATCAGGTCGTCCTGCTCCTGGTGCACCATGCCGTCTGCGACCAATGGTCGGCCGGAGTGATTGCGAGGGAGCTGGCATCGGCGTATTCGGCGTTCTGCCATGGGGAGCGGACGCCGCTCGAGCCTCTCCCCGTGCAATATGCCGATTTCGCTGTCTGGCAGCGCCGCTATCTCGGAGGAGCCGCGCTCGATGGCCAGCTGGCCTACTGGCGTGACAGGCTCCGGGGAGCTGCGCCGCTCGCTCTGCCGACCGACAAGCCCAGACCGGCACAGCCGACCTCGCACGGGTCGTGGGTGTTCGAGACAATTCCTCCTGACACACTGGCGCTGCTCAAGAAGCTGTGCGCGGAGCGCGGCGCCACGCCTTTCATGGCCTTGCTCGCCTGCTTCAAGATCCTCCTCGCCCGCTACACGGCACAAAACGACATCGTCGTCGGCTGCCCGGTCGCCAATCGCACGCGAGTAGCCACCGAAAACCTCGTCGGAACTCTGGTCAACACGCTGGCAATGCGCACCAGTCTCGCGGGCGACCCGACGTTCTCAGAGCTGCTCGCCCGCGTGCGCGAGACAGCCCTGGAGTCCTTCGCCAACCAGGATCTCCCCTTCGAGCGCCTGGTCGAGGAGCTGGCGGACCGCAGCGCGAGCCATTCGCCCGTGGTGCAGGTGCTGTTCAACGTCCCGAATGCGCCCATGGCGCCGCCGAGCCTGGAGGGCCTGAGCCTCGAGTGGTTCGACTTCGACCCCGGGACCGCGCAGTTCGATCTGTCCGTCAACGTGGACACCGAGCTGTTCGGGCGCATCGCCCTGACCTATTCCACCGACCTGTTCGAGGCGGATACCGCGCGGCGCATGCTTGCACAGTATGTGGGACTGATTGCCCAGACCGTGGCGAATCCGGACCGGGCGCTGAGCAGCTATCGGCTGCTGACCGAGGTCCAACGGCGCCAGATCCTGGTGAATTGGAACGAAACGCGCCGACCGTTCCCATCGACGACGCGTACCGATGAGTTGATAGCGGCCCAGGCACGCCGCACGCCGCGCGCCATCGCCATCAGCATGGGCGAGCGGCGCATGAGCTACGCCGACCTCGAGACGCGGGCCAACCAGCTCGCGCACTATCTGCGTCGACACGGAACCGAGCCGCGCGCACGAATTGGCATTTGCATGGAACGCAGCGTGGAGATGGTCGTCGCGCTACTGGCTGTGCAGAAGTGCGGCGCCGCCTACGTTCCGCTCGATCCGGCTTTCCCGCAGAGCCGCCTGCAGTTCATGGCCGATGACGCCAATCTTGCCGCGATCCTCACGGAGAGCGCGTTGCGCCCAACGGTCGAGGCGCTGCACGGCGCGAAACTGTTCCTGGACGAAAATCTCAGCGATATCGGGCTGCAACCGCGCGATCCGCCGGCTCGCTCCGCCGGGGCGAACGACCCCGTATACGTTCTGTACACCTCCGGCTCGACCGGACAGCCGAAAGGCGTCGAGGTGCCGCACCGAGCGCTCACCAACTTTCTGTGCGCGATGCGCGACACTCCGGGCTGCAACGAGCGGGATACGGTTCTTTCCGTCACGACGCTGTCCTTCGACATCTGTGGGCTCGAGCTGTATCTGCCGTTGATCGTCGGCGCCCGAGTGGAGCTCGCCAGTCGCGCTGAAGTGGGCGACCCCGCGAGGCTCATCCAGCGAATGACGGCGTGCCGCCCATCGATCATGCAGGCGACGCCGGCGACGTGGCGCATGTTGATCGAGGCCGGCTGGAAGGGCGATAGCCGTCTCAGCGTGCTGTGCGGCGGCGAAGCGCTGTCGCGCGAGCTGGCCGACCGGCTGCTCGAGCGCTGCGACGAGCTGTGGAACCTGTACGGTCCGACCGAGACGACCATCTGGTCCACCGTGCAGCGCATCGAGCGCAATGCCGAGCCGATCACGATCGGCCGACCCATCGCCAACACGTACGTCTACGTGCTCGATGCGAACCGCGACCCGGTCCCTGCTGGCGTCGCGGGCGAGCTGTACATCGGCGGAGAGGGCGTGGCGCTCGGCTACCTGGGCCGCCCCGACCTGACGCAGGAGCGCTTCAGCGCCAACCCGTTCCGCAACGAGCCCGGCGAGCGCCTCTACCGCACCGGTGACCTCGCTCGCTACCGCTCCGACGGACGCATCATGCACCTGGGACGGCTCGATCAGCAGGTGAAGATTCGCGGCTTCCGTATCGAGTTGGGAGAGATCGAAGCGGTGCTCGCGCGCCACCCCGGAGTCGTACAGACCGTCGTGGCCGCGAAGGAAGATGCCTCCGGCATCGCGCAGTTGGTGGCCTATGTCATCCCCGGCGAGTCCCCGCCAACGGTCGAATCGTTGCGGGCGCGGCTGCAGACCCGCCTGCCGGCCTACATGATGCCCGCCCACTTCGTGTTTCTGAGCGCACTGCCGCTCACGGCCAACAACAAAGTCGATCTGAGAAGCCTGCCGAGCCCGGAAAGCCAAGCGGATGCCACAACCCGGCCTTCCACCACCGCGCCCACGAGCCCAATCGAGATCCAGCTCACGGCCTTGTGGCGCCAGGTTCTCGGCAACGACTCCATCGGCGTGCACGACAACTTCTTCGAAGTCGGCGGCCATTCACTCAAAGCCGTCGAGCTCTTCTCCTACATTCACGAGGTGTTCCGGCAGCGCCTGCCGCTGGCGACGCTGTTCCAGGCGCCGACGATCGCCCAGCTCGCCGCGGTGATCACCAGCGGCGGTTGGCGGGGCTCGCAGCGCTCGCTGGTGGCCATCCAGCCGAAGGGCGAGGCGATGCCGTTGTTCGCCGTCCCGGGCATCGGCGGCGACGTGTTGGTATTCGCCAGATTGGGCAAGCTTCTCGGCAATCGGCAACCGTTCTACGGGCTGCAGGCGCGCGGCCTGCAGCCGCACGAGAAGCCTTTCACGTCGATCGCCGCAGCGGCGCGCCACTACGTGTCGGAGATCCGCTCGGTGCGCCCGCAGGGCCCTTATCTGATCGCGGGCACCTGCACCGGCGGGGTCTGCGCCTATGAGATTGCCCAGCAACTGCTGGCTCAGGGGGAGCAGGTCACCCTGGTCCTCCTGGAAGTCTTCCACCCCAGCGCCTATGTGCGAACCCGGAAAGCGGCGGCACTGTTGTGGCCGCTATGGTTCCTCAGCTCGCGGCTGGCGCTGTACGCGAGGGGACTCGCAAGCCTGCCGCTGAGAGAATGGGGAGGCTTCCTGAAGAGCAAGGCACGGCGGGTAGCCGCCGTGCTGATGGAGAATCAGGCGGACGAGATTCAGCCGGCTGGCACTTACGCCTCGGCGCGGGTGATGCGCGCCACGCTGCAGGCCGTTGCGGCCTATAATCCGGACCCGTATCCGGGCTCGCTCCTTCATGTGATAGCCGGCAACCGCCTCGTGCGCACGGCAGTCCCGGATACTCGGCAGCTGTGGAGTCAGCTCGCCGTCTCGCCGAGCCGCACCGTGACCCTCCCCGCCGAGGACTCCGGCCACCTGTTCGTGAGCCCACACGTGGAGCGGGTGGCGGCGGAAATCACCACCTATGCTCGAGCGCAGCTCGCCACGGAACGTTCGCTTTATCTGGCCGCCGACCAGGACTGGGAATCCCCCGTCGTGGTCGGTCAATAGACGTGAAATCGCTGCGGCTGTTCGGCTTTCTTCTGAGCAATGCGCGCGGCACTGTCATTGTCATGACGCTCGCCGGCGCGCTCTCCGGTCTGTGCAGCGCAGGCGTCATCGCGCTGATTACGCGCACCCTGAGCCATCATGACGATCCGCTCACCGTGCTGGCCCTCGGCTTTGCCGCATTGGCCGCGGGAAAGATCGTTTCGACGGCCGCCGCGCAGCTGCTGCTGGTGCGATTCTCACAAGGAGCCATTCTCGATCTCTCCTTGAACCTCTGCGAGAAGATCGTGGCCGCGCCATTGCGCCAGATCGAGAAGCGGGGCCTCGCGCGAGTGCACGCTGCGCTGACAGATGATGTCAGCTCGGTCACCTGGGCAATCCAGTGCATTCCACAACTGGCGATGAATGTGGCCGTGCTGCTGGGATGCGCGGCATACCTCCTGTGGTTGTCGTGGCCGATGTTCCTGTTCACGGCCATCGTGTGCGGTACAGGGGCGCTCACGTATCAGCTCCTGCACAAGAGCGCATTCAGGAGAATCCACGCGGCGCGCGAAGCACGCTCGCGCTTGTTCGAGCACTTCCGCACCCTGACATCCGGACTCAAAGAGCTGATGATGCATCGCCAGCGGCGCGAGGTTTTCGTCCATCAGGAGCTGCGGTCGGCTGCGGATGAGTGCCGTGCGAGCAACCTCGCGGCAGCGACGCATTACACTCTCGCCGACGGGTGGATGCAGGCGGTCTTCTACGCTCTCATCGGGCTCGTGCTGTTCGCGCCGCCCTTCCTTGGGCATCCTTCGCAAGCGGCTATCACCGGCTACGCTTTTGCAATGCTATACGCGACGACGCCGCTGTGGGCCGCAATAGGCGCACTCCCCGCCGTTACTCGCGGCCAGGTCGCGCTGCAGCAGATCGAGGACCTCGGGCTCTTCATCGCCGCCACGGCGCAGGACGAGCCGCTGGCCGGCACGCCGCGTACCGGCGAGCCACTGGTAGACATGCAAAGTGTCATTTTCCACTATGACGATGCGGGCGCGGATGAGAGAGGTTTCACGCTCGGCCCCCTCGACTTCCGTCTGCATGCCGGCGAGCTCGTGTTCGTCGTCGGAGGCAACGGCAGCGGCAAGAGCACCTTCGTCAAAGTGCTGTGCGGCCTGTACGCCCCGCACAGCGGCGAGCTGCTCATGGACGGCCGCCGGATCAACGCGGCGAACTCATCGGCCTACCGGGAGCGTTTCTCCGTCGTGTTCTCGGACGGCCACCTGTTCCAGAAGCTGCTCGGATTGCAATCCCCCGAGCTGGAATCCTCGCCCCGCCAGTACCTGAAGCTGCTGCAGATGGATCACAAGGTCCAGGTGCGCGAGCGGGCCTTCTCCACCACCGAGCTCTCACAGGGCCAGCGCAAGCGTCTGGCGCTCGTCACGGCGTATCTGGAGGACCGCTCGATCTACGTGTTCGACGAGTGGGCGGCGGATCAGGATCCACAGTACAAGGACGTCTTCTATCGCAAGCTGCTGCCGGACCTGTTGAAGAAAGGCAAGGCAATCGTCGTCATCACGCACGACGACCGCTATTTCCATCTCGGCAACCGCGTTATCGAGCTCTCCGATGGCCGCATCGCGGCCGACCCGCGACTCGCCGCGCAGGCAGGCGGCTGAGAACGGTGAGCAGCGCGGGCCATACCATGGAGCGCAGCTCGTCCGGCCGGTTTCAGGAGTTGGACGTCCTGCGCGGCCTGGCAGCGCTCAGCGTCGTATTCTTCCACTACTCGTTCCACGGTACGCGCTACTTCGACAACTACCCGTTCTTCTTCTGGCCGGGGGAGTTCGGAGTGCACCTGTTCTTCGTGATCTCCGGCTTCGTCATCTACTACACCATCGAGCGCTGCCGGACGGTCGGAGATTTCCTGTTCTCGCGCTTCAGCCGGCTCTATCCCGCGTATTGGGTTGCCCTGGGTCTGCTGTTCGTGTGGGCGGTGCTCGACCCCAGCCAGCGGGTGTGGTGGCGTGCTTACCTGGTGAACGTCACCATGTTCCAGAAGTTCGTCGGCTTTCCGGACGTCGACAACGTGTACTGGACGCTCGGGGTCGAGTTGGTCTTCTACGCAGTAATGACGCTGGTATTTCTTGCGGGGCAGATGCAGCGGGTGGTGCTCGTAAGCGCGCTGTGGCTGGCCGCGGGCGCCGCCTGGGGCAGCGTGCATCATTTCAGCCCCAACGAGGATCACTCGATCGGCAACACCTACTTCATCCTCCCCTACGCTCCCTACTTCGTCGCCGGGATGATGTTCTATCTGATCTACTCGCGCGGCAGGCGGCTGCCGTATGTGCTGACCATCGCGCTCGCGGCCGCAGCCCTCTGGGTCATCCAGGGGCCGCGTGTCTTCTGGATCACGCTGGTCATCTTCGGCTTGTTTGCCCTGGCGGTCGGCGGTTGGCTGCGATTCCTGGTCAATCCGCTCACGCTGTGGCTGGGCGCGATTTCCTATCCGCTTTACCTGGTGCACCGGGAGCCCGGATACGCCTTCCTGGACTGGATGAACGCCCACGGCCAGTCCCATTGGCTGACGTTCGGCCTCGCCACCGGCGCGGCGTTGGTTGCCGGCCACCTGCTGTCGGTGGGCGTGGAGCGGCCCGCCATGCGGGCCCTGAGGAGAGGGTATCGCGCCCGGGGTGGCCATGCCCAGCCGGTGCCCTACACCTCGGCCGGAACCTGAACCGAGTGGCCAAGGCTTGGTGTCAAGCTGAGGACTGAGACATAATTTCCCGGCGGACAACGACTTGAGGCGCAGTTAACGGACGCCATCCGTCGGGTGCGCGATAGTCGGTACAGCCCATTCCTACTAACGACAAAGTGGCTTACTGATGCGGAAAGTACTGCTGGCACTGGCCGCCCTTGCAGCTATCGGGATCGGCACGGTGTTCGCCGTGCCAACGCTGCGCTGGCGTGCCCAGATCGTGCAGTTGAACGTGACCGGCGGGATTCCCCACATCGCGTGGAAAGAGCTTCTACCGCTGCTGTTGCCCAGTTCCCCGTACAGCCTGGCGCGGCTGGTCGAGTCTCGCAATCCGTACGCGGTGATCCGCAACCCCTACGGCTCGAGCGCCGATGCGCTCGCCGGCGGCAAGACATTCAGCCGCGAGTGCGCCTCTTGTCACGGGCCGGACGCCTCGGGAGGCACGGTGGCGCCGGCGCTCATCGGGCGACCCTTGCAGCACGGTTCCAGCGATTGGGCCCTGTATCGCGTCGTTGCGGACGGCGTAGCCAGCACGGCGATGCCGGCTCACGCCCACATGACCACGGCCCAGGTCTGGCAGGTCGTTGCATTCGTGCGTGCGCTGGATGCGCATGCGCATTCCGCCGCTTCGACCCAACAGGGAGATGCGGTCCCGCGGATCAAAGTCAACGTGAGCTACGAGGAGCTGAAGGCCGCCACTCCGGGACGCGACTGGCTGATGTACTCCGGCTCCTATTCCGGCCACCGTCACAGTGAGCTGGGGCTGATCAACACCTCCAACGTGAACCAGCTGGCACTGCGCTGGCAACAGCAGTTCGAGGGCAACCTCGTCGACATGGTGCAATGCTCGCCGGTCGTGCGCGAGGGCATCATGTTCTTCACGCTGCCTCCGGGCCAGGTCATCGCGCTGGACGCGCGTACCGGTGAGCGAATCTGGAGCTACGACGCCCCGGCGGCGCCGCCAAGGATCGAGGATGTCGGCGGATCGGTGAACCGCGGCGTGGCCATTCTCGGCGACCGGCTGTTCTACGGAACCTGGGATGCGCGCCTGATCGCCCTTTCGGTCGCCACCGGCAAGAAGCTATGGGAGACCCGTGTCGAAGAGAAGGACTGGCACTGGATCAGCTCCGCACCGCTGGCGGTGCACGATCTGGTCGTGATCGGCACCGGCTTCAAACAGGGCCACGGGAGGCTGCATGCCTACGATGCGGCGACCGGCAAGGAGCGCTGGGTGTTCAACTCCGTCGCCCAGCCCGGCGACCCGCATCATGACAGCTGGCCGGGAGAGACGTGGCGGGAGGGCGGCGCCGCCACCTGGATGACCGGCACGTACGACCCAGAGTCGGATCTGCTGTTCTGGGGGCTCGGCAATCCCAAGCCTGACTACGACGCCTCGGTGCGCCGCGGCGACAACCTGTACACCAACTCGATCGTGGCGCTCCAGGCGTCCACGGGCAAGCTGGCCTGGTACTTTCAGTTCACCCCGGGTGACGATCACGACTGGGACTCCAACCAGGTTCCCGTGCTGGCGGACATCACGACTGCCGCGGGAATGCAGAAAGTGGTGTTGGTGGCGAACCGCAACGGCTTTTTATACGAGCTCGACCGCGCCACGGGCAAGTTCCTCAAGGCTACTGCGTTCGCACGCGAGAACTGGACGGCAGGCATCGACGAGCACGGGCGCCCCATACCGCTGCCGCCCTCGGATGCGGACGAGAAGGGCCGCCTCGTCTATCCGAGCAACCTGGGCGCGACGAACTGGTGGCCGCCGAGCTTCGACCCGCAGCTGAAACGGCTGTTCGTGCCCGTGTTCGAGCACGGCATGGTCTTCTTCCAGTCGGGCAACAGTTTTCCGGCCGACAACCGCGAGCCGTTCTACGCGGGCGTACGGGCTCTGGATCCGCAGACGGGCGCTGTTTTGTGGGAGCACAAGCACAAGCCGCGGCTCGGAATCCGCGCGGTCGGGGGCTTGCTGTCGACTCAGGGCGGACTGGTGTTCGGCGGCGACGCGAACCTGTTCTTTGCGCTCTCCGCGCGCAGCGGGGATCCGCTATGGTCGCTGGACACCGGCGGGCACATCGCCGCGGCGCCGATCGCCTATGAGGCCGGAGGGGAACAATTCATCGCGGTAGCCGCCGGGCGCGATCTGCTCGTCTTCGGGCTTCCGCCGCAGGCGGTCCTGCAGGCGACTCGTTGATCAGACCGTCGCCGTCGTTCTGATATCCGGCGTGACAGCAGCCGTCACGGCGGGCGCCTCCGTCGGAGTCGGCCCGGCGTACTGCAACGCCGGCAGCTCGATACACACTGCCAGGCCGCCCTTTGGAACGTTCATCGCTGCGATGGCACCGCCATGGACCGCCACGGCTCGAGCGGCAATGGCAAGACCCAGTCCCTCGCCGCCTCCGGCACGATCCCGCGCGCTACCCACGCGGTAGAACGGCTCGAAGATCAAGGCGAGATCCTTCTCAGGCACCCCGGGCCCACGGTCACTCACGACGATCTCAGCGTGAGTGTCGCCATCACCATAGTGCGCCTCTATCGTGACCTCGGAACTCGAAGGACTGTAGCGGATCGCGTTACGGATCACGTTCTCGAAGGTGCTACGGATCAGCTCCACATCCCCGCACACCTGCAACACCGGATCGGTGTTCAAGGCGACCGTGCAACCCTGCGCCTCGGCCTCGATTGCCACGTCCGCGACGATATTGGTCAGCAGCTCGCCCAAGTCAATCGGCACACGCTCGAATCCTTCTCCAACACGTTCCAGCCGCGCCAGCTTCAGCGTGCGGGCTATGAGCTGCTCGAGCCGGTCTGCCTCGCAGGCGATCCGCGCCAGATGCCTCTCCACGTTGCTGTCCGTGCGGCGGGCCAGAGATAACGCGAGCTGCATTCGTGCCAGCGGCGAACGCAGCTCGTGCGACACATCGCGCAGCAGCTGTTGCTTGGACTCCAGCAGGTTGCGCAAGCGGGCCGCCATGGAATCCAGATCGGCCGCGAGCAGACCCAGATCGTCCTGGCGCCCCTTGAGGCTGCCGGACACGCTCACATTCAGGTCCCCGGCGGCTAATTGGCGGGTCACCAGCCGCAGTCGGTCGACCGGCGCGACGAGATAGCGCGCCAGGAGGAAGCAGATCGCGCCGCTGACGATCAATGCGATCGCCAGCGTGGCCGTGGGCACGCCCGGCTGTTCCAGGTCGCCGAACAGCCGTTGCCTCAACGCCAGCGGGCCGACGATGACGTGATAGGTCATGCCTTTCGGTCCAACCAGCACAAGCGCTCCGCCAATGGGCGCAATCGGGGCCGTCGTCCGATCCGGCTCGGAGGGACTGTCATTCGGGGAGCGGAGGAATCCGGGGAGCGGGCGATGCAACAGCTCGCGCCCTGAAGGGTCCACGACAAAGGTGCGGTCGAAGGCCTCGTGCGAGCGCATCCCGTTGAGCCAGTCCGCGAGCGCGCTAGGCCCGCCCGAGCGGAACGCTTGCTCAGCCTGGGTGTAGAGCTGTTCGCGCTGTTTCCACGGGCTTTCGCTGCGGTGTTGCAGCGTCACATTGACCGCGACGGTGACCGTACCGACGAGAATCAGCGCCAGCGCAAGCCAGAAAGACAGGAAAATCCGCCAGTAGAGCGAGTGCATGCGGGTGCCTCACACCTCTCCGGTCCCGGCAGCCACGCCGGAACCAGTCCGGTTGGACGCCAGGACCAGCGCGTAGCCGGTACCTCGTACGCTCTGGACTGTCACACGATCCGTGACTTTCAGCAGCTTTCTACGCAGGTTACTCACATGGGTGTCCAGGCTGCGGTCGGTCGGCAACAGGCGGCGGCCGAGGGCCTGGGTCATCAGGTCATCGCGGGTCACGGTCTTGGAGTTGGCTCTGACCAACAGCTCGAGAATGCGCAGCTCGGCCGAGGTCAGCTCCAGATCCTGCTCGTTGACTTCGGCCCGGCGGGCACGCAGGTCGATGCTCAACGGTCCCGCCTGTACGATACCGTTCACCGCCTGGCCATCGCCGGCAACCCGCCGCAGCACGGCTCGTACACGCGCTACCAGCTCACGGGGGCTGAAAGGCTTGGCGAGGTAGTCATCGGCGCCCATCTCCAGGCCGACCACGCGGTCCACTTCCTCCCCGCGTGCCGTCAACATGATCACCGGCACCCGATTGAGGGCACGAATGCGCCGCAGCACCTCGAACCCGGACAGCTCCGGCAACATGACATCCAACACCACCAGATCGACGGGGCCGTGACCCAGGCGCGCGAGCGCCGCCGGCCCGCTGCCGACGGTTTCCGTGTTGAATCCTTCCGGCCCCAGGTACTCCGCGAGCATGGAGCACAGCTCGTGGTCGTCATCGACGATGAGCAACTTGGGCTTCGGTGCCGCCACATGGCTTGAATCAACCATTTCCATGCTCCTCACAATACCTGTGCGCCCGGATGGGGCGCGCCGGCTGGAATGAATTCTTTACACTTCTTTGGCGACCTCCGGGTACTGGATGGATGACCAGTACGGACATGGCCGCCCTCAGGCCGGATTTTCCAGGCTGAAGACCTGCCGCTGGTCGTCGTAGGCGAAGGCCTCCGCATAGCGGCCCCAGCTGATGCAGGTGCGTAGCGTCTGCTCCGCGCCCTCCTCGTCCATGTAGTCCTCGAGCTCGTCCAGAAACCGGCTCTTGGGGGCCGTATGGCTCGCGCGCTCATCGAGGACGCGGCGGATATGGGCGGCCATGGGCACGTAGGTGAGGAGGTGGCGACAGAAGGTCTTCTTGCGCTCGTCCGTCTCCTCCCGGGCGAACTGCAGCCCCGCGTCGGTCAGGCGGATGTCGGCCTGCTCGATCTCGGCGAACCGCAACAACTGCAACGCTTCCGCCACGGGCAGCAGCTCGTCGGCATCCAACTGCAGCGCCTCGGCGATCGCCGGCAGATCGGCCTTGCCGGAATACGGCTCCGCGCTCACCGCTTCCAACATGCCCGACAGCAGGTTGGAGGAAACATGGGTCAGGAGCGTGCCGATGCCGGTGCCGGGGAAGCGCTCGTTCTTGTGACCGGGCCGCGGCTCGCCGCGCGGCCGGGAGGTCATCTCCATGTAGACGCGGTCGATCAGGGCACGGAAGCGCGGGTCCGTATAACGCCGCGGCTTGGGCAAGTCGATGTTGATCTCGCTGACGATGCGCCCGGGGTGCGAGGCGAAGATCAGCAGCCGGTCGCACATCTCCACCGCCTCCTCGATGTTGTGAGTGACCAGGAGCACCGCCTTGATGGGCAGCTGGCCCTCGCCCCACAGATCCAGGAAGTCGCTGCGCAGGGTCTCCGCGGTCAGCACGTCGAGCGCGGAGAACGGCTCGTCCATGAGCAGGATGTTCGGATGAGTGACGAGCGCCCGGGCGAAGCCGACACGCTGGCGCATGCCGCCGGAGAGCTCCCGCGGATACGCGGACTCGAAGCCATCCAGGCCGATCAGGTCGATCGCCTGCAGGGAGCGCTTGCGCATCTGCGTCGGCGGCAAGCCGATCGCCTCGAGTCCGAGCTGCACGTTCTCCAGAACGGTGAGCCAGGGGAACAGAGCAAAGCTCTGGAACACCATGGCAATGCCCTCGGCGGGTCCGTCCACCGGGCTCCCCAGGTAACGCACCTCACCGCCCGTGGGTGAGTTGAGGCCGGCGATCGCCCGCAGCAGCGTGGACTTGCCCGAGCCGGAGCGGCCCAGCAGGCCGACGATCTCCCCCTCGCGCAGCATGAGGTTCACGCCCTCGAGGACTACGAGCTCATCGCCGTCGGCCTTGCGGAAGGCCTGGCAGACGCTCTGGACGTCGAGCAGCGGAGTTGCGTTCACGAAGATCTCCCTAGGCCAGGCGGAATTTCCGCTCCGCGCGCGTGTACAGCGGTCGCCAGAAGAATCGGTTCAACAGCACGACGAACACGCTCATGACGGCGATTCCGAGCACGAGGCGGCGGAAATCCCCGGCATCGGCGGCATCGGCTATATACGCCCCGAGGCCCGTCGCTTCCAGCCGATCATGTCCCCAACTCGCCACCTCGGCGACGATCGCAGCGTTCCAGGATCCGCCGGAAGCGGTGATGGCCCCGGTCAGATAGAAAGGAAAGACCGCCGGCAACGCCACTCTCTTCCACCACAGCCAGCCCCGGATTCGCAGGTTCTCCCCGGCATAGCGCAGGTCGAGCGGCAGCGCCGAAGCTCCCACGATCACATTGAAGAGGATGTACCACTGCGCCCCGAGGATCATGAGCGGGCTGAGCCAGATATTGGGGCTCAGCTTGAACAACACGATGGCGGAGACGACGAAAGGGAAGAACAGATTCGCCGGAAATGCCGAGAGGAACTGCGCGATCGGCTGCGCGACGGCCGAGACCCGGGGACGCATGCCGATGTAGACACCGATCGGCACCCACAGGAGGCTCGCCAGCGCGATGAGCGCCACGACCCGCAGCAACGTGACCAGGCCCAGGACGACCACGTGGCCGGTCTCGGCCAGATCGATTCCCGAGCGCAGGAACTGGACGGTCTTCCAGATGGCCAGCCCCAGCAGCAGCGCGATGAAGACATACCAGAGGATGTCGCCCGGCACACTGCTCCGGGCGCCGGGATTCGCGGGGCGCGGGCTGCGCACGACGCGCGAGAGCCTGGGTCCGCTGCGCAGCAGCCGGGCGAAGGCCCGAGTCAGCAGATTCAGGAAGTGCGAGCGCCGCAACATCGTCAGTGCCCAGACCTCAGTCGTGGTGAGACCGGTCTCCTGCTCGAGATGGAACCAGTCCCCGCTGGCGACGAGTGGCCGGAACAGCAGCTGGTCGAAAACGAGGATCACGACGAACATCGCGCCAATCGCATAGCCGATAGCGGCCAGATTCCGCTGCTCGATCGCGAGGGCGATGTAGGAGCCGACTCCCGGCAGCGTGATGGTCGTGTGGCCGACGCTGATCGCCTCGGAGACCACTACGAAGAACCAGCCGCCCGACATCGACATCATCATGTTCCAGATCAGCGAGGGCATTCCGAAGGGGACCTCGAGCCGCCAGAAGCGCAGCCACGCGCTCAGCCGGAAGCTCGTCGCCACTTCCTGCAGCTCATCGGGAATGCTGCGCAGGGACTGATAGAAGCTGAAGGCCATATTCCAGGCCTGGCTGGTGAAGATGGAGAAAATGACCGCCATCTCGGCGCCCGCCACCCGCCCGGGGGTCAGGGACAGAAAGAAGACGAACGTGATCGAGATGAACCCCAGGATCGGAACGGACTGCAGAATGTCCAGCAGGGGCACGAGCACGATCTCGGCGCGCCGGCTCTTCGCGGCGAGGGTGGCATATGTAAAGGTGAACACCAGGGACGCCACCATGGCAATGAGCATCCGCAGCGCTGTGCGCGCCGAGTACCCGATGAGGCTCACGGGATCGAGCGAGATCGGAGTCGCCTCGAGTCTCGCCAGAGAAGTCGTCAGCCCATGAGCGGCTTGCGCGAAGTAGACGAAGAAGCCGAGGACCAGCAGAAACGCGAGCACGTCCCACCGGCTCGGGACAAACCGGGTGCGCAGAATAGAGATGGGTAAACGGTCCAGGAGCATCCGGCGAAGTGTGCCCGAACATGATGGCCTTTGGCACCGTCATGAGGCACTTCGCTGCAGCCGGTATCGGCCGCCGCCGCGGGCGCTGCGCTGCCCACAGCCACTACAGGCGTCGCAGA